>Ga0209358_10000055_pt1 | contig 99239 bp, 86 predicted proteins | sample LauGreFa1BDMLBSN_2_FD_187574 | JGI IMG/M metagenome (GOLD analysis project Ga0209358, IMG submission 187574) | Freshwater lake microbial communities from Lake Michigan, USA - Fa13.BD.MLB.SN (SPAdes) (version 2) | ecosystem: Environmental > Aquatic > Freshwater > Lake | place: Lake Michigan, USA... | reverse complement strand
ATAAGGTATCACGCTGCGCGAAAAAAACAAGGCATTGCTTTTTTTATCGATCGCAACTTTTACATAGTTAGGATCATCAATATTTTGCTGTGAAGTAAGCACTTGCATCAGCGATGCTACGCGCACATTTTCATTACTGTCTTTAAATACTTCTAGTAGTTTTTGAAGTGGTTCTTTTTTTACAAAAGGTTCATCACCTTGTACGTTTACCACCACGTCAATATCTAAATTGGCAACCGCTTCTGCAATTCGGTCGCTACCACTTTCATGTTCTTTAACACTCATGATAGCTTTACCGCCATGACTGGTGATTTCATCAAAAATAATAGCACTATCCGTTACTACAAATACATCGGTAAATAAACCAGTTGCAAGCGTGTTGTCGTAGGTATGACGAATAACGGTTTTATCTCCTAGCGGCTGCATGAGTTTTGCAGGAAAGCGCGTAGCAGCATATCTAGCAGGAATAAAAGCACAAATTTTCATGAACATCAAATTGTGATGCAAAGAAACGGCATATTTAATAATCTGTCTTCACCGATTTGTCAAAAGGCACTTTTAACTGATAGGCTAAACTTTCGTCGGTACTATCATCGAGTACATCGAGGCCGTAACGCAAGTTTTCCATGGGTGTAGCATCAAAAGTTCCAAAAAGGCGGTCCCAAATAGAAAATATATTGCCGTAGTTAGAATCGGTTTGAGGACGCATATAATGATGGTGCACTTTGTGCATATTAGGAGATACAATCACATAGCTAATAGCCGTATCCAGCCATAATGGAAGTCTAATATTGGCGTGGTTAAATTGAGAAAACACAGCGCTTAAACTTTGGTAGAGCATTACGAGCCACATGGGTGCGCCGCAAACAACCACACCAATCAGGGTAAACACAACCCTAAAAACGCTTTCGCCTGGGTGGTGTCTATTAGCCGTGGTGGTATCTACATGGGTATCGGCGTGATGCACCATGTGAAATTTCCACAAGATTTTTATTTTATGTTCTATAAAATGAATGAACCAAGCGCCTACTAAATCTAAAAGCATTAACCCGCCAATCATAAATACCCAGGTAGGCATTTCAACCATTTGTAGTACGCCAAATTTCCCCGCAACCGCCCAGTCCGATGCTTTCACAATAACAAGTGCAAAAGCAAAATTGATAACAATGGTTGTAGCTGTAAAAAAGAAATTTACAACCGCGTGTTTCCACTTGTGGTATGAAAATGAAAATAGAGGAATTGCTCCCTCTATAATCCAAAATAAAGTAATACCACCAGCTAAAATAAGTGCGCGGTGCGTACTTGGTATCTGGTTAAAATATTCAATTAAATTTTCTAGCATATGCTATTAATTATTTAACATGAGCGGCATCACAAGCATCAGTAAATCTTCACCAGCACCCTGTTCGGTTGGTTTGATTAAACCCGCTTTTGTAGAAGTAGATAATTCCATTTTTACATCATCGGTATCTGCAGCGTTTAACATTTCAATTAAAAACTTTGCATTGAAAGCGATTTGTAAATCTTCACCATCATACATACAATTCATGCGCTCATTACCTTCAAAACTAAAATCAACATCTTGCGCAGCCATCTGTAACTCGCTGCCAGTAATGTTTAGCGCCACTTGATTGGTACTCTTATTACTAAATACATTTACGCGACGTAATGCATTTTGGAAATCATGTTTGTTAACAATTAGCTTGTACGGATTGTCTGCAGGGATCACCACTTTATAGTCTGGGAAACGCGCATCAATTAATCGGCAAATCATTTGTGTAGAACCATGGTTCACAAATAAATGATTGCTGTTATAGCTAATGGTAATTGGATCTTCGTTATCTGGTAACGCGTTTTTTAATAAGTTAAGAGGTTTGCGCGGCACAATAAACGAATCTGTTTTTGGTGCTTTTGCATCTGTTCTTTTATAACGAACTAGTCTGTGCGCATCGGTAGCAACAAATTGAACACCTGTTGTTGATAGTTCAAAAAATACACCCGTCATAGCTGGACGTAAATCATCGTTACTAACAGCAAACAATGTTTTATTGATAGCCGTTAATAAAGCGCCACTTGTCATATCAAAACTGCTGGTGTCATCTGCAGATGGTTCTTTAGGAAAGTTATCTGGATTTTCACCCATCACTTTATACTTACCATTATCGCTGGTAATTTCTACTGCAAAGTTTTTATCGATATTAAAAGTCAGTGGTTGATCAGCAATATTTTTTAGTGAATCCAACAAGATTTTAGCAGGAATACAAACACGACCATTGGCCTTGCTTTCAACATCCATTTCTACACGCATCACTGTTTCTAAATCAGTTGCTACTATGCTTAATTTTTTGTCGGTAATTTCAAATAAAAAGTCTTCTAAAATTGGCAAAACAGTATTTGCATTAATAACGCCACCAATTTGTTGTAGGTGTTTTAGAAGCGAAGAAGAAGAAACAATAAATTTCATGCTACATGAGTTATGGGTACCCTGCAAACCTAATCCAAAATTCCAATACTTTGGCGCTCTAAATAGGGCTATTAGACAACAAAGTGTTTTATGTGAATCAGTTGTGGATTTGCGGTCTAAAACATGGCATAATTACAGCAAGTCTGTATATTTATCGCTCATGATAAAAAAATACCTCACCCCGGATCAGGCTTGGCAAAAAATTAAGCACTACTGTGCCTATCAAGAGCGAAGCCATCAAGAAACCAAAGACCGGTTGTATGGGTATGGCTTATCCACAAAAGATGTAGAAGTACTACTTTCAAAACTCATCGAAGAAGACTATTTAAACGAAACCCGCTTTGCCACTTTATTTGCTGGTGGTCATTTTAGAACTAAAAAGTGGGGGCGCGTAAAAATTGCTTACGAACTCAAGCAAAAAAGGGTAAGTGCTTATAATATTAAAGCTGGACTTGCCACCATCGAAGAAGAAGCTTACGAACAAACCATCCATAAACTAGCCCTCGATAAATGGGAGAAGTGTAAGGGCGAAATAGGCTATGCCAGACAGGCAAAAGTGATGCAGTACCTAGTGAGCCGTGGGTTTGAGAGTGGGCCGGTGCAGGCCGCCATTGCCAAAATAAAAGCAGGGCTTCAATAAAATTATTAAATTGCAGCATGGGTAATTTACACATCAGCCTCATACAAACCGATCTCTTTTGGGAAGACAAGTTTCGCAATCTTGAGATGCTCGAAAAAAAAATAGCAGGCGTTGAAGCGGCTACACAAATTGTAGTATTACCCGAAATGTTTACCACCGGTTTTAGTATGCAACCAAAACTGTTTGCCGAAACCATGGAAGGCCCTACCGTAGAGTGGATGGTAGAGCAGGCGGCCCTTCATAAAATAATTTTAACGGGTAGCATTATTATAGAAGAAGACAATAAATTTTATAACCGCTTGTTATGGGTACTACCAACAGGACAAGTGGCCTATTACAATAAAAGACACTTGTTTGCATTTGCTGGCGAAGACCAGGAATATACAGCGGGTAATAAAAGACTCATTGCACAAGTAAATGGATGGAAAATTTGTTTACAAATTTGTTACGACCTACGTTTTCCAGTTTGGGCACGCAAACAATCACCCGACGAATATGACCTTTTACTCTATGTAGCCAACTGGCCTGAAAGGCGGAACCATGCTTGGAAAACCTTACTGTGCGCGCGTTCCATAGAAAACCAAAGCTATGTAGTGGGCGTTAACAGGGTTGGAAAAGATGGACATCAAATAAACCACAGTGGCGATAGTATGATTGTGGATCCATTTGGACAAGTACTATATTACAAAGCAGACGATGAAGATATCGTGTACATGGAATTAGAAAAAAATGTTGTGCTAGAAGCTAGAGAAAAATTCCCGTTTGGAAAAGACGCCGACACGTTTTCGATTGAGCTTTAATGCTCGTTTTATTACATCAATACTTTTTATGTCAATATTTATTTCTGCAAAGTCATTGTTTAACGGGAACGAATGGATACAAGAAGCTGCTATAGAAATAAAAGATGGAATAATCATTTCGATTTCAAAAGATCAGTATGATGCTAGTGCAGCTTACCATTACATAGTACCTGCATTTATTGACTTACAAATTTATGGTGCAGACCAAAAATTGTTGTCTGAGTTTCCAGACGCTGATTGTATTCAAAAAATATATGAATATTGTTTAGCAGGCGGTGCCGCCTATTTTCAGCCCACTGTTGCTTCACAATCTACCGGCGTTATTTATAAAGCCATTGACGCCGTTAAAGCTTACAAAACTAGCGGTGGCAAGGGTTGTATAGGATTACACCTGGAAGGACCCTGGATAAATGCGATTAAAAAAGGAGCACATAACGAGGATGTTATTCATGCGCCAAACATAGCCGAAGTCGAAGAAATATTGGCATACGGCAAAGGTTTTATTAGCATGATTACACTAGCACCAGAAATTTGTGATCCACACATAATTGAAGTGATACAATCACACGGCATTATTGTATCGGCGGGGCATAGCAATGCAAATTATGAAACAGCTACAAAATTTTTTGATAACGGCATTACAGTAGCCACGCATTTATTTAATGCCATGAGCGGTTTTTTACATAGAGAGCCGGGCATGGTGGGTGCGTTATTTAATCATCCGCGCGCCATGAGTAGTATTATAGTAGATGGCTACCATGTAAATTATAATGCAATTAAATCTGCTAAAAAAATAATGGGTGACCGACTATTTTGTATCACAGACGCGGTAACAGCTACAAGCACTGGTTTTTATAAGCACACCCTTGTTGGAGATAAATATGAATCGGGCGGAACCCTTACTGGCTCTGCGCTTACGCAATTAAAATCGGTTCAAAATTTAGTGGAGCATGTAGGTGTTAATTTTGAAGAAGCTGTTAAAATGTGCAGTGTATATCCAGCACGCGTGATGCAAAAAAAAGAAATGAGTGGCTGTATACAAATGGGTGAAACTGCTGCGCTGATTTGTTTAAACGAAAAAATGGAGCTACTTAAAATAGTAGCCTCTTAATTTTTTTGCTGAATCATTTTTTTAACGGCTTCTAGTTTAATATCAAAGCCTTGTTTGATGGCATACGAACTTGGATCTACCATTACATGCGGAATTACACCGCCACCCTTGGGCCTTGTTTTGTCCATCACGAGGCGGTATAAAGGAAGTCTAAATAGAAGCCCTGAATTAGGAAGTTTAATATTAGGAATCATCATAGCAGAGTTACCATAATAGCCGCCACCACTTTCTTCGCCTACAATCGTAACATTTTTTTGCTTCATAATTGGTGAAGTAAAAAGGGTTGACGCCGAAAAAGTATAGCCTCCTTGCAAAATATAAGCGTTTCCGTCAAAATGATTTTTTGTTACAGGTGCATAATAATGTTTTTCAAATCTTTTGAAATGAAACTTTCCGTCCGCTTCTTTTTTTGAAATCAATGTTTTAGCAAGTGCATAGTACATAACATTTAAAAAACTAGTTAGTGGCACTTTACTGATGCCCCTATTATTTGCTACTACACTATCTGCTATTTTAAATGAATGATCTGAAATGTACCTTGATAAAAGTGTAGAATTTTTAATATTACCGCCACCGTTGCTGCGTATATCAATCACTAAATTTTTTACGTTTCTTGTTTTTATGGTTCTAAAGCTTTGACGTATAAATTTTCTGAGTCCCGAACCAGAAAAGCTGCTAAGGTTCATAAAGGCAGTATTAGCAGTACTATCAACGAGTAGTGTCCACTTTTTAATGGGAGCCGGCTTGGGTATTGTTGGTTTGCTACTTGCAACCGTTGATTTGGAAAGACTGTCTTTTTTTGTTTTGGGGGGCACATAAGCTGCAATACTTGTTGTTGAAGCATTACCCACGCTATCGATATATGAAATATGATAGATGCTGTCAGCATCGCCAAATTTAGCTTTATACCAACCAGCAAAATTATTGGTGAGTACCTGGCTTTTAAAATTAATACTATTTCCATCGGTACTGATAATACTATAAATACTATCTACCAAAGTTTTGATGGGTAAATGATTAATAGCTTTTACAATGGTTCCCCTTTTTAATATACTGTCTTTGGTAAATAAATTGCCAATAACAACCGCCGAGTCTTTCCATATTTTTAATTGAAGTGGAAACTGCGGAAATCTATAATTTGCATATTGCTTAGTAAGTTTTGGAGAAAAATGCACCGATGTGTGACCGCACTTAATATTTGCTAAATAAGTAGCTACTACATTTTTAAAGTTCCAAGCTGTCATAGAATCTTTTACAGAAGCTAGTGCACTTGAAAAATAATAATCCATGCTATCTTTTGGTGTATACCAATACGTACTTGGATGATTTTGCTCAATCACTTTTTGGAGTGTTTGCAAATCTTTTATAAGTAGTGCTGGCGCTATTTTGGGAGCGTCTGCTAATTTTTTTTGCGCTAGTACAGATACCCCAAAAATTAGGCAACAAAAAACTAAAACGAGTTTGTAACCATTACAGCCGCGCATACTTTTCTATAATTATTATGCTTCTTTAAATGCCGTCCATCCCTGTGCCGTAATGTCAAATGTATTACCGCCCTTGGTTAATAGTTTTGAACCTTCATTGATATCTACTACGTAACCAATCACGCTGATGTCTTCGTTGAGTGTAATTTTATCGTGGTCTTCTTGTTTAAGCGTAAAGAGTAATTCATAATCTTCGCCACCATTAAGCGCGCAAACAGTAGGGTCTAGTCCAAACTTAAACGCAGCCCTTCTTGACTCATCCGATATCGGAAGTTTTTCTTCGTAAATTCTACAACCCACTGTGCTTTGCTTACATAGGTGTAAGACATCGCTACTAATGCCATCACTCACGTCCATCATAGCCGTTGGCATAATATTATTTTCTGCAAAAAATGAAATAATTTCTTTGCGGGCTTCTGGTTTTAAAAGCCTACCTACTATATAACTTTCATCTTCTAAATCAGGTTGTACACCCGGGTTTTCGAGATAAATCTTTTTTTCTCTTTCCATGAGTGTTAAACCCAAAAAGGCTCCACCCAAATCGCCAGTTACACAAATTAAATCGCCAATAGCAGCGGTGCTTCTTTTAACAAATTTATCTGGGGCTACTTCACCAATGGCTGTTACAGAAATCACAAAACCTTTTTGTGAAGAAGAGGTATCACCACCTACTAAATCTACGCCGTGTTTTTCGCAAGCAATATGCACGCCTTCATAAAATTCGGTGATGGCTTCTACACTAAAACGGTTGCTAATACCAATACTGATTGTGATTTGCGTTGGTTGCGCATTCATGGCGTAAACGTCCGAAAGGTTTACCATCACTGCTTTGTAGCCTAGGTGCTTTAATGGTGTATACATTAAATCAAAGTGAATGCCTTCTAGTAAAAGGTCCGTAGTAACTACGGTTTGCTTACCAAAATGGTCAATTACAGCAGCGTCATCACCCACCGATAAAACGGTAGAAGCGTTATGCGTTTCAAAATTTTTGGTAAGATGTTCTATCAATCCAAATTCACCAAGTGTCGTTATTTCTGTTCTTTGTTCGCTCATGTTTAATTTTTTATTGTACGGGTGCTCCATTAATAATGGCTAGTAACTCGTCATGAATTTGTCCATTGGTAGCTAATAAATGTGGTTGGTATACGGAGTATTCTTTGCCTGCATAATCCGTTACTTTTCCGCCAGCTTCTAATACCATTAAAAAACCTGCAGCGCTATCCCAGGCCTGTAATTTGTGTTCGTAAAAACCATCAAATTTACCTGCGGCTACCCAGCAGAGGTCAATGGCAGCGCTACCTAGCCTACGAACGGGTATGCCTTTTCTAATTAATTTTTCAAAAACCTGGAGCGGTCCATTGGGTGTGTCTAAATACGTATACGGAAAGCCTGTTACAAGACAAGACTCTATGACTTTGGTCTTTTTACTTACGCTTATTTTTTTATCGTTTACAAAAGCACCCTTTCCTTTTTCGGCAAAATAAAATTCGTTCATGATAGGGTTGAATACCGCGCCCATAATGATTTCACCAGCCTTTTCTAGTCCCACACTTACGCAACAAATAGGAATACCGTTAGCAAAATTTACCGTACCATCAATTGGGTCAATAATCCATTTGTATTCCGACGTAGTGATAATTTCACCGGTTTCTTCACTTAAAATAAAATGATCCGGAAATGCCGCTTGTATAACACCAATAATGGCGCGCTCTGCTGCATGATCCGCTTCTGTTACCAAATTATTAACGCCTTCTTTGTGGCTAATTTCAAACGCCCCATTAAAAAACCGCTGCAACTCGGCAGCACCCGCTTTTGTAGCCGCTATCAGTGTTTCTTTTAACATAACGCAAAAGTAACGAAGATGTAGCCACTATTCAAGTTTTGTGCCATTTTGCTTTAGCTTTGTAGCATGGCCCTATTTGACCTCTCCCTATCCCCAAAAAACACAAAAAAGGAACAGGACCGTGTTTTAAAAAAATTACTCCGTCGTGCAAAAAACACGGCGTTTGGAAATACGTTTCATTTTGAAACACTTTTAAAAAGTAAAACACTTGCAAAAGATTTTCAAAAAGCAGTGCCTATTTACAATTACAACAAAATATACAAAGAGTGGTGGCACAAATGTATGGAGGGTGCATCTGACGTTTGTTGGCCAGGGAAAATAAAATATTACGCACTAAGTAGTGGAACATCGGAAGCATCAAGCAAGTATATTCCGGTTACGCGCGAGTTATTATCCGGCAACAAGGCCATTATGGTGAAGCAGCTGTTAAGTCTTAGGCACTATAAAAATATTCCATACACCTCTATCGCAAAGGGCTGGCTAGCCATTGGTGGTAGCACAGAGCTTCAAAAGGGAACGGGTTTTTACGCTGGCGATTTAAGTGGCATCACTGCTAAAAAATTACCTTCTTGGTTTCAACCTTTTTACAAACCCGGAAAAAAAATAGCCAAAGAAAAAGATTGGAATAAAAAATTAGAAGAGATCGTTGCTGAAGCGCCTAATTGGGATATTGGTTTTTTAGTGGGTGTGCCCGCATGGATTCAGCTCTGTATCGAAATGATTGTAAAAAAATATAATCTCAAAAATATTCATGAGCTCTGGCCCAATTTATCATTTTTTGGACATGGTGGCGTGAGCTTTGAACCTTATAAAAAAGGATTTGAAAAATTATTAGGAAAACCCATTACGTACATCGAAACGTATTTGGCAAGCGAAGGTTTTATTGCTTACCAAGATCATCAAAACGCAGTAGGGATGCGGCTTGTAACGGGGCAGCACTTATTTTTAGAATTCGTTCCTTTCAATGAAAATAATTTTGACGAAGAGGGAGAAATAAAAGAAAGTGCAACTGCACTTCTTATAGATGAAGTAGAAGAAGGCACCGATTACGCCGTTTTAATTAGTACCGCTGCGGGTGCATGGCGCTATTTAATTGGTGATACCGTAAAATTTATTGACAAAGAGAATGCACAAATCATCATTACCGGAAGAACCAAACATTTTTTGAGTTTAGTAGGCGAGCATTTAAGTGTAGACAATATGAACAAAGCGGTTGAAACTGTAAGTGAAGCATTTAATATTAGCATTCCAGAATATACCGTTACCGGTGTGCCCCATGGAAATTTATTTGCACACAAATGGTATGTTGCCTGCAACGACGCGGTCAACGAAACCAAACTAGCAGCTGCCATAGATCAGTACCTATGTACCATCAATGATGATTATGCCACCGAACGAAAAAGCGCCTTGCAAGACGTTTCCGTAAAAGTCATTAAAGAAGCGGTATTTATGGGTTTTATGGAGTCGCAAGGAAAACTAGGTGGACAACATAAGTTTCCTAGGGTATTAAAGGGTAAACAATTAGAGGCATTTGAATCTTTCATTCGTAACAAATAAAATATGGTAGCACCGCTAATAAAGGGTTTAGTGCTGGGGTTGATATTGAGCATTTCGGTGGGACCCATCATTTTTGCGATCATAAAACATAGTATCAATAGTGGACGAAGGGCCGGATTAACATTTGTGGCAGGGGTTTCTACCTCTGATATTTCTTTGGTGCTATTTTGCAATTTTTTTACTGGACTTTTTGCAACGGCGCTTGAGCACAAAAATAAAATTGCGCTAGCGGGTAGTATTTTTTTAATTGCGCTTGGTATTTATACACTTCTATTTAAAAAAGTAAGTATCACTGAAAATGCAAATGGCGGTCATGAAAAATTAACCTGGCAAAAATATGTGGGCCTTTATTTATCCGGGTTTTTTATGAATACATTAAACCCTGGTGTGTTTTTATTTTGGTTTGCCTGGACCGCAGCAATTGTTGCAGATGCAGCAGCATCAACCAATCCAGCCAATTACAAAGCCATTGTATTTATAACTTGTTTGGTTTTTGTACTGGCTTCTGATATTGTTAAAGTTGTTTTATCAGAAAAATTAAGACCTAAACTCAATACAAAAAACTTACATTTAATCAATCAAATTGCGGGCGTTATACTGATTGGATTTGGAGTATTTCTTTTTTATGGCGCATTAAAATAAATACATGTTTTTAGCAAAATACTTGGTGGGCATATTTGCAGCAGTTTTATTTACTGTTACATCCTCTAATGCGCAATTAGGTAATACGCTGGTACTAAAAGAAAAAGGAAGAACCATTCAGAGCTGGATAGAAAAAGATTGTATCACTTTTAGATTTAGTAATACACAGTGGATTGAAGGAAAAATAAAAACCATTTTAAAAGACTCTTTACTCATTAACATGTACCGCGCGCAGCAGTCGCCCACACCGTTTGGTGGTTTTAGGGTAGATACTACCTGGCTTGGTTTTTTAAAAGTAAGTATCAACGAAATTTCGGGGCTACCACAGTCGCGTTACAAATCGGGTATGTTTACAAATGGTATACTGTTTAGATTGGCAAGTGGTGCATACCTGTTTTTAAATATAGCCAACAGTTTAATTAAAGGATATCCACTACTCGATGCAGCTAATACTACTAGAATGCTTGTTGCTGCTGGCTTTTATGGAATTGGCACCCTTCAAAAACAAAAACACAAAGCTTATTTACCCATTGGTAAAAAATATACGGTAGCCATTTATTAGCGCGCTAAAACTTCGTTTATGGCAGCCACTGCTATTTGATTACGCGCTTCAAAACCACCACTAATTTCGGTCCAAGGCGTTTGCTGGTTGATTAAAATATCTTTATAAATCTGAAAAAGTTCTTGACGTGGTTTTTCGTCAGGGTATTCTCTTAATTCATCTTTAACCCAGGGTATATCTGGCTTGCAAAGCAAATACAAATCGTAGTGCTGCTTGTTAATTTCATCTAAAATAAAAGTAGGGCAAGTGCCAAATACATATTCAGCCCATACTTTCATGACATACATATCGGTGTCAATAATGAGTGGTTTTATAATTCCCGTTTGATCCGCTTGTGATTGCAACGTTTTGGTATGTTGTTGTTCTGCGTCTAATTGACCTTTTGCAATGATCATTAAATCATCAACTGTATACGTAGTGCCGTTTTCTAATAAATATTCCCTTGCAAATTCTGGACACCAAGTCGTCTTATAATAATCCGCTAAATACCCGCAAAGTGTAGATTTACCGGTGCTTTCGGGACCTATCACTACAATTTTTTTAAGTGCTTTATTTGTACTCATGCTGCTTGTGCTTTTTTACGCCACGCTAATAGTCCTGCAATCGCAAGCGCTAATAAAACAGCAAATTGAACACTGGTAAAAACATATCCTTTCACAAAATAAAGTGGAATCGAAAAAATATTTGTGGCAATCCAATAATACCAGCTCTCTACTTTTTTCTTGGCCATCAGCCACATGCCCGTGTACGCTGCAGCGCTTGATAACGCGTCGGCCCAAGGAATGGCTCCCTCTGCAAAAGAAGCTTTAGCATAGTAGAGCGCCGTGTATAACACCATATAAAATGCGGCAAAAAATAATAGCTGTTGTAAAAGTTCTTTTCTTGTAGAAAACTGAATTTGCAAAACCGTTTGCTGCTGCTCATTTTTACGCGTCCACAACCACCATCCATAAACGCTCATAACCGTGTAATAAATATTTACACTCGCTTCGCCTAGTAAGTGACCTTTAAAACTTAAGTAAACAAAAATAGTGGTATTGATAAGACCCACAGGATACACAAGTACCTGCTCTTTTTTGCTAAACCATACACTTGCAATACCTGCAAGCACAGCGATAAATTCTAATGCGGATGTTTGTAATAAACCGTCTAAAAAAGATTGGTATAAGCTAGCAGCGCTCATTTTATTCGGCCTCTGCTACTACTTCTTTTACTTCCGGTATCATGCGTTTCATCATGCCTTCGATACCTGCTTTTAGAGTAACCATAGAAGAAGGGCAACCACTACAACTACCTTGTAACATTAAGTTTACAACGCCATCATTGTAGCTTTTAAATTGTATCGCTCCACCATCCATTTCAACAGCTGGCTTTACGTAATTTTCTAATAATTCTTTAACGCGCTTTACAATATCATCATCGTCAGCACTTACGGTATTGGTTGCTTCTTGTTTCATTTTTGCAACCTCTTCTTCATTCACTACAACACCGCCATTTTCTAAATACTCTTGTAAAAAAGTTTTGATAGTAGGAATTACATCCTGCCAATCGTCGGTGTCAGGTGTTTTTGTAAGTGTAACAAAATTAGAAGCAATAAATACCGCTTTGATGAATGGAAAACTAAACAACTCTTTTGCAAGCGGAGACGCCGTTGCAAGTGTTTCATCGGCAACGTCTAAACTTTTTCCAGGATACAATAATTTGTTTGCCACAAATTTCATGGTTTCCGGATTGGGTGTCATCTCGGTATAAATGCTAATGATAGAGTTGCCTGTAGTAATCATGGTATCAAATTGAAAAGCAAAAATAAACAAATTTATCGGGGGAGTAACAGCCCCGAGCGATTTTTCGGATATCGAAAAAGCAGATTACTTTTTTTCGGCGGGCTTTGGTACAAAATCCAACACCACACCATTGATACAATACCTTAAACCTGTTGGTGGTGGACCATCTTCAAACACATGACCCAGGTGAGACTTACACCTGCCGCACTGCACTTCTGTTCTTTTCATCCCAAGTGTATTGTCCTCTAGATAGATAATAGATGTTTTGGTTAGGGGCTCAAAAAAACTTGGCCAACCACAACCGCTATCAAATTTTGTATTGCTCTTAAAAAGTGAATTCCCGCAAACAGCGCAGTAGTATGTACCCACTTCTTTAAAGTCTTCAAACTTGCTAGTCCAAGGTCTTTCGGTTCCTTTTTGTCTAGCAACATAAAAAACCTCTGGTGATAGTATTTTTTTCCAAGCGTCTTCTGGTACTTGAACAATGGTGGTGTCCGTTCTAGAAAAATGTGGATTGTTGTTTTTTGTAGTGTCTTCCATAGTCGTCGCTTTTTGTTGTAACGTAGATCCACTGCAGCTTTGCACGGTTATCAAGCATAATAAATAGAGGATGATTTTTTTCATATTCTGCCAGGATCTGGTGTTTAAAGGTATAACAAAGGTGCCGCTAGTTTAGTTGTATATAATGCCAAATTCGTATATTTGTTGCAAGCAAGAATCCCAATCAACATGTTTAATATTATTTTATTTGGACCTCCCGGTAGTGGCAAAGGAACGCAAAGCGAAAACCTTATTGCATCTTACGGATTAAAACACCTGTCTACCGGCGATTTATTAAGAAGTGAAATAGCCAACCAAACCCCTCTTGGACTTGAAGCCAAGCGTTTTATGGATCAGGGTCAATTGGTTCCGGATGAAGTAGTAATTGGCATGATTAGCTCGGCGCTAGATAACAATCCAGCTGCAAAAGGCTTTTTATTTGATGGATTTCCGCGCACAGAGGCCCAAAGTGTTGCACTTGACAAGCTATTAGCCCTTAAAGAAACCGAAATTAGCCTAGTACTGGCACTTGAGGTAAGTGAAGAAGAGCTTGTTAAACGCTTATTAAACAGGGGTTTAACCTCTGGAAGGTCAGATGATACCAACGAAACGGTGATTAGAGCCCGTATTAATGAGTACGAACAAAAAACCACCGTAGTAGCCAACTACTATGCTGGATTTGATAAAGTGGTGAAAATCAAGGGAGAAGGAACCGTAGAAGAAATATTTTCATCTCTACGCAGCGAAATTGATAAAAGGTTGTCTTAGTTATATAGCTAGTCTAACCAACAGCTAACTGCTTTCCCGCCATAGTTAACCCTAAGGCGGGATTTTTTTTGTTGTAAGGCTTGGTTTTGACATTTAGTTTTAACATTAGCTATAGTGTCCCCCCGTATTTAATGGGGTACCTTTGCAGCTTGACCAAGCAAGATTACATACAATTCATACCAAATTTTATTAAAAAGGGCGCCAAAACAGGGTTGTTTTGCCTTTTTATGGCATTTTCATTGGCTAGCCTGGCGGAGCCGCTCCCAAAAGAACAGCTTTACCAAAAATTAGCACTTGAACAGCGCGGCCTTTCCAAAAAAGCTTTTGATCTAGCCCTAAGGGGTTTCGAAAAATTATTGGCACACGGCAAATTAATGAACAGCGCTGTTTTATCGATTGTAGACTTTAGCCTGCCTTCCACACAAAAAAGACTCTTTGTAATTAATATGATTACACAGGAATTAATTTTTTACGATTATGTGGCGCATGGAAAAAATTCAGGCGCTGCTATTGCAAAAAACTTTTCCAATAAAATAAATAGTTTAAAAAGTAGCCTTGGTTTTTTTGTTACGCAAAATACCTACACTGGAAAAAATGGTTTGTCGTTGGCACTGGATGGAAAAGAAAAAGGAATGAATGATCATGCATTAGCAAGGTCTATTGTAATACATGGTGCACCTTATGTAAATGGAAATTTTGCCGCACAAAAAACAGGGATCGGAAGAAGCTGGGGTTGCCCTGCCGTTCCAGAAAATATTACCAAGTCTTTAATTGAAACCATTAAAGACGGTTCTTGTTTTTTTATATACGCACCTATCTATAAAAAAGAAAGCGCCTCCTTATAGGAAGCGCTCTCAAATATAGGATTGGGTTAGTAAAGACTACTTTTTTTCCAATAACTTAAAGAACTGATCTAACTGAGGTAATACCACAATTCTTGTTCTTCTGTTGGTTGCTCTACCTGCTGCAGTGCTATTGTCTGCAAGTGGTAAGTATTGGCTACGACCCGCTGCTGTCATGCGTTTTGGATCAAGGCCATAAGATTTTTGTAAGATGCGAACAATTGAAGTTGCACGCTTAACACTCAAATCCCAGTTGTCATTTAATTCGTCAGTACTGATCGCAACATTATCTGTGTGACCTTCTACCATGAATTCAATTTCTGGTTGTGCAGCTAAAACTTTTGCTACTTTACCTAATACCACTTTAGCGCGCTCAGTAACATCGTAGCTTCCTGTTTTAAATAATAATTTATCAGAGATGTCCACATATACAACACCCTTATCAACTTTAACATTGATGTCTTGATCTTCTAAATTTCCTAAAGCACCTTTTAAGTTCATCACAAGTGCCATATTTAAAGAATCTTTACGTGCAATAGAACCTTGTAGGTCTCTGATGTAAATATCTTTTGCACCAATATTTTCTAAAGATTTTTTAATGCTCTCTGCTTGTGCACCAGTGATAACAGATAAATCTTTTAACTGCTCCATAGCAGTGCTACTATTTTTACGCAAGTACTCTACTTGATCATTAAGGCCAGCAATTTGCTCTTCTAATGCCTTTTTTCTAGCTGTTAATTCAGCATTTGCAGATTTAGACTTGTCTAACTGTGCTTGGATGGCTTTCACTTCATCTTGAAGAGCACGGTATTTTTCTTGCATGTCTAAGTAAGAACCACTTAGTTGAACATACTTAGCTTCACTTTCTTTAAACTTCTTTGTGCTCACACAAGAAACCAGCAATGCTGAAGCGCCGATTACTGTAAATAGTTGTTTTAGTTTCATAACAGTATAAATTATTGATAGTTAGTCGATGTATAAACGCTTGTTTTGATAAAAAATTGTGCGTTTTAATGGGATTTACGATACAAAAATAACCTTTTTCTCCTCCTGAAGCCATAGATCGTAGTTATTTCCATAATACGATTCTATCGATTTTCGCTTAATTTTTAACGTGGGCGTTAGAAGACCATTGGGAATACTCCACTCTTCTTTACAAATAACCATTTTAGAAAGTCGTTCATGGTGGTCTAGTGTGTGATTGACTTGATCTAAAAAGCTGCTCAAATCCACTTCTAAACCAGAAGCCGGTTCTGTCGTTTGCGCCAAGGTACAAAGCACAAATGCCGATGTCATACCAGATCCTACCACACAAGCCTGACTAATAAGCGGGTGCTCGAGTAGTTTGGTTTCGATAGGCGCGGGCATAATATATTTACCCTTACTAGTTTTAAACTGGTCTTTGATACGGCCGGTAATGGTTAAATACCCTTTTTCGTCGATGGAGCCTTCGTCGCCAGTTTTTAAGAAACCATCTTCAAAAGATTCGGCCGTTAGCTGAGGTTCTTTATAATAACCGAGCATAGAGGCTTCACTTTTTACTTGCACTTCATTTTCGGCACTAAGTCTTACCTCAACATTTTGATAGGTTTGACCAACCGTACCAAATTTATGATGCCCTGGGCGGTTGGCATGTGATAGTGCCGAGTTTTCGGTCATACCATATGCTTCTAAAATAATGATATCGAGTTTTGCAAACCACTCTTGAAGTGCAACACTAATAGGAGAAGCGCCCGTAAAAATAAATTTCGCTTTAGAAAGTCCTAGTTTCTTTTTTATTGCTTTTTTAATAAGAGAAGAAACGATTGGAATACTTAATAAAGTACCTAATTTTTTTTGTGGCATTTTAGATAAAATACCTTCTTGCATTTTTTCCCAAATACGTGGAACCGCTAAAAAAACAGTGGGTTGCGTATGCACTAAATTGGCATTAAATGAATCTAAGTTTTCGACGAAATAAATAGTACTGCCGGTAAAAATAGCACCACACTTTACAAGCATTTTTTCTGCCACATGACATAGTGGTAAATAAGAAAAAAATATTTCTTTTTTTATTTGAGGAATATGATTCAAAAATCTATCAACAGCAAATCCAATAGCATGAAAATTATGCATCACACCTTTGGGTTGACCCGTAGTTCCTGAAGTATAAATAATGGTTGCTAGTGCCATGGAATCCTTTACTGGATTGCCTTGTACTGGTTCGTGTTGTGAAATTAATTCATCCCAGTTAAGCGTATTTTTTTCGAGATAAAAAGGAAAGCCGATGGTTATTAAATTTTCAGGAACACCTTTTCGCATTTGATCTGCGCCATCTAGTTTTCCAAAAAAAATAGCTTTGGCTTCACTATGTTCTAAAATTTGTTGAATAGACTCCGCCGTCATATTGGGATACATAGGAACCGATACACAACCCGCAAACGAAATGGCTAAATCCGCCATAATCCAATGCGCACAATTCTTACTAAGTATCGCCACCTTATCATCTTTTCCAAGACCCATCGCATTTAATGCCGCAGCCATTTTTCTTACTTGCTGACCAGCCTGGGCCCAAGTAAAATTTTTATAACTACCCGCTACTGGTTCGGATAAAAATAATTGATCTGGTTGTGATGCTTCAAAATCACAAAACTTATCAATTAAGGTTGGGTATTTACGCGTTGTTGTTTGCATAAGTATCTATTAGATGTGACATTCCGTATTCGGGAATTTTCCCTTGTAGGGGTGCAAAAAAGGTTATAATTTTTTTAAAGTCTTCGGCTTCATTATTGGTGGTGTAAACCGGCTCGCTAAACGTCACTTCTTTTTTACCAAAATCGAGTCCTATCATAACAATGGGTACGCCCGCATTTTTGGCGATATGATAAAAGCCCGTTCTGAGCCTATCCGTTTTTTTTCTGGTCCCTTCTGGCGAAAGCGCAAGCACAAATTTTTCGTGGCTATTAAAAAGCTGAACCACCTGATCCACCATATTGTTCTTATTAAACCTGTCCACCGGAAAACCGCCTGTACTTTTAAAGATAAAGGCAAAAGGGCCTTTAAATAAAGAGTCTTTACCCAGGTATTTGACGTGCTCGAGGTGCCTAACACTTCTTATGGCTAGGCCAACTATAAAATCCCAGGCGCTCGTATGCGGCGCTACAATGATTACACACTTATCTAAATGATAGGGAAAATTATTATGGATTTTCCAACCGGTAATCCATACATATAGAGACCAAAAAAAGCGCATAGGCAGCATCGTTGGATAACAAGATAAGAAATCTGTACTTTCTACAAAACCTTGAGCAGGTTATTTCATCTCGTCTCGTATTTTTTGTAAACGAAACATTTCGTCTCGAAGTCGGGCGGCTTCTATAAAGTCCATGTCTTTGGCGGCGCCCTCCATTTCTTTTTTGGCTTGTTTGATGGCTTTTTCTATTTGAGGAATGGTTGTGTACACCACCTGCTCTGCAAAAGTTTGACTCTCTGTTTTGTCTTTGTTTTGTTGCACCGCGTTAGACGGATCGTAACCCTTAATATCAAGTACCGATGTTTGTGCAAACACCTGCTCCTTACTTTTTGAAACCGTTGTGGGCGTAATGTTGTGGGCCTCATTGTAAGCTACTTGCTTGGCCCTACGACGCGAGGTTTCATCGATGGTGCGCTGCATACTCACGGTCATTTTATCGCCATAAAAAATTACCAGTCCGTTTACATTTCGCGCAGCACGTCCAGCCGTTTGTGTAAGTGATTTTTCATTTCTTAAAAATCCTTCTTTGTCTGCGTCTAAAATGGCTACGAGTGAAACTTCTGGTAAATCAAGTCCTTCTCTTAAAAGGTTAACACCCACTAGTACATCAATCACGCCTAATCGCAAGTCTCTTAAAATTTCGACGCGCTCTAGTGTGTCCACATCACTATGAATGTATTTGGCTTTGATGTTTCGCTTGGCTAAATACTGATTCATTTCTTCGGCCATGCGTTTGGTAAGCGTTGTAACAAGCACACGGTCGCCACTGGTGATCCGTAGGTCTATTTCGTGTAGTAAATCATCAATTTGATGATGGCTTGGACGCACCTGAATGGGTGGATCTAATAAACCGGTAGGCCTTACAACCTGCTCTACCACTACACCGCCGGTTTTTTCAAGTTCATATTCGGCGGGGGTGGCACTCACAAAAATGGTTTGACCAATCATGTTATCAAACTCATGAAAATTAAGTGGGCGGTTATCAATGGCACTCGGCAAACGAAATCCATAATCTACCAGTGTCATTTTTCTGGACCTATCACCACCATACATGCCGGCAATTTGCGGAATGGTTTGATGGCTCTCATCTATGATGCACAAAAAATCTTTAGGAAAATAATCGAGTAAACAAAAGGGTCTAGTGCCCGGTTTTCTTCTGTCAAAAAAACGAGAATAGTTTTCGATACCAGAGCAATAACCAAGTTCACGAATCATTTCTAAATCGTATTCTACTCTTTCTTTGATGCGGTTGGCTTCTTGCTTTTTTCCAACGCGCATAAAATATTCGTACTGCGCGCGCATTTCATCTTGTATTTCGTGAATCACTTCTACAATCATGTCTTTAGGCGCTAAATATAAATTAGCTGGAAAAATAGCTGCATTGTCCATCGTACCAATGCGTTTGCTGGTTTCGGTTTCAATGCTTTCTATCGATTCTATTTCGTCACCAAAAAAAGTTACACGGTATCCAAAATCGACATAGGGTAAATTAATATCGACGGTGTCACCTTTGACTCTAAAGGATCCACGTTTAAAATCATCTTGCGTGCGTGAATACAACGAATTAATTAGTGCGTGCAAAAATGCTTGTCGTGAAACCACCTGCCCCGTATGAATGCGCACAATACCATTTTCATATTCGGTAGGATTACCCATACCATAAATACAACTCACGCTCGCTACAATAATTATATCTCTACGACCACTTAATAATTGCGCGGTGGCTTGAAGTCTTAGTTTATCAAGCTCTTCATTGATGCTTAAATCTTTTTCGATGTATACACCCGTTACAGGCATATACGCTTCGGGTTGATAATAATCGTAATAGCTTACAAAATATCCTACGGCGTTGTCTGGAAAAAACTGCTTGAACTCGCCATACAGCTGTGCCACAAGGGTTTTGTTGTGCGTAAGCACCAGCGTGGGCCTTTGTGTGTTTTGAATAACGTTGGCGATGGTAAAGGTTTTACCGCTACCCGTTACCCCTAAAAGTGTTTGGTACTGCTCGTTTTCAAGCACACCCTTTGTGAGCTGATCAATGGCAAAGGGCTGATCACCTGCTGGACTATAGGGTGCGTGAAGCGTAAAAGGCATACCGTTTATTTTCTAGTAATATTAAAAATAGCAACAGGTGGCGTGAGCATTTGTTCGTGATCGTTTAACATATATATTTTTCGGACCACAGACATGCCCTTTACTACTTTTCCAAATGCTGCATAGCCAAGTTTATCTTCTACGTTTTCGCCGCCTTCGTCGAGACCGGGTTGGTTGCCAATGCAAATAAAAAATTCGGCGTTGGCGGTGCCGGGTACATTACGTGCAAGCGATAAAACACCGTCGGTATGTTTAAGTCCCGTTTTAGAAGTGGGTTCGTGCGGAATCCCCTTCATTTCATAGAGTTTCATGTAATTGGTTTTCCAAAGACCGCCCTGTAAAATTTCAGTTTTGGGTGCGTTAGAAGGTTGGTTGGTTACATTTAATACGCGGTAAAAAGAAGCGTCTTCATAAAAACCAGAGTCTACGTAAGATAAAATAGCAGCGCAGGTTTGCGGCGCTTTGCTGGGGTATAATTCTGCTTCTATAATGCCGTATTTGGTTTCAATTTGTATGCGCGGATTGGCATACTTTTTTTGTGTGCATGAAAAAAATAATAGTGCTACACAAATAACAGGAGCAGCAATTTTTTTTATGATACCATATGAACCCATACTTCTTCGTCAGCGATTACGCCATTTTTAAAAATTGCATTTTTTCTAGTTCCTTCCAATACAAAATTATTTTTTTCTAGCACACGCGCCGATCCTTTGTTGTTACCAAATATTTTTGCTTCTATGCGAACGATTTCTTTATTTTTTTTTACGGCATCAAGCATCAAGCCTACGGCGGCAGTTGCAATTCCTTTTCCCCAATAGCTTTCTCCAATAAAATAACCAATCTCTACCGTTTTAGCATATACGTCTTTATGCCAGGTGCAGCTTATGTTTCCGGCCACCAATGTTCCAATTTCTATGGCAAAATTTGAGACCGGCTTTTCTTCATTGGCATGCTTAATCCAAGCAAGCGCATCCATAACCGTGTAGGGGCTAGGAAATTCATTTCTAATACTGTTCCAAACGTTTCGGTTGTTGGCTACTGCGGCAAGGGCTTGGGCGTCACTGATTTGCCAGTTCCGAATATTTATTTTTTGCATCCTATTTTACAATCTTCCTGTTTAGATAATCGCTGTAATCAGGAATGGTAGCATCATAGTCGCCATGCATAAATGGAGATGTGATTACAAAATCTGCGGTAGCTCTATCACAGGCCATTGGAATATTCCAAAGTACACAAAGCCTTAATAATGCTTTTACATCGCTATCATGTGGTTGGGCTTCCATAGGATCCCAGAAAAAAAACATCATGTCTATTTCACCATTTGCAATCATAGCACCAATTTGCTGGTCACCACCCATGGGTCCACTCATTAGTTTTTTAACCGGCCTATCAATTTTTTCTTCGATGATTTTTCCAGTGGTGCCCGTTGCAATAAGTTCGTGTTTAGAGAGAACGGTTCTATTGTGCTCTACCCAGGCCATTAAATCGGCCTTTTTATTATCATGTGCCACAAGTGCTATTCTCTTACGTGGGCCTAGTTTTTTTATGTTTTTCATTGGGGTGGATATTAAAGCAGAAAGGTAGTTAATTTATTTTTTTGAACGTGTGTAAATGAATGCTAGTATTGGATGTGCCGCTATTATTAAGCCGTTCATAATAACCGGTATACCAGTGTTGTGTAATAATATAAACAACAATATTAAATACAAGGGATACGCAAAAAGTAGCACCGCAAATAAAACGGAGTCATAAAATACAGTTCCTTTTGTTTTATGTACTACAAATGTTTTTATCATTAAATAAAGTGGCGCATGCCAAAACCAAGCGATACCAACAAGCGGAAATAAATAAATTGGGCGTTTGTATTTTTTGGATGGTGGTTCTTTAAATAGCGACACCATTTCCTGCATTACGTCGTTGTTAAAATTGTTTCTTTCAAGTGCTCTTGTAGCTGTCGAAGCGTCTTTATTAAAATACAATCCTGCAGAAAATGTTTTTCCTAGCATTAAGTATATTTTTTTACCAAAATGCTTGAAGCCATTATAGGTTATAACCGCTGGAAGTACTGCTGGTGTTACGCCTGCGGCTACTGCTTGTTGCAAAATTCTGGCTGCTCCTTTTTTAAATGGTTGTATTTCATTTTTATTTAAACAGATGCCTTCAATAAAAATTAATAGAATTCCGTTATTTTTTAAAACTTCTACGCTTGCATCAAAACTGTTTTGATTTTTATGTAAGTGTTCTTTGCCCTCTCTTTGTCTGTAAACGGGCATCATATTAAGTGAACGAAGTAAAAAATTATGCCAGGGTTTTGTAAACACATCTCCTCTGGCTAAAAACGAAACGGGGTGAGAACAATTTGCCGCAATAACGAGTGCGTCAAAAAATGAATCTGGGTGGTTGGCAACAATAAGTAATGGACCTTTTTGATGAAGCGCCGTTTTATTGTGTACCCTAATGGACACACAAAATATTTTAAGCGCAGTTCGTATCAAAAAAAGTAAAAAGCGGTAGAGCAAGCCTGTTTTTTTTGTAAAATAAACAAAATAGCCGCCCCTTTTTATAGGACGGCTATTTTTATTATTACTAACCCATCAAATGTGATACTTATTAAGCAAAATTTATGCTTCTGCAGCAGCGGTTCTTGCTTCTATAACCTTTGCTCTAATTTTTGCTTCAATTTCGTTGGCTAATTCTGGATTATCGTGTAAAAGTGTTTTTACAGACTCTCTACCTTGGCCAAGTTTATTGGTGTCATAGCTAAACCAGCTACCACTTTTTTGAACAATACCAAGCTCTACACCCATGTCAATGATTTCGCCTAGTTTGCTGATACCTTCGCCAAAAATGATATCAAATTCTGCAGCTCTAAATGGTGGCGCCACTTTATTTTTTACAACCTTAACTTTTACGTGGTTACCAATAGCAGCGTCGCCGTCTTTAATTTGTGTCATTCTTCTAATATCTAGACGAACAGACGCATAGAATTTTAACGCATTACCACCAGTTGTTGTTTCTGGATTACCAAACATCACACCAATTTTTTCACGCAATTGGTTAATGAAAATACATACCGTACCTGTTTTATTAATAGTTGCTGTAAGCTTACGAAGCGCTTGGCTCATAAGTCTTGCGTGTAATCCCATTTTAGAATCACCCATTTCACCTTCTAGTTCACTTTTTGGTACAAGTGCTGCTACAGAGTCAATCACCACTACATCTAAAGCACCTGATAAAATTAAACGGTCGGCAATTTCTAATGCTTGCTCACCATAATCTGGTTGAGAAACAAGAAGACTATCAACGTCTACACCTAATTTTTTTGCATACGCACTATCAAAAGCGTGCTCCGCATCGATGATCGCACACATACCGCCTTTTTTTTGCGCTTCTGCGATTACATGAATAGCAACCGTTGTTTTACCAGAAGATTCTGGACCATATATTTCAATAATTCTACCTTTTGGTAAACCACCTATTCCAAGTGCACTATCAAGTCCTATCGAACCCGTTGAAATTACTTCCATAGGTTCTTGGCTACGCTCATTCATCATCATGACAGAGCCTTTACCATAGTCTTTATCTATTTTGTCGATTGTTAATTTTAGCGCCTTTAATTTTTCAGTGTTACTCATATGGTTATTTTTTACTTGTTACGTGCTAATAGATAACAAAGATAATGACCCTTTGTTAATTAAACTAATTTTTTTAGTATTTTTTAGCTAATTGGTTTAGCGGGACCTATTTTGTTACCAATGATTAAATGTAGAACAAGGTTTTTAAAAAGCCGCCCTGTATTTATGCGCAATTTGTTCTAAAATCCTTAAGTTGTTGATTATCAGTACGTATTGGTCATATCGTAATCTACGCAAATAATATAATGAGCCTTATTTTGGTTTTCAAGTTCTAACTTTTGGATGTTTTTTTGGCTTACTGTGGTAATGGTTTTGATTTTTAGCAAAGGATTGTTTTTTGCTAAATACCAGCCAATACCCTCATAGTTTTCGGAGTGATATGAACCGTTGTAATGGATAAATAAGCTCCCTGGCACCTGTGTGCTAAGTATAAAATGTGCCATCGTTGCGTCTTTACTTGCCTGTGCTTTTGGTAGGTTTTCACCACCGTGACCACCCATCATAGCAATCATATTTTTATAGCCCGGAAGTTCTGGATCATAATCCATAGGTAATGGCGCCATCCATGATTTTTCCTGCGCCGTTAAACTATCAAGTCCTGTAAATCCTTTTTTAGAAACCAGTGATGCATATTTACGTGGAATATTGGTAGCCGTAAATGGAATATTATTTTCTTTAGCAAAATTTACAAGAGGTGCATAATCGGTAGGATAATTTTTCCATAAACGCGCAGCTGAATCAAGCCCTTTTGCATTTATTTTTCCTTGCAAATAATAATCCAATGCTTGTTGATTGTCACGTTCAAACATTTCGGCACCCAGCGTTAATTTTCTTTTTTCAAATAAATCTTTGGTAACACTTAATTGAAGCCAGTGTGCAATAGCGTTGTTATGGTATTCACCAAAAAGCACAATATCATTTTGTGCCAACACGCGAATCATTTTTTTATAGCTTACTTTTTTTCCTTTACTATTATATAATACAAAGGGTGTTTTTGTTTGTGCAAAAACATTAAGCGTAAAAAATAAAGCAACAAGGGAAACAATTAATTTTTTCATTTTATTATTTATTTACCAACCAATACCATAATCTTCCCCATTGTTAGAACTGCCACCCCAAAGGCTTCCATGCTTCCAATCAAAAAATATAGCATTGATAGGACCACTACTTCTAGGATCAAAACTTAATTTGTAACCCATGTTTTTTAATTCGTTCCTAACTTTTTCTGGGGTATTGGTATTAAGTATTAAATTTCCTGGTTTTGGTTTTCTGTCGGCCATTTTATTTCCACCAAGTGATAACCAAAGTTGATTGGAATTAATATTTGCTGCTTCAGCTGCCTGCTGAACCGTCATTCCAAATTCAACCATGTTTAAAAAAAACTGTAATAAATTTTGATCCTGTGTATCACCACCCTGCACCGCAAAAGATAAAAATGGTTTTCCATCTTTTAATGCAAGACTTGGTGTTAATGTTACGCGCGGTCTTTTACCGGGTGCCACAACATTAAATGGATTTTGTATTGAATCTAAAACAAAAGATTGCATGCGCTGACTCATTCCAACACCCGTGTTACCAGCAATACATGCAGGAATCCATCCACCACTTGGTGTAATTGATACCACCCATCCACTGGTATCGGCAGCTTCTACAGAGGTTGTTCCCCTCCACAAGCGGTCATTGTATAATTCATTTTCTAGGGCTTCATTTTTAGCTATTTCCGAGCCGTCATGACTTGGTAATACACCTGTTTTTCGGGTAGCTGTATCAGTATTATACAATCCAGCTCTTTGTTGTAAAAGAAGCGTAAAAGGGTTTTCCTTTCCTTCAAAAGGATATGGATCACCAGGCGCTGTATTTGGATTGTTAAAACCAACCGGGATTTCAGAAGCTCTTTTTTTAGCGTAATCCTTACTCAGTAAGCCTTTGATAGGGATTTGATTAGAAAATAAAGGATCTCCATAATAAAAATCACGGTCTGCAAAACTTAAATTCATAGCCTGATACACCGTATGGATATACGCTGGTGAATTATACCCCATCGATTTTAGGTCATAATTTTCTAGAATATTTAAAGCCTGTAGAATACTTGGGCCCTGTGTCCAAGATTGAAGTTTATATACGTCAATGCCTTTATAATTAATTTGTAAAGGAGTTTCGATAATGGGTTTCCATTTGGCTAAATCTTGAAGTGTGATAAGACCACCTTGCTCTTTTGATCCTCTAACAAATTCCTGGGCGATATCACCTTTATAAAAACGGTCATAAGCAGCATAAATAGCTTCCTTTCTAGATTTCCCTTTTTTAAGTGCTTGCTTTTCAGCGTCTACTAATTTTTGTAAAGTGGCTAGTAAATCTTTTTGAATAAATATTTCTCCGGCTTCTGGAGCTTCTCTTTTTTCACCTAAGTGTGGTAATAAAATATTTTTACTGTAAGGCCAATCTTTAATTCTTTGTTTACCGCGTTCAATACTGTTTGCTGTTTGAGCATCAATTGGATAACCTGCTGCAAGTTGCATCGCCGGTTTTAAAACTTCTTCTAAACGCATCGTTCCATACTCTGCAAGCATCATACAAAGTCCACCAGGTGTGCCTGGTGTTGTTGCTGCTAATGGACCATATTCGGGAGGATAATTCATCCCTTTGCTTTTAAAAAATTCAGGTGTTGCACCCGTAGGAGCCACGCCCATAGCGGATATAGCGATAACTTGTTTTGTTTTTGGATTGTAAATTAACGCCTGTGTTTCACCACCCCAACTAAGCACATCCCACATCGTGCAAGTGGCTGCTAACATAGCACAGGCAGCATCTACAGCGTTTCCACCTTTGTTAAAAATAGTAGAACCAGCCGTTGCAGCAAGTGGTTTACCAGTAATGGCCATCCAATTTTTTCCATGCAATGGAGGTTTTTGAGTAGGTTGCGTTTTTGCTGAGTAAGACAGGATTAAAAAAGCAAATACAAATTTTAATATTTTCATAAGATTGAAATTACAAGAAGCAATTGATTTTTTATCATCTAATTTTTTTAAAAAAAATGTGTGTTAATAAAGCTTGTAATAATAGATTTAATACCTTTTTATTTAAATAAACTATTACTATTACGAGTGTTAATACCTTAATAACCTTCTTATACACATACTTATATTTTTAGTGTTCACTTGTTATACACTTCAATACACAGTTTTATAAACATATTTTATAGATAACTTTTGTATTTATTAACCATTATATCTATTTTTTAGGAAGGTTATTAAATGATAAAAAAATTAGTATCCACTACTTGTATACTGTTAATTAACTGGGTGTAAAATGAGTTTATTTTAACCCTTTACCCCTTAATACCCCTAAACCCTAGTACTTGTTCTTGTTCTGTCCACATATTTTTTTATAAAAAGGGTGGTTTTCCACCTAAAATACTACTTATTAACCCTTAGTTTGTGGATAGAAATAAGGCCGCAATACCTTATTTTTGCTCTCCGGTAAATTGCCGGTTATTTTATTTATTATAATTCGTTTTTATGTCTGTTATTCAAAGTATTCGTGACAGAGGCACGTGGATAATTTTTACTATTATCGCTGTAGCCTTAATTGCTTTTATTTTACAAGATGGTGTTGGTAGAGGCGGAAGCGCTTTTTCTAATACAACTACTATTGCTGAAGTAAATGGCCAAAAGTTAGAAAGAGCTGCTTTTGAAGAAAAATTAGCGATGCAAGAAAAAATGTATGCTAGCCAAGGTGCACAAAGAGATCAATTGATTGGTTCTTTGTTTAATCAAGAAGTAGACCGTTTATTAATAGAAGCAGAGTGTGCTAAATTAGGTTTACAAGTAACTGGTAAAGAATTAACAGATATTTTATTTTCTGAAAACTCTCCATTAAAACAAGAGTTTACAGATCCTGCAACCGGCTTATTTAAAGCAGAAGATGCCAAAAAAGCATTTGCTCAAATTAAGAAAAGCAAAAATGCGGATCAAATTAAAATGATCAATCAGGTTTATATTCAACCTATATTAGAACAATCACTACGTAACAAATACAGTGTGTTACTTCAAAAATCTGCATATGTTCCAAAGTGGATGGTTGAAAAACAAGCTGCTGATAACAATCAAATCGCAAGCGCTTCTGTAGTTTTTGTTCCTTATGCAAGTATTGCTGATAGTACTATTAAGGTAACAGATAATGATATTGCTGCTTACGTTAAAGCACACGCTTCTGCTTATAAGAAAGACGAAGAAACTAGATCTATTGCTTATGTTTCTTTCAGTGCTGTTCCAAGTAGCACCGATAGTGCAACTGTATTCAATGAAATTTCTGCGAACAAACAAGATTTTGCTGCAGCTACCGATAATGCTGCTTTCTTAAACAGAGTAGGAAGTGATTTACCATTTTATGATGGTTACTTTAGTAAGAGTAGAATGCAACAAGCTAACAAAGACACGCTTGTTAAAATCCCTACAGGAACTGTATATGGTCCTTATGTAGATGGAAATGCTTTTGTATTAGCTAAAATGGTAGGCGTTAAAAACTGGCCTGATAGTTCAAAAGTTCGTCATATTTTAATTGCAACAGTTAATCCTCAATCTGGTCAGCAAATTAGACCCGACAGCCTTGCTAAAAAATTAGCAGATTCAATTAAACTAGCAGTAGCTGGCGGTGCAGACTTTAATGCACTTGTTCAAAAATATTCTGATGATCAGGGAAGTAAAGCAAAAGGTGGTGTGTATGATTATTTTGCTCAAGGTCAAATGGTAGGTGCTTTTAATGATTTTTCTTTTGATAAACCAAAAGGTACCAAAGATGTAGTAAAATCTGAATTTGGATATCACTACACTGAAGTATTAGATCAAAAGAATTTTGCGCCTGCATATAAAATTGCCTACTTATCTAAAGCAGTAGTTGCAAGCGGCGAAACTGAAACAGCGGCTTCAACAGCAGCAGCTTCTTTTGTAGCAAGCAGTAAGTCTCAAAAAGAATTTGAGCAAAATGCGCTTAAAAATAATTTGCAAATTTTAAACGGTGTTGACATCAAGAAAAATGATTTCACCATTACCGGTTTAGGAAAGAGCAGAGAAACAGTACGTTGGGTGTATGAAAATAAAGTAGGTACGATATCTGAACCTACTCAAATTGGTGATGCGTATGTTGTTGCTATGATTACTTCAATTGGTGAAAAAGGAACCATGGGAGTTACTGAGGCAAAACCACTTGTAGAAGGTCTTGTTAGAAATGAATTAAAAGCAAAGCAAATAATAGCTTCTAAATTTACAGGAACTTCACTTGAAGATTTTGTGAAGAGTTCTGGTTTCCCTGCACAACGTGTAGATAGCTTAAGTTTCGCTTCTCCATTTGTACCGGGTGTTGGAGCAGAACCAAAAGTAGTGGGTGCTGCATTTAATAAAGCACTCATTGGTAAAAGCACTTCAGCTATCGAAGGTGCTGCTGGTGTATTTGCTGTGAAGCCTGAAACTATTGGTGCTGCTGCGGTTATGCAAGATGCGGCTGCTTTACAAGCATCACTATTACAAGCTGTACAATCTAATGTTTTTAGAGGTTTTGAAGCGATTAAAAAATCCGCAAAAATTAAAGACAACCGTTCTACTTTCTATTAGTAGAATTTAAGATTATATTAAAAAGCCTCGCTAGATTTTAGCGAGGCTTTTTTTATTTGTAATAGTTATGGTCTTCAATTTCTTTTCTAACATTTTCGGGTACCAAATAACGTATTGTTTTTTGATCCTTAATATTTTCTCTAATATCTGTTGCGGAAATATTTAAAAGAGGGGCTTTTAAAATAGTAAGGTTGGCACCATGTGTATCAGTGATTTCATAACCTGGGCGTATATACACATAGATGGCATATTTCTTTAAAAGAACCTCAGCGTTTTTCCAGCGTGGAATATTTATGAATCCATCGCTTCCCATAATGATAGAAAATTCGTGCTGCGGATATTTTTCTTCTAAATATATAAGTGTGTCGATTGTGTAAGAGGGGCGCGGTAATTTAAATTCAACATCAGAAGCCCTGAGTCTTGTTTCGTCGTTTTCTATGGCGAGATTTACAAGGTGAAGCCTGTCGTATTCGTTTAAAAGAGATCCGGCTGTTTTAAATGGATTTTGCGGAGATACCACAAACCATACTTGCTGTATTTCGGTTCTATTCACGACATGACTCGCGATCATTAAATGACCGTGGTGAACCGGATTAAAAGAACCAAAATATAAGCCTATTTTCATCTAATATATTGAAAATCAATAAGTTGTGTACTATTTAGTTTGCTGGCGCCACAATAATATTGTCTGCTTCGCTTAAACGAAGGCTTAAATGATAGCCAGAAACTTCTATAGAAATGGGATCGCCGAGTGGTGCTACTTGAACCACTTTTACGGGCTCGCCGGGCACACAACCCATTTCTAATAATTTTATATAAAGCTCATCTTTTTCAAATGAGTGAATGATACCCACTTCTCCCGCTTCTAATTCTGATAATTTTTTCATGCACTCTAATTGTTTATTAAGCTGCTGCAAAGGTACCGCCCTCAGTAAAGAAAATGTTACGAAATTTGGAGTTAAACTTAACTTGCACCCATGCAAAAAGTAAATTTCCAAAAGGCTGATGCTGCGCTGACCTTGCCAGCTAAAACAGAACTCAAGGCGTTTATTGAAAACTTATTTAAAAAGGAGAAGACGCCACTTGCTACCATTAACTATATATTTTGCTCTGATAAACACCTGTTGTCTATCAATCAGCAGTTTTTAAACCACGACTACTATACCGATATTATAACTTTTGGCTTACACGACAAGGGAACACCTGTTGTAGCAGAGGTTTATGTAAGTGTAGACAGAGTTAAGGATAACGCCAAGACCCTTGGTGTAACCTTCACCAATGAAATGCTTCGGGTTCTTTTTCATGGTGCCCTACATTTATGTGGATACAAGGATAAGAGCAAGGCAGACATTTTGATGATGCGCGCAAAAGAGGATGCATATCTCAAGCGTTATACCAAATAGTAGGTTCCACGTGGAACGGCCACACATTTATTTGCGTAATATTCCCGTGGTGTTCCACGTGAAACACCTATCTGGTGATTTTGAGTTGATTAACAGGTTTAGGCCTTTGTTCCACGTGAAACATTCAAATCTAACCCCCTAGTATCTTGTTTTCTTTTTGATTGGATTATCTTTGCATCCATGTTTCCAGATTATGATGTTATTGTTGTAGGTGCCGGACACGCAGGTTGTGAAGCCGCCGCTGCCGCCGCCAACCTAGGTAGTAAAGTGCTCCTAGTTACTATGAATATGCAAACCATTGCCCAAATGAGTTGCAACCCGGCTATTGGTGGTATTGCCAAGGGTCAGATTGTGCGTGAGATAGATGCAATGGGAGGATACACCGGACTGGTTACAGATGCAAGTACCATTCAGTTTCGAATGCTCAATAGGAGCAAGGGTCCAGCAATGTGGAGCCCGCGCGCGCAAAACGACCGTATGTTGTTTGCTGCCAAGTGGAGAGAGATGCTAGAAGAAACCCCCAATGTAGATTTTTACCAAGACACCGTGCAGGGGTTAATTATAAAAGACAATAGAGCGGGTGGAGTCATTACAGGACTCGGCCACGAGATTAGATCTAAAACCGTGGTGGTTACTTCCGGAACTTTTTTAAATGGAATCATCCATATTGGTGAAAAACAATTTGGGGGTGGACGTGTAGCGGAGAAAGCCGCAACGGGTATTACCGAGCAGTTGGTAGCGCTGGGTATGGAAAGTGACCGTTTAAAAACAGGTACACCACCAAGGGTAGATGGACGCAGTTTAGACTATTCAAAAATGGAAGAACAGGCTGGGGATGAGGAGGTTGTGGGCTTTTCATATAAAGACACGCCGCGCATTAAAGCCGCAGATCAGCGCAGTTGCCATATTACCTATACCAGCCAAAAGGTACATGACCTTTTAAGAAAGGGTTTTGACAGAAGCCCGATGTTTCAGGGTAGAATTGAAGGCGTGGGTCCTAGATACTGCCCAAGTATTGAAGATAAAATTAATCGCTTCGCTGATAGAGACAGACACCAGTTGTTTGTAGAGCCAGAGGGTTGGAACACGGTAGAAATATACGTAAACGGGTTTTCTACATCATTACCAGAAGAGGTTCAGTACGAAGCTCTTCGTAGTGTTCCTGGGTTTGAGAATTGTCGCTTTTTTAGACCAGGCTACGCCATCGAGTATGATTATTTTCAACCTACACAATTAAAATATTCTTTAGAAACCAAGCTCATCGAAAACCTGTTTTTTGCCGGACAAATAAATGGCACAACGGGTTACGAAGAAGCTGCCTGCCAAGGTTTAATGGCCGGTATTAACGCGCACCAAAAGGCGCGCGAATTAGACCCTGTTATTTTAAAAAGAAGCGAAGCATATATAGGCGTACTCATTGATGATTTAGTAGGCAAAGGAACCGAGGAACCTTACCGTATGTTTACATCTCGCGCTGAGTTTAGAACTCTCTTAAGACAAGACAACGCCGATATTCGTTTAACGCCATTAAGCTACCAATTGGGTCTTGCCAAACAAGATAGAATGGACGCGGTGGAAACGAAAAAAAATACGGTTTCCGAAATTAAAAATTTACTCGCATCCTACAGCATTGAACCTTCAGAAATTGAAGGCTATTTCAATGAAATTAATTCAGCATCTATTACCGAAAAACAAAAAGCTTCAAAAATATTACTACGTCCAAACGTAGACCTGGTGGGCCTTTCAGCAGCCATGCCCCGCTTAAAAGAAGCACTCGCGGGTTTTCATCCACAGGTATTAGAGCAAGCAGAAATTCAGATCAAGTACGAACGCTACATCGAAAAAGAACAAGAAATTGCAACGCGCATGTTGCAAATGGAAAATCATATTATTCCAGAAAGTTTTAATTATGATGGCATTGCCGCCCTCTCCAATGAGGCCTTGCAAAAATTCAAAAAAATTAGACCGAGCACACTAGGCCAAGCCAGTAGAATTAGCGGTGTTAATCCTAGTGATATTCAAATACTCATGGTTTATATGGGCAGATAGTCCCACTCACATAATTGCATCAATAGCGTATGGGATTTTTATGTACATTCATAAACCATACCAAGGAAAAACAAAATAAAACAACAAGTATGAAAAAAATCTGCCTGATGTTTGTTGGGTTACTGCTATTAAATTTTGTGCAGGCTCAAGAAACTTTTCAAGTAAACGGCGTTGGCGATAAGCGCGACGGCTGTTACGCATTTACAAATGCAACCATTGTAAAAGATGCGCAAACCACCATCAAAAATGCAACGCTCTTAATTAGAGATGGAAAAATTATTGCAGTAGGTGAAGGTGTTGCCGTTCCAGCAGACGCTGTAGTGGTAAACTGTAAAGACAAGTTTATTTATCCATCATTTATTGATGCCTACACCGATTATGGTATGCCACAACAACAGCGCGCGCAAGCAGGTTTTAGTTTTGGAGGACCTGGTCAATTAACCAACAACCAAAAAGGTGCGTTTGGTTGGAACCAAGCATTAAAGTCTGATGTAGAAGGCCACAAACTTTTTTCGGTAGATGAAGCGAGAGCAAAATCATTTAGAGAAACAGGATTTGGTACCGTACTTACACACCAAAAAGATGGTATTGTGAGAGGAACAGGAACTGTAGTAGCGCTTGCAAACAACAAAGATAATTTTGTAGTTGTTAAAGAAAAAGCTGCTTCATTACTATCATTCAATAAAGGTACTTCAACACAAACCTATCCAAGTTCATTAATGGGATCTATCGCTTTACTGCGTCAAACCTATTTAGACGCGGCTTGGTATAAGAACAATCCTGCTGCTACGGGCTTACAAGGTGATGGCGTAAACATTACGCTTCAATCATTCAATAACAACATGTCGCTTCCTCAAATTTTTGATCCTGCCGATAGAGGCGCTGGTGATGTTTGGGGCGTAATGCGCGCAGACCGTATTGGTGATGAGTTTGGTGTACAATATATTATTAAAGCAACCGGAAAAGAATACCAAAGAATTAAAGAAGTGGCTGCAACAAAAGCACCACTAATTGTAAACTTAAATTTCCCGGTAGCTATGGATGTAGAAGATCCTGCAGATGCAAGACTTGTTTCATTACAAGACATGAAGCATTGGGAACTAGCACCAACCAATCCAGGTGCAATTGAAAAAGCAGGTATTCCGTTTTGCTTAACAAGTTCTGATTTAAGAGATGCTAAATCATTTTTATCAAGCGTAAGAAAAGCAATTGAAAACGGTTTATCAGAAAAAGCAGCGATGGACGCACTTACAAAAACACCAGCAACTTGGTTTGGTGTATATGATAAAGTAGGTAGCATTGAAGCTGGTAAATTAGCCAACTTTATAATCACAACAGGTCCTGTTTTTGCAGAAAAAACAACCTTATTACAAAACTGGGTATTAGGCGAAAAGCACGCTGTTAACGAATCTGCGTGGACAAGCGTAAACGGTAACTATACCCTCACTTTAAATTATGCAACACCACAAACATTTGCTTTCGAAATTAAAAATAACAACAGCGCAACCGTTATTGCAAAAGATACGGTAGCTGCAACATTTAGTTACGATGGTAAAGTGGTGAAGTTTTCTTTTGCTCCTGAAAAACGCTCTCGTAACAATATTAGATTTACCGGTTTTAACACAGGTAATACTTTTAATGGTACAGCGCAGGACGCCGAAGGAAATAATTTTACTTGGACTGCTGTATATGCTTCTGCATCTAAGCCTGACACTGCTTCAAATGCAGGTGGCCGTGGCCGTATGGGTGCAGGTGGATTTGGCGGTGGCGCTGGTGCTCCTGGCAAAATGGGAAAAGTGACTTTTCCTATGATGGGCTTTGGTGTAGATTCTTTACAAACCAACGCACAAGCTTATTTAATTAAAAATGCTACTGTTTGGACTTCAGAAAAAGAAGGCATTTTACAACAAACAGACGTACTAGTTAAAAACGGTAAGATTGCTAAAGTGGGCAAAAACTTATCGGATGCAAGCGCAAAAATTATTGATGGTACCGGCAAACACGTAACCGCAGGTATTATTGATGAGCACTCGCATATTGCTTCTGCTTCTACTAACGAAGGTGGACAAAGCGTAACATCAGAAGTACGTATTCAGGATAATATCAACCCAGACGATATTGATATTTACCGTCAATTAAGTGGTGGTGTTACAACCTCTCACATTTTGCACGGTTCTGCAAATACCATTGGTGGTCAAACGCAGTTAATTAAATTAAGATGGGGTGCAGATGATGCAGGCTTATTATTTAAAGGAGCCGATCCATTTATCAAATTTGCACTTGGTGAAAACGTAAAACGTACGTCTTCTACTCAAGGTAACAACCGTTACCCCGACACCAGAATGGGCGTAGAACAAGTGTTAGACGATGCGTTTGCAAGAGCAAAAGCGTACGAAGCAGCACTTGCAAAAAACCCTACTACTAGACGTGATTTAGAATTAGACGCGCTTGTAGAAATCATGAATAAAAAACGTTTTATCACTTGTCACTCTTATGTGCAAAGTGAAATTACAGCAACCATGCGCGTTGCAGAAAAGTATGGTTTTAAAATAAACACATTCACGCATATTTTAGAAGGCTATAAAGTAGCTGATAAAATGAAAGCGCACGGTGTAGCTGCATCAACGTTTTCTGATTGGTGGGCGTATAAAGTGGAGGTTACAGATGCCATCCCTTACAACGCTGCTATCATGACAAAAGTTGGTTTAAATGTTGCAATCAATTCTGATGATGCAGAAATGGCGCGCCGCTTAAATCAAGAAGCTGCTAAGAGTGTAAAATATGGTGGTTTAACAGAAGAAGAAGCGCTTAAAATGGTTACGATTAATCCTGCAAAAATGTTACACGTTGATAGCAAAGTAGGAAGTATCAAAGCCGGTAAAGACGCTGACCTTGTAGTATGGAGCGACAATCCATTAAGTATATATGCGAAAGCAGAAAAAACAATGGTAGATGGTATCGTTTATTTTGACCGCGAAAAAGATGCGCAAATGCGTAAGCAAGTGCAAGCAGAACGTAGCCGTTTAATTGCTAAAATGGCCGGCGAAAAAAGAGCAGGAAGACCAACAATTCCAGCTGCTCCAAGCTTTAAAGAAGTGCATATTTGCAACGACCACTCACATAAATTAGGTATGCTTGAAATAGAAGGTGATGAATTAGAAGCAAACCAAAACGATAACAAATAAATTGTAGCGACATGAAAAAAATAATAGTTACACTTGGCGCGCTCGTATCATTCACTGCTGCAGTATTTGCACAAGATGATGTTTACCCAGCCGCAAAACAAAATAAAAAAACAGCCATTGTGGGTGCTACTGTGCACGTAGGTAATGGACAAGTTATAGAAAACGGTACCGTTGTTTTTGACAATGGAAAAATTGTGTATGCCGGTGATGCAGCTGCTGCGCCAAAAGCAGAAAACACCATTGATGCAAAAGGAAAACAGGTATATCCAGGTTTAATTTTACCCTCTTCTAATTTAGGTTTACAAGAAATTACTGGCGTTAGAGGAAGCACCGATATCAATGAAATTGGTGAGCTTAACCCAAGCGTACGTAGCATTGCAGCGTATAAAGCAGAGTCTGTTATTATTAACACCTTAAGACTTAATGGTATCCTACTTGCACACACAGTGCCGGGTGGACAGCTTGTTGCTGGTCAATCATCGGTGGTACAATTAGATGCATGGAATTTCGAAGACGCTGCCTATAAAACCGATATGGGTATGAATTTATATATGCCTAGTTTATTATCTAGAGGTGGTGGACGCGGCTTTGGTGGCGGTAGAGGTTTTGGTGGTATGGCACCAGCTGGTGATCCTATCAAAGAAGCCCTTGATAAAATTGAAGAAGTAAAATCTTTTTTTAGAGAAGCAAAAGCATACCATCAAAAAGGTGCTGACAAGCAAATCAATTTAAAATTAGAAGCAACCAAGGGTTTATTTAACCACACACAAAAATTATTTGTGCATTGTAACCAGGTTAAGCAAATGATTGTTGCTATTGATTTTGTAAAAGAATTTGGTTTTGATGTAGTCGTAGTTGGCGCAAGCGAAAGCTGGCAAATTGCTGATTTATTAAAAGCCAATAATATTGCTGTTATCTTAACGCAAGAACATAGTTTACCTACCAGCGATGATGATGATATCGATCAACCTTATAAAGCAGCAAGCGCTTTACAAAAAGCCGGCGTATTGTTTTGTTTAAATGATGACGATCCTCAAAACCGTGGAAGAAATCTGATGTTTAACGCTGGAACCGCTGCTGCATATGGTTTAGGTAAAGAAGGTGCACTTCAAGCTATTACCTTAAATGCTGCAAAAATTTTAGGTGTTGCTGATAAAACAGGAACCCTAGAAGTAGGTAAAGACGCTAATATTGTAATCAGCGAAGGCGACATTTTAGACATGAAGTCTAGCATTGTTACAGATGCTTTTATACAAGGCCGCGCGGTTGCTATAACAAGCAAACACAAGCAGTTGTATGAGCGTTACAAACACAAATACGAGATTAAATAAAGAGTTCAAACCCTTATCAAAACCCTGGCTAAACGCCGGGGTTTTTTGTAACTTTACGCCATGGCTAAAAAACTTTTTTTGTTGGATGCGCTTGCACTTATTTATAGAGCGTATTATGGACTGATTAGAAATCCACGCATTACCTCTAAAGGAAAAAATACCAATGCGCAATTTGGTTTCACCAACACATTAATTGATTTAATCAACAAAGAAAAGCCAACGCATATTGCCGTTTGTTTTGATACACACGCCCCCACCGAAAGGCATACCGACTTTACGGAATACAAAGCCAACAGACAAGAAGCCCCCGAAGATTTAATTGATTCTATTCCTGAAATTCAGCGCATTATTAGGGCTTTTAATATTCCAGTTATGGAACTAGATGGATATGAGGCTGATGACGTAATTGGCACCCTTGCTTGGCAGGCCGCAGACAAAGGTTACGAAGTATATATGGTAACGCCCGATAAAGATTATGGTCAGCTACTGATTCACCCAGGCGTATACATGTACAAGCCTCCATTTATGGGCAACGCCGCAGAAATTTTAGACGCTCAAAAAATTTGTGAGAAATGGGATATCGCCCGCGTAGAGCAGGTGGTAGACATGCTAGGTTTAATGGGCGACGCCGTAGATAATATTCCGGGCATTATGGGTGTGGGTGAAAAAACAGCAGCTAAGCTTTTAAAAGAATACGATACACTCGAAAACGTATTAGCCAATGCGCACAATATTAAAGGTGCCATGGGTGAAAAAATTAGAAAAGGTGTAGACGACGCGATCATGAGCAAGAAGCTCGCTAAAATTATTACTGATGTTCCTGTAAGTTTTCATGAAGAAGATTTTGCGCTCTCTCCTATTAACAAAGAAGCCCTCGCTGAAATTTTTGTTGAGCTCGAATTTAAAACACTCGGCAAAAGAATTTTAGGTGATGATTTTAACGCTTATATGCCTGCACCAGAAGGTGTTCAAACAGATTTGTTTGGCAACGAAGTGGTAGCTGCCCCTTCTAAAAAATCAAGCGCAGCAAACGCTGCTGCGAGTGCGGGCTCTATGGAAGCGGCAGAAGCCGTGGGCAACGCCGGAGAGGAAGCAGAACAGCGTGGAATGATTGCTGATAAAAACATTACCAATACACCGCACCAATATATTTGTGTAGAAACAGAAGCTGCATTAAAATCACTTGCGGAGCAGTTACTAACTGCCACCGAAATTTGTTTTGATACAGAAACCACCGGAACAGATGCCAACAATGTAGAACTGGTAGGATTTAGTTTTTCTGAAAAACCAGGACAGGGTTATTATATTCCTTGCCCACCAGATGAGGCAGGTGCTAAAAAAATGCTTTCGTATTTTGAAAAAGTATTTGCAAAACAAGACCTCGTATTAATTGGACAAAATATAAAATACGATTTACTCGTATTAAAATGGTATGGCGTAGTTCCTGCAAATAAACTTTTTGATACCATGCTTGCACACTATGTAATTGAGCCAGAAGGCAGACGCAGTATGGATTTACTCAGTGCTCAATATTTAGGATATGAGCCCGTACACATCGAAGCCCTCATTGGAAAAAAAGGAAAAAATCAGGGCAGCATGCGTGATGTGGCGGTAGAACAAATTACCGAATATGCTGGTGAAGACGCCGATATAACGTTACAATTAAAACAAGTTTTTGTTCCTCTATTAAAAGAAAAAGAAGTAGAGCGTGTTTTTGAAAATGTAGAAAATCCACTCGTGCGCGTACTAGCCGATATGGAATTTGAAGGCGTTAAAATTGATAATAACTTTTTAAACGAATACAGTAAGTTATTAGAAGTAGACGCTAAACAATTTGAAGAAAATGTGTATGCAGCCGCAGGTGTGCGTTTTAATTTAGCATCACCCAAACAACTTGGCGAAGTTTTATTTGATAAATTAAAACTAGATCCTAAAGCAAAAAAAACCAAAACGGGACAGTACGCAACTGGCGAAGACGTGCTTCTAAAATTATCCAACCAGCATAAAATTGTTGATGATATTTTAGGATTTCGAGAGCTTACTAAATTAAAATCTACGTATGTAGATGCGCTTCCGCTCATGATCAATCCAAAAACTGGACGCGTGCATACCAGTTATGCGCAGGCGGTGGCGGTAACGGGTCGATTAAGTAGCACGAATCCAAATTTGCAAAACATACCAATCAGAACGGCGCGCGGAAGAGAAATCAGAAAAGCTTTTATTCCACGTGAACCGGGTCGTATTTTGATGAGTGCTGACTATTCTCAAATAGAACTCCGCATTGTGGCAGCCATTAGTGGTGACCCTAATATGTGTGCTGCTTTTAAAGCGGGAATAGACATCCACACCGCCACTGCTGCCAAAGTATATGGCGTAGAAGTAACAGATGTAACCAAAGAAATGCGCTATAAAGCCAAGAGTGTCAACTTTGGTATTATATATGGACAGGGCGCTTTTGGGCTTGCCGATAATTTGGGTATCTCCAGAACGGAGGCCAAAGAAATCATTGACAACTACAAAAAGGAGTTTCCTAACATCCAGGGCTATATGGACGAGCAAGTGGCTCTAGCCAAAGAAAAAGGCTATGTAGAAACCCTGATGGGCCGTAAGCGTTGGTTAAAAGATATCAATAGCAGCAACTTTACCGTTCGAGGTTTTGCGGAAAGAAACGCCATCAATTCACCTATACAGGGTACGGCCGCCGATATGATTAAGTTAGCCATGATTAAAGTACATGCTCAAATGGGCGCTGGCAACTGGCAGTCAAAAATGATTTTACAAGTACACGATGAACTTGTGTTTGACGCGGTCCCAGAAGAAGCGGATGCATTAGAAAAATTGATTATTGAATGTATGACCACCGCTTTACCTTTGCCAAACGGTGTTCCAGTAGAAGCAGAAGTAGGAAAAGGCAACAACTGGTTAGAAGCACATTAATATAAGTTAGTTATGGTGGCACAACTTTTATCACTACGCTGGGATATTATGCCAGAAGCTTTTTTAAAAATTGGCTCACGGTATTTTTTGTTTGCTGCACTTGCCTTTATTATTTTCTATGTTGTTTTTAAGCAACAATTTTTCTACAAAAAAATTCAAAAGCGTTTTCCAAAAGTTCCAGACTATTTGCGTGAAGCAGGGTTTTCATTAAGCACCATGCTTATTTTTAGTTTTTTAATCATGGTATTAAATTCGTCACCAATAGCAGAGCATACGACGCGTTATAAAAACATTAGTGATTACGGTTGGGGTTATTATTTTTTAGCTTTTCCCATCATGTTTGTACTACATGATTTTTATTTTTATTGGGTACACCGCCTCATGCACCACAAAACACTTTTCAAATATGTGCACCTTGTTCACCACCGCTCTACCAACCCCTCTCCTTGGGCTGCGTATGCGTTTCATCCGATAGAATCGGTATTAGAGCACGGCATTGTGGTACTGTTTTATTTTATCATGCCTATTCATATTACACAGCTAGCGATTTTCTTTTTGTTCTCGATTGTATACAATGTGTATGGGCACCTAGGCTACGAATTATATCCGGCTGGATTTCACAAAACTAAAATTGGCAGATGGATTAACACTTCTACCAACCACAATCAGCACCATCAATATTTTACAGGCAATTACGGGCTCTACACACTTGTGTGGGACCGCCTCTTTAATACGATTCGCGCAGATTATGACGAGCGTTTTGTAGACGCTACTACGCGTAGTAAATAAATTATTTTTTCTTGTAAATTGGAACCGTACTACAAGGTTCGCCAAACATAATAGACTTTGTAACAGGTCTTAATTTGTTGGTAATGCCCACATACGCAGCTGCCGGAATTTGAATATCGCCACAGCCTTTTACTACCACTCTTTTATCGGTATAATCTTCTGCGTTAATGGCTTCAATATTTTGTAAAAGAAGTTTTTCTTTTAATTGTTCTTCGGTACCAAAAAACACAGTGCTCGCAAACGGCTCTAATGCAGACGCAATAAGCATATACGCCCACATAGGGATTATCGCATCTGCAGAGCAAGTGATGGCAACATCGGCGTTTTGATACGCCGTCCAATCGGTGGCGGTGAGTGCTGCTCTAAAATCTTTTTCTTTTAAAATGAGGCCCATAAACAAATGGTCCTTCACATCAAAAACCAAAATTGGATTTGAAGGATAATATTTTTCCAGGTCTAATGAAATTAAACCGCTCTCTTCTACTTTATTGATAATGGGTTCTGCCATAACAAAAAATTATCTGTTCATGCTCGCTAAAAACTCTTCGTTGTCTTTGGTACCACGCATGCGTTTTAATAATTCGTTCATTGCTTCATCGGTATTCATATCGTTGATGAACAAACGTAAAATATTCATGCGGCCTAGTACTTCTTTATCAAGTAATAAATCATCTCTACGTGTAGAAGAACCCACTAAATCAATAGCAGGGAAAATACGCTTGTTAGCTAGTTTGCGATCAAGCTGTAATTCCATATTACCAGTACCTTTAAATTCTTCAAAGATTACTTCGTCCATTTTAGAACCGGTTTCAATTAAGGCCGTTGCTAAAATAGTTAATGAACCACCGTGCTCAATTTTACGCGCCGCACCAAAAAATTGTTTTGGTTTTAAAAGCGCATTTGCTTCCACACCACCACTTAATACTTTACCACTACTTGGCGCTACTGTATTGTGTGCACGTGCTAAACGTGTAATAGAATCTAATAAAATAACAACGTCATGACCGCACTCTACAAGGCGTTTTGCTTTTTGTAGTGCGATACCAGAAACCTTCACGTGTTTTTCTGCGGGCTCATCAAAAGTAGAAGCAATCACTTCTGCTCTTACGCTACGCTCCATATCGGTAACTTCCTCTGGTCTTTCATCAATTAAAACCACCATCAAATAAACTTCTGGATGGTTTGCTGCGATTGCGTTTGCCACCTCTTTTAAAAGCATGGTTTTACCCACTTTTGGTTGCGCCACAATCAGTCCACGCTGACCTTTACCTATTGGGGTAAAGAGGTCAATAATACGCGTACTATAATTTGTTGGAGACGTAAACAGGTTTAATTTTTCGTTTGGAAATAACGGTGTTAAATAATCAAATGGTACACGGTCACGCACTTCGTCGGGTCTTTTACCATTGATAAAATCAACTTTAATGAGTGCAAAATATTTTTCACCTTCTTTAGGAGGGCGAACAGCACCTTGCACAGTGTCACCAGTTTTTAAACCAAATAATTTTATTTGTGAAGGAGAAACATACACATCATCTGGTGATGATAGATAATTATAATCAGAAGAACGTAAAAAACCATAACCATCAGGCATCATTTCTAAAACGCCCTCTCCTTCAATCATTCCTTCAAACTCAATATTAAATACTGGTTCTTTTTTATGTGGTCTTGGTGGGTGTTGACTTGGTGTTGTATTTTCTGGAGCCTGCGCTGCTTCTGCGTTTTCGGGCGCTTGTGCTGCTTCAGTATTTTCTGGAGCTGCCGCTGCTACTGCTGCAGGCGCTTCTGTTTTTTCTGGACGCTCAGGTCTTGGATTTGCTTTTTTAATAGGTCTGGCCTTTTGCATTGGCGCTGCCGCTGCTGGCGCTTCTTCACTCATCACTTCCGCTTCTTCGGTTCCATTACTTGTTTTTACAGTAACAGGCTTACGACCTTTTACGAGTGGCTTTTTCTTGCCATCATCTTTTGCAGATGCTTCGCTTACCGCTTGGCTATCTAATATTTTATAGATGAGCGCTTGCTTATCTAATTTTTTAAAACCTGTAATTTTTAAACCTTGTGCGATGTCTTGTAACGCTGGTAACAAAAGATCGTTTAATTGTAAAATGTCGTACATAAATAATTTGAAAATGAAATACTCTAGAATTGAGTTTAGGAATAACTAAAGAAAGGGTGATTTAAAATTTGATGGAAAGAAGATAACCTGAACTAGAGCAACTGAAGGCTCATCTGGCTTTGTTTCCATTGCAATGTTAACACAAAAATTACAAACACCCATAAATAATTGGCGGAAAAAACACTAATTAACGATTAGAATTTATTCGTAAATCCTTAGTAATGAACCAGATAAAGACGTTTTAAAGGCTTTCAGCGCCGTAGTGGCTGGTCCATTTAAAACAGTGCCTGCCGTATTAAAATTGGATCCATGACCCGGGCAATAAAAACGATTGTTGCTATTTTGGTATTCTAATGTTACCGCTTGGTGTGTGCAGAGTGAACTTACCGCAATGAGCATACCCGACGAGGTTTTAGCGATGATCACATTATTGGTGGTATCTACATAAAAACCACCCGCGTTTTGTAACACATTGTAGGGTGAGTTTGAAATGTTGATGGTAAAATCTACGGGTTTGTTAGGATTGGGGTTTGGCGTGCTGCCACCGCCGGTATCACTAGATTTGGTACAAGAACCAAAACATCCCATCACTAGTAGCGCTGCGCCACTCATGCCCACTTGTTCGATAAAATCTTTTCTTTCCATGGTGTGATGATTTCGTGTGTTGAATTTAACAAACTTTAGGATAGAATGTTTGCTTGTTCTACAAACAAATTATCTTTGCAGCCACTATGTTTAACAAAAGAACAAAAATTAAGGCCCTCTTAACAGGCAGCCTTACCGGTCAAACCGTAACCGCCATGGGTTGGGTACGTAGCTTTCGCAACAATCAGTTTATTGCCTTAAATGATGGTAGCACCAATCATAATATTCAGGTAGTAGCCGAATTAGGCCTATTAGATGACGCTACTTTAAAGCGCATTACAACGGGTGCTTCTTTAAAAGTAGAAGGCACGCTGATTGAATCTTTGGGTAAAGGACAGTCTGTAGAAATAAAAGCAACTAGCGTAGAAATACTAGGTGATAGTGACGCGGAACAATATCCATTGCAGCCTAAAAAACACAGTCTTGAATTTTTAAGAGAAATCGCACACTTACGTTTTAGAACGAATACGTTTAGTGCTGTTTTCAGAATTAGACATGCACTCGCATTTGCAGTTCATCAATTTTTTAATGAAAAAGGATTTGTGTATTTGCACACACCAATCATTACCGCAAGTGACGCAGAAGGTGCTGGTGAAATGTTTAGAGTAACTACATTACCGGTAGACGGTTCTGCACCAAAAACCGAAAGCGGCGATATCGATTTTTCACAAGACTTTTTTGGAAAAAGTACCAACCTAACCGTGAGTGGTCAATTGGAAGGAGAGCTAGGCGCCATGGCCTTTTCAGAGATTTATACCTTTGGCCCAACCTTTAGAGCAGAAAATTCAAACACCACAAGACACCTTGCCGAATTTTGGATGATTGAACCCGAAATGGCTTTTTGTGATATTGAAGACAACCAAAATTTAGCTGAAGAATTTATTCAGTACCTGATTAAATATGCGATGGAAAATTGCGCTGATGATTTGGCGTTTTTAGATCAGCGTTTGGCAGAAGAAGAAAAACAAAAACCAACAAACGAAAGACAAGAGTTTGGTTTAATTGAAAAATTAAAATTTGTTACGGATAGTAAATTTGAGCGCATCACCTACACAGAAGCGATTGCAATTTTACTGGACTCACCAGCGTACAAGAAAAAGAAATTTAAATACGACGTGAGTTGGGGCATTGATATGCAAAGTGAGCACGAGCGTTACCTCGTAGAAAAACATTTTAAAAAGCCCGTTATTGTTACCGGATACCCAGCCGCTATTAAGGCTTTTTACATGCGCTTAAATGATGGTTGTGAGCCAGGCAAACAAACCGTTGCAGCTATGGATATTTTAGCGCCAGGTATTGGAGAAATTGTGGGTGGTTCACAAAGAGAAGAGCGCCTCGATAAATTAGTAGCGCGCATGGAAGAAATGCATATTCCTACACACGAAATGAGTTGGTATTTAGATACCCGCCGTTTTGGTACCGTACCGCACGCTGGCTTCGGATTAGGATTTGAAAGAATGGTGCAATTTGTTACCGGCATGGGTAATATCAGAGACGTGATTGCTTTTGCGAGAACACCAAAGAATTGCGAATTTTAAAAAATATGGATTGAACTGTGGATTATATGTGAAATCCCCCTATTTTTGCTGCCCCGAATGGGAATGGTGCGGTAGCTCAGTCGGTAGAGCAAAGGACTGAAAATCCTTGTGTCGCCGGTTCGATCCCGGCCCACACCACAAAGCCTCAGTTTTAATTACTGGGGCTTTTTATTTATAGCATACAGAAAAGAGTGGACTTTAAGGATTTGACGTATCCAAATTAGGAGACAGGCGAGTAGAGTGAGAATGAAATAGGTTTTACCAATTGTTTTTATTGTACACTACTTTATGTTTTCAAGAACTGATTTATGATGATGCTGAACGTGATAAATTGTAAAATATAACATCTCTCTAATTGAAATTTTACCAATAAGAGGATGAGGCAACATGTATTTGTCTAAATCTTGCTCACTGAGCCGCTCAATTTTTTCATTTAACGAGTTTATAAGTTGATTTAAATCATCTATCAATTCGTTCTTTTTACCAATAGATACGTTTTTAGGGATAAATTGAGGACCAGCTTTTCCCCCATTTAAAAGGGATTTCTGATAGGCTACCACCAACTCATCATATGTTCTATTTTGATGTGGTTTGCCAAACAAAAAATTCAGGATAAATTTAGGAATTAGCAATGCTATATTGACAGGACGTACAGATAAATAGATGTGTTGTAGTTGTTGTCCTGCTGACCATTTTGCAGAATTGCTTGTATACATAAAATCATTATCAGATAGGCTATTAATGTAATCTATAAACGAATTGTGCTTATCGGATAATTCTTTTTTGATTGACTCCTTATTCATAGCTTAATTTTAAATATGTATAAAATGATATAAAGTAGATTTGGTTCACCAAATTTTTATCCTAATTCAATAAAATAGTGCCACGGCCCAAACCATAAAGCCTCAGTTTTAATTACTGGGGCTTTTAAATGCGCGTTATAACCCTAAACCTCTTTTTAATTTACCGAATTGTAATCGTTTTTCGCTGCACCGAATGGGCTGAAAAAATCCCAAGCGCGCCACCTTCTATATTGGACGGTGGATTAGACGGCGCTGTGCCACCACCGGGTCCTGCGCCAGATTGAAGGTTTAAACTATAATAATACGTATAGCTAGTGTTTGAAATGCATTGCATTTCTACAAAAACATTGTCACGTGGTTTGATTTTTAAATTATCGTCACCACCGCGTAATGGTCGTTGATTTACTTTTCCATTATTAAGGTTGTCATTGAACACATGAAAAGTAGGATCGATGGTGTCGTTGATTTTTTGAATAAATCGGTAACTATTGCCTAGTGTTACAGGATCAGCATATACTGGAATAACACTGTATCTAATTTCGCCATTAAAAGGGAAAGTATTAATACGCAAACTATCAAAATTAACTTTTAGTGGCATGGTAGCAGAAGCGGTATATTTTTTTTGATCTACCTCTACTTCAAGGTTGTAGGTGCCGCCTTCCATACCTTTTATTTTTTGTGTTTTATAAAGGCCGTTACTTACAAGTTGTAAACTGTCTTTAACACCGGCTTGATCCGTAATGATGACGCGGGCATTATTTACACCATTTATACGAGTTGGATTGTTAATGGTCGTAGATAAAGAGAGCTGCACAAAATAAGGCCCAGCCTGATCTGTAATGCTACCATCAATAACGAGCACGGGTTTGTTATCATCTAGTACTAAGGTAATTTCTTTGTCACAACCAATAAGTATTATAGTAAAAAACACTACAATAAATAATATTTTTTTCATGCCTAAAATTTAAATTGATAGGTTACACTTGGCACCCATTTAAAAAGCGCGGTTCTGATAATTTGTGTTCTAGTAGGATCATTGGGATCGTCTTTAAAACTAATGCGGTACGCATTTTCTCTACCATAAACATTGTACAAACTAAAATTCCAAGAGCCGTGCATTCTTTTGGTTTTGTTTTTTTCATAGGTAGCACTAAAATCTAGACGGTGGTAGGCCGGCATACGATTTGCGTTTCTAGCCGCGTATTGATAGAGGGTTTGACCCTGTACATTATATTTTCCGGTAGGATATGTTACCGCATCGCCGGTATTGTACACAAACACACCAGATATAGACCAGCGCGCGTTAAGATCATAAATCCCTACTACCGATATATCATGTGTTCGATCCTGACGGGCATTGTACCAATTGTTCTCATTGATCCCTTCAATTTTTCTTTCTGTTTTAGAAAGCGTATAACCAATCCACCCAGTTAAGCGACCTTCTTTTTTCTTTAACAACAATTCAAGACCATAGGCTCTTCCAATACCATACAATAAAACACTTTCAACATCCGAAACCGTATTGATTTCGGCACCATCTTTATAGTCTATTTGATTTTGTAAGTGTTTGTAGTAGGCCTCTGTGGTAAATTCAAAATTGCTTTTAAATACTTTTGTTACATAGCCCACACTAATTTGATCTGCAATTTCTGGTTTAATATTATAAGAGTTGCCAATCCACTGATCGGAAGGGCTTGACGCCACCGAGTTACTTAATAAGTGTAAGTGTTGCACATTTCTGGCGTAGCCCGCTTTTATACTTTTTTCATCATCGATACGGAAGTTGGTGGTAATGCGGGGCTCTAGATTTGCATATGTTTTTCCAAAACTAGAAGGCGCAAGTTTTATAGACGAACTCACTACTCCATTTTGATAAATATTATACACATCACCGCCCATTAAAGTATACATCGATAAGCGCATACCATAATCAATGGTAAGTTGATTGGTGGCTTTATAATTGTTGGTGAGGTAAACTGCGTTTTCGAGACCATTTCTGCCTGTTTTAGCTACACTATTAATAACGGTACCTGTAAATGTACTAGGCCTAATGTTATGTAGTATAGTATTAAAACCAAAGCGGAGTGTGTTTTGGGTGTTGGTATATAAAGTATAATCTTGTTTAAGGTTAACGTCCTTAATTTCTGAATTGATATTAAAATTGGTTTCGCCATTTTTTAATTTCACATTGTAATTGTAGTCGCTGTAAATGAAAGAAGTATTTAAAAAGAGTTTATTGCTAATAATTTTGTTCCATCTGATGGTGCCGGTTTTATTGCCCCAGTCAATACCAAAGTCTTGCCCTAGGCCCAACTCATCTCTTCCAAAATAACCCGATACGTAAATTTTATTTTTTGCGTTGATTTGATAATTTGCTTTTGCATTTAAATCATAGAAATATAAAATGTTGTCTTTAAATTTTTCGGTCGCTTTTAAAAACACATCGGCATAGGTTCTTCTACCAGAAAGTATAAAAGAAGATTTATTTTTTTGAAGGGGCCCTTCAATACTCACTTTACTACTAATAAGTCCAATACCACCATTCACCGTATAGTCTTGGTTATTGCCTTCTTTCATTTTAACATCGAGTACCGATGAAAGCCTACCGCCGTATTGACTGGGGCTATTGCCTTTGATAATAGTCGCATCTTTAATGGCGTCACTATTAAAAGTGCTAAAAAATCCAAGTAGGTGCGTGGCATTGTAAACGGGCGCTTCGTCTAGTAAAATTAAATTTTGATCAGCACCACCACCACGTACAAAAAAACCGCTGTTGCCTTCGCCCGCCGATTTTACACCCGGTAACAATTGAATGGTTTTTAAAAGATCCTTTTCTCCAAAAATAACAGGCACTTTACTGATAGCCGCCATATTAATGGTTTCGGTACCCATTTGTGCCTTGGTTAAATTGTCGTTTTTTCGAGACGACTCCACCACCACTTCTTTTAGTACATTTTTTGTTTGTAAAGAAAAGTTGATGGTTATACTGCTGTCGAGTTTTATTTTTTGAACCAGTGTCTCATACCCCACTTGCGATACCATAACGGAGTAATTGCCCTTTGGTAGTGACAGTGAATAAAACCCGTACTCATTGGAGATAATACCAGCATTCGGTAATTCCTGGATACGCACCACGGCCTTAATTAAAGATTCGCCGGTTTGTTTGTCGCGTACACTTCCGCTTAGGACATAGCTTTGTTGTGCTGCCACTGATGTAAAATGTGCCCCTAGGCAAAGGAGGAAAGAAAAAACATATATTTTGTAACGCATAGATATTTGTTAAACAATAGAAACGCTAATTGGTTGAATTCTATAACGTTTTTAAGTCGTATCTATTGTTCATTCCATTCTATGGGAATAGCAATTTCATTGGTCCTTGCAATCATTTGATAAGGCGCGTTATATCCTAAAAAAGTGTAATCACCTGTAACTTTAATATTGCGCTTCGAGAGAATTTGTAATATTTTGTTTTTATACAACGTAATTTTTTCGTCGTTGGCATAGCCGCCAAATGAAATTATTGCGGCGTATTGCGGAGCTGACTCATGAATGCGAATGCTCTCGTCATTGGGTTTAGGTAAATTACTTTCATTGTACTTTGTGGGCATTACAAAACTCATTTCTGCGCCCTTTTCTGACATATTCATTCTTACTGGAGCCGTCATGGCAATGCTCTCGTTTTCTTTGTTGCCGCCAAATATAAAACGGGCTAGTTTTCCAAAACCGCTATTTGCCACTGATTTGTAGTTTGTGGCACTCGAATAAACGGTGGCCATGGTTGCTGACGGATAGTATCTTATTTCAAGCTCATCATCCTTTAATACGGTCCTATATTTTTGCTTTTCCGTTTTTACTGCACTATTGGTTATAAAAGATTGAAAAATAATATAAATGGCACCTAGCCCTAAAAAAATGTATAAAGCTTTCATGTTGCTGTTTAGTAGTATAACAATACATACTTGAATAGGTTCAAAACAAGGAAAGCAACATGTGTCAATAGGTTATTAACCCATTTAATTAAATGCTATATTTAGGGCACATTTAAATAAACGATTCATGAAAAAGGCATTATTTATCCTATGTACTTTGGTGTTGCAGGCTCCTATTTTTGCGCAGCAAGAGAAGGCTACAAATTTGAATGAGGAAGAAAAAGCAATTATTGCCTATATAGATCAAAATATGCCTAGGGCTATTGCGCTTTTGAAAGAGTCTGTAAACATCAATAGCGGCACATTAAATATTGAGGGAGTAAAAAAAGTGGGCGCCTTGTTTGCTAAAGAGTTTGAAAAAGCAAAATTTAAAACGGAGTGGATTGCTATGCCAGATTCTGTTAAAAGAGCGGGTCATTTGGTAGCCACCATTGGCTTCAATAACAAACCCAAATCACCCACTGCAAAAAAACTTTTCTTAATTGGTCATTTAGATACGGTATTTGAACCCGATATGCCGTCTAATCCATTTACTATGCTAAATGATTCAGTAGCAACCGGACAAGGTGTTTATGACATGAAGGGCGGAGATGTAGTAATGATTATTGCATTACAAGCATTACAACAACAAGGCTTATTAAATAATGCAGATATTATTGCTTATTTAACCGGCGATGAAGAGTCTTCTGCTAAGCCATTTCAAATAAGTAGGGGTCACTTTATTGAAGCAGCTAAAACGACAGATATCGCACTTGGTTTTGAAAGCGCACATGGGCTTAATACTATTGCGACAGCAAGAAGAGGCTCAAGTTCATGGACATTGAATGTTTCAGCAAAAACAGGGCATAGTGCAAGTGTGTTTACAAATGCAGGTGGCTATGGTGCAATTTATGAAGCTGCTCGAATTGTAAATGCGTTTAGAGAAACACTCAGTCAAGAAAAATATTTAACTTTTAATCCGGGTATGTTTGTAGGAGGCTCAGAAGTAAATTTTAATAGACCAAAAGCAACGGGAACTGCAATAGGAAAAACAAATATTGTTTCACCCTCTGCATTTGTTACTGGTGACTTACGTTTTTTAACAGAAGCTCAGAAAAACGAGGCCAGAAAAACAATGAGTGCGATTGTTCAAAAAAATTTAAATGGCACAAAAGCAACCATCACATTTAGCGATGGAATACCAAGTATGGAACCAACACTCGGTAACAAAAAAGTATTAGAAGTAATTAGTGGTGTAACAAATAGTATGGGACTTGGTCCAGCTATAGAAGGCGATCCAGGATCAAGAGGTGCTGGCGATATTTCATATGTTGCCAAATATGTTGACGCTGTGGATGGTATGGGATCGTCAGGAAAAGGCGCACATGCACCTGGTGAAACCATTAACCTGAAAGAGTTTCCGCTGATTATTAAAAGAGCCGCACTAACCATTTACAGATTAACTAGATAAATTTTGCTTCAGTGCATTTAATGGATCACAACCCCCGTTTCTGGATCTTTTAGCAAAATACTTTTATCGTCAATTAATTGATAGAGTTGAGGGTTTTTTGTAGAATCTAAAATGGTATTTTTTAAGTAAAAAGTTTGTACTTCATTATTTTTTTGATACCACTTTATAATTTTGCATTGACAGCTTGCATTGGCAGGCGTATTAATAATCTCTTCGATGCGGCCATCTTTTCCAATTTTTTCATAGACCTCTCTGATACCAATAATTCTTTTATTATTTCCCGCATCAAAATTCCAAGAAGCCGATATTGACGTTTGATATTTAGTGTTTTTTGTAAGACTCATTAAACTGTGTCTTGGGTATTCAGTTTTATTATTTCCATTCATAATTCGTGAATGAATCGATAATACATTCGGTGATTCAAACTGAACATAACCGGTATGGTTAAAGCCCGCGCCATATCTGTAATAGGTGAAGTAACCATCTTTAAACTTAATCTCAACCAAATTAGCCACTACTTTATGGTACCTGTTGGGGTCGGAAGGTCTCGCCTGCGGCGATCCTGTATAGCAAAGCCAAATGCCTTCAATATTGTCTTTTTCGGTTGGGGTAACTTTGTAGGGCATGATATTGAAGTCTTTACTTATGGTATTTAGAGCAGTAATACTTTCATTTTGCATCTTCCAAAAATAAATACCACTGATAAGTAGACAAACGCAAAGTGGAATAAATATCATCCTATAAAAACGCAGCCGATTAAAGATTTTTTTGTCAGTCTCTTTTACAAGGGAGGCAAGTTTTAATTTGAGTTGTTGATTTTCTGTGATAATAGAGTAACTGTCCTTGGAACCTGGTTGGGAAGTTTCTGAAGCCACCAAGGAAACATCAACTGGGTTAAGCTCAAAAGCTTGTCTACCCACCCCATACAAATAAATATAGCAGGTGTCTATCAAAAAGGGACGCGGATTAGCTACTAGGCCCATTAGCGCATCTTTAATTTGGCCGCCTGTTATATCGTATTTTCTAAAAGGATAATTGGCTTTATTAAATTGCGGATCTGATTCATAAATAGCGTGACCATAGGCTTCATGTGTGGTAGGAAGTAGGTTACTAATCTCACTTAAATGTATTGCTAGCGCCTCGTAATTTTTACGATTGGTGTTTTGAATAACAGATTTTCCCGTTTCTTCTTGAAACTTCTCTATGCACTTATTTAATAAATATATAATTTCTTCCTTGCCTCTTTTAAGCATAATTTTTTTAATTTATTGAAAATCAATTAATTATAATTTCCGAAACAATAAATGCATTTCGGAAATTACTAAATTTATTTAATAATGTTTTAGAAAGAACAAAAAACCTGCGCTGAGGTTATGTTCTGTAATTTGTTTACCAGAATAGCTATGCCAAGCTATTTTTTCACGTTACAACTACGCTATATGAAAAAAAACATCCATCTGATTGTTGCAATTATTGGAGTGGTACTTCAATTGCTAACCAATCAAACCTTTGCACAAAGCTCTAATTCTAATGCTGGAGAAGAGCTTGTTACGATTACGGGTAAAGTGGTCTCAAGTAAAGACAACCAGCCCCTATCCAATGTTTCCGTAAAAGTTCTTAAATCAAAAACGGGTACTATTTCTGGTGACGATGGTGTATTTACCATTAAAGTCAAAAAAGGAGTTACCCTACAATTTTCGAGGGTAGATTTACTTTCCCAAAACGTTTCTGTTTTTGATCCCAAAATGACAACTGTAAGAATGCAAGAGTCTGAAAACAATCTTTCAGATGTGTTGGTTCTTGCTTACACCAATCAAAAACGAAGTTCATTTACGGGTGCCGCAACAACGGTAAAAAATTCAGTTATTGAAAGTGCACCAAATCCTTCTGTACAAGAAAGTATTCAAGGTAATGTAGCAGGTGTACAATCTACCAATGCAAGTGGTCAACCAGGTGGTGTTCCAAATATCAGGGTTCGTGGTATTGGTTCTATTAATGCAGGCTCTGCCCCATTATATGTAATTGATGGTATCCCTGTTGTGAGTGGTGATATTTCTGGAATGAATAGTAATACGATCGCGGGTCTCAATCCAAACGACGTAGAAACCATGTCAATTTTAAAAGACGCTGCTGCTACATCTTTATATGGTTCAAGAGCTGCAAACGGTGTGGTATTAATTACAACTAAAAAAGGTAAGTCTGGAAAATCTAAATTTCATTTTACTTATCAAAAAGGTATGAACAACAATACCATTCGTGATGAACAAAAAACGCTCAATACAGATCAATACTTACAATATTATAGAGAGGGCTGGGTGAACGCTGGTAATAGAGCAGGTTCTTATGATTCATTGTTAACCGCAAATGGTATTAGCAAAACAACCAACACCGATTGGTTTGATGCTGTATTAAGACAAGGTCAATATTCGCAATACAATTTGAATGCAAGTGGTGGAAATGATAAGTCTACCTATTTTGTTTCAGGTAGTTATTATAATTCAGAAGCACCTACAAAAGGACTCAACTACGACAAAGCAACGTACCGTATCAATATTTCTTCTGAGCTAACAAAAAAGCTTTCTTTTAAAGGTGGATTTAGTGGAAGCTTCCAACAAACAAGTAACTTTTTAGGTGGCTCATTTTTTGCAAATCCAGTAAGAGCGATGTACCGTTTAGCGCCATGGTTACCTATCTATAAAAGCGATGGAAAAACCTATGAGCTTGGTTATAACAATGGATACAATCCAGTTGCAGTTATCGAAACCACCAAGCGAAAAGCTAAAACATACAACATAGCTGCAAATGCAGCAGCAACTTACAAAATAGTTAAGGGATTAACTTTTGAAGGTTCTTATGCAATGGATTTCAACCATGCATTTAGTAGTACACAGTATGACCCAAGAGTGGGTAATGCAATTGTAGCAGTAGGTGGAACAATCGAAAATTATACGCAAGACATTACCAACTGGGTATCAACAAATATTTTGCGTTATAAATTCGATATTTCTGACAACCATAAATTAGAATCATTTGCTGGTTACGAGGCGCAGAGTAGATCGGATGTTGACATCAATATTTCTGTTAATGGTATTGCGCCAGGAACAGTAACTGCTGCAGGAGGTTCAAGTCCAACATTAACTACAGGAACCGGAACTGCAAATAGATTAATCAGTAAGTTTTTTAACACCAATTATTCTTATAAAGATTTATATTTCTTATCTGGATCAATTAGAGAAGATGCTTCTTCAAGATTTGCGAAGAATTTTAGAAAAGCAACATTTTGGTCGATTGGTGCAGGTTGGAATATTTCAAACGAAAAGTTTTTTAATGTTGAATGGTTAAGAGAATTAAAATTAAGAGGTAGCTATGGTTACACTGGTAATCAGGGTATTGATAATTTTGAATCTTTTGGTTTATATGGCGCAGGAAGTGATTATAATTTACAATCAGGCCTCGCTCAAAATCAATTGGCAAATGATAACCTTACTTGGGAAAAAAATATTCCATTAAATATTGGTCTTGATTTTGCATTATTAAAAGGAAGATTATCGGGATCATTTGAGTGGTATACAAGAACGACAAGTGACTTATTAATTAGTCAGTCTATTCCGAGTGTAAATGGTGTTACAAGTATTACAGTAAACAGTGGCGCCATGAAAAACACCGGCGTAGAAATAACTTTATCATCTGTTAATATTGTTCCAAAATCTCAAAATGGATTTAAGTGGGTAACGGACTTTAATATCACTACAAACCAAAATACAATTACAGAAATTGATCCTGCTTATGCTGGAAACGCAAACTATTTAAGAAATGTTGGTAACGATTTTTATACGCATTACCAACGTGGATATGCTGGCGTGAATCCTGCAAACGGCGAAGCGCTTTGGTATAGAAGTGCTGCAAAAGATTCAACTACAAATGCGTTTACAACTGCACTACCGCGTTTACAATACGGAAGCGCACTTCCTAAATTCTATGGTGGTTTAACAAACACGTTTTCTTACAAAAACTTCAAGTTTAGTTTTCAATTGTATACATTTTGGGGTAATACTATTTATGACGATTATGGTTATTTACAAAAGACAGATGCTAACCTTGGTTTCTCTGACCAGAGTAATGGTTTAAGTAGATATGAATATTCTAGACGCTGGACTACGCCAGGTCAAATTACAGATGTTCCAAAGCCAGTGTTTTTAGGCACACAATCTTCATCAGGAAGTTTTGAAAGCAGTAGATTTTTATACGATGGTAGTTATATCAGATTAAGAGATGTAACCCTATCTTATAATTTGCCAACGGCACTATTAAATAAATTTAAGTTTAGTAGCACAAGAATATACTTACGTGGACAAAATCTATTTACGTATGTAAAAGACAAGCGCTTCAATACAGATCCAGAAGTGAGTATCGATGGGACAATGTCTCAAAGACCCCCTGTATTTAACACGTTCTTATTTGGATTAGACATCAATTTTTAATTGCATAAAGTTTCTTTTATGAAAAAAATATATTCAATATCAATCATTAGTTCTTTACTATTTATGGCATCATGCAGTAAAGATTTCTTAGACGTTAAACCACAACAAAGTGTGCTTACCGAAGACGTATTTAAAAGTATGGCTACTTCAAGAGCAGCTGTTAACGGACTTTACTCGATGATGCAATCTTATAGTTATTATGGAAGAGATGCTATGGTAATTCCAGAAGTATTATCTGATAATGCTACAAGAAGTGTTAAATCAGGTAACAGATACACCGGTATGAATACAATGACACACACAGCAACAGATGCTAACGTAAGCAGAATGTGGAGTCAGATGTACCAAATTATCACCAATACCAATGCGATTATTGCTTATGAATCGACAATAAAAAAAATCGCAACTACCTTGGAGCAAGAAGAAGCAGCACAGCTCGTAGGGGAAGCATACGCAGTGAGAGCACTGGTGTATTTTGATTTGATGAAATTTTTTGCTCGTCCTTTAAAATTTACTGCTGATGGATCACATTTAGGTGTTCCACTAGTAATTAAACCTATTGTAAATATTACGGAAGTAGTGTATCCTGCTAGAAATACCGCTGCAGAAGTATACGCTCAAATAGACAAAGATATTGCTTCGGCGATAGCACTTTTACCACAAACTGGTAATGTAATAAGTAACGGTGTAGTAAACAATACGTTGTTTAAAATTCGAATGAACCGTTTTTCCACTTTGGCATTAAAAGCGAGAGTAGCTGTGTACAAGCAAGACTGGTCAAGTGCTGCAGATGCTGCTAATCAGGTTATAGCTTCAGGCCGTTATACGCTTTACACATTTGGAAATATGCTACAAGATTTTAGAACGCAAAATAGTGCAGAGTCTTTATTTGAAGTGGCAAACAATACCAATGATAATCCTGGTGTTGATTCTTATGCTTATTTATGCAGCCAACAAGGTTATGGTGAAATGCTTGGTACCAGAAATTCGATGAACAGCAGAAGTACTGGAACCACCCTTTCTACTTTTAGAGGCTTGTATGATGCATATTCTGCTACTGATGTACGTAGAGCTTTTATTGCACTAGCTGATAGAAACTCATTAGGTGGAGAAACAAATGTTCCAATTCCAACAAAGTACACAAACATTTCTACTTATATGGAAAACATTAAAGTAATTCGTTTGGCAGAAATGTATTTGATTAGAGGAGAAGCAAATGCAAGACTTGCTGTAGCAAACAGTAATGCTACACTTTTAAGTACTTCCTTAACAGATATTAATCTTATTAGAAAATCTAGAGATACAGCAACTGTAACAAGACCGTTTAATGCAGTACTTACAGGTACGCCTCCATCAGGAAGTATTTCCGCAAATGCATACCTCGATAGTATTATTGTGGAACGCAGAAAAGAATTTGCTTTTGAAGGACAGCGTTTATTTGATTTAAATAGAACACAAATAAGTTTTGTAAAAATTAGTTCTGGTGGAAATGCAACTTCAAGACTGATTCAGTATAGCGCTACAACGTCAAATTTTTACAATAGAACGATTTTACCTATTCCAGTTTCTCAGGTTCAAAATAATCCGAATATGGTTCAAAATGCTGGCTTCTAACTACTTAATTGTAAAGTTGACATGAAAAATTTTAATGTTGTAAGAGCCGCGGCTATACTATTATTTGTTGTTTTTTCAAATCAATCATTTGCGTTTGAAAAGAAAGATACGGTAAGGGTATTGTTTGTTGGGAATAGTTATGTGTACTATAATAATTTAGCCCAAATGATAGGTTTGATTACAGATAGTATGGATACAAAAATTATTTGTAAGAAATCTACCATTGGTGCAGCAACGCTTGGACAACACTGGAATGGGGCAAGGGGTTTACAGTCAAAGCAAATAATCGCTGCTAATAAATTTGATATTGTAGTAATTCAAGACAACAGTATGTGGCCACTGGAACATAAAGACAGTTTGTTTATCTATGGTCAGCTATTTTGTAATTATATACGAGCAAATGGAGCAAAGCCTTACCTATATAATACATGGGCAAGGGAAAAGACACCAGAAACCCAATCAAAAATTAATGAAGTGTATAATGCATTAGCGGCAGCGGAAAATGCGGTTAATGTACCCGTTGGAACTAGCTTTGATTTGGCAAGAAAAACAGTCCCTGGTATGAATTTATTTCATCCCGATGGATCACATCCTTCTGCAGTAGGAACTTTTTTAATCGCATTAAATTTTATTAAAAAAATTACAGGCACATTACCTAAAAAATATGCCACGGTATATAATTATTTCGACAAAGATGGAGAGACTTTTAGAATCATGCAATTAACGGATGCAGAAATTCAGTCTTGTGTAAGTACTGTAAACAGTGTGATTCAGTAGAATCCTTAACCGCGTGATCATGATTAAAAAAATTGTAACCAATTTAACCTTTTGGGTATTATTTGCTATCACATCTGGGATACTTGTAGGACATTTTTTTCCTGCAACCGGTGTGGCCATGCAACCCTTAGGTAAATATTTTATCGACGTTATTAAATTATTTATCAATCCTATTATTTTACTAACCATTGTTACAGGTATTTGTGGAATGGGGGATTTAAAAAAAGTAGGAAAAGTGGGCGGCAAGGCACTTTTGTATTTTGAAATTGTAACCACGATAGCATTATTGATTGGTATTGGCGTTGGTTATTTATTAGAGCCAGGCGCTTCTGTAAATACCAGTATTGTTGCTAAAGGAGATATTTCAAAATACAGTGGCGGTAATGTTTCTATTTCTTGGGTTCAGTTTTTTAAAGACAATTTGACCATTCAGGTTTTACTTTTTGCAATCACCGCTGGTATTGTAGTTAGTAAATTAAAAAGCAAAGAAGCTATTTTGACGAAGGTGTACTGGATGTCTAAATATGTATTTAGAGGACTTCACCTTGTTATGAAACTAGCGCCCATTGGGGCTTTTGGCGGTATGGCGTATACGATTGGTAAATATGGAGTAGCAACATTAGTACCCTTAGGAAAGCTCATGGCATGTGTATACATTACAATGGCGCTGTTTATTTTTCTAATGCTCGGCGCTGTTTTGCGTTATTATAAAATAAGCATTTGGAAATATTTAGGCTTTATTAAAAATGAACTACTCATTGTTTTAGGCACTTCTTCTTCAGAAGCGGCACTACCATCACTGATGGAAAAGTTAGAACATATGGGATGCCATAAATCTGTGGTAGGTCTTGTGGTCCCGGCTGGCTATTCATTTAATTTGGACGGCACTTCTATTTATTTATCGATGGCCATTATATTTTTGGCCCAGGTTTTTCATATCCAACTTGATTTGGAACAAATCATTACCATCATTGGTATTTTAATGGTAACCTCTAAAGGTGCTGCGGGTGTAACAGGCAGTGGATTTATTATTTTAGCTTCTACTTTAACTGCCACCAAAGTAATTCCAATAGAAGGGCTGGCCTTGCTGCTAGGCGTAGACCGCTTTATGTCTGAAGCAAGAGCTATTACCAACTTTATTGGCAACGGGGTTGCTGCTATTTTCATTTCCAATAACGAAAAAATGTTTGACCGGTCTAGAATGTATAAAGCCTTTGGTATGCACAAAAACGAACTTTAGTGCCTACTATTTGTTACTTTAGATACTTATGATTGGACATCGTTTTATCAATTTTGTACCTGGTGAAAACTCAAAATCCAAATTTGAGCAGATGCTTGACATCTTTACCCAGCTATTAAATTACACCAGTGGTGATGCTACAGAGGCTTTAGACTGGCTCAATCAACTAGACCGCACCCATAAATTTACTGATGACGAGTATGGCGTGGGTGATTTTATTGAAGACCTGAAGCAAAACGGTTATTTAAAAGAAAATCCACAAGACGGTAAGTTTGCCATCACTGCAAAAACAGAACAAACCATTCGTCAAAAAAGTTTAGAGGAAATTTTTGGGAAGTTAAAAAAAGGCAAACAAGGAAACCATAGCACTACCAAAGCTGGACCTACCGGTGATATCAATTCAGACACCCGCTCTTTTCAGTTTGGTGATTTGATGGAACAAATAGATTTTACGGAGAGCATTAAAAACGCACAAATTAATAGAGGTGTCGATTCTTTTTCGATGCACGAAGATGATTTAGTAATTAGAGAAGCGGATTTTAAAACGCAAACGTCTACGGTGCTCATGATTGATATTTCGCACTCCATGATTTTATATGGTGAGGATAGAATTACGCCAGCAAAAAAAGTAGCGATGGCGCTTTGCGAACTTATCACCAAAAAATATCCAAAAGACACGATCGATATTGTAGTATTTGGTAATGATGCATGGCAGGTAGAAATTAAAGACCTTCCCTATTTACAAGTAGGACCCTACCATACCAATACGGTTGCTGGGCTTGAGTTAGCGATGGATATACTACGCAAACGCAAAACGTCTAACAAGCAAATATTTATGATTACGGATGGCAAACCAACATGTTTAAAAATTGGTGGCCGCTATTATAAAAACAGTTTTGGACTAGACCGTAAAGTGGTGAACCGTTGTATTAACCTTGCGGCACAGTGTAAGAAATTAAAAATTCCGATTACAACATTTATGATTGCATCGGATCCTTATTTACAAAAGTTTGTAGAAGAGTTTACAGAAATGAATAATGGTAAAGCCTATTTTGCGTCACTTGACAATTTGGGAAGTTTTATTTTTAATGATTTTGAAAGTGGCAAAAGAAAAACATTGTATTAATTATGAGTAAGAAAATCGATATTAAAAAAATTGTAACACTTGGTGATTTAAAAAAATCGGGATACAAGTCTAAATCTATTAAGGATGAAGTGCGCGATAATTTAATTGCCAGTATTCAAAATAAAGAAAATGCTTTTGAAGGCATTTTGGGTTATGAAGACACCGTTATACCAGATGTGGAACGCGCTCTTTTAAGCCGTCATAACATATTATTTTTAGGGCTTCGTGGCCAGGCAAAAACCAGGATGGCGCGTCAAATGGTGGACTTACTCGATGAGTATATCCCAACTATTGCCGGTTCTGAGGTAAATGACGACCCTTTACAACCTCTAAGCCGCTTTGCCGTAGACCTAATAGCAGAGCATGGCGACGAAACGCCTATTCATTGGGTACACAAAAGCGCCCGTTATGGCGAAAAACTAGCTACACCAGATGTGAGTGTATCCGATTTAATTGGAGATATTGATCCAATTAAAGCAGCTAATTTAAAACTCAGTTTTGCAGATGAAAAAGTCATTCACTACGGTATTATCCCAAGAAGCAACCGCTGCATATTTGTAATCAACGAGCTTCCTGACTTGCAGGCAAGAATTCAGGTTTCATTATTTAATATTTTACAAGAAGGTGATATACAAATTAGAGGTTTTAAACTTCGTATGCCACTTGATATTTTATTTGTGTTTACAGCAAACCCCGAAGACTATACCAACAGAGGAAGTATTGTTACGCCATTAAAAGATAGAATAGAAAGTCAGATACTTACACACTATCCAAAAACGATTGAAACATCACTTGCTATTACTGAGCAAGAAGCCAATATTTTACCGGCTCAAAAAGATAAAGTAGAAGTGAGTGATTTAATAAAAAGACTCATCGAACAAGTTTCTTTTGAAGCAAGAACCAACGAGTTTGTAGATAAAAAAAGTGGCGTGAGTGCGCGTTTAACAATCGCTGCGTTTGAAGCAGCAGTAAGTAGTGCAGAGCGTAGAGCTATTATTCATAACCAAGCTAATACGCAGGTATGGATTAGTGATTTGTCTGGGATAATACCAGCTATCACTGGAAAAATTGAACTGGTATATGAAGGCGAACAAGAAGGTCCTTACGAAGTGGCACTTAATTTATTAAACAAATCAATTCGTACTGTATTTGTTACGTATTTCCCCAATCCGGATGACGTAAAAAAACGCAAGGCACCTAAAAAATCAGCTCCCAATGCGCCAGAACAAAAACAACCTGAAAATCCGTATGCATCTATTGCAAAATGGTTTGATGCGGGCAATCATCTCGATTTGTTTTTAGACATGAAAGATGAAGATAAAATTATCGAACTCTATAAAGTGGATGGTTTGTTTGGCATCGTAAAAAAACATTTTCCGCAGGCTGGTGAAAAGCAATCTGCATTACTTATGGAATTTGTTTTACATGGCCTTTCATCTTATTCAATCATCAGCAAAAAAATGATTGATGGTAAAATTGAATTTAATGATATGATGGGAAGCATGATTAACCTAGGCGATATGGGCATGGATGATGATGCTTTCAATGATTATGCGTAAATTGAATCAAGAAGCAGTTTTCACATCATAATATTTAAGTATGTATAAGCGCACTCCATTGTATAAAACGTATCTATTAGGTTTTTTGGTGGCTTGTTTATTTTGCGCAAAACCTACCACAGCACAATCCGATTCGTTGTTACAACAATTAATCAGTGACAATAAAATAGACTCAAGTTTAATTCAACCACCTGCCAAAATGCTTTTTACGCAACGTGCTTTGTGGGGAACCAACGGTCTTTTAAAAAACAGGTATAGCGGCAATGATATGGTTGCAAACAAACAAAAAGATCTAAAAATTCGCAGAACCATGTTGCAGCTACACCAGATCGGTGGCTTTGTTACACTTGGTGGCATGGTTGTACAGGGTATTATTGGAAGTCAATTATATAAAGGCGATTATAAAGTAAAAGATCTGCACGAAAACATGGGTATGGCCGTAAACTTAACCTACGGTTTTACAGCATTAAACGGTCTTTTTGCACCTCCTTCAGCGTTTAGCCGCGATAAAAAAATCACTTCTATTCGTTTGCATAAATGGCTTGCCGTGCTGCACCTTTCGGGCATGATCGCAACCAATATACTCGCTACACAAATAGAAGACAATGCTTCATTAAAGCCTATACACCGCGCAGCAGCGTACGTAAGTTTTGCAAGCCTGGCAACAGCGCTCATTGTCATAAAATTTTAAATTATGCTACACTATATTCTTTTAAATCTTTTGATGTCTGTATTTTTTCAGGCACCTACTTACGACATTGCAAGCTCTAGTATTACATACACCATGAAGCATAAATTGCATGCCTGGGATGGAACAAGTAAGCAGGTAAATGTAGCAAGCAAATGGAACGGCGATAAACTAGAACAAATTTCTGTGCTCGCAAAAGTGAGCAGTTTTAATAGCGGTCTATCAAGTAGAGATAGTCATATGATTGAAGTGCTCGATGCACTTACCCTTCCAAATATTACGTTTAGTAGTACGAGTATTAAATACAATGGCACTGAAATACTCGCAACAGGAAAACTACAATTTCACGGAGTTACCAAAGAAGTTCAATTTGCGGTAAAGCCTAAAAAAGAAAACAATCAGTGGCTCTATGAAGGCGAATTTCCAGTGCTTTTAGAATCTTACAATGTTAAAAGGCCTAGTTTACTCTTTGTAAAAGCAGACGACCTCATGAAAATTAGATTTGTACTAGTTTTTAAAGACAAATAATTAGCCTACCCTTCAACATTATCTCTACTGGCTTGTTTAACAGGTATGTCAGTGCAAGCCGCCCTTATTTTTCCGCATCAGCTTTTTAAAAAATCAGCAGTGCTGGATAAAAACAAGCGCCACTATTTAGTGGAAGAACATCTGTTTTTTACGCAGTATCCCTTTCATAAAGAAAAGCTTGTGCTCCATAGGGCGTCTATGAAAGCCTATGAGCAGTATCTTTTACAAAACGGTTTTGAGGTACAGTATATTGATAGTACAAACGAGCTTCATGATTGCCGCTTGCTCATTCGTTATTTAGCCAAGCAAAAATGTGCGGACATTTCAATCATAGATCCGGTCGATTATTTACTGATGAGGCGAATAAAACATGCCTCTGCTTCTAATAATATAAACTTGGAGGTATTAGAAAGCCCAAGTTTTTTAAATACGCTTTCTGGGACACAAAATTATTTCGATTCCAAAAAAAAATATTTCCAAACCGATTTTTATACCGCGCAAAGAAAGCAGCGTAACCTATTACTAACACCAGACGGTAAACCAGAAGGAGGCAAATGGACATTTGATGCAGAAAACCGCGCTAAATTTCCTAAAAAAGAAATTGTGCCTGAGCTTCCTGTAAGTCTTACAAATAGTGAATTAGAAGAAGCAGAGGCGTATGTTCAAAAAAATTTTCCAAATAATTATGGCTCTATTTATACAAATCATTTGTTTGCTACCAATTTTAAGGATGCCCAAAAATGGCTTGACAATTTTTTAGCAGAACGTTTTGAAAAGTTTGGAATATATGAAGACGCCATTGTAGAACAAGAATCGGTATTATACCATTCTGTGCTGTCGCCCATGTTAAACATTGGCCTTCTCACACCGCAGCAAATTATTGATGAAACAATACGTGTGAGTGCTACAAAAAATATTCCACTTAATTCACTCGAAGGGTTTATTAGACAAATAGTAGGCTGGCGTGAATTTATTAGACTAGTGTATGAGCGGGAAGGAACAAAACAGCGCACTACCAACTACTGGAAATTTACAAGAAAAATTCCTAAAACATTTTGGACCGGCGATACCGGTATAGCGCCTATAGATAGTACCATTAAAAAGGTTTTAAAAACAGGCTATGCCCACCATATCGAAAGACTTATGGTGCTCGGTAATTTTATGCTCCTCTGTGAATTTGATCCGGACGAAGTGCATAAGTGGTTTATGGAAATGTTTATTGATGCTTACGACTGGGTGATGGTGCCCAATGTATATGGTATGACTCAGTTTGCCGATGGTGGACTGATGACGACCAAGCCCTATATCAGTGGTAGTAATTATCTTATGAAAATGAGTGATTATGAGAAGGGAACCTGGCAACCTATTTGGGACGGTTTGTTTTGGCGCTTCATGCATGTACACCGCAGTTTCTTTTTACAAAACCCACGCATAGGCATGCTCGTAAAAACATTTGATAAAATGACAGATGAAAAAAGAGAGGCACACTTGCAAATAGCTGAAAATTATTTACAATCATTAGACAAGTAATAAAATATGAACACCACTTTAGATTTGGTTCAGATAATGGAAATGGAGCAGCGAAAAAGAGCGCAGTTCATCAATAGCATTAGTGGATTTAGAAGTGTTGCACTTATTGGCACTTTAGATACAAACGGACAAACCAATTTGGCCATATTTAGTTCTATTGTCCATATTGGTTCCAACCCACCCCTATTAAGTTTTATCATGCGTCCCGATTCTGTGGAGCGGCATACACTCACTAATATTATAGAAACTGGTTTTTATACCATTAACCATATTAATGCCCATGTCTATGAAAAGGCGCATCAAACATCGGCCCGCTATCCTAAATCAGTGTCTGAATTTGAAGCAACTGGGCTAACGCCATCGTTTAAAAATGGTTTTGTGGCACCTTTTGTTGCAGAAAGTAATATTCAAATAGGAATGGAATTTAAGGAGCGAATAAATATTAGCATCAATCAAACGAGTATGATTATTGGTGAAATAAAATTTGTGCACTATCCTGATAACTGTTTACTGGATGATGGATTTGTAGATATCGAAAAGGCTGGCACCATTACTAGTTCAGGTGTAGATAGTTATCATACTACTCAATTACTTCAAAAACTCGAATATGCTAAGCCTTAATAATGATCCGCTAACACTATTTCCTACCAGTTATGATTTGATTGTTGAGCGTATCAATGCTATTAATCCTATTAAGTATGCTAAAACAAGAAATTTTATTAATGGGGATGTTACCTATTTGTCGGCCTATATATCAAGGGGCGTAATTAGTGTAGCACAAATCAAGGATGCTGTTTTGCAAAAAGGATATAAGCCCTACGAGATTGAAAAGTTTTTGCAAGAACTTGCTTGGCGCGAATATTATCAGCGTGTTTGGCAGGTAAAAAAAGAGGAACTGTTTGCTGATTTAAAACAACCACAACCAGATTTTTTACATCATCAAATTCCGGCTGCTATTGTACATGCGTCAACAGGGATTCAGATTATTGATGATCAAATCAATGCTTTTTATAGCACCGGATATTTACACAATCATATCAGAATGTATTTGGCAGCCATGGTTTGTAACAATGCAAAATCACACTGGCTCACACCTGCAAAGTGGATGTATTATCATTTACTAGATGGCGACCTAGCTAGTAATAGTTGCAGTTGGCAGTGGGTGGCCGGTAGTTTTTCATCAAAAAAATATTACTGCAATCAGGAAAATATCAATAAGTACACGAGTACAAATCAAGTACAAACATTTTTAGATGATAGTTATGAGCGTATAGCTACAATGCCCGTCCCTAATGCATTAGAAGCTATAACCTCGCTAGATTTAAAAACCAATTTGCCAAATACAGATGTTCCTTTACTAGATACTTCTAAACCAACGCTACTTTACAATAGCTACAATTTAGATCCACTTTGGCGCGCCACAGAAAATGTAAATAGGGTACTATTATTAGAACCGTCACACTTTAATAAATATCCGGTAAGTGAAAATGTGCTTACATTTATTATTGCACTATCAAAAAACATCGATGGTATTATAATTTATGCGGGAGAAGTGGATGCACTCATAAAGCAATATGAGGGTCTAACAATTCCAAATGCCTTTATCTCAAAAGAACATCCAGCATTTGAATATTACCCAGGCATAAAAGATAGCAGAGACTGGATGTTTCCAAACATCGAAGGTTATTACCCATCTTTTTTTGGTTTCTGGAAAAAAGGAACGAGCGCAAAAAATAAAAAATAATTTATTTTTTTACGGGGGTCCATGCGCCTAGTATTTTATCATTACTATAGCCTAGCGCTTCTGGGCTCGTTAATTGTTTAGACCATAAAACCCTTTTTTGAGGATTAGCGCCAGGTCCAGAACTATTGTACTCTCTATATCTTGCAGTTAACTCGTTGGCTGGATTTTTCCAATTATTCCAACCCTCTTCAATAATGTGCTGACCCATCCAGCACTCTAAATACGTAACACTTGCAGTAGGTGACCACGGCCTTCCAAGAGACACTTTATTAATGGCACTATCTGCAGTTAGTTTGCAGCGTTTAAATACAAATCCAAAAGGAATAATTGAATTGGTAGAGGCCGCCGTAACGTGTGAGTTTTTCTTGCTATGAATATGACAATCTTCAAACACCGCGGTAGCGGCTCCAAAAATAAAATCGGTAGTGCCCTCTATATAACAGTCTTTAAAATACTGCTTGACGCCATTGCCACTTAAAAACAACACATCCTGAAAGCCCGTCATTTTGCAATTGAAAAAACTTGCCCTATTCCCCTCAACCCTTACTGCTACGGCCTGTCCGGCGGTAAAACCTGCCTGATTGCTAAAACTTATGTTTTGTGCTTGAAAATCGTTTCCATAAATAAATACTGTGGCACAGGTCCAAGTATTTAGGGTGTCACCATCGGGGGTTTTAACACCGGCATGGTTATTATAATTGATAATGGTAGTATTTACATCTTCGCCAATCAGTGTAATATTTGATTTACTGGCATCCACTACCACTACCTCATTATATACCCCTGCCTTTACAAAAATTTTAACGGGCTTTGTATTACCGGATGGAATGCCATTTAAGACCTCCTGTATGCTATGGTATTTTGAAGAATTGTCTTTTGAAACCGTGTATTGAAAAGATTGTGCTTGTGTATATACTGCACAAAGAAGTAAACAAATAAATAAGTACAAGTTTAACCGCATGCTAGTATGCTTTTATTTAACAATGCCGTGACGTGGATTATCACTAATTTCGATGAATAAAATAGTATCAATATTTAAAGATATGGTAATTAAATTACTTAAAAATAGATCCGATATTGGTGCAGGAACCAGGGGTTCAGATTTGGGCATTGATGCACTTGAAATAGCAGCTATCAATCAAAATAATGATTTTTTTCATCGACATTTGTTTCAAGACATTGTTACGCATAATGAAACCATCTATCAAAAAAACACCAACAGTTTTGCAAAACGGATAGAACATGTTGCAGAGCAGTGTAACCGTGTTTGTGATGCTGTTTCAACAGCGCTTTTGCAAAATCATTTTCCAGTCGTTTTATCTGGTGATCACTCATCAGCACTTGGAACTATAAGTGGTATCAAAAAAGCGCATCCAAACAAAACACTCGGTGTAATTTGGATAGATGCACACGCAGATATGCATTCACCCTATACTTCCCCCTCAGGAAATATACATGGTATGCCACTAGCAGCAGCAATGGGTTTAGACCATAAACATATTCAGGCAAATAAAATTTCTGATGATACAATTAGTCATTGGAATGCCTTAAAAAACATTGGAATATCTGGCCCTAAATTAACACCCAATAATTTAGTGTATTTTGGTTTAAGAGATTTTGAACTTGCAGAAAAACAAGTTATTGAAGAAGCTTCTATTTCAAATTTTACAGTGGAACAGCTTCGTGAAAACGGATTGCGAAATACTTTAGCTGCTATTATTAAAAAGTTTGAAGACGTAGATGAAATATACATTTCATTTGATGTGGATTCTATGGATTGCGATCAAATATCTTATGGTACTGGCACGCCCGTAAAATCTGGCTTTTTACCTGATGAAATAAATCAAATCCTTGAACAATTACTATCTACAAAAAAAGTTGTTTGTTTAGAAATTGCTGAAATAAATCCTTTATTAGATAACAAAGGAAATAAAATGGCAGAAACCGCTTTTCAAATTCTTTCCAATTTTGAACAACAATTAACGCTTTTATAATGCAAACACAAGATTTTAAAAACTCGACATATTATACCGGATTAGAAGAAAAGTATGGTGCACATAACTACCATCCTTTACCTGTTGTTATCGAAAGAGGACAAGGTGTATACTTATACGACGTTGAAAAAAAGAAGTACTTCGACTTCTTGAGTGGTTATTCGGCAGTTAATCAAGGGCATTGTCATCCGGACATTATAAATGCCATGGTGGAACAGGCCTCAAAACTAACCCTTACCTCTAGGGCTTTTTATAACAATCAACTAGGTGCATACGAACAGTTTATCACGCAGTATTTTGGCTACCAAAAAGTGTTACCCATGAATACTGGTGTGGAAGCAGGTGAAACAGCTGTAAAGCTTGCAAGACGGTGGGCTTATGAGAAAAAAGGAGTTGCACCAAACCAAGCAGTTATTGTATTTCCAGAAGGTAATTTTTGGGGTAGAACCATTGCAGCAATTTCTAGTTCATCAGATCCAAGTAGTTATCAAAATTTTGGTCCTTTTGTTCCGGGGTTTGAGCAAATCCCCTACAACGATATAGGTGCATTAGCCGTAGCACTTCAAAATAAAAATGTTGCTGCATTTATGGTAGAACCCATTCAGGGGGAAGCGGGTGTTATTGTTCCGGACAATGGCTATTTAAAAGCAGCCTATGATTTGTGCAAACAACACAACGTACTTTTTATAGCGGATGAAATTCAAACAGGACTTTGTAGAACGGGCAAATTATTAGCATCCGATTATGATGATGTACGACCAGATATTTTAATGTTAGGAAAAGCATTGAGTGGAGGTGTTATGCCCATCAGCGCTGTTTTATGCGATGACTATATCATGGAAACCATAAAGCCCGGCGAACATGGCAGTACTTTTGGCGGTAATCCACTTGCTTGTGTGGTAGCAGTAGCCGCACTTAAAGTTTTACGCGATCAAAATTTAGCAGCTAATGCTTATGAAATGGGTATTTTGTTTAGATCGGAATTAGAAAAAATAAATTCACCATTTATAAGTATTGTTAGAGGCAAAGGTCTTTTAAATGCCATAGAAGTTACGCATCAAAATCCAAACGCAGCTTGGGATTTTTGTTTGGCCTTAAAAGAAAATGGACTGCTTGCAAAACCTACACACGGCAATAAAATAAGATTTGCACCACCACTCATCATTACGCCTGATCAAATTTTAGAAAGCGTAGCTATTATTCAAAAATCTTTGAATCAATTTTTAGCGGCCTAGGATTACCGCATCATTTCATATACAAAATTAAGCCGGTCAGGTTCGTTGTAATAGGCAACCATTTCTTCGCTTACTTTTTTTGCACCTAATTTTTCTATGGCTATTTGCGATCTAATATTTTGTGCACCAATATGAAAAATAACTTTTTCGATATAAATGAAAGCGTAGTTTAAAAGGAGTGTTTTTACTTGCTTATTAATGCCTTTACCCCAGCAGTCTCTACTAAAAAAAGTGTAGCCAATTTTTATTTCATTATCAAGTGGTTTATAGTCATAAAACCTAGTAGAGCCAAGGGTTTTACCGCTGTCTACGTCTCTAACAATAAATGCCCCACCTGATGCTAAAGCGCCTTCAAAAAACGATTCAAATACTTCCTTTTGATACCTGTTAGGATTTGGATGTTGCTCCCAAATAAGCGGATCTGATGCAGCCTCATATAGCTCATTGAAGTGAGAGGGTTGCAGTGGTTCTAACCGAATTAAATGATTGCTTAAATGATTGGGCTGCAAATTCATATTCTTAAAATTACCAATTAATTGAGTACAAATTGTGCACCAACTGTAGCAAAATGAAATCCTTGTTTTTCTATGGCAATTCTTTGTGGGCTTGTTTTGTTATGCGTTGGATTGGTATGGTTTAAATGAATAAAGTAAATTTTCTGTTTGACAGATAGCGGCTCGTCTTTAAAGAGGGAAATGGTTTCACTTATAAATGGGTGTGGGACATCTCTAATGGGTCTATTTATTTCTCCATCTTCATAAAAGGTTCCGTCGATAAATGCAAAGTCTACAGCTTTAACTTCCGAAACAATGCTTTTTTCCCAAAGATTCCATTTGTCAATGTCAGGGATATAAAGCGCCGACTTTTTGTTGCCAATTATTTTAAAACCTACTGTTTCGGAAAACTCATCTCTGTGTGGAACAACAATAGGTATCACCATAAGCCCACTATCTAATTGAATAGGGGCCTCGGATTGAAGGGGTTTCAAGTCAATGTTACCAAGGGTTACAAGTTGGCTCCAAGGCCCGTTATTGCTTAGATAGTTGATAAACCTAGGCATGGCGAATACTGGTATTTTACTTGCATTCATGCTTTCTTTACCAAGGTACATCAGACCTGTATAATGACCACTGTGTGCATGTGTTAAAAAAATCCCATCGATACTTGTAACACCATTTGTTTTTGATAAGCGATCATATTGGGCTGTAATATCTGGTGTAGCATCAAACAAATAGTTCTTTTTATTTTTTGTATCTGTAACACCAAGGCTCGAAACAAAAAACCGGTCTTTTAAATGCTTGCAACAACTTTTTTGACACCCTAATTGCGGCTTTCCTGCATCTTGTGTAGTACCAAGCACCACAAGGGTTTGAGCCTTTACGCCAAACAAAAAAAATATCGAAAAAGTAATAATAACGATGCGCTTCATAGATTTATTAAATGTAGATAATTTTCGACTTTTTCGATCTCATTTCGTTCATATTAATAAAAACTTGCTTAACATTACCATGTTTGTAAAAAGAGACAATATTTAAGTATATTGTTAATCAAAATTAAGGGTCAAAATAGGACAATTTTAAAGGCATGGCAATAAACGCACCAACAAATAGTAATAATGGTTTAGGAAATCAAGCCGCTAACTGGCTTTTTCCATTTATACTTGTTACAAGCTTATTTTTCTTTTGGGGTTTTGTACATAACCTAGACCCTATTTTAATACCACACCTCCGTAAATCTTTTCGATTAAATGATTTGCAATCGTCACTGATTGACTCATCGGTATTTATCGCCTATTTCGCAATGGCGCTTCCTGCCGGATATGTGATGCGCAAGTATGGCTACAAATCTGGAATTGTTGGCGGTCTTTTGTTGTTTGCGTTAGGTTGCTTTTTATTTTTACCAGCAGCCGATACCCATCAATACATTTATTTTCTAGGCGCACTGTTTATCATTGCGAGTGGTTTAACTTTTTTAGAAACGGCCGCTAATCCATACGCAACCATTATTGGTCCTCCCGAAACTGCAACGCGTCGATTAAATTTTGCGCAATCATTTAATGGGCTTGCCGCGATGGTAGCTCCTATTATTGGCGGTCAATTTATTTTGTCTGGTACAGAAATGTCGGATGAAGCATACGCACAATTATCTCCTGAAGCACTCAATAATTATTTAACGACCGAGGCTCAAAGTGTAAAAATGCCTTACCTTATTTTAGGTATTCTTGTTTTACTCGTAGCTGTACTATTTATGGTGTCCAAGCTCCCTGATGTTAAAGAAGGGGAAGATAGTAAAGCCGGTAATAATCCGCTAAAAGCCTTTAGGCATAGGCATTTAACATGGGCCGTTGTAGCACAGTTTTTTTATGTAGGCGCACAGGTTTGTGTAGGAAGCTTTTTTATTAAAATGGCCAGAACGGGCGCCGGTATGGATGAAAAAACGGCTGCACAATATTTAGGATGGGGTTATGGCGCAGCATTTATGCTGGGTAGATTTGTAGGCACATTTTTAATGGGCAAGTTCGCTTCTGAAAAATTATTAAGCGCTTATGCGCTCATCAATATTGTTTTATCTGCAGTAGCCATTTTTGGATCAGGCATTGTTGTTGTCTATGCACTTATAGCTATTGCATTTTTTATGTCTATTATGTTTCCTACCATTTTTTCTTTGGGCATTAAAGAAGTGGGTGCCGATACAAAAATGGCATCTAGTTTAATAGTGATGTCCATTGTAGGTGGCGCGTTTTTGCCACCAGTGCTTGGTGTTATTTCTGATGCCACAGGTAGTATTCAAAATGGGTATATAGTACCACTTCTTTGTTTTGTTGTGGTATTTTTATTTGCAACCAAAGGACATAAAGTAAAATCTGTATAGTACCCATGACTACTGTGCCACCAAAAAGATTAGTGATAGAGATGCACCCCAAAGACAACGTGTTGGTGGCGCTCACTCAATTAGCCGAAGGGCAGGTTGTGGAATATCGTGATGAGCAGTATACTATTTTGGAACCTATCCAAAGCAAGCATAAATTTTATACCTCAGATTTAGCAAAAGGCGCTTCTGTATTCATGTACGGCGTGTTAGTGGGTACAACCCAACAAGACGTTGCAAAGGGAAGCCTTGTTTCAACGGCTAATTTAAAGCATGCTGCAGAGCCTTATGCGTACCGTGAAACAAATTTTTCATGGGAAAAGCCGGATGTGTCAGGGTTTGCCAATAAAACTTTCAATGGTTTTGTACGATCTAATGGTCAGGTGGGTACAGCTAATTATTGGTTATTTATTCCTGCCGTTTTTTGTGAGAACAGAAATCTAGACGTTATTAAAGAGGCGCTGCATCACAAACTAGGTTATGCTGTTAGTGATAAATATAGCAAGTATACCGAGTCTCTTTTACAAGCATATAAAAAAGGAGAATCCGTTTCAAATATTAATTTTTCTCCTAGTAATACACCTCAACAAAGCAGGGTATTTAAAAATGTAGATGGCATTAAATTTTTAAATCACAATGGAGGTTGCGGTGGAACAAGAGCAGATGCTGCTACATTAAGTGCGTTACTTGCTTCTTATGCCAATCATCCAAATGTAGGCGGGATAACGGTTTTAAGCCTTGGTTGTCAACATTTACAGGTAGAAGATTTTAAAAACGACATTCATAAATTAGCGCCCAATTTTGATAAGCCGCTTTATATTTTTGAACAACAACAATCAGAAAGTGAAGAAGAACTCATCGCTTCTGCTATTAGAAAAACATTTGAAGGACTCATTACCATCAATCAATTTGAAAGACAACCTGCTCCATTAAGTGCACTTACACTCGGTGTTAAATGCGGTGGTAGCGATGGGTTTAGCGGTGTATCTGCAAACCCAGCTGTAGGCTATGCTTCAGATTTATTAGTGGCGCTTGGTGGCAAAGTATTGTTAGCAGAGTTTCCAGAATTATGTGGCGCAGAACAGGATTTAATTGACAGGTGTGAGACCGCATCTTCTGCCGGTAAATTTATAGACCTGATGCGCAGTTATGATGCACTGGCGCATAAAGTAGGTTCCGGATTTCATATGAATCCTTCTCCAGGAAATATTAAAGATGGTCTCATAACCGATGCCATCAAAAGTGCAGGAGCTGCAAAAAAAGGAGGCACTTCTCCTGTTGTAGATGTATTAGATTACACAGAGCCTGCCACAAAACCCGGCCTTAGCCTTGTATGTACGCCAGGTAATGACGTAGAGGCTACTACAGGAAAGGCTGCAGCAGGCGCTACCCTTATATTATTTACTACCGGACTTGGCACACCAACGGGCAACCCAGTATGTCCGGTGATTAAAGTGGCCACTAATTCTTCACTAGCAAAAAGAATGAAGGACATCATTGACATTGATTGTGGGCCTATCATTAGTGGTGAAAAAACGATTGAACAAATGGGGGTAGAAATTTTAGAATATTGCATCAAGGCTGCTAGTGGAGAAGTTACTCCAAAAGCGGTGCTGTTAAATCAAGACGATTTTATACCGTGGAAGCGCGGCGTTTCTTTATAATTTTTTTTTATGTTTTCATTAGCGAATAAAAAAGCAGTTATCACCGGTGGTGGTAGTGGCATTGGAAAAGCAATAGCCGTAACTTTTGCTGCACAAGGTGCGGCAGTGCATGTGTTAGAACTAACTATGGAAGCGGGTGCAGATACAGCTGCTACTATTAAAGCAGCAGGTGGACAAGTAACTGTGCATGCTTGTAATGTGGCTAGTAAAGAAGAAGTGGCCGCTGTTTTTGCAAGCATTGGTCAATTAGATATTTTGGTAAACAATGCTGGTGTTGCACATATTGGTAAAGCCGATACAACACCTGAAGCCGATTTTGACAGGGTTATGTCTATCAATGTTAAAGGGGTGTACCAGTGCATAGCTGCTGCTATACCGGGCTTTCGTGCCAACGGGCGCGGTGTTATTATTAACATGGCTTCCATTGCAGCATGGGTAGGACTAGCAGACCGTTTTGTGTATTCTACTGCAAAAGGTGCTGTTATGGCCATGACACTTTCTGTTGCCAAAGATTATATGCACGAAAATATTAGGTGCAATTCTATTTCTCCAGCGCGTGTGCACACACCGTTTGTGGATGGATTTATTGCAAAAAATTATCCGGGCAAAGAAAAAGAAATGTTTGAAAAATTATCTGCTTCACAACCCATCGGTAGAATGGCAGAGCCTAACGAAGTAGCAGCGCTCGCACTTTATTTAGCCAGCGATGAAGCTTCGTTTATTACCGGTTGTGATTATCCAATAGATGGCGGATTTATAAAACTCAATAATTAATATTTAGAAAAAAATAGCAAGCAATGAAATTAATTAGATTTGGAAATGAAGGACATGAAAAACCGGGTATCATTGTAAATGACACATGGTATGATGTATCGGGTGTGGTAACAGATTACAACGAAGCGTTTTTTGCAAACAACGATATCAAAAAATTACAAGATGAGCTTGCTGCGGGCACATCTTTTCCTATTGTAGAACCTACAACCAGACTGGGTTCTGTAGTAGCGAGGCCTTCAAAAATTATTTGTATTGGCCTTAACTATGTAGACCACTGTTTAGAAACCAATGCTCCTATTCCAACCGAACCGGTTTTATTTTTTAAATCTACTACTGCATTATGTGGTCCAAACGACCATGTTGTTATTCCAAAAAATAGTGTAAAAACAGATTGGGAAGTAGAACTTGCTTTTGTGATTGGTAAAAAAGCTTCTTATGTAGAAGAAGCAGATGCACTCGATTATGTTGCAGGTTATTGCTTACACAATGATTATAGCGAAAGAGAATTTCAATTAGAAAGAGGTGGACAGTGGGCTAAAGGAAAAGGTTGCGACACATTTGCACCGCTCGGACCCTTTTTAGCAACACCTGATGAAATCGCAGACGTTAACAATTTAAAAATGTGGTTAACAGTAAACGGTAAAACCTATCAAAATAGTAATACGTTAAACCTCGTGTTTAAAATACCTTTTTTGGTGCACTACTTAAGCCAGTTTATGACCCTCTTACCGGGTGATGTTATTAGCACAGGAACCCCTCCTGGCGTAGGTTTGGGCATTAAGCCAGAACCAGTTTATGTAAAAGCGGGCGATGTTATTGAATTAGGCATCGAAGGATTAGGCACTAGTAAGCAAACAGCGGTTGCGTACACAAAAAAATAAAAACATGGCAGCACAACAATATTTTTTAGCACTAGATTTAAAAGAGGATCCGGCACTCATAGCGGAGTATAAAGCGTACCATCAAAACGTGTGGCCAGAAATTATTGAAAGCATAAAAAGTTCGGGCATTACCTGTCTAGATATTTACTGTGTGTCTAACCGATTATTTATGGTGTTAGAAGCAAACGAAAATTTTTCTTTTGAAGCCAAGTCGGCGGCGGATGCTGGAAACGAAGTGGTTCAAAAATGGGAAACACTCATGTGGACTTATCAACAAGCCATGCCAGGATCAAAGCCTGGAGAAAAATGGGTCTTATTAGAAAAAATATTTACACTTCCTCAATAAAATAATATGGAACTAGGACTTTCAAATAAAGTAATTGTTGTGTCGGGGGGCGCCAAAGGCATAGGTTATGGCATTGCTAAAGTATTAGCAAAGGAAGGTGCAACGGTTTGTATTATTGGTCGAAGCGCAACGGATAATCAAGCAGCTGTAGATGCCCTCATAGCTGCTGGTGGCAAAGCGTTTGGTATAGAAGCTGAATTAACAGATCCAAATGCTTGTAAACAGGCCATAGATACCGTACTTGCAACCTATGGTACCATTGATGGACTTGTAAACAATGCCGGTGTTAATGATGGTGTAGGATTAGAAAATGGCAACTATGAAGGATTTATAGCATCACTTCATAAAAACTTAGTGCACTATTATTTATTAGCACATCACGCACTTCCCGCTTTAAAAAAATCAAAAGGAGCGATCGTAAATATTGGTTCTAAAACCGCAGAAACGGGTCAGGGAAATACATCCGCGTATGCAGCATCTAATGGCGGCAGAAACGCGCTAACAAGAGAGTGGGCTGTAGAGCTATTAAAATATGGTATTCGTGTAAATGCAGTTATTGTTGCCGAATGTTTTACACCACTGTATGAAAGCTGGATACAAACATTTGATAATCCTTCTGAAAAATTAGCAAGCATCACCGCTAAAATTCCACTAGAAAACCGAATGACCACCGATATCGAAATTGCAAATATGGTTGCGGTATTACTTTCTGAAGTTTCAAGTCATACTACTGGACAACTGATACATGTAGATGGTGGATACACACACTTAGACAGAGCACTTTTATAGTCATATTATTTTGGATACCTAAATTTCTCCGAATGAATTTTAAAAAAATCGTTTTTGTTAGTTGCCTTTTTACACTGCAGCTAACTGTAGTTGTGCGCGCACAAGATTGGTTAATTGACGCTTCACCTTACAAAGCGGCTATCACGCAAAAGGGCGCTGCTATTGAACTTAACAATGGTCTTGTGCGAAGAAAGTTTACCATTGGCGCCAATTTTGCCTGCACCGATTATACCAATCTAGCCAATCAACAACAACTCTTACGTGCCATTAAACCGGAAGCCCGTATTGTATTAGATGGAGCGTTGTATAATGTTGGTGGACTTGTAGGTCAAAAAGAAAATGGCTACATTTTATCAGGCCTCGCTGATACGTTAAAGGCCGGCACAAACGATTTCAAATATGTTTCTCATAAAATAGGGCCACTTCAGCCATTTTTAAAATGGAAAAATAAAAGTTGGGCACACCATACGGCTGCGCCAACAGGTAAAGAATTAATTGTTACGTACGCGCACCCATCTCAAAAACTAAATGGCATTACCGTAGAAGTTCATTATGAACTCTATGATCATTTGCCACTCATTGTTAAATGGGTTTCCATCTTAAATTCATCTACAACGCCACACGCACTTGACAGGGTGGTTAATGAAGTGTTAGGGCTTGTTGAAGAAGAAAGTGCAGTAGTCGGGACCCCCGAAGAAATGAAAAAACAACATGGTATTTATGTCGAAACTAATTATGCGTTTAACAATGCTATGCGTTATGATATCAGTGATCAAACTACACATTGGAAAACAGATTCGGTATATACCTCTCAAGTAAATTATAATTACCAAACCCCTTGCCTTTTAGAAATATATCCTGAAAAGGCTCCTGGTATTGACTTGCAGCCTAATGAATTATTTAAATCGGTGCGCACACACGAGCTGCTTATGGATAGTTACGATAGACAGCGCAGGGGACTTATGATTCGTAAAATGTACACAGCTGTTGCGCCATGGACTGCTCAGAATCCTATTTTTATGCACCTCGTTAGTAAAAATGACGAAGAAGTAAAAACAGCGATTGATCAGTGCGTAGCTACGGGATACGAAGCTGTGATTTTAAGTTTTGGTAGTCACTTAAACATGGAAGACACTACACAAAAAAATATACAACGATGGAAAGAACTAACCGATTATGCGCATGCACGTGGCATTATGTTGGGTGGCTATTCATTATTTAGTAGTAGACGTATTTCAGATGAAGATGATGTAGTAGATATTAAAACAGGCAAGCCCGGTGGCGCATTTTTTGGAAACGCACCATGCTTTGGAAGCAAGTGGGGCCTCGCTTACAGAGAAAAAATAAAAAACTTTTTTGCCAAAACTGGGTTTGACATTTGGGAAAATGACGGTCCTTATCCAGGTGACGTTTGTGCATCTACCACACATCCAGGTCATAAAGGATTTAATGATTCACAGTGGCGTCAAATGGAAATTCAAAAAGAATTGTATCACTGGTTAAATGAAAGAGGTGTGTATATCAATGCACCCGATTGGTATTTTTTAGATGGCACGCATAAAATTGCGATTGGCTATCGCGAAGTCAATTTTTCATTACCCCGCGAGCAACAACGCATTTTAAATAGACAAAATATTCATGATGGTACCATCGAAAAAACAGGGTCTATGAGTTGGGGCTTTGTACCATTAACCAATTACCAGGGTACTGATCCAAGAGCAGTGCTAGAGCCACTTTCGGAGCATTTAGCCGATTATGAACAACTCATGATTCAGTATTATGGTGCCGGCGTACAAGCTTGTTATAGAGGCCCTAGACTATATGACACAGAAACCACTAGACAAATGGTTGCTCGAACTATTAACTGGTATAAGAAATACCGCTCTATACTCAATGCCGATATGATTCAGCTCAGAAGAGCGGATGGTAGAGATTGGGATGGACTTATTCACGTAGACCCAAGTTCAAAACAAAAAGCGCTGGCCATGCTTTATAATCCAACCAAAGAAAAAATCACCAGAACCATTCCAGTGCCGCTTTATTACACAGGCTTGACTAATACGGCAACCCTGGCAATCAAAGATGACATGACAACTGCAAAAAAATACACATTGAATAGAAATCATGAGCTCATGCTTACTATTACGATAGAGCCAGAAAGCTATACTTGGTTCACCATTCAATAGTTTTTTGGAAATTGTCCATTTTTTTAGGAAATTACCCGTTACAAAATCACCATTTATGAAAAAATTCTTTTCCGCATTTACATTTCTTGTAATTGCTCTTTGCACAAGCGCGCAAAACATTGACATTGCGAAGCATTTTAAAGGTTTAAAACCAAGAAGCATTGGTCCTGCAGGTATGAGTGGACGTGTTACTGCGATTGATGCAGTGTGGTCAAACCCTAATATTATTTATTTGGGAACGGCTAGTGGCGGCGTTTGGAAATCTGAAAATGGTGGCGCTAGTTGGGCTTCTATTTTTGATGATCAACCTATTTTAAATATTGGTTCTGTCGCTATTACACAAAGCAATCCAAGTATTGTTTGGGCAGGAACAGGAGAAGGTAATCCAAGAAACTCTGTGAGTTTAGGAGAAGGTATTTATAAAAGTTTAGATGGTGGTAAAACATGGAAGTGTATGGGTCTAGAAAAAACTAGAAACATACACCGCATTATTATTGATCCAACAAATCCGGATATTGTATACGCTGGTGTTATTGGTAATCCGTTTGTTCCACATCCAGAAAGGGGTGTATACAAAACAACAGATGGTGGTCAAACATGGAAAGTTATTTTACACACCAACGATAGCAGTGGTGTAGGTGATATGGTGATGGATCCTGTTAATCCAAACAAGTTATTTGTAAATATGTATCAACACCAAAGAACACCATGGAGCTTACAAGGTGGTGGAAAAGGAAGTGGATTTTATGTTACGTATGATGGCGGAAAAACATTTAAAAAATTAGGAAAAGAAGATGGTTTACCTGACGGAAACCTAGGCCGCATAGGTATTACAGTAGGTCGTAACGATCCAAACAGGGTATATGCACTTGTAGAAGCAACAAAAAATGGTTTATATAAATCAGAAGATGGCGGATTAAAATGGGAGCTTGTAAATAGTGATCCTTCGGTTGTTACCAATCGTGCATTTTATTTTCAGGACATCGCTATTGATCCTACCAACGAAAATAGATTGTACAATATCAATCAAATGATTAACGTAAGTGAAGACGCTGGTAAAACATTTAAATCAGTGATTCCTTATAGCGGTATTCATCCGGATCACCACGCTTGGTGGATTCATCCACAAAATGGAAATTTTATTATTGATGGTAACGATGGTGGTATTGGCATTTCAAGAGACCGTGGTAAAACATGGCAGTTTGATGAGAAATTACCACTCGGACAATTTTATCATATCAATGTAGATAATAAAATTCCGTACAACGTAATGGGCGGTTTACAAGATAACGGAAGCTGGCATGGTCCTGCATACGTTTGGGTAAACAGCGGTATTAGAAATGCATACTGGCAAGGTGTTGGCGGTGGTGATGGTTTTGATGTTGTTCCAGATCCGGAAGATGCAAACTGGGTATACAGCATGAGCCAAGGCGGTGCAGTGGGCCGTTATAATATAGCAACTGGTGAAGAGTGGAGCATTCGTCCTCCAAGTCCAGCACCGGGTGTTCGTCAGCGTTTTAATTGGAACGCAGCGATTGCACAAGATCCTTTCGATAAAAAAACAATTTATTACGGTTCTCAATTTGTAAACAAGAGTACCGATAAGGGCGCTTCTTGGACACAAATTTCTGATGATCTAACAACGCGCGATAGTGCAAAAATGGATCAGTCTAATAATGGAGGATTAAACGTAGATATTACCGGAGCTGAAAATTATTGCACCATTATATGTATCGAACCTTCTGCAAAACAGCAAGGTGTTATTTGGGCAGGTACCGATGATGGTAACGTTCAATTAACGCAAGATGGTGGAAAAACATGGACTAACTTTAGAGGTAAAATCCCTGGAATGCCTCTTGGCGCATGGGTTCCACAAATTCGTGCTTCTCGTTTTAATGCAGGAGAAGCATTTGTAGTGGCTAACGATTACAGAAGAGGTAATATGAAACCTACCGTTTTTAGAACCACCGATTTTGGAAAAACATGGACCAATATTTTAGAAGATAAAAAAGTAATTGGCTATGCACTTTGTGTATTACAAGATCCAACTCAACCTAATTTAATTTTTGTTGGAACAGAGCAAGGCTTATGGATTAGCCTCGATAACGCGGCAACATTCCAACAATTTAAAAATGGTTATCCTTCAGTTTCTACGTACGATTTAGCGATTCAAGAAAGAGAAAACGATTTAGTGATTGCAACTTTTGGTAGAGCACTTTATATTTTAGATGACATAGGTGGCTTAAGAAAAGCAGCTGCTAATATGGGTAAAGTGTTTACTAATAAAGTAACTGTATTTAATGCGCCAGCTGGTTACCAAGCACATCGTAAAAACGCAATGGGTATCGAGTATAGTGTTTGGGGTACTTACGAAGGTGAAAATAAAAGAGCTGGACTTCCAATTAGTTTTTATGTAAGTAAAGCAGCATCTGATACTGGTAAAAATGCTATAGGAGACACCGCTATGCTTCGTTTTTATGATGCTAATAATACACTTGTTAGAACTATTCGTACAAAAACAGAAGCTGGATTTAACAGATATTTCTGGGGTATGGAAGGACGCGGCCTTCGTGCAACTGGTGGCGGCGGACGAGGTGGTAGAATGTTTGGCGGCGCTGGATTTGGCGGTGGTGCACCACAAGAAGCACCAGGCTTACCAGTGGATCCTGGAACTTATAAAGTAGTCGTAAGTATAGGTCGTAATCTTTCTGATAGCACCATGCTTGTTGTAAATGATGATCCTTTTGCGCCAACATCTAAAGAAGTGCGTGACGCCATCAGAAAAGCAAATGCACGTTTAGATAAAACCACCGAAAAACTAAATACGTTAAATGAGCGTATGACAGAAGCAGATGGCATCATTGCTAAAATTGAAGCCAACTTAAGAGATATGGATAAGAAAGCAGCAGATACCATTCGCAAAACAGTAACAGCTGCTAAAGATGAATTAAAAGCGATTAGAGAAATGCTTAATGGCAAACCACAAACAAAACAAGGTTACGGTAACATTCCGCAAGTAACAGTAAGTAGTGTTTTTGGTGAAGCGAGAATGACAGTAATGGGTAAGCCGGTAGCACCTGGCGCACAAGAAGACAGGCTTATTACATTTGCAGAGCAAAAAGTTGGTGAAGTAATAACGCGCGCTAATAAGTTTTTTGATGGTACTTGGAAAACATTGAGATCACTTGCTGAAGCGGCGCCTGTTAAAATCTTTAAAGACTACAAAACGATCGAATAAATAAATTTTAATACCCCAATATTTTTATAATCGTAACTAGCAACCAATTATGAGTTCATTAGCACTATCAGATAAAATTGTTTTTGTACTTTATTTTTTAATTGTTGCTAGTTATGGTTATTGGGTATATCGTAAAAAAAAGGACACCGTATCGGCCTCTCAAGACTTTTTTTTAGCCGAAGGATCGCTTACCTGGTGGGCTATTGGAGCCTCATTAATTGCGTCTAATATTTCTGCAGAGCAGTTTATTGGAATGAGTGGTGAAGGCTTTTTTGTGGGTGTCGCCATTGCAGCCTACGAATGGATTGCAGCGCTTGGTTTAATCATTATTGCGGTTTGGTTCATTCCTATTTATTTGAAGAACAAGATTTATACGATGCCTCAATTTTTAAAAACGAGGTATAATGAATCTGTGGCGCTTGTAATGGCCATATTTTGGTTGTTGTTGTATGTATTTGTAAACTTTACTTCTATTCTATATTTAGGAGCCGTTGCCATCAATGGTTTATTAGGTGGCGATTATTTACACCTCGTAATGATAGGACTTATGCTCATGGCGCTTATCATTACGCTTGGGGGCATGAAAGTAATTGGTTACACCGATGTTATTCAGGTTGCTGTATTAATTATTGGAGGTTTTGCAACCGTATACATGGCATTAGAAATTGTAGATCAACGCATCAATCATGTAGTGGATGGCAGTGCACTTGCAGGATTTAATACGTTGCTATCGCAAGCCCCAGAACACTTCCATTTAATTTTACCAAAACCCAACAATACCGATATGAGCGCTGCTGGGCAGTTGGCAAGAGATAAGTATATTATTTTACCTGGTATCGCTATGTATTTTGCAGGCCAATGGATTTTGAATTTAAATTATTGGGGATGTAATCAGTACATCACACAACGCGCACTTGGCGCACAATTAGAAACGGCAAGAAAAGGTATCTTATTTGCTGGCTTCATGAAATTATTTATGCCTGTTATTGTAATGCTTCCTGGTATTGCAGCATTTGTACTCTATAAAAATGGTCAGTTAACAGGTTTTGAAGGCGGGAAAGACGGCGCCTACTCTGCTATTCTTGCATTTTTACCTGCTGGCCTTAAAGGACTAGCGATTGCGGCTCTTACTGCTGCGATTGTTGCATCGCTTGCTGGTAAGGCAAATAGTATTTCAACCATTTTTACTTTAGATGTTTACAAAAAATATATTAATAAAGATGCCGATGAAAAAAAGTTGGTATGGACGGGCCGTTTAACCGTATTTATTTCAATGGTTATTGCCGTTATATTTACTTGGAAAGATTTATTGGGAATCGGTGGCGAGGGTGGGTTTACGTTTATTCAAAAATATACCGGCTTTATTAGCCCAGGTGTATTTGCCATGTTTATGTTAGGATTTTTCTGGAAGCGCACTACTGGCGCTGCTGCTATGACAGGTCTAATTACCGGATTTTTATTGGCTATATTTTTTAATAGCTATGCTATTCCACTTTTTGGCACAGAGAACATCATGTATACCGCATACCTAAATAAAAGCGGTGCTTACGAAATTCCATTTTTAATAAATATGGGTTGGTCTTTTGTACTTACCATTATCATCATGGTGATAGTAAGTATGGCAGGTCCTAAAGTAAACCCTAAGGCATTTGAAATTGATGCAAGCATGTTTAAGGTTAGCAAATCAACACTCGTGCTGATTGTAATCATACTCATGCTCTTAAGTGCATTGTACGTTAAATTCTGGTAGACTTATCTAACATCTTTTGCGCAGCCGCAACCGCCTTTTCGCTGATAGCCAGGCTTAAAAACGCTGCAAGAAGAGGCCATAACAGCCATCACTAGGGTGATGATAATAATTTTTAGTAGACCGTGTTTCATAATTGAATACTAAATTACGTAAAAATTTATCCATTTACCATCAAAACAGAGGCGCCCATACAACGAATTTTAATTGCCCCACTCGATTGGGGGCTTGGACATGCTTCTAGATGCGTGCCCATTATCCATGATTGTATTGAAAAGGGCCACATGGTTACCATTGCCGCTGATGGCGCACAAAAAAAATTATTACAATATTATTTTCCGAGTAACACTTATGTAACTATACCTAAATATAATATTCGGTATAGTAAAAAAGCTTGGTGGCTCCCTGTTGTTTTATTTTTTCAGTTACCAAAAATTGCTATCGCTATTTACAAAGAGCACAGCTGGTTACATGCGCATGTAAAAGCATTTGATAAGGTGATTTCTGATAATAGGTATGGTCTGTACAATACTCAATTAAAAACCACTTTTATTAGCCATCAGTTGATTGTTAAAGCGCCATTTAAATGGGCTGAAAAAATGATTCAACAACTACAGTTCTTTTTTATCAATAAATTTTCGGAGTGCTGGGTTCCTGATACACAGGGTTATCCGGGCTTTGCAGCGGATTTGTCTCACCCAGTCCTTATGCCAAAAATACCGGTAACGTATATTGGCCCACTAAGTCAGTTTAGTGTTTTACAAAACGCATCTACCAGTGCACTACCAATAAAATATAAATACTGTTTTTTATTATCGGGTCCAGAGCCGCAACGAACAGTTCTGCAAAATATAATTGAATCAGGGGCAGCGCGTTTACATGAACCTTCGATCCTAATTGAAGGAAGGCCTTCCGATTTACCCAATCATTATCAAATAAAAGAAACACTCACCAAACTGCGTTATGCGCGTGGTCAAGATTTGTTAGACATCATTATGCAGTCTGAATATATTGTGTGTCGAAGTGGATATTCTACGCTCATGGAACTATTGCCGCTGCACAAAAAAATGATATTGATACCTACACCGGGTCAAACAGAGCAGATATATTTGGCTGAATCTCTTGCAAGTCGTCAAATGGCTGTAATGATGAATCAGGCTACATTTGACCTGAACACACTTAATGATAAAGCAGACAAGCATTGCTTTATATTTGCCTCATGAATTCAAAAACAAAGGCGCACTTTGCTGTATTAATTGCCAATTTAATTTTTGGCGCCGGTTATGCTGTTATAAAAACAATTACGCCGGCTTATTTAGCGCCCTATTCATTAAATGTGGTGCGAGTGGTAGTGAGTCTTGTATTATTTTGGTCTTTGTTATTATTCAAGCCATCAAAGGTATCTATCGATAAAAAAGATATTCCCTTATTTATACTTTGTGGCATTACAGGTGTGGCTATCAATCAAATTATGTTTGTAAAAGGATTGGCATTAACATCTGCCATCCATAGTTCTTTACTTTCTTTAGCCACACCCATATTTATTACCATCATTGCCATTTGGCTTATTGGTGAAAAGTTTAGTATCAATAAATTAATTGGCTTATTACTAGGTATTGGTGGCGCTACTTTACTCGTACTGGTTAAAGATGGTCAATCAAATAATGGCAGTAGTTTGCTCGGCGATTTGTTTATTCTGATCAATGCTATTTCTTATGCATTTTATATGGTGCTTGTAAAACCACTCATGGAAAAATACAATGCACTCCATGTATTGCGATGGGTATTTACATTTGGTAGCATTTTTATTTTACCTATTGCGCTCCCTGATTTTATGGCCACCGATTGGTCTTTGTTTGGAACCCCACAGTGGTTAGCACTTGCGTTTGTGGTTCTCCTTGTAACTTTTTTATCGTATTTATTTACGGTGTATGGATTGCAGGAGCTGGGCCCATCTGTAACGGGCGCATACATTTACACACAACCCGTTTTTGCAACCATTATCGCAATGGTTTTTGCTGGCGAACATTTTACATTCATTAAAGCAGCAGCAGCTGTACTTATTTTTTCGGGTGTTTATTTAGTGAATAGAAAAAAAGCAATCTAACAGCGTTTCTTTATATTTGTAAGGATGGCTGTAAAACGGATACCAATAACAGAATTTGTTTCAATGATGGAAGAGTATCCAATATTGGATGTGCGAAGCCCATCAGAATATGCACATGCGCATATGAAAAACGCGCACTCTTTACCTTTGTTTACAGACGATGAACGAAAAGTTGTAGGTACTGCTTACAAGCAACAAGGAAAACAACCTGCCATTAAATTAGGGCTCAATTATTTTGGAGTCAAAATGGCTTCAATGGTTTCCGAAGTGGAGGCGCTGTTTGCGGCCAGCACCGATCCTAACAATAAAGTGGTATTAGTTCACTGTTGGCGTGGGGGCATGCGCAGTGCCGGCGTAGCATGGCTTTTAGACCTATACGGCTATACCGTGTATACACTCGCGGGGGGTTATAAAGCCTACCGAAACTGGGTATTAGCTCAATTTACCATGGAGTACCCCTTTAAAGTGATAGGTGGTTATACGGGATCTGGTAAAACAGAAACCTTGCATGCACTTCAAGCATTAAAAGAGCCCATTATTGATTTAGAGGGCATTGCACACCATAAGGGTTCTGCATTTGGAAATTTGGGTCAACCCGTACAGCCTTCCCAAGAACAGTTTGAAAATTTATTAGCACAGTCACTATTTAAAATTAGTCAAAGCCAATCTTACATTTGGATAGAAGATGAAAGTAGACGCATTGGACTTGTAAATATACCTCCTCAACTATTTGAGCAAATTAGAAAAAGCAAATTGTATTTTTTAGAAATTTCATTTTCAGAAAGGCTTCAATTTATTTTAAAGGGATATGGCAAATTTGAAAAAGATAAATTGATGAGCGCCATTCTTCGAATCAAAAAAAGATTGGGTGGATTAGAAACAAAAACCGCCATTAATTTTTTAATAGAAGACGATGTTGAAAGTAGTTTTAAAATACTGCTTACCTACTACGATAAATTATATTTGAAGGGTGCATATAATAGAGAAAATGCTGAAGCGTTGATTCATACAATTGAAGTACCTACTGTTGACGCAGCTGCAAATGCAGCTACTTTAATAGCCAGAGCTGGGTTACAATAAACCTGCAATCCAATCTTTAATGGTAAGTATACTTAAGGTAGTCATAACCGCTACAACCAGCCACCCTGCTATATCTAGCCACAAAGGCTGCTTATAATTTCCTACTATTTTTTTGTGACGTGCAGCTATTAAAATAACGGCTAATGCTATGGGTAAAATAAGACCGTTGAGTGCACCAACCGTAACAAGTATTTTTACAGGATTTCCTAAAACTGCAAATAGTAGGGTGCTAATAATTATAAAAATACTAATCGCTATTTGCTGATGCCTATCCACCCAGCTACTAAAATTTCGTAAAAAAGAAATAGAAGTATAGGCGGCTCCAATAACAGATGTGATAGCAGCACACCAAAGTACAACCCCAAAAAAAGTATAGCCAATATTTCCAGCTGCAATTTTAAAAACACTAGCCGCTGGATTTGCAGGATCTAAAATGGCACCACCCGATACAACGCCTAATGCTGCTAAAAATAAAACGATGCGCATGATAGCGGTAATTAAAATACCTGAAACGGCACTTCTATTGGTATCCCCTAATGATGCTGTTCCGGAATAGCCAGCATCCAACAAGCGGTGACCACCCGCAAAACAAATATATCCTCCTACTGTTCCGCCAACAAGTGTTACCACCGATTTAGCGCTAAACACTGAGGGCATAAAACTATGGGTTATGGCTTCATACACAGGCGGATTGGAGCTTAGTGCGATAAATAAGGTAAGTGCCATCATAACAAGCCCTAGTATTTTGGTAAAGCGGTCCAGTAAATCACCGGCTTCCTTCATCCAAAATATAAATAGGGCTAAAAAGCAACTGATTACCGCCCCCAGTTTTGGGTTTAGTCCTGTTAATACTTCGAGCCCTAGCCCAGAACCACCAATATTGCCAATATTAAAAGCGAGGCCGCCCATTACAATGAGCCCAGTAATAAAATATCCAAGGCCTGGGAGTAGTTCATTGGCGATGATGGGTGCGCGTTTACTACTTACAACCAAAATTCTCCAAACATTTAATTGTGCGCCAATGTCTAATAGTATTGATAGTAGAATTACAAAACCAAAACTAGCAAGTAGCTGCTGCGTAAACACGGTGGTTTGCGTTAAAAAACCAGGACCTATCGCAGAAGTGGCCATTAAAAAAGCAGCACCCAATATTGCATTTTGTTTTTTTCCTGAATTCAATGCTATTTATTTTTTACAATGCTAAAAATTACTTTTGCAAATGCAAGCGCGTTGCGTGTATCGGCATGAATACAAATGGTGTCTGCAGCCACATCAATGATTGTTCCATCCATGGCTTTTATTTTTTTCTCTTGCATTAAAAGTGATACCTGTTCCGCCACGCTTTTTTCATTTGTAAATACAGAGCCACTTATATTTCTGGGGCAGAGGCTTCCATCTTTTATATAGGCCCTATCTGCAAAAACTTCGTGTGCAATGGCAAGTTTTTGATTGCTTGCTGCCTCTATCATCATGCTTCCACTTAATCCAAAATATATTGCACCTGGTAACTGATTAAACACAGCTGTGGCAATGGTTGTAGCAAGTTCTATATTTTTAGCAGCTTGATTATATAAAGCGCCATGTGGTTTTACATGTGTTATATTTTCCCCCATTTCTTTTGCGATGCTTGAAAAATGCAGTAGCTGTTCAGATACCATATCATAAACCACTTCATTTGATAAAAACATTTCTTTTCTTCCAAAATTTTCTTTGTCGGCGTAAGAGAAGTGAGCACCTATTTGCACTTTATTTTTTTGAGCTAACGCAATTGTTTTTTTGATGGTGTCCGTATCACCTGCATGATAACCGCAGGCAATATTTGCGGCGTCTATATAGGGCATGAGTGATTCATCATTATCTAACCCTTCGCCCATATCACAATTAATCAGTAGCATCTTATTTTTCAGAAAAGTATTCTTGTAACCTGAATTTACAGGCATTTTCTAATTGCTGCAAATTTGTTTCCTGCAGTAATAAAAGACCTTCCGCTTCTTCCATGCTTATCCATGCAATCCCAAAAGAACTACCAATAGGCATTTGTGCGAGCGAAGGCATGTCTGCGCTAATCACGGTCCCAATGCGTGGATAGCCGCCAGTGATTTGATGATCGGCCATTAGCACAATGAGTTGGCCAATAGGCGTTAACTGTAAAGTGCCCCTAGTTACAGCGGTGGATAATAGATCTGGCGCTACCGTATGGGAAATAGGCGCACTATTTAAACGAAAGCCCATTCGGTTGCTTTGCATGTCTATTTCAAAGCTTTTACTTTCAAAACTTTCAATTTCCTGTTTTGATAATACAGTAAAGTTGGGTCCTTGTATGCAACGAATGACATTGGAACGGTAAAATTCCTGCGTATTTGCTGACCAACCTAGTGTTAATGCATGTAATTGTCCCACCCCTTCAAAGTGATAACCAAATGATGCTACGGTATTTAAAACATCATTTTTTAAAAGCCTTCCTTTTTTACTTTCAAATCCACCTTGCACGGCTAGATAAATTCTAGCTCCATTAGCGCCCGTGTTAAATGATAGTTTTGATCCAGCATTTACAATAATGGGTTGATTGGCATACACGGTTTCGTTATCTAATGTAGCTGCATTTACAGCACCTGTAAATGCAAAAATGGTTTCTTTATGAAACAAAATCTCTGCGGCAGGAATATGCATTTCTAAAGTAGTAGCTTCTCTTTTGTTTCCCACAAGTGCATTGGCAACCGCATGCGCTACCATATCCATAGAACCGCCCGGACTAAACCCTTCCTGTTGTTTTCCATTTTTTGGTAAACCCTGTAAGCTGTCTAAAATTCCTGCTTTTGTAATTTGAATACTCATTGTTTATTTAGTTTTTCAAATTCAAAAAGAGAAATGGCATTAAATTTTACAAAGCTCCCGGGCTTTAGTAAAATATTTTCGTTTTCATCTATTAACGGAACTGGCGTTTTACCAATAATTTGCCATCCACCAGGTGAATCACTTGGGTATATACCTGTTTGAACGCCAGCAATACCAACACTTCCAGCCTTTACAATTGGCCTTGGACTTTCATGTCTTGGTGTTTGAATGGACGCATCTACAATACCCATATAAGCAAAGCCAGGTAAAAATCCATTCATAAAAACACGATATGTAGTAGCCGTATGTAATTCAATAACTTCTTGTATAGTTAGGTTATGTTTTTGTGCAACTGATTCGATATCGAGACCTAAAGTTTTATCGTAACAAACTGGAATGATAATTTCTTTTTTGTTTGCCCCGGTGTCATTAACATGCTGTGTTAGATTATCTTCCATCCATTTCTTGATCAGTGAACTAACGGATTGGATATTTTCTTTTTTTAATTGCTGCTCGTACACCTTCATATAATCGTAAACAACGGTTATAGAACTGTAGGCAGGGATAATGTCTGTAACGCCTTCCAATTTATTTTTTAAAAGCGATGCCATTAGCATGTATACCCTATCATTTGTTGCTACACTAATAGGTCCACCAAAATCAAGTGTAACCGCTTGATCTGATATCGAATAAATTTGATAAGAATGCGTGGCAGACATAACCTCAAATTACACCAACTATTTCATAATAAACCGTTACATTTTTTTGTTAAATAATGTTAGTGCTCCAATAGGTGGAGGACGCTCCGCGTATCTTTGATTTCTAAAATTTTACGTATGAACGAATTTGTTTTGTATGCTTCCCTTGCCGTTAGTAGCCTATCGCTTTTACTTGTGATCCTGCTTCTTATAAAATCCAATAGTGGCGCAGGTTTGCAAAGCGAAATGGCCGTACTACAATCTAAAATTGCCCAACTAGAGCATTCTATAAAAACAGATTTTAGTATGAATAGAACGGAAATCAACAACAGACTACAATCTGGACTTGATAGCCTAATTCAAAAAACGGACGCCAATCATAAACTTAATAGAGATGATTTGAGAACAGGCTTAATTGATTTAACGCAAGAGCTTAAAAATAAATTTACCGACCTAACAGAAGGCCAATCTAAACTGGTGCAACAAACTGAAAAAAAGCTAGAGCAAATGCGCGAAACAGTGGACGAAAAGCTTCAAAAAACGTTGAATGAAAGACTGGGTCAATCCTTTGAAGCGGTGGGTAAGCAATTGGAAGCCGTCCAAGTTGGTCTTGGAGAAATGAAAACACTGGCAAATGATGTAGGTGGATTAAAAAAAGTGTTGAGTAACGTTAAAATGCGTGGTGGCATTGGTGAAGTGCAGCTAGCCATGTTATTAGAGCAGATTCTAGCACCAGAGCAGTATGCGGCCAATGTTAAAACCAAACAAAACAGTGCAGACATTGTAGAATTTGCCATTAAACTACCTGGGCGAGATGATAACAACAAGCAGGTATGGCTTCCTATCGATGCTAAATTTCCTAAAGATGTCTATGAGCAGTTACAAACTGCTTATGACACTTCTGATTTACCTCAAATAGAAATAGCGCAAAAAAATTTAGAGCAAACCATTAAAAAAATGGCTAAAGACATTTCTGATAAATACATTGATCCACCTAATACCACCGATTTTGGCATTCTATTTTTACCATTCGAAGGCATTTATGCCGAAGTAGTAAGAAAAGCAAGCTTACTCGAAGATTTACAACGCAATTATAAAATAGTAGTGACGGGTCCAAGCACGCTAGCAGCAATTTTAAATAGTTTACAAATGGGCTTTAAAACACTGGCAATTCAAAAGCGTAGTGGTGAAGTGTGGAAAGTGCTGGGCAATGTAAAAACCGAATTTGAAAAATTTGGCGGCCTAATTGAAAAAGCGCAAGGCAATATTCAAAATGGTCTCAAGCAACTTGATGAAGTAGTGGGTGTGCGTACCCGTGCCATTCAACGTCAATTAAGAGATGTAGAGGTTTTAAATGATGCACCAGATAGTTTAAATGCCCTCGAAAATCCGGGCATAGCACTTGACTAGGGTAAATTCAAAAATGTACAAATGGCTGTAGCTACTTTGGTAGGCGTTTCTTCCATAGGCGCATGTCCAACATTCTTTAACACAACAAGTTTACTTCCTTTGATGTCTTTATTAAAAAGATATGCATTGGAAACGTTGATGAGCTGATCCTGATCGCCCCAAATAATAAGTGTTGGAATAGTAATTGTTTTTATAGGCGCAGGGGTTGGTTTAAAGCCGGCCTTAAAAATAGAGAGTGCCGCTTTTCTGTTACCCTCTCTTAATAGTAAATCGTGGTAACGGTTAATAGATTCGTCATTGATTTTAGTTTTATCTACAAAAACACCCTCTAAACTTTTTTTGACTAAAAATTTAGGCGTTACCCATAATAATAAATTATTGATAACAGGCATACTTGCAATTTTAAAACCAAGAGATCCCTTTTCATTTTTTTTGGGATACCCACTTGCGTCAAGTAATATTAACTGTTGCACACGCGATTTGTTATATAATGCGTAATGCCATGCAATGCTTCCCCCTAGTGAGTTTCCAGCTACAATACAAGATGTAACTTTTAATTTTTCAAGTAAAGAATCTACAAAAATATTATAGACATCTGCATTGTATGTGTTTTCTTTATTGGGCCCGGTTAACCCAAAAGCAGGTAGGTCAAAACGAATAATTTTCTTTTTGTCTTTTAGAAGCAGTGTTAAACTATCCCAGGTATGAAGGGATGCCGATGTTCCGTGTATTAGTACAAGTGGAACCGTATCTGACTCGGGCCCTTCTACTCTATAATGTACCTGCATACCTAATACAGGCAAAAATTTTGATTCTTTGCTCGTATAAAGAGGTAGTAGTGTTTCTAATTTTTTATCTGATTCTGCTAGCACCAAAATCCCAACAACAACGACTATTAAAATTGTAATAATTCCTATCCCAGTATACTGTATAATCTTTTTCATGAAAGTTATTGTTTATGGGCTTCTATAGATTCTTTAATTGATCTAACAAAATCAGCAGCAACCATTGGTTGTTCATGACTCCAGCGCTTCAAAATATTTCCTTCGGTATCTGTAATGATGGTATAAGGAGCTAGCATTTTATTGTTAAAGCGTTCAAGTAGTATTGAATTGTGGTAAAATTGTTTTTCGCTATCACCAATCCGCTCTATACCTAGATCTACTTTTAATAATACAACCTCTTTGTTCGCATAATCAATAAAGTTGCTGCTTTCAAATAATGCTTTTTCTAGTTTAACATTTTTAGCGTCTTTATTTTTATGGACAAAATGAATGAGGATGATTTTGTTTTCTTTTATTGACCTCTGTTTCGCAATATCAAAATTTGACTCCCAAGTTGGAGATAGTTGAATGAGTGGAAAAAGAAATATCAATAGCAGGCGGAGCATGTTAATTTGTTTTATTGTTGCGCAACACCAATAACTGCGGGAAATGTTCAATTCCTTTCATAAGGAGTTGTGTCATTTCACTAAAGGTATAAATAAAAGAACCAAGTACGATATCTGTATCGCCATCTTTATCTATATCGGCGACTTCCATGGTAAGCCACTTTCCATTGGCAGCTTCTGGTGTAGAAGAAGCGCTGAACTGCATATTTCCCGTGTTTTCAAAATAAATAAATCCTTGTTCTGGTTTAGCAAGGTCGTCATAAAAAGAGATTGCTGCAATGTCTAAATCCCCATCTCCATCAAAGTCTCTTGCAACAGCTTTACTAGCGCCATACATTGGAAAGAAAAAACTTTCTTTAAAATGATTGAGTTTGTCATTGATTAAAATGCGAACGCCATGAAATCTTTTTTTAACCCTCGATAAATCCCAGTTGTCTCCATTGGTCATAACGATGTCTAAATATCCATCTTTGTTAACATCCACCATTTCAAAATAACTTACACCATACACGGGTGGAAATTTAACCAGTGGCGTTTCTTTAAAAATGCCACCACCTTTATTTTCTAAATAATAAATGCCTTCGTAGGCCTGCGCCATCATTACAACAATGTCTAATTTTCCATCTTTATTTAAATCTACTATTTCTGCTTTTCTAGCACCTGGGCGGTACACTAAAATATTTTCTTTGCGGATATCACCACCATCCAGCCAACTTATTTTGCCGGTATGATTTCCAAATTGACAAATAAGGATATCTTCTTTTCCATCTTGATTTAAATCCGCCTTTTCAATATTTACAGGTCTAGCCAATCCACCAAAAGAGCTTTTCTGATCGTTAGAATCAAGTGATATCAACAAACCCTCTTTTTTTTCTGAAGGCGCAATGCTACCAATACACAAGGCCCTTGGTTCTTTATTTTTTTCAAACAATAAATCTACCACTGCAGATGGCGTATTCCATGTTTCAGTGAGACGCAAATTTTTATCTAGTGCATACAACTCATTAATGGCATCACTCACATACAAAGTGCCAGTGGATTCATTAAATTTGATCATGCTTGTTTTTGGTGCTTGTTTGTTGTCAATAAAAACAGGCTGATTAAAAAACTGTCGAATGGATGTTTTTACAACGGTTGTATTTTTTGCTGGAATTACAGTTGCTGGAGCTTTTGCAATATAAAAGTCTACAATTTTTTGCCAGTCCGATTTTGAAATGATTGGATCATTTGGATAGACCCTCAATTTTTCTACAATGGCCGCCTCATCTGGTTCCATTTCTGCGAAGGGGCTATCATTAACGCCTCTAATGCCTAGTCGCCAACCCATATTTGGTAGTATGCTTTCTTTCCAAGTTTTTTTATCTAGTAAATCAGGAGCAGTATACAAATGACAACTACCGCAATATTGTTTTGCAAGGGCTTCTCCAGTTGTACTCGTTGGGGCTGTTTTTGAAGTAAAAGAAAATAGTCCGCAAACTATGACACCCAATAATCCAATTATTACTAATTTAATCTTCATTTTTCTTAATTTTACAATGCTTTGTAATTGTTCGTTACAAATATATTAACCCGCTAACTATGAATAAGAATTATTCTCATTATCTTATTGTACTACTCTTATTAACCGCTCCGTTTATATATTTATTTACTTTTTATAGTAGCCTGCCAGATACCATTCCAACTCATTTTAATATTAAAGGAGAAGCCGATGGCTTTGGTTCTAAAAGCATGGCTTTTTTTGGTCCTGTATTTATAGGCATTGTTAGCTTGTTCACCTATATGGTAATGATTAATATCAAAAAAATTGATCCTAAAAGGTATGAAAACAACAACGATGAATATTTTAAAATATTTGGACTCATCATTGTTGCCTTTATGTCTGCACTAAATATGGTGATCTTAACAAAAACAAAATTTCCAAACCTTCCTATAGATAAATTATTGCTACCATTATTAGGCTTATTATTTGCCGTGATGGGTTCTTTTTTTCCAAAGCTTTCTCAAAACTATTTTGCAGGATTTAAACTCCCTTGGACATTATCTAGTGAAGAAAATTGGAAAGCCACGCATAATTATGCTGGTAAATTTTGGTTGTATGGTGGCATACTTCAAATGATACTTGGTTTTGTACTACCAGGCATGTGGTCATTTATTTGTTTTTTTGTGATCATGATACCGATGGTACTTGCACCCATTATCTTTTCGTATCGTTTCTTTAAAGCCGGCCAGTAGATATTTATTTTCGAAGTAATGTATAGATGTCTTCGTCGGTATCTATATTACTCATTTGTCTTAAAATTTGTGGGTAGCGCCAACTTACGCGGCGGCTCATGGGACTTGCAGTAAATTTTTTAGGATTTGGAAAGCCGGCTACAATCATGGCTGCTTGAGCAGGCGTTAATGATTTTGCTGATTTTTTAAAATAATGTCTGGCTGCAGCTTCCATGCCAAAGCAGCCTGGGCCAGTTTCAATGACATTCAAGTATACTTCTAAAATTCTTTTTTTACCCCAAATAAGCTCTATCAAAAACGTGAAATAGATTTCTGGAATTTTTCGAATGTATTTATCATAAGAGCCACCCTGCCATAAAAATACATTTTTTGCTACCTGTTGTGTTATCGTGCTTGCACCTCCTCCTAACGGAATTTTACTTTTTTTGTTTTTCTTTTTTGGACGTAGGCTTTTTTCGATGGCGTCAAAATCAAATCCAATATGCTCTGCAAATAGTTGATCTTCGCTAGCAATAGCAGCGAGTTTACTCTGGTAGCCCAGTTCGTCCCAACTTACATAATCTCGTTTTAAACCTAGGCCAAATGCATTTGTGAGCTGTGTGATTGTTATAGGAGGATCAACAAACTTTGTTATCAGCACATATAAAAAGGAGCTAACAAATAAATACAATAAAACCCGCTTAATTTTCCCAATCACGATTAAAGTTTTTCTAAATTACAAATCTTTTGAACGCAAACTTCTTTTATTTGAAAAAGCTCATTTTCTTTTTATTATTCTTTGTGCAGGCATGTATATCGGCAGCACAAGAAAATAGATACGCATATAGTATGCAAAAGATGGGCTCTCCATTTAATTTGGTGCTCTATGCAAAAACAAAACAGATAGCAGACAGCGCAGCGTATCAAAGTTTTAAACTTATAGATTCCATCAATTTAATTTGTAGTGATTATGATAGCAGTGCCGAATTATTTAAACTTAGGTACGCACTAGTTGGAAAACCCACTATAGTTTCATCCATTTTAATGGAACTGCTTTGCACGGCACGCGAGGCCTACAACAATTCTTATGGTAGTTTTGATATTACCGTAGGTCCACTTTCCCGTTTATGGCGAAACGCACGTAAGTCCCAACAATTTCCCACCGGGGCAGTCATCAATGAAGCCCAAAAATCTGTTGGATTAAATAAAGTTCTATTAGATAGTAGTGCGCAAACGATTACTTTTTTACAACCCAACATGCAACTCGATATGGGTGGAATCGCTAAAGGATATGCTGCTGATAAAGTACTCGCTCTATTACAATCATTTGGAATCACAAATGCGCTTGTAGATGCAGGTGGCGATATGGTTGCTTTTGGTATGCCGTCAGATAAAAAAGGATGGCGCGTTGGTGTAAACATACCCGGGCAGCAGGAAGCATTATGGAAGCGTAAGCTCATCTTATCCAATAAGGCAGTTGCAACGTCTGGTGATGCATATCAGTATATGCTACATAAGGGTAAAAAGTATGCACATATCATAGATGCTAGAACCGGCTATGGCGTTACTTTTCAGCGGAATGTAACTGTGGTTGCTCCATCTGCTACAACCGCAGATTGGTTGGCAACGGCTTGTAGCATACTAACAATCGATCAGGTTAAAATATTGGCAAAAAAGTACAAATCTGAAGTACTCATTACTACATTACAAAATGGAAGGATTCATAAAGTTAGTTTTGGAAAATTTGATAGCTACCTAGAACAATAATTGTTGCAGCTATTATAAAAAATTCATAACTTCCTAATTCTAAATTTTAATTGTGTTCAAGAATTTTTTTGCAGTCATATTTTGTTTCATTGTTATTGGTGCTTCTGCGCAACAAACGAGTGTCAATTTCGAAAAGTATGAGCAAAAATTACCAGTAAGTAATTTGCGTTTTGCAATGGTGCCAATTCCTGCCGGACAATTTAAAATGGGTTCCATAATAGCATCTCCAAAAATCAATACGGACGAAACGCCTCAAAAAGAAATTACACTAGATGCATTTTGGATGAGTGCGACAGAAGTAACCCGTGATGTATTTGATGTTTTTTTAAAAGATGAAACGACTTCTCAAAATTCTGATGTAGACGCAATCACTAGACCCAGTCCTCAATATGTAGATTTAACTTGGGGTATGGGTAAAGAAGGTGGCTACCCTGCTAATAGTATGTCGCAGTATGCAGCTCTTATGTTTTGCAAATGGCTATACAAACAAACAGGTATTTTTTATAGACTACCAACAGAGGCCGAATGGGAATATGCAAGCAGAGCGGGAGCAACTACACCATATTATTTTGGAACAGACCCTAACCTGCTTACCAAATATGCATGGTTTCAAAAAAACAGTACTAACAAATACCAAAAAGTAGCTCAAAAATTACCCAATGCTTGGGGGCTTTACGATATGCTTGGTAATTTAATGGAGTGGACCACAGATCATTATTTGCCGGGTAGATATGCTAGCATCGAATTAAGCAACCCCATGGTTGCACCTACGCAAGGCGTGTATCCAAAGGTGTTACGCGGCGGATCGTATTTATCGGATGCCAATACTTGTAGAAATGGTAAACGCATTAAATCAGATCCCATTTGGAATCGACGCGATCCACAAATTCCAAAAAGTAAATGGTGGCTCACAGAAGCCACAGATGTTGGCATTAGACTGGTGCGTCCAT
>Ga0209358_10000054_pt1 | contig 99480 bp, 85 predicted proteins | sample LauGreFa1BDMLBSN_2_FD_187574 | JGI IMG/M metagenome (GOLD analysis project Ga0209358, IMG submission 187574) | Freshwater lake microbial communities from Lake Michigan, USA - Fa13.BD.MLB.SN (SPAdes) (version 2) | ecosystem: Environmental > Aquatic > Freshwater > Lake | place: Lake Michigan, USA... | reverse complement strand
TTCCTGATGTACCGTCTGTACCACTTGTTCCTGAACTACCACTAGTTCCAGTAGTTCCTGATGTTCCACTTGTACCTGATGTACCACTTGTACCTGATGTACCACTTGTTCCCGATGTGCCAGTTGTACCAGATGTACCACTTGTTCCCGATGTGCCAGTTGTTCCTGATGTACCACTTGTTCCTGATGTGCCAGTTGTACCTGATGTACCACTTGTTCCAGTAGTTCCTGAAGTTCCACTAGTACCTGAAGTTCCACTTGTTCCTGATGTGCCAGTTGTACCTGATGTACCACTAGTTCCTGATGTACCGTCTGTACCACTTGTTCCTGAACTACCACTAGTTCCAGTAGTTCCTGATGTTCCACTTGTACCTGATGTACCACTTGTACCTGATGTACCACTTGTTCCCGATGTGCCAGTTGTTCCTGATGTACCACTTGTTCCTGAAGTGCCGTCTGTACCTGAAGTACCTGAAGAACCGCTTGTTCCAGATGTTCCTGAAGTACCATCTGTACCGCTTGTTCCTGATGACCCTGAAGTACCTGATGTTCCTGATGTTCCGTCAGTTCCGGATGTACCTGATGAACCTGATGTTCCTGATGTACCATCTGTTCCGCTTGTTCCTGATGAACCGCTTGTACCTGAAGTACCATCTGTTCCGCTTGTACCTGATGAACCTGATGTTCCTGAAGTGCCGTCTGTACCGCTAGTTCCAGAAGAACCACTTGTACCTGATGTACCATCTGTACCGCTAGTTCCTGACGAACCGCTTGTTCCTGATGTACCTGAAGTACCATCTGTTCCTGATGAACCACTTGTACCCGAAGTACCGTCTGTTCCACTTGAACCTGATGTTCCACTAGTTCCAGAAGAACCACTTGTACCTGATGTACCATCTGTACCGCTTGTTCCTGAAGAACCCGATGTTCCTGATGTGCCATCTGTTCCTGAAGAACCTGACGTACCACTTGTACCGTCAGTTCCTGAAGAACCACTTGTTCCTGAAGTACCATCTGTCCCACTTGAACCTGATGTTCCGCTTGTTCCGTCTGTTCCACTTGAACCTGAAGTTCCGCTTGTTCCGTCTGTTCCTGATGAGCCTGATGTACCGCTTGTGCCATCTGTTCCTGAAGAGCCACTTGTACCTGAAGTTCCGTCAGTTCCCGAAGAACCCGACGTTCCTGATGAACCAGAAGTTCCTGAAGTACCATCCGTACCACTTGAACCTGATGTTCCGTCTGTGCCTGATGAACCAGATGTTCCACTTGTTCCTGATGTACCATCTGTCCCACTTGAACCTGATGTTCCGCTTGTTCCGTCTGTTCCTGAAGAACCACTTGTTCCTGATGTGCCATCTGTTCCTGATGAACCAGATGTTCCCGAACTACCATCTGTTCCAGATGAACCTGATGTACCGCTTGTGCCATCTGTACCACTTGAACCTGATGTTCCGCTTGTTCCGTCTGTTCCTGAAGAACCACTTGTTCCTGATGTGCCATCTGTTCCTGATGAACCAGATGTTCCCGAACTACCATCTGTTCCAGATGAACCTGATGTACCGCTTGTGCCATCTGTACCACTTGAACCTGATGTACCGCTTGTGCCATCTGTACCACTTGAGCCTGATGTTCCGCTCGTTCCGTCTGTACCTGAACTTCCTGAAGTACCACTTGTTCCGTCTGTACCTGAACTTCCTGAAGTACCACTTGTTCCGTCTGTACCTGATGAACCAGATGTTCCGTCTGTACCGCTTGAACCTGATGTTCCGCTTGTTCCGTCTGTTCCACTTGAACCTGACGTTCCACTTGTTCCGTCTGTTCCTGAAGAACCACTTGTACCAGATGAACCGCTTGTTCCTGATGTACCATCTGTTCCTGAAGAACCACTTGTACCAGATGAACCGCTAGTTCCTTGTGTTCCACTTGAACCTGAGGTACCGCTTGTTCCATTAACACCACTCAATCCACTTGTTCCTGATGAACCGCTTGTTCCTGATGTCCCCGATGTACCACTTGTTCCTGATGTTCCATCCACTCCTGAAGAACCCGAAGTACCATCAACTCCTGATGAGCCAGACGTTCCTGATGTTCCATCAATTCCTGATGAGCCAGACGTTCCTGATGTTCCATCAATTCCTGATGAACCAGACGTTCCCGATGTGCCATCAATACCAGAAGAGCCGTTAGTACCCGATGTTCCATCAACACCAGAAGAGCCGTTAGTACCAGAAGTACCATCAGTTCCTGATGAGCCAGACGTTCCTGATGTTCCATCAATTCCTGATGAACCAGACGTTCCTGATGTTCCATCAATTCCTGATGAGCCACTCGTTCCCGATGTACCATCAACACCAGAAGAGCCGTTAGTACCCGATGTTCCATCAACACCAGAAGAGCCGTTAGTACCCGAAGTACCATCAACTCCTGATGAGCCAGACGTTCCTGATGAGCCAGACGTTCCTGATGTACCATCAATACCAGAAGAACCGTTAGTACCAGAAGTACCATCAATTCCTGATGAACCAGATGTTCCACTTGTTCCAGACGAACCACTAGTACCCCCGGTGATACTGTCTGTCAAAGCAGAAAATGCTATCTGTTGAGAATCCCCGGTTAAAGTTGGACTACCTTGCTCGTAGTTCGTTACAATATAGAGCACATCGCTGGGGGCGGCTGAAAGTGCAATACTTAAATCGGTTATTCTTACATTTGCCATAGCTAATAAATATTTTTAATCTTTACTTTTTTCATTTTATTTTTAACAAGGGTCCCATAAATATCCAATCACAAAACCGTCTGTTCCAATTTGCCAATAACCTGTTTGAGAATCTGTACTATTAGTGTACCAATAGTTGTTTCCGTTAAATGGAGTATTCAGACCACTATCACTGAAGAATCTTAAAACAATACTCCAATCATTTGTTGGGGAGTATATTGTTTGAGTCAATGTTTGCGGGTCAATACAAATTGGTTGAGATGTTTCACCTGAACTCACTAAATACCCTGTCGCATCCTCTTGTAAAATCAATGGATTACCATCTTGGGTAATAATTACATTACCATTTTGGTCCATAATTAAAATCTCAAAAACACTTGGTGATGGAGATGGTGAAGGTGTAGGTGTTTGAGTCGGTGTTTCAGTTGTTGTCGGTGTATTTGTTGGCGTTTCAGTAGGAGTTTCTGTGTTTGTTGGCGTTGGTGTTTCAGTTGGTGTCTCTGATGGAGTATAAGTTGGAGTGTTAGTTGGTGTACTTGTAAACGTTGGTGTAGGTGTTGGGGTTTCAGATGAAGTTGGTGTGAAAGAAGGTGTTGGTGTATTTGTAGGAGTTTCTGAAGGAGTGGCGGTGTTTGTTGGCGTTTGTGTTGGAGTTGAAGGTGGAGGTGTAGATGTTGGAGTTGGTGTTGGCGTAGGAGTAACACAAGGACCGAGTTGAACTACAACTCCGTTCAACATTTGCGTACGTGTTTGTGCAGAATAATAAAGTGTTGCTGCAGATAACGGGTCGGGATAGGTACTTACATAAACATCAAAAGGACCTAACGCATTTGTATTAGGGGTAATTCTAATTATATACGAATTACAAGTGTCCGCAGAGATTTGTTGTTGAATGAAATTATCACAACCGGGTGCAGTATTGACAACAAAAATTGATTGAAGGGACATCGGGTCTTTTTTTTATTTTATAAATACCCGAATGACTTAGTTTAGTGAAATAAAATTTGAAAAAAAATTAGGTTGGATAAGTATCACAACCATCAATCGTGCAAACTGCCCCTTGGATTGAAATATTAACAATACAATCCACCAAACTAACGGTGATATTAAATGCGCATCCGAATGTACAATCCAATATTTTGAAAATTTCACAACCCGCCGAATCTCTCAATATCAACATGATTTGAGGTGCAGTTTGAAAAATTGGAGGAATGACGGAATTGTAGGATATTTCAGGAGGTACAGGACCAGCGTTAATTGTTCCCAAAAGGGATTGATTGTTTCCATAAACATCTGCTATGAACACTGAAACTGGATATGAGGCACCCGAAATAAAATCTAATCTTACTTGTACCATTTTAACAACTTATATCGTATTCAATAGCAATTGAAATGTTTATGATTTGTCCACTCAGATATGGATTGGTTGGACTCTTCGTAATTGTAATTTGATTTGTGAGAGGATTGATGTTTACACTCTGTACTCCAGGAACGGCTATCAGTAAATTTTCAACAGCCGAATACCACAAGTTAGAAGCAGGAACATCGACAAGTGTTGACCCTGAATAGAAAACATCTTGTAAATACAAACCAACAGGTGTAACTGAAACTGAAGCAATGAATGTTGCAGAGTTTAGAATACAATTTGGATTTCCGTTTGTTAAATCTTGGAACCCATCATTGAGCATTTCTAACATTCCCATTTCACTTTCCACAGTAACAACTAATTCCTCAGTTCCAACCTCAAAAGGTACGTAACCTGAATTGACTGCAGAACATGATATTGTGGTGCTTCTTTCTAAACTACATCCGTTGGCATCCGTGATTGTTAAATTATATGTTCCACCTGTAAGATTGTTTGCGGTTATTGATTGGGGATTACCAGCAACATTATTCGACCACGTATAAACAAAAGGTGGAGTTCCTGAAGATATTAGTGCAGTTATAGAACCCTCTGAGCCATTACCACATCCAACTGCAAATAAACTAAACTCCATTTGTGGAGTTCCATTCACAAATACTGTTTGAGGTTGTTGACACCCGTTAGCATCGGTGACAGAAACTACGTGAGAACCCTGTGATACATTAGAATATGTATAACTTGTCAAACTTGAATTAGGGACAACATTAACGTCATCGATGGAATACGTGAAAGGTGCAGTTCCACCCGTCGTCATCTCAACATAAATTGAACCATTGTTCAACCCACAAGTTGAACCTGTTGTTGAAGTAAAAATTTCAAAGAGATTTGAAGTAAAAATATTTACGACTTGAGAAAATACACACGAACTATCATCTTCAACTAAAACTGTATATGAGCCCTGATACAAATTAGTGAAGCTATAATTAGGGAGACTGATTGTTATAGAATCGTTCGAACTATCAGGATAAACCAATGTATAAGTAAATGGAGGTGTACCTTGACCAACATTTACTGCGATGGAACCATTTGTTGAGGAACAAGTAGAATTCGTGGCATTTATTGATATGGAACCGATTGAATTAGGCGCCTGTAAATTACTTGCAGCATATAGTTGACATAAACCTGCGTCTGTTACAACGAAACCATAATCACCTGAGGGTATATTCGAGATTGTAAAATTTTGTGCGTAACTTATATCTACATTTCCTGTACTTGCAGAATAATAATACGGTGCAGTTCCTCCTGAGATGAAAATTTCTAAAGCACCGTTTGCCTCAAAACAAGTGGGTGTGTATGCACTGAAATATATAAGACCCAAAGTGGGTACATTGGTTACCTCAGTGTTTTTCGTTGTAGAACAACCATTCGAATCTGTAACGGTACAAGAGTAAACTCCAGTTGTAAGACCGGTTATTGTGCTTCCTGTAGCATTATTACTCCAAAGATATGTGTAAGGGGGAGTTCCCGTTTGACCCGTAACATATATTTTACCGATTGCCTCCCCTGTTGGTAAACATGCGGAGTTTGGCACAGTGTAAAAACCAAAATCGAGTGGTGAGGAGTCTAAAACTATGAAATTAGATGTTCTAGCTGAACATCCTCCACTATCAATTGCAACAATATAATATGTACCACCACTTAAATCACCTATTTGAAATTCTCCATTTTGTGTATCAATGAAATCAACAAGAGTATTTCCTGTATTATAAACATTAAATTGAACTGCGGAAGCTGCTGTTGTTGCAGATGGTGTAACAGAACCATTATTTAAACCACATGTAGTTGCACTTACTGAAAGAATTGAAGTACAAAATCCACTTGAAACATATGCGTTTACTAAAATTTGGTTGTTGGTAGGTTGTGCGCTGTCAGTGATGTTGATTTGATAAATTCCAGGGTAAAGACCAGTTCTTACTGACGGAGAAACGGCTTGTACTTCTAAGGATTCTTCTAAACTTGTTCCTAAAATCGTTTCAGTTGGTGGCAAGACTGGATTAATCCACTCTACCACATAAGGAGGCGTTCCTCCTGAAGGTAAAATACTAATTATACCTACGCCTTGTGAACTACAATCACCTGTTACATTTAATTCATAACCAATAAAAAACATTAATTACAGTTGATATTAAAGTTTATTCCAACGTTCAATGTTAGTTGTTGTCCGTTGTATAATGGTGATGAGGTCAAATTTGTAATTGTTAGTTGATTTCCACTTACCACAAAATTATACCCCTGAGTATAAAGTTCAGGAAGGTATTGATTTAAGGCATCTATCCACTGTTGATTGCTTGGGTAACCTGTTGAACCTAATCCTTGAAAAAACATCTCTTGAACCAAAATAGTTGAACCAATTCTTAAATCAACATACCACTCGGTCTGAAGGGTATCTATTACACAATTGTTCAAGTTCAATCCTCTTGATGCTAGGAATGTATTCAAAGCAGAAAGCATTACACCATTAAAATCCGACACAGTTGGATTTCCATTAAGCCAAGGATAAATATAAATCGACCAATATTGATTTGAACTTGTACCCCCTAAGATACCTGACGTAGCCTCGCAGTCAGGTTTCACAACTGGAACCAATTCACAACCCCTTTGTCTTCTGTAAACAAATTTTTGTCTATGTAAAATTGAATTTTCAAATTTATTACCACCGTTCCAAATTGTGGTGGCAGGAATCATTTGTTCTACCAACTTCATCCAATAAGGGCCTATTCCATTGAGGTAATCAATTAACTTTTGATAGGTATATTGATTGTTAACGGTACCGTCCAACTGATATTGTTGAATATACTTCCACCAAATTGATTGAAGAGTTGGATATCCTCCTGTTTTTCCGTCAGTAATAAATTGTCTGTTCCTTACATTAATCATATTCTCCCAAAAAGTCTGAGAGAATTCAAAAAATGTTTTTTTCTTCGGCTCGGGATTTATAAAGGTTGAATCAACACCACCAGGGACAGGATAACCAATTGTTAATCCTGACTCAGGAATTGGAAAATCATGTTTTCTTGATTGAACCCACACATCATATAAAAGTCCTTGAGCGGGATTTAAAAACAAATCAATATTCTTGGCATTCAATACTAATTTTTCGTTCTGTGTGAAGTAGTAGGCATTGTAATCTGCATTTCTTGAGACCCTTATCTTGTCATCATCAGCAAGCCAAGATTTATTGTTATCCACGACATACCTCAACGTGTATCCCAAATCCATATATGGAAAATTTCTGAACCTATCAAAGTATTTTTGTCCATAGGTGAAAGGCTGAAGCTGAGTTTGTATATCAAAGTTTTGTCCCGTGAATACATCTCCTGTTACAACAACATCATCAGGACTTCTATGGTCAGGTGTTACCTCATACCAACCCGCACCTATTTCAAAGAAATAAGTTTCAGTATCTACAGGTGCTTTTGGATACCCTTCCGCATCTATCGGGTAATCTTGTGGTGTGGTAAAAACCAGTTCATAACTTGATGAAGAGGTAAAGGCTGAAAATAATTGACCTTTGATTTTATAAGTTGCTCCAGGTAGATAAGTGGGGGTATCAACTGCATAAGTTCCACCTGAAATTTGTGCGTATTGAGCATTGAAACTTTCTATATTAATTCTTTGGTCCGCAAGATAAATGTGTTCATTATATTCAATCAGAGATTGTGGTGCACCGATTAAACCTAAAAGAAATTCAATTGACCTTCTTGTTCCTTTGGATTTGAAAAGATATGCGGAGTTCAAAATCAAATTTCTATAAAAAGCATAATTAATTTCTGTTGGGGTGAGAGAACGGGCATATCCTGGATAAGTTGGATTCGGTGTTGTTCCAAAAATAGAATCCAAAAAGTCCTCATCTGTAATCGGAGAGAAGTTTGAACTCCAACCTAAGGTTTGTGATAAGTTAACCAAAAGTTGTGAAGGGATATCATTACCTGGATTGTAATTCACAGAGTTCATAAATGCCAGAGCATCTGCAAATTGTTTGATTTGGTCGAAACTTCTACCGTAAATTTGAAATATCTTTTCAGCCTTTCTACTTAACGTATCAAATTCTTTCAAAGAATCTGAAACGAGAAACCTTGAAACCAAATTGGTTTTGTAAGAGTCCAAATTTTCCGCAATCGATTGTAGTTCGGTCAAATAGTTATCAAACTCAATTCCTCTGATGAGCAAATTCCAACTTCCGTTTTTTGGCCAAGTTACTTGTTTGTATTCGGTATAAAATTGACCATCTACATTTTGTTGTGGTACTTGGAAAAAGGCTGTGTAAGGTGGAACAACTAATCTATTTGTCAAAAACTTTTCAACTTCATCGAAATTTTCTGTGAAAACTTTATCAACGATGTAATCATTTGGTCTAATCAAAAAATTTTGAGTTAGTGTCGTCGCGGTTGTTCCAAATGGTGCACCTGAAACGTAAAAACCCAATATCCCTGAGCTTAATGTATCTGAAGGTATAAATGATGATACTTGATAAATGTCATCATTGATATCAATACAATAATCCAAATACGAATTCGTCAAATTTCTGAGATATGATTGAACAATCTCCCTCGCTTCAATATTTGTTGTGGCACTTACAGAATAATCTATATCAAAAGGATTGATTAACCTATCAAGATTGACTTCGAAGAAAGTTTCATCTTCAATTTGGTCGTACGAGATGTTAATCGCAGTTGCACCTGTTACCAACTCTAAGTTCGTAACAACAACTTCTAGTGCCGCTGGGAAATAATTGATGATTTTAGTAACAGAAACTTCAAATCTCTTTGCCAAAGAACCATAAAGAGAAAAATTGAGAACTTGTGAGACATCGTAGTTAGGATAAACTCTAAAGTTTGTTGCTTGTATCCTTCTCGACTCAAATATATCCTCAATATTTAAGTCTTCTAATGAAATCAATTCAGAAAAAGCACCGACATTAAACTTGCGGTTCACCTTCTCTGTCACATTACTTGTGAAATCAAAGGTTCCTAAGGTCAAACCACCCGCATTGACAGTTTGCAGACCAACTATATTGTCAGAGAAGGTCCCAGCACCATTTCCAGGTCTTGGGGGATAAAAATATTTTGTTCTACTTGTCGCCATTAACTTGTTATTGAAGCAAAGTTCTTACTGAAATCAATATTTGTACCTCTACTTTGTCTAACCTCATAAAGAAGAGCGTTGAATTGGTCTCTAATTTCATACAAGTTGTATTGTCTGTAGATGTTATTTTCAGCATCATAGATAGTGTAAATTCCATCATCAATAGACTTGGTCTGATTACCATAAAGAGCAATTGCCAAGCTCGATACGTCATATTCAACCATCTCAATTTCCAATGTTACTGGATTAAAAAATGTATTTGAAATGATAATATCTTGGTCAGGTTGTCCAATGTAAGGTGTGGCATTTGGGTTATTGGTTGGAGATGAAGATGGTGATAAGGTTAAGAAAAGCAAATTTGATGTTCCTTGAACATATCTGTACCTTATTGCCTTTTGTGTTGTATTAACCTCATTTGTAACCACAGGTTCACAAAAAAATGAAGAGGTCACAACTCTGAAGAAATTCGGAATTTTTGAACCATCAGGATTCAAATATTCAACTCTAAATCCAACAAGTCCTTGTTGAACAAAATTGTTTTGATATTGTGTAGGTACGTTTGACAAATCTATAACAATCCCTTTTACGTTGGGCAGTGCACTCAATACACCACAATCTGTGATTACTGTTCTAATCTGTGCAGGTCTAATATACAAAGTGTAAAATCCTAAATTGTTGAACTGACCTGCGGGAAGTGTTAGATTATATAGTCCTCCCAAAACTTCTACACCATTATTTCCACCAGTCTCAGTATTATTGAAATAAGGTCTGAGAATTGTTGGAGCATCCAATCGTGTTAATACAAAATCATTAGTGACATCTCTTGATGGCGTATAAACCATCAGTATCTCCACATCCTGTGGGGAAACATCACTTGGTCTAATTGTACCGTATGAACCTATAGCCATTTTATAGTTTTTTTATAAATAGTTAATTTAGTTTTTTCAAACTCCGTTTGTTTTATTTTCAACATTAAAGAACCCGTATCCATAATTTATCATATCACCCAAGTTGTCCACTTCTCCCAACCTCTGAACTCTCTCATAGGCACTGTTTTTACCTCTTTCCACAAAAACATCTGTCTGTATCTGTGGTTGGTCCATAACCTTAATTAATGTTTCGTTTTTTGTTATTGGAACAGCCGTTAGGTTTTGGTCTGTGAAACCTGAAGACTTTCCAAAAAACACAGTTGTACCATCTATGTAATCATAGTAATCAATACCTTGAACTGTATATCCTGTGTAGGTAGAAGCGGTAACAAATATATTTCCCCAAACTTGAGCATTTTGAATAACAGGTGTAAAAAGTTGAAATTTGTTCGGACCATAAAGTTGAAGCTCGTTCAATCTTGATTTTGTCTCACCTGAAACAGTATAAGGGACTGTAGTATATCTGTTACTTGTCTGTGCCGATACTTGATTTACTGCATCACCCGAAAAAATATAATTGTAACTTATCGGTGTACCAGACCAATTCCCCCCTCTCGGTATAAAAAATGCGGTTCCATTTGGATTAGGAGCAACAATGTTTGTAAAAGGTGTTACAATTTTCTTTTCTACAAGTGTTGTTCCCCAAGGGTTATCCTGTCTTAAGGTTATAGTATATTGATTGGACCCCGATGGATAAGTGTGAGAAATAAAGTTCGGAGAAAAATTGTTCACAATTTGTATTGGTGAATTGTCTCCCCATGTAATAGTATAAACAGATAAATCTAAAAATTTGGCAAAGTCGTTTGAGGTGTTATAAACGTAATAAGTGTAAGGTGAACCAGTTGTTGCTGAAAATAAAAAATTGGCAACCACATCTTTTTGTAAAACCGCACCATCGAACGGGTCGTAATAACCAGCATCTATTGCAGTTTGGGTCAGAAGAATGGGAACCGTTAGTCCAGTCAATGTAGACGTTCCTCCTGTACTACCACTAAGGACTTGAGTCATGGCAGAATAAACACCAAACTCGTTCCCTCTATAATTTACTTTTGATAGGTCTCCGAGAATGGTTTCGGGTGAAATAATAATATTGTAAAAATTATTATTCATCTTGGTGGATTAACATATTCATACCATTTTATCGGATTTGCCGGGTCACCAAGTCTAACACCAGTTGTAGTGGTAATTGTATAAGTTTGTTTGGGGTAATCTAAATTTAGTATGTAATAGAAGTTTGTCAGAGTATTGAATGTATATTCGGTATTCGGGAGTGAAGATTGTGGTTGATTCATCATCCTTACGAATGCACCTATTTCTGCATTATAAAATTTTGCGGTCATATAAAACTTCGTGATATCCAAAAAGTTTCTTTTTTTCAACCAATAGATAAAAAACCCCTCTTTATCTCCAACATAATCCAAAACAAACTTTGGTCTGTTGATTTGAACAACCTGTCTTTGCATTTGAACAGGTATTTTGAGACCTTGTTGAGTTGGGATAATTGTTGTCAAATAATTTATTTGTTGTTTTTCATCAGGAGAGTCATAAAAATCTAATTTGAAGAAAGAGTTCGAAAAATTTCTATTATAATAAAAGACGTCTTGAGCGGAAAAACCCTCTGTTAAATAATTGATTGACCAATTGTTTATATTGGTCACCGATGTACCTGAGTGAAAATAAAATTCATAATTGACTTCAGTACGGTTGTTGTAGGTCGTTGAGGTGTATGGTTCGTTTGTAAATCTACTGACCTCGAAATCTCTTCCAACACCAATAACTTGTGTTATTATGTCTTCTTCATACAAGTCGATACTTTGGTCAATACCATCATAATCCCATGATAATTCAATAGGAACATTAATAGTCTTGTCCACACCCTGTGTCCTTTCTATTGTAAACTTATTCACACTCATCTATTAAAGGCTTGATTGGGAAATTTATTCCCTGAATTGTACTATTATAATTAGCACCTTCAGGTATTAGTCTGAATACTATATTTTCAAAAGGATAGTGTGCGCTGTTCAAAAATGGATAATCAACTCCAATAAATAGAGAATCAATAAAACCATATGAATAAAGGTCTCTCCATCTGAATTGTTGGTCAACTTGCGAGAAAAAAGAATATGTCGGAACATTGTCCACCTCACCGACATCGGCAGTTTCTACATAGTCCGAAAAATTTCGCAAGGTCATTTTATTATGTGGTGCGTAATAATATCCGAAGTTTTGTGGTAAAGTGGTAAAGTTGTTTTTATTGAAAATAATTTTCTGATAATAAGTTGAAACCACCCTTTCTTGTTGTTCATAATCATTCCATTCACAAAAGTCTCCATCTATGATGTCTCCTATTTTCAATGATTTACTATATGCAAAAGTAAATTGAGTGGTTCCCTGTGTTTTTGTGTATTTTTCCAATCCTATAGATGTATCGGAGTCTACATTATTTTGGTTCCACCATTGGTTTGGATTTGGTGTGATATTGAATTCCCACCCTTGTTTTATTCCTATGTTCCTTGTTGGGTCAAAAAAGTATCCCGAATACCCTTTGAAAATTATTGATAAAAACAATTCAGATACGGGTCTTTTTTGATTGTCAGTTACACCTGAAAAATTTATATCGTATGCCGAACTCACACTATAAGCATTACTACTCGTTTTTTTTGAAATCCTTGTAATTCTATTTGGAGTAAGGGAACTAAGTTCTAATTTTTGTTCTTCTAAAAAAACGTTTTTTTCAAATCCCGCTTTTGTCATTAATAGGTCGTCTGGTGTTGTTATTACTTTATGTTGTCTTATGTAATATTTTGATAGTGTTTCAACAGGATTATCAGGGTTAATCATTCTTTTGAATGTACCCACTTTTCCTGTGTCAAAGGTAGTACCTATAAATCCATAGTTATAAACATTAAAAATGTGTGACTCAGAACCTGTTTGTCCATTCCCCAAAGAGAAGACTTCGAACAAATCATTATTTCGATATTTGAATGAGAGTTTTACATATTCGCCAGGAGTTAATCCGTGTGGAGAAACACAAACAAATTGAATAACATTATTTCCTTGGAATTGTATATTGTTTATCGTAAATGGTATTCCGTCTTTAGCAACCCACGTGTTAATTGCACATAGTGTAGTACTTAAAACTTTATTTTCATCATTTTGACTAGCATATGTAAGGTAATAAGACCAATTGTAGGTGTAAGCGCTTTTTGCAAAATAATCAACGTGCTGGTCTGAAATATTCGGTCTAAAAAAATCGAATTCATAATATTGCGGAAATCCTTTCCATATTCCACTTGAGACAGACTCTACTTCATTTACGTAATAAAGATTGTATTGAAAAGGTACATAATTAGTAGAACCTGTTATTGTGTTCCCATATAGATAAATTACTTTGAATGTTGGTCTATATATTGTGCATGCCTGTCTTTCATCATCATAAACTTGTTCCAAACTAATCGTAGAACTTCTATCGTACTCCGTTATGACTTGTTGTTTAGCTTCGAAACTAATTTGGATAGATTGGTCTACAGTAGGTGCCTCAGGAAATTGTATCTCGCTCGGTATAATTTTGAAATTATTCATTCGGGAGATATTTTTGTTTGAATTTATCTAAAGCAGAAGCTCCTTTTGTTACACCGAAATAAAAATGAAATGGAGCACCAACCATAAACTTATCTTTCATACCAGGAAACTTCAATCCACTGTAAAGTCCTTGAGAATTTTTATTGAAGATATAACCTCTTTGATTTACATCCAGTGTTGTATCAGATGGCACAAAATAATTTGGTGTGGTCAAGTTTCTTCTGTTCAATGATTGATAAGGTGAACTCACAATATCAGAAATTGAAGTCGCCCAATTATTAAATTCACTACCAAAAATAGTTTGAGAAACAGACCCTTGAGTTAATTGCCATTGATAGAAAGGAACTTGTTGTGATTTTATTCCATAATTGAAAACTACTGCGGTAACATTAGGGTCAAATCTAAAATTGATTAACCCTGGTGTAAGAAAATCTTTTGTTTGTAAATTTTCTGTTGTTGAAGAATAAAACACACCTATCGTAGGATTATCCTGTCCCTGAGTATAAACATAAACAGCATTATTTGGATTATTATTTGAGAACGGATAATATTCGGGACTAAAAGGAACTAATCCTATTTCCGAGTTGATAGAAAAAAGTTGTGCTAAGTCCGCATCCAATCTACTTTTTGGGTTGAACAATGGGCTTGTTGGTCTACCGTTTCTTGTGAATAATGAATTTACGGAATTGTCTCTAGCATTCAACATCTGTTGTAAAAAAGTCTTGTTAAGAATTCTTGAAATAACAAAAAGATTGACCAAATCAGATGTGTCAGAATAACTAGTGTTACTCAAATTGTTCATTACGTAAGCATTGGTCGAGGGTTCAAAAATTATTTCATCATAAAAGAAATCTTTCATTCCCAAATTCATTATTGTTGTTGGAAAAAGAAGATTTCTATCATTCAATGAAAACTGCGGTGCACTCATGTCCGCCGGCCTTCCAATAAATCTACCTACAGTTGTTGTTCCTGACCAAGGGCTACTTCTGAAATAAAAATTATTTGTATTTGAATCAAAATATGTGAGTTTATTGGGATAATTTGGTGGGAGAGCTTTGTTGTTCGAATCGAAAGTAATGTCGACTTGGATTGGGAACATAAATAATGAACCGTTAACCCAATTGTTTGTGAATGTTTGACTTAGAACCCCTCTACATAATCCATAAAAAAATCTAAATCTGTATGCCCATTCATTAAAATTTCGAATGTCTTTTCCTATATCTCGTATTCTTCTTTTTACAAAAGTATAACATCCTCTCTCCACTTGGTCTAATTCCGAACAGTTCAAATTTACCGTAAAACCAGTACCCGTTCCATCGTAACAAGACAGACTAACCATGTTTTCACAGGTGAAGGTACTGAATACATTAGTTTCACCATACTGACCCGCAATATCTTCAGTAGGTTGTTGTGCCCCTGTGCTTACCACAGTGTTTTCAATATTCTCCGCAGACCCACTCTCATCGGAGATTAAATATATTCCAAAATTCAAATTTTGTTGTAGTAAAGACGGATTAACTTTCCAGCTTGAACCATCCAATTGGTCAGAACTTGGGAGTCTATCAGTTCTAAACACATTTCTTGTGTTTGTTTGAATATTCATTGGTGTTGCGCTGAATGTTGGGTAATATGTATAAGTCAAGTTGAACATCCCAACTTCATCAGGTTCATACCCATCACATTTACCAACAAAAGCAGCACCTCCAGATAAATCTTCTGTTGCACCATAGAAAGCTGAGGGTTCATCAAAAGTATAACTTGCAATTCGGTTACTCAATGTTCCGTTGAATATATTACCTGTAGCAGGGCTGGAGATAATTGCATTTTGGAAGTTAGTACCTAAATTTACAACTTGTAAATACCCACGAGCAAAAGGGGAACCGTAAAGTTGATTAGGGTTATATGTACGTACAATTTGTGATGCATCTAAGGATGAGTAGTATCCAACTTGTGATGTGGTAAATGCAGACCACTGTGTGCCGACAGTAGTTGAACCGTTAATTCCTCCTCGGAAAAAGTGGGACGGGTAAAAAATTTCGTTCTGACCATTAACTGTAAATGGTTGAACGGTCATAGTTGTGGTTTCCAATTTTTGAATTGGAATGTTCAGTTTTGTACTTGCAGTTATTATTAAATTTGAATCAGACCCCATGTTTTTTCCAAACAAAACGTTTAGGTCATACTTGTTATTATATTTTGGTGAATATGGGTCAACACCCCTTTGTAAGATTACCAAGTATTGGTTATCGAAATCTTCGTAAAGAGAAGATACTTGATATTCAGGACTTACTGTTGGTCTACCCCAACCAAAAGTTTCCTTTGTATTCAAAATGAATCTAGTTTTTGATGTCAAAACATCGGGTAGAGTTTCGGGTGGGAATGAAGTAGGAAAATATTGAGAGGCTTGTGCCATGGTCATAGCCGTTACAACCTGAAAATATTCAACATCTGATGCGAATTTATAAATGTCGTTTGTGGAACCATATCCTAATCTATAGGTCGAACTCATCTCTGCTCTTGGGTTGTTCGGGTCAGCATATTTTACCACATAAGTTGATGCACCAACATTAAGAGGAGTTCCTGTGATACCAAAAAATGCACTACTTTGGTTTCCAAAATACTTGTAATTTATATCTTGTGAATTAACTGGATTTACAAAAGTGAGAAGTTGTCCAGTTTCAAATTTTTCTTGAGTCGAAATACACAAAGTATTATCCAAGTGAAATGAAGTATTTCCTGTAAAATCAAAAGTAACTTTAATTCTATTTTTATTAGTAAAATATTTTTGTCTTAGATTAAACAAATTAAATCTTTCACCGTAGGGTAGATAGTTTGTAAAAATATATCCTTGCCTGAGGTTATCTCTTAAGTTATGAAAGTATGCCGTAAAAGATTGTGGTGTTTTATATGTTTGAACTTCCAATAACCTATCAATGGTTCTTCCTCTTTGTGAGCTAGGATTTCCCGCGAAAACAGAACTTAACATAAATTCAAGAATATCGAAGTCATCAGGGTTTACATTCGAGGGTTCTAAAATATTACTGTAAATAAGTGAACCATAATTCCAATTACCTGAGTAATATGAAAGAATACTATAACCAACAGAGATATTATTTGAACCCTCATCTCTTGTTGTACATGGACATCCTTCACAATCAGGATATGTTATTGCAGGTAGGGTTAATACCTTAACCGTTTTACCCTGTAATAATCTACCTAAAAGGTTAGCAGCAATTGCAAATGCTAATGTTTTACCGAAAGACGCCAGGTAAGACCAACCCTGAGCAAGTGCTTGTGCTGCCTGTAATTTTAAAGCGAAGGCCTCCAAAGCATTTTGAACGGCATTTATGTCCACCCTCGCCGGCCTAATTACCGCCTGAAATTCCAAATTACCGGCCTGAACGAAACTTATGATTGCTAAAGTTAAATAAAGACCAGCTACTGTAAAAAGAAATGCTTGAAGTAAACCCTTCGTTTCATTTAAAAAATCCCATAAACCTAAAATGAAATGTATTGCAACAATAAGTGGTGCGGATATTAATTGAAAAATTTGCAATATAATTGATACTATAAAATAGAGTAAATCAAAATTCCTAAATCCTTCGTTTACAGGGAATTTATTTACAGTATCCGCACAAGAATTATCGTCAATTTCTTTAATACCAATAAATCTACTTCTTCCACCAAATTTGAATTGGTCTATTAATGAAGAAGGGGTATAAACTCGATTGTATTCAAATTGATAAAAAGTGTCCTGACAATTTATAATTTCATCTATTCTTGAACTTGCTTCCTGTGTTGAAAAACCATTTGTATACCCTGACCAATCTAAACCAAAATAATATGAACTTCCTAATCTAGCTCTTGCCGATGTGCTGAAGCCCAAATTTGGGTCGTTAGAAGGACTTGTCCATCCATATTCTTTAACATTAGGTAATAAATAATATGGTCTTCTAACCCCATCCGTTAACGTCGCGGCTTGTGTCCACTTAATTTTAAATCTATATTTGGCTTTGGTTGGAATTCCGATAGTTGGGTCATAAGATATCACTTTTTCTCCAAATTCATTTGTAATGAAATAATCCAAATTCATTGGAAGTTCCAATAACCATGAACCATTCTCGTCTATGACATTTCCGTTCTGTTCTATTTGGTATTGCTCTAATATTGGATTTCCGCTTATATCCAAATTTATGGTTTGTCTTATCGCCAATATTTGACCGGTTCCTGTCTCTAAACTACACAAGTTTCCAAAATTATCTTTTGGCCTTTGCCCCAAAATAGTCAAATTTGTAAAAGGTAACTTGAAATCTGGTCTCACTCTCATTGAGTCCGAAGTAGAATATATCGACCCCATGAAAACAGAGGTGGGTTGAATATCAATATTTGCTTCATCCCTCAAATCAAAATCAACCCTGTTAATTGCAATCTGACAAATTGATGGTTCACCCCAAAGTGGAGAAATCTCAACAGATTTCGAAAGACTTACAATCTGCGGTAAAGAATTTAAATCAGTGGATGTTCTAAATCTATTTCCAGCAACTTGAGCTTCTGTTGCCCTTCCCATTCTAATCAAATCTTGAGGTGTTACAGAGAACTCTCCGATGTCAGAAAGGTCAACATCCATAACTACAGTTTGCTCCCCGAGTGGAACACCCATAATCATATAGTCACCACTATCATTAGTTTTGGCTGTGAACTTATAATATTTTTCGTAAATTTCGAAAGCGGTATTTCCTGTTAAAACATCAAGTCTTGTAGGTAAGGTTCCTGTTGCCGCGTGAACTGAATAAGATTTTTCGTAAGGTAATAAATTGTATCTGTAACCATCTTCGTTTTTATCCTCTGGTGATTTATAGGGATAAATGGAAGAAATAACGGGGTTGGATTCATCAATTGGTTCTATTGGAATAAAGATTGAAACTCTGGCATTTGGTAGACCCAATCCATTGTTTGCTGTAACACGACCTACAATCACACCATACTCACTACAAGCTCTTAGATAGATGTCTGTTTGATTTAATTTCAACGACAATATTTCCAAAAACTCAAACTCTTGGTCAAGTTCTACGTTGATTGATTTGGTGATGCCAAGTTCCGTTCTAATCCTATATGATTGACCCATCCAATACTTTTAAAATAAATAGTTATTGTGTAATTTTGTAAAAACACACAATCAAAGTATAGGGATATTAACCCCAAAATAAATTGATTAAGAGAAGGTAATAGATTGGAAGTTCTTAACTGAAACTCTAATATCTTTATTCGGAAATCTTATCTGATAAATTTGGTTAGGTTGAGCAAATATTGTATCATCAACAGGTCCAACTTGTTTGAGTTCAGGGTCAGAATATTCCATAGAAGTCTCTGCGGATGAATATTGTCCGCCTACCTCATTGAAGACATCGATACTTGCAACAGTCAATACTCCGTTTGTATTTTGAATTATACTTCTTAGTTCTGAAAGATATACGTTTTGTCCAAGTTCTCTTGTTTGAGGATTAAAATAAGCAGATATTTTGTCGATTACGTTGGTAATAACTTGACCTGAGTTTTGAGCCGAGTCTAAAACTATTGAAACATCAACACTCAAATCAATAACCTCAGCACTGAAAATCGAAATATAGTCATTCATCATTCTGTAGTTTGACAAGTAGTTTGCAATATTTTGTTTCAAGGTATTTGAAACAATGTTAGTCAATCTTCCTGATGTATCGTATGAAAGAATTTGAACTAGTATTTTATTGTCGTTTTCGGTTATCGCCACTTTTGCTGGTGCTCCAAACTGAGCTGGCATCGTTCTGATTATTGACTCATAGTCTGAAACTGTGACTGCTCTTTTTTGTGCTGCGAAGTTAAATGAAACGTAGTTTCTTACTTCGTCAATCGTTGGCATGTTTGCACCACCAATTGCTGCTGTAACGTTATTACATCTCAACGAATTAACCACTGCGGTGTTTGTATTGTCTGATGGGCCATTTACAAAAAATGATACAGTCCCAACTTGATTAATTACATTTGTTCCCATGTTTGTGTTAAGTCCACCCCCAACTCTATATTGAATAAACAAAGTAGAGTTAGGTCTAAGTGCTGAACCTAAAGAAAGGTTGTTGGTATACTTTTGTAAATCCAATGTTGCACCTAAAGTTGTAAACTGGTCTAAGGCATCTTGAGCCGTATTTGTACCTCCACCAAACGTTAACTTTTTGAAACCCTCTGAAGTAAACTCTGATATAAATCTATTTTGTGTTTGGATATATCTACCAACTTTGATACCGGGTTGGTCAGAAACTTTTGTTGGGTCTTCTACAAATATTCTATCCTCTGCTAAGGCATCAACCTCATACCACCTATCTTGTAAACCTAAAAATTCTGCGGTACTCGGTAGGTTAGTAAACTGAGTTCCATTTTTCAATAACACACTTGTGATACCTAAAACATTTTTTTCAGGTAAAAACAATTCAAAGAATGGTCTAACATCATTTGGTGTGATAACTCTTTTGAATACTTTTGTTATTCCGTTTACTACAACTTCTCTTTTTGTTATTGTGTAATTGATTAAAACCCCATTAGCGTTGAAATTTGGTATTTTCAATCTATTAGGGAAACCTTGAGAATTATATGGAGAAGCAAAATCAATATCTTCAACGTTTTCAAAAACAATACCCGCACCGATTACTTGTGAACCTCTTAGTAAGGTTCCAAGATATCTTTCATCTTCTTTATCTCCGAAGGCTGGAACGGTGATTGAAAAATCGACAAGAGCAACAGATGGTCTCATTCCAGGTATTTTCAAACCATAAGTTCGAGCTATATTGTAAATCGAAGACTTCTGTTGAGCATACTGTAAAACTGTCTCTTGTAAACTTCTATCGATATGAAAATTGAGATTGTCTGCTACGGCAGCATTCAAATCAAGAAATACTGAAAATACTGAGGCGTCATTAAAATCTTGAATAAGTTCGGGATAATAAGTTCTTACATAATTTTGTAACTCAACTCTAATTGCCGCGAAGTCTCTTGTAGCGTATGATATATTTCTATCTGCCATTTCTTTTAAATATTGATTATTACAAAATCACTCTGTGCAAAGGTTTGTGCATTGACTGAATAATCTATTTTTATTTTTGCAGTATACTCTCCTGTACCTTTTCCTGGTACCCTGTAAATGTCCGTAAGTCTCGGGTCACTTGAAATTGGTTGTTCGTTAATACTATTTACCTCAACAGATTGGTCTGCAGGTTCGATAGTTATTTGATTTACAAGGAGATTGGGCATGAATTGATTTATTGAGTCACGTATGTCTGACTCAATGGCTTGGAATGTTAACCCGTCGTTGGGTTCGAATATGAACTCATAAAGTCTTGTTCCGAATTCAGGTAAATAATATCTTGAACCCTTTCTAGTTAGAAGTAGAAAAATCAAATCTGCCCTGATTTGTTGTGATTCAAATTCTGTCAATCTTAGATAGTCACCTCTAAGTGAATCCTCAAAAGGAAATTTCAAACCATAAGTAATACCATCTGCCATAAACATAAATATACTACGGTGTTTTTTTAATTAAAGTTGTATTCCCTTTAACTGCTATTGGTTCAAAAGGACAATGTCTACATCCTGAACCGCAACAGTATCCCCTCCTTACATGATAATACTCGGTCATAACTTTTCGTCCATTCTCCATGTAAAAATCAGAAGGGAGAAGTTTTGACTTCTCCCTTTGACTATTGTTTTTACTTTCTTTCATTAAACAAATTTTACTTCACAAGCGCCACCAGCACATGCCGCTTCACCACTCAAATCTGTATTGTCGTCTATTTCAACGATTTTGGATAAATCAACGTCCTTAAGTGTTGCCATTAATTCGTCATACTTTTCTTTGGTACAATCTTCGAATGGTGCCTGAATATAAGTTCCACCATCATAAGGAAGTACAGAAAGACCATTATAATACTCTTTGTTTTCCCACATCCACTCACCTACTGCAGGCCATTCGTGTTCACGAATTGAAACCGTCGCAGATACGTTGTGGGCGTTTGAGCCACTTCTATGACCAGGTTTAATCCATTCTTGTTGTACCTTTTTAACTCTCTCTAAAAGTTGAATTGGTGATTCGTTTCTTAGAATTGAGCCCTCTGGTGATTTTTGTGGAATACCAATAACCGCAGTATCGTGTGGTCTGAAGTATTCGTCTTCTACTAATTCAGGATGATTACTCTTGAGATGACTATAAATTGCTTCGTTCTTACCAACTCTTACTCTTCTGATATAGTATTCATTATGCCAAGCGTGAATACCTGATGAAGTTCCAAGGGTAAGAGATGTTGTCCCCGCAGGTTTAACTGTTGTTGTTCTAGCCGCAGGATTTATTCCAATTATCTCAGCAACTCTTTTGTTTTCTTCTTTTACTACTTTAGCCGCTGATTTCATGTTCAATCCTAAGACCGCACCTGAACCAATACCTGTCATTGAAATTCCAATCAACGCATCTTTTTCAGTTGTTCTTTGCCAAATTGGTCTTAGGTAGTGGAAATCGGTATAACCTGCTTGAAGTGTCCCGATGAATGTTGCAGCTTTAACTCTATCCTCATAGTCTTCTTGTGATACAACATTGGATACATTCACCTCTGTAAGATTACAGAATTGGAATGGACGAAGTGCAATTTCACAACATGGGTTAGTTCCCCAATCTTTATCGTTACTCAAATAAATTCCTGGTTCACCAGCACCACTAGCTTCAATTCTTTTCCAAAGGTCCATAAAGTAATCCTTCGTAATCTTGTGTCTCATAAGAACGGCCGAGTTATTAGCTCTACCCCTCTGTGGGTTGTGTTCCCACCATTGACCACTTTTACAACCAATCATTTCTTCATCTGTTGCTGAGAACAAAGATATTAATGCAGCTCTTCTGATACCACCCGCAAGAACCGCGTCTGCGATATGACAAACCATATCATGAACTTCAATTGGTCTGAGTTTGTCACCGTCTTGTTTTGAATCTAAAATACCCTCTAACTTGATAAGACACTCTTTGAGAGGTTGAGGACCGGGTGCTTTACCACCTGAGGTAACAAGTCTCGCACCTTTTGGTCTGATATCACTGAAATCGAATTCAATGTGTGAACCACCAAAGAAGTAAGTTTTAACCAAAACTTTAATTGCATCTGCCCATCCCTCGATAGAATCCGCAACCAACCATCTTCTACCTCTTTCTTTACTTGGTTTTCTAATTTCGGGTAATGCGTCTACGTGATGTTTTTGAACAGAATATCCCACACCTGTTCCACCTAACAATAGAAACATAATTTCAGAAAAAACTCTCCAATCATCAACAGGTGCATATGCACAGTTATAAATTCTGTTTGGTGAAATTTCAATAGGTTTTCCTGCAAACTGCATTGACCTCATTGAAGGGAGAACTTGTTTTTTGTAAACATACATGTAATTCTCTCTGATTTCATTTTCTAATTGTGGAAACTTTTTGATATGCATCTCCATGTTTCTTGTGACAAGCTCTTGCCACGTCTCTCTTCTCTTCAACTCAGGGATATACTTTGCGTACTTCATGTACACTGTAATCTCTGATAAAATTCTGTTCGAAATGTCCATTTTTGTAATTTTTTTGTAGAATATTTTTATTAAAAAAATCGGTGATTTTCTTATTAAATATCGGGTCGTGTACTAATCGACCACAAATTTAATTAAAAAAAAATAAGTTTTTTTTGAAAAAAGTAGATATTTAATTACACGTTGTTTTGAGTATTTTCACGAGCCTTTCTTTTTTCAAGTAGTTCTCTAACTCTATCTCTTTTTTTCTCTTCTTGTTGTTCTTCAAATCCAAGGAATGTGACTGAGGATTCTGTATCTATCTCAAGGAGTTCATTATTGAATTTACAATTTTCAAATACAACTCCGTCTTTACCCAAACGGGATTTTGTAATGGCTATAGTTGCTAAGTTCAACTCTTTTTGTTGAAGTGTTTTTGCTACTGTAATGATTACGTGTCCGACTTGTGCTTTCTTAATTGAACCTCCCATTTGGTCAGTAGTTACAACTTCCGAAGAAATTGAACTTCTGTTACCTTGAGTTGCAGTCCATCCGACAAGATTTAATTCATGACACATGGCTTCAAATGCTCTCATTACAGAACCCTCAGCTTTCCACTCGTCTTTTGCAGATTGTTCAGGAAGAACACAATCAATGTAATCCAACAAAATCAAATCGATTTTTGTTCCGTCAGCAATCATCTTTCTAACTTGGTTTTTGATTTGGTTCATAGTGACCGTATCAGAGGCAAGTTTCTTTAAGACAAGTTTGTTTTTCATTGTCTCTTGTATTTCGACAATTTTTGACATGACTTCTTCTTTGTGATTGGCAAGTTCGTCGGGTGCAATACCAGTCCAAATCGTGAAGTGCTTTCTTTGAACTATTTTCGGATTGTCCTCAAAGAAAATTTGAAGAACGTTATAACCCATGTTGAATGCTGTGTTTGCAATTTTGGTTAAAATTGTGGTCTTACCAACACCTGTGGGTGCAAGTATGACCCCAATTTCACCTTTGGCTAATCCACCCTTCAATAGTTTGTCAATACCAGCAACTCCCATAGGGATTGGGTGTCTATAATCTTCTTCCAATACTGTTTCCAAACCTGTAAAGATATCAGAAACATTTTTCTCAACTTCTCCCACCTGTAAAGCTTCACGGACTAAACCTTCCACTTTATCGTAAGACTCAAAGTCACCCTCTGTGATAATTTTTTGGGCTTTGTCCATAGCCTTCTGAAGCTCTTGTTGTTTACAAAACTTGAGTGCTTTTTCTTGAACAAACTGTGAACCTTCGAATGGTGCGTCTTTGACTTGTTTGAGTGTGTCGAGAACTATCTTTGCAACAAATTCTTGTGTAACTTCGGCTCTGATGAGTTGCTCCAAAGTTTCAAAATTTGGTGTTGCCTCAAACTTTTTATAATACTCTTTAATTAATTGAATAATAATTTTGAAATACTTGTTATCGAAATATGAACTCTCAATAACATCCATAATGGACGATGCGAAGTCTTTATCTTCAATAATTTGGTTCAGTAATTGTATCTGAAATGTGTTGCCTAAGTAGTCAAAATTCTTATTCATAACTCCGAAATATATCCCCTCTATTTATTAAATATTAGTCCCTCAAATCAAATTCGCAGTATTGGTAATTTAATTCTTCAGATGAAAAAATGTCAGTCAAACTTTTCAAAACATCTTTCAAATATGGTCTTACGTCCACTGTATAACGAACTTTTGGAGGAAATAGTTTACCATCAAAAATTCTATGACAAATTGTCTGGTCTCCCACTTTAACATAAATGTTGAATACTTCAGGTCCATCAGTGAAAGAAGTTTCCATGATTTTTGGGTCATGTTTGATTGCCTCCATGTTGTCCATCATATAAACAACCGTTTTCATTTTAAGGTAATAATGTAATTCATCTTTTAAGTCTTTGATGAACTCATAAAACTCAATTGAGCTTTTCGCATCAGGATTGTAACCTTTAACATTGAAGTATCTTTGTACTACAATGTTTTCGTTGAGAGTCAAAAGAAACTCCATCTTGGTGATTTCTTGTTCTTTCATGTTTTTCATTTGTTTTTAGTGTTTCGTTTTTCTTTTCTTATTAATTTTAAGAAGGGTTTTAGGAAGTTTACCCAAGCTTCATCGTTCTTGGGGAGATATTTGAAGAGACCGTCCTCCATCATAAGTCTCATCAAGTTTTTATATCCACGGTCTGTGGGGTCAATTGTATCGGTATGAATTTGTTCTACAAGTTGTTTACCATCATCAGTTATAAGAGGGGAGTTTAGGTCCACTATTTGTTTGTTGATGGAGTAGAACTGTTCTCCAAGTATACCGCTTTTGGTCTTACCAGTCAAAATATTTGATAAACTTTTGATAGGTTTTTTCTGCTCGATATTTCGTGCATTATCCAATATTTCGTCGATAGTGCATGACTTAGTCAACATTTGAGGGAAAAGTTTTATAAGAGTTTTTTCACCTAAACCCTCAATACCATCGATATTGTCTGACTTATCACCCGTAAAAACTTTACATACCGTCACATTTTGGTGTGGTATTTCCACTTTGTTGATTGAAATCTTGTCCCCGTTTTTGAAATACCTTTTGGATACAGGTGAATAGATTGTTACTCTTTCATTTATTAATTGAGTGAGGTCTTTATCTGCTGAAAAAATTATTATGTTTTCATCAGTCGCTACTTGACTGTAATAAGCAATCAAATCATCAGCTTCATTGTTTACCATTTCCACCTGTCGGATGTAGACCTCCTCCAAATACATCTTTACTCTTGCCTTTTGTTGCAAGTAAGATTCGTATTTGTACTCATTCATGTCTTGTCGACGATTACCCTTGTATTGTGGGTATAAAGATTTTCTTATTGATGAGTTTGAGTCGCCGTCCCAAAATACAACCACTTTATCGTGATTGTGCTCCTCCAAGAATCGTCTAAGTGTATTGATGAAGTGATATACTCCACCTATGTGAGAACCGTCCGTAAAAAGGTCCTTAACCCCGTGAAATCCTATTTTAAATAAATTGTCTCCGTCGACAAGTAGTGTTTTTGTCACAAACCTCTTTTAAGGGTTACTCAATCTTCTTTTTCTTCTGTCAATGTAAAATCTCCTTCCGCACCTATAATGTCTTTCCAATAATCAGCATATTCTTTTTTATATGCCTCAATAGAAGTTTTTTCCTCTGCAGAATCTTTTCCCGCCAAAAATCCGTGTGGTGTTACAATAATTCTTCCATCATCATAACCTAAACCATTGATGTGGTTCTTCATCACAGATACTTTACTTCTTACAGCAAACTTAACACTTCTTTTGTCTTTAGTTGCAGTAATCTTGGTAGTACCAGCCCCTTTCTGATTTCCAAATAAGAAAACCAAAGAAGAGTTCAACCAAACTGATTCTCCACCTTTTGCTTTGATTTTTGGTTGTCCGAAAGGATTGTCAGGAAGTTCAACCCAAGGTTGGTTAATAATTATGAGTGTGTTTTCATATTCTGTATCTGCCTTCCTTGAGCCTGAAATTCTTTGATTAATACCCATTCCTATTTTGTCGGATAATACGGAAGCATTGTGTTGCTTTCCCCCTTTACCTTCATAGGTCATCTTACAAGGTACAGAACCAACTGAATCCCAAATAAAACAAAGACTATAATTTAGTTCCCCTTTCTCTTGAGCATCTAAAAGTTCGTTAATGTAATCAGTAATTTGTTCAATGTAACTAAAATTATTATTGAATAAAAAGAAACCATCCCAGTCCATTTCACCAGTTTCTTTGTCAACAACTTCTTCACATTGGAAACCCATAAGTTTAGCGTGGTCAAAACTCCATTTCTGTTCTGTAATAATAAAAACAGGGAGTATCTCTTTTTTTTGGGCATCCACAGCCGCTTTAATTGCCGCAGTTGTCTTACCCGTATCAGAGTGACCGAGGAACATATTTATGTGTCCAATTGCAGGACCAGGAAGTCCAACAGCATCCAAGAAATCGGAACCTAAGTCCAAAAATCTTTGGGGTTTGTATTTTGCAGAAGTAGAGAACTTCTTCTTTAAATTACTGAAGTCGTTTTTTTTAATAGCCATAATTAAAAGTCTAAGTCGTAATCGATGAAATCTAGTAAGTCATCTTCTGGGTAAAAATCTTCCCACATTCCATCTTTGTTAATATAAAATCCCCCACCGTTACCATCTTCCCATTTTCTTAAATGATAAACATTTCCACCTTCATCTTCCAATTTGAATTCGTAGGTAACAGCTTCGTAAATTTTTTTGGGTTGTTCTTGTATTTTGAAACTCATGAAATAAAATTAAGGGCGGCTTATCACCGCCCTTTGTTATAAATTAGAATGGTAAATCTTCATCAGCAGCTGCGTCTGCTTGTGGGTCTACGGTTTTTGAAGGTTTACTTCCACCCATAGAGGTTTCAGAAACTTCGTCATCACCATAAACGTATCCACCCTTTTCATTGTCCCACTTTGGTGTTTTACCTTCAGCAATTGCTTCTAAGTACTCAACAGGTTTTTTGCTGTAAACATCAGTCCAACTCAATTCATCAGACAACCAAGCCTTACCTTGTTCTGCATCTGGAGAGATTGGGGATGGGTCATCATACATAATTGCAGATACAGTTGTGTACTCTTTCCCTTTTGGAGTCTTGGACTTAGCAAGTTCAATTACTAAATCACGTCCTTTTTCTGGGTCTGTAATGTCCCCTTTATTTCTCCAAATTGGAATGATTTTGTCAAGGATACCCTCATTCTTGTAGTTGTGTTTGAATCTCCAAAACTTTGGTCCGTCCGCTTCGTTATCTCTATCGATAACTTTCACGATGTAAAACTTACGTGACTTGTATTGTTTTGCCAACTCTTTATCGGATTCTTTTCCTGTTGACATCAACTCTTCGTAAACCTCATTTAAAGGTGAACGTTCGTTGTCGTTTTTTCCTGGGTCGTAGAACTTTTGCCATTGACCTCCTACTTGGATTTCGTGATACCAAGCCTCTTTGAATGGTGAGGAACCATCTGCGGTAGGAAGAATTCTTATTCTTCTTTGACCTGATTTCTCTTTATCACCAAGGATTAAAGCGAAATACTTTTTCATTCTTTCGTCTTGCGACATTCTTGATTGAGCCCCGCCCCCTTGTTGTGATTTTTCATACTGTGCCAATACGGCGTCTAATACATTACTCATAGTTTAAAATTTAGATTGTTTATTAAATATAATTGGGTTTACCCTATTAGTCAAATTGAAAAGGGACTTTTCAGTCCCTTTTATTATCTTTTAAATTCAAAATTATCTGTCGGATTTTGTCCTGGTTGGAATGAGTTTTTTACGTCATTCACGTTCATATCAACCACTTGGTCCGAAGTTAAAATATAATCATGTTTTCCTGTTTTTTCCATCTCATCTTTTTTGTCGTCAAAAAAATCTGATAGTTTTTGGTTATAAGGATATGAGTCATATGTTCTTAATTCCAACTTTTCTTGTGGAGTTTTTTCTCTGTATCTCTCAATCTTATTTTCCAAACTATTGAGTTTGTTCATTATTTGGTCCATTTCTCCGAGTTTCTTTTCCAAGTTACCGAGCTGGTTGAATAATGTATCAAAATACTCTTCTTGTTTTTGTTCGACGTTTTTTTGAGAGGTTACAAGTTCTGTCACATCAAGTTCTTCAGTTTCATCACCTTTCTTCTCCTCTGATTTCCCTTCATCATCAATTTTTTCTACATCAGGGTCAGCCTCAACATCTAATGGTTCCGCCTTAGGTGCTTCAGGGGCTGGTGCCGCTGGAGCTGGTTCTGCCGGTGCCGCCGCGTCGGGTGCTGGTGCGGGTGGTGGAGGTGCCGCCAACGGGTCTGCTACAGCATCTTGTTCCATTATATATTTGTTAATGTTTCTATATCTTTCGATTTCACTTAAAATTTTCTTATCTAAACTCATCTGATTAACCGTTTAATAATTGTTTTATACCGTGAACGGTTTCAACTTTAACTTTTCTATTTGCCATGTGTTGGTGGCCGGCTCTTTCAATAAGACCATCTCTGTCTCTGACAACGTAACACTCACCTGTATCTAAGTCACAAACTTCTCTCGTTCCATCACCGTTGTCTTGCTCTGAATACCTAATGTTTTTTCCTAAATAAGCATTCAATTTTGATTTCAAGTCCATAAAATACTTTTTATATAAATATATTAACTTGGGATAAAGGTGAAGGTTATTGGGAGTATTATTCCATTAGGACCACTTGTGGTTGTTATCGCTCTTATATTCAAATTTGTTGGTGTAGTTATCGATGGAATTGATGGAATAGAAAACTTAACCCTTGTCGATGACACTAATTGGTATGTAGAAGGTTCGGCTCTTGTCCATAGATTAGAAGGAACTCCTCCGATTTCTATTGTTCTTATATACTCCATGTACGTACCATCTAAGGTAACTATTGTACCTGGCTTACCGTCAGATGGTGTAACAGATGTTAATGTGGTTGAAGGACATAATGGTGCTGCGGTTGTGGTATTTAAGTTGTTAGTAGTACCTGATTGTGAAGGCGGTAAAACAGGGAAATCTGTTTTGAAACCTAATGATTTGGCACTGTCAACGGCTTGTTCAAAAATTGTTTTGAATCTATTATCTATTGATTGTTGGTTTTTCTGATAATACTCAAGACTTATATTCGATGATGGAAACTCTGTACAATAATATTGTATAATATAACCTTGAACGATTTGTGAAACTCTTGCAGTCAAAAGTGCTCCCATAAAATCCAAATACTTGTCCACCGAGACAAATCTAGCCGTTGGCAATGACAACCCTTTTCCGTCTGCTGTTTGAACTTTTTTACAAGTGTAAAATCCTTGTTGTATGTTTTGTACGCTGTTACCAGGTAAGGATTTATCCAATGTGATATCAGCGAAATTCCAATTTGCAGATTGGAAATTACCACCCTGTTTTCCTGGTGTTGAATAGGTCCTTACGTATGAAAGAATATAAATAAGGGTTTGTAATTGTTGGTTTGTCGGGAATTTGCGTTTGATATCATCAGCAAATTCATTTTGAGAACGTTGTGTTAGACCCAAGGCCTGTGTTATGTAAGTTGAAAATTGAGGTGCTCTGTTATTATAACAAGCCTCTTCAGCAGCAGCCTGTACCGATGTAGTGTTGACTATAATATTGTTTTCTTTTGCCTGTTGACTTGTTGGTAAGTTATTTTTTTGGTCGGATTGTTGGAAAATCTGAGCCTCTATTTTGCTTAAAAGGTTCTGATTAATTTTTTGTATAAAATTGTCAATCTGTGGAAAATCAAAATATCCTTGTCTTACTCCTTTGAAATTTGTTGTAAAATCTCCTGGAGTTATTGTATGAGTAACCTCGGTAATCATGTACGGACCATAGAACATTGGAACGTGTCTCAAATTAAAATACATCGTTGGTTGAATAAGAGCATTACCCAAACATTGTACGTCACATTGATAACTTCTACGTTTATACAAATTGTATAGACTAGCATTTTGAGTTGCCACATTCCTTGTGTTGGTTTGGTCGGTCATCGCAATCAAAGCCGCAATTGCTTCCGAAGTTGCCTTTCCTGTATCTTGAGAAACTGAAAAATTTTGAAAGACATTTTGGTTTCTAATTCCAATATCAACAGTAAATCCAACCACCTTATTGGAATAATTCCAATCTTGTTTATCTTGTTGGTTTTCAATCAAAGGATTGTTGGGGTTACGAATATCAAACCCGTCATCTCCATATCCAGATATCTGTCTCGGAAGTGGTAATTGTTCAGATGGTTTACCCACATAGAAACATACCATTTTGGGTGTGGAGTTTCTATAATCGACTGTGGTAAAGGTACCCCATAGGTTATTTCCAAAATTCTTAATACTCTCTGTGTTTGGTGTTACTGAACCATCAACATTCAATACGTTGTAATAATTCACATAAGCAGGTAATGGCATTACAGTAAAATTATTTTGAATAAGTAAACCACTCAATAGAGTGTATACACTCATTTGTTCGTTCAACGCATTTCTGTTGATTAGATTTTTTACTGCAAAGATGTCAACTAAAATAGTGTCTCCGATATTTCTCGAGGCTCTATCCAAGAACAAAAAGTCTTCGAATAATGTTTTCGATACATAATCAGTGCCTGCAATCCACTTATCATTTAGTGCTCTAAACAAACTATACAACTCAGCTTTACCTTGAGTCCCTGACAATGTACTTCTTATATTTTGTTCAACAGGTGTTGGTATTTCTTTAATTTGATTTTTGACATTTGAAATAACTTCATTCAAAAATTGATTTTGTAAATCTCTTTCGTTCCCTAAAAAGGTTTGTAAACTATTTTTAAAAGTTGAGGAAACCAAAGATGGGTTTTTCAATTTTTGAGTTGCGTAAATTTTAATTATTTGATATAATAGGGTGATATTGTTTACACTGAATTCAATATCATTGTCAACAAAGAAATCTGTTATATAAGAACCGTTATTCGAATACCTCAAACCAGATATTGTAGAAAATCCTACTTCTGTTTTAAGTGCCGCCCACTCTCTCGGATATGTTGTTTGAGATTGTACAAGTGTAGTTGTGCCTCCACTTGTTGGTAAACTACCTCTTTGGTATGGCTTAAAAATAATTGGTCTTTCAAACCCTGGTGTTTGTAAATAAGAATTGAAAACTCTTCTGTTGAATTTTGAGGGATTTCCGTTTTTAAGTAAAACATCATATTCCATCAAATTTTTTATATTGTTTTTGAAGTTTCCGTATTGAATCTCAATCGCTTTTTTATAAAACTCAATTTGATTTTGTGCTGATTGGTTTGTCTCCACCAACATGTTGTTTCTCAAAAAGATTTGAAAATTTCTAAAATTAACATCTATGTCAATTATAAAAGCTCCGTCACCTGACTTAACTCTTTGGTATTTTACAGATGAAGCAGGTCTACAAAATTCCAAGAATTCTTTTTCCATCAAATTCAATTCTCTCCTATCGAATACACCAAATATCTCTTCTATTTTTGAATAATTCAACGAGGAATTAAACATGATAGGAGATTGGTCAGCGGTATCAGGAAATATTGTAGTGAAGTATTCGTCAGGTTCAGGTTTTTTCAAGACTGTTGAATTGAAGTATCCGTAGTTTGGCGCCGCCCATAGTGTTCTGACAGAACCATTGTACATTGAGTTGTTGTTTACAATTGGTTCGACAGTTTGCTGTGGTACAGTCGGGTTATTCAAACATTGAGATTTTGTTTGATTTACGTTAATTCCGAATGATGGAACAATAAAATATTTCTGTGCCGTAGAAATAGTTTGGTTATTTGTTGGAGGTAATAAACAAGTATTCAGAGAAGTTGACGCGTCTTTCAACGTACTCGGTAAAAGAATTGACCATGTTTTCAAGGTTAAGTTTTTACCCCCTTCTTTGGCAGAAATAGATGAGTTAGGGAAATTGAATAATTGTAATTTATCGTTTACCGCTGATTGAATTTCTGCATCAGAATAATCTTTGAATAAATCTACCCCATTATAGAAATATGAAAAACTATTCATCAATCCAGGATAAAATCCTGTGTTGATATTAATGTCATTGTTGGCTGTTGACTCTAAAACTATTGAAGTATCTTGAGCACTTCCTGAGTTAGGTTTGAATTTATAAACCTTTGTTTTAGATTGAGTTTTAGGGTCATAGTTTTTTACGTAATCGAAATTAGTCCAAACTGTATTATCTAAGATATCAATATTTTTTTCTACGAAATTTTTGTATCTGTGCCAAATGGAACCTATTTTCAAAATCCAAACGTAGGGGATTTTATGTAAAGCACCGAACTTATTGAAACAAGAGGCAATGTAATCCAATTCCTCAGTTTGTCCGAACGTTTTATATCTCTCTCTCAATGTTCCCAATGGTAGGGAATTCAAAAACAGATATGCCGCTTGTACATATGGATATTCTTTTCTGTTCTTTTCATTTTCAACCCCATTAAGAACCGCATTTACAAAGTAAGGTGAATTCAAAATGGAAGTGGTTTGTCTTTCAGGTAAATTGGTTTTGTTTGCCAATGGGTTGAAGACGTAACCAACCGTTGGAATAAAATTTTTAGGAAGTTCAGATTGATAAAATAGTTTGATGTCCGCAACTTCTGTCCCTTGATTTGAATTAACTATTGTTGGTTGGACTGCATCATAGTAACAAAAATTTGTCACTGGTCTATTTTCTGTATAACTAAAAATGTTTGTAAAATTGGAAATTACGTTCCTGTCTTTATAAACTTTCAAACTCTTGTTTGTACTGTAAACCTCATTCCCTTGAGCTTGATTACTCAAAGACATATTGTCTCTGACCCATGATTGACTTGTAAATGGATATGTATCAATGATTAATGGCTCAGTGCTTGAATTTAAGACTATTTGTTCTAACGACCTCAGTGGTATGTTCGTTTCGGGATTTAGTCCGAGTTCAGAGGTTTTGTAAATTACAAATGGATTTTCTACATCTTCTCTAATGTATGGTGTGTTAAAAATTCCACTTGAGAAATTTACCCAAAGTGCACCTGTTCCATTGTTCGAAATTTCTCTCAGATAAGGAATATAAAACTGAGAACTGAGAGGTTGATTTTTTAGGGTGAAACTCAAAAAAGGATTACTTTCACCCAAACTGAGAACGATGTTTTGTGTTTCACTTGAAAAGTTTGTCGTGATTAGTTGGTTTCTCTGATTTGCATTTATACGAATATAATTTGAATAATGAGCGGTAACATATTGTCGCTCCCAAATCTCATATAAAAATCTTGTTTGTTGCTTATTGAAATACGCCAAATTATCTGGAGGGAACTGTATTGCGTTAATTTGTGTTAAGAAAGTTGTAAGTTGAGAATCTAATGGTGGTTGAGACGCGGGGGGGTTGTCTTTTTGATTTAATCCTTTAATATACTCTTCCACGAACTCTACTTCTGGCCAAATTTTGAAGTTGTAAGCTTGAGTTAAACCCACAACTGAAGGGTGACCAAGGTATTCCAACTGAAATCTTCCTTTTTTATCATCAGGAGACTCAATGAAAAACTGCGGCCAAGGGTAAACAGGTTCTTCACCTGTGACAATTCCTTGGTTTTGTTGAGCTGCTTGTTGTGTTATTCCAATTTTGTAAACAGCTTCGGTATTTGGAGCGGACTTAGATGTGTCTTGAATAACAAGTTTTCTTACAGGGTTGTTTCTTACATTCCAAGAATTTGTATGAACCTCTTCCATCAATCTGATGAAGGCTTCTGCATTTGCCATAATTACAGCAGTGATGTTTCTGACCGTTGGTCTAAATCCAATTCCCGTCGCACTATCTTGAATGAACGCAGCTAAGTCATCGGTTATGGCTTGTTGAAGTTGTGACAACTTTTGTGACGCTTCGGCATTGATTGTTTTGATAACGTTATCGAACCTATCTTGTCCCTCGAAAGTGAAGAAACTGAAATTCGGTAGATTTGAAATTGTAGGATTGGATACAAATAATCTTTTTATTTCTTCGTTACTTCTATTGATAGTATCTTGGTCTGTAACATCGAATAGGTTAAAATATCTGGCGGCAGTCTCTCTCTCATTGATATCACTGAGATTTAAATTAAAAAATAAATTTTGATAGGTTAAATTATTAAGTTTGATTTCTAACTTTCTTCCCAATCCAACGGAAGGGTTTTCAGACAAAGTCTTTACAGAAGACTGAATAATGTTTTTCAGTTCATCTAAAGCAAGTTGTCTAGCTTGAGGATTTTGTCTAATATTTTCCTTAAAGTAATAAACTAAACTCCCGTTTTCCAAGACTATTGGTCTTGGGTCTAAATTTATACTAAACCAACTAGCGGTGCTTGAACCTCTCAATTTATCAAATAAACTTGTGAGTGTTTTTTGAAAATTCTTGATATCGGTAAGAGGTTCAACGTTTGCTTTAGGATAAGAATTGATAACGTTCTGTTCAAACATATCCATTTTATATACAAACTGCATCAGGGTTAATTCTGGAAAATCAGGAGGAATTAATCCTTTGGTTTTATATTCACTGTAAACTTCAACGATTTTTTCATAACCTCTCTCAGTGACTAGTTCTGTTACAGATTTCACTGGTGCATCTTGACCAGTATTTATTTTTCCTGTTTGAGCACCCGATTCTTGCGTTTGTAGAGTTCTGTTGTTAGTTGAAGTGTTCGCCTGAGCAACATTATTCGTTACACTAAATCTTTTATTATACATGTGAGGTGTTGCAATCAGATGAGATACTAAAACCTCATTCAAAATATTGAACTTAAAACCTTTGAATTCTAAAGTAATACTATAGTTTCCTGTTGTGGAATTAAATCTAGCATCAAACTTTTCTAAATTAAGTTGGTAACGAATTGCTTGGCCATAATACCCTTTAAGAGTAAGATAAAATTGAGGGTAAGGTAAGTTGAAAAACGCGGCATATGGGGATTGGTCCCCTAATTGAAACAAGGCTCTCCCTTGAACATCTTCAAGTTGCATTGAAACTGAAGGTATGAATGATGTTGATGTCTTCACGGATATTGAAGTAATTCCCAACAATCCATTGTCAACAATACTTTGACTGTCAACAACACCTCGAGCAAAATATGCGTTGTTTTTTGAGTCAACCTTCCTTTGCTCTGACATTTGATTTTGACCCCTACCAACTAAACTATTTTTTCCAGTCAGTTCGTCCAAATAACCAGAGGTCATGTAATTGTCCTTATTTGGTTTTAAGAAATTAATACCAGCAATTGTCATTGTGGTACTTACGTTTTCACCAGGTTGTGTGCCAAGTGAAAGTTTTGTTCTTGGTAAAACTTGGGCTTCGAGATTGGCATACATAACCAAATTCTCGTGGTCGAGTAATCTTTCACTTATTACTCCTTTACTATCAACTGTTTTATTTGGGTCTACTATTACGATGTTATTATAGTCAAATTCAACCAAAATATCACCGCTCAAGTCTCCTTGAAAATTACCTGCCATAATAATAAAAATAGTTTTCTACCGCCGACTTATAATCCTGTAAAGAAGGAACCAAAGGAAACGGAATGACTAATATTGCCCCATCATAGATTGTGTTTTCTAACCCCCCGAATATTGGATTGGCTTGTAATATCAACCAATTGTAAACAGGTGAATTATAAAACTGTTGTGAGACCTTATCCAATCTACTTTGACCAACTTTATAAATGTAACTCTTATCGGTAGATTTTGAAGGCAAGGTCACAAACGGTACCACGGATTGTTGTCCGTTCAATAAAAATTCCGTATATCTATTGTAATATGGATACATTAGTTAAGTTTTACTTTTGAAATATAAACATTTGCTCCGTCAGATGAATTCCAACTAGATTTATTTCTTTCACTATTGTTAACAGCACCCAAAGATTTTATTAATTTCTTCTGAGCATCACTTGGAGAATCGGTTCTATTAAAAGTAAATTCTCTAACTTTGCCCGAAGGATAAGGTGTGAAATTCAAAAAGTTTTTCAGTTTATCTTTTTCTAAAGTGTCCAAAAATGTATTTGTTAAAGAATCTTCCTCATCAAAAAGAGGTTTCGCTGTCTTCAACCAATATTGGTCAAACACTTCATTAAAGTTGTCTCTTCCGTTTCTTCCAGCCAAACTTGGGTCTGTCAATAGCTGACCTATAATTGCGGTTTTGAAATTATTGTAATTTTCAGATTTAATATCATTTGATAAAATCGCATATTGTCTTCTAAACTCTTTCTCACCAAAGAGAATATTCTTACTAAAAGGTATGAATACTTCATTTGTTAGTTGTTGTGGGTTGGAAGATGAGTCCCAATATGTCAAATATCCAGAGTAACTTTTGTCACCAACTTTGAAATCAGTTTGACTCTTCAAAACATTATAATAGTCAAGAATACCTTGTCCTATTTTAGCACCGTCTTCAACCATTTCGGTGTATTCATTTGTTTTTTGTTGTAAATCATACACAACAACATTTCCGTTTTTTTGTTGAAATCCATCTGTACCATTATTAGGACCTGTAACAAATAACACTGTATTAACTCTTGAAAGGTATTGAATATAATTTTGTTGGTTGTATGTAGTATCTTGAATTAGTTTTGCCAACGGGTTTGAATAAGTATTTCTTTTGTTTTTAACAAAATTCAAATAGTTGTCTTTAATCAATCTCTGAGCCTTACCTGAGAAATTAACACCCGAAGAATTGATTAATTTGACGAAACCGTCTGAATCATTTTTAATATCTCTTATTAGGTCTTCGAAAATTCTATCAATGTTACTTTGGTAAGAATCGTTTTTCCCGTAGAGTAAAATTTCGTTTGGTTGAGATGGGTTTGATAACAAACTTCCACTTTGATAAATGTTATTCAAAGACCATTGCTGTAGAATTGCGTTGTTATATTGTCTGAAAGTACTTCTACTTTGGTTGAATACGTTTTGGAAATATGTTTGAGTTTGATTGGATAGTGTATCCATAAATTGTGTATAACTCATCACACCCGTTTCTCCGGTTGAGGAAATATTACTATTCACTTTATTTCCAATCGTATTGGCGTTATTAAGACCACCTGTGTTTTGAACTTGATTTGTTGTTGGAGCAGAAGGCATTTGTACCATCTGAAGAAACTCATTACTCAATACTTTCAAATTTTCAGTATCGGTCGCATCAGCTCTTTCGTCCCACATCTCAGTGTTTGCATAATAATTGAAAGAAAGTGCGTTTTGTAATCTATCAATTGCGGTTGCAAGTCCCTGTCCACCTACAAAATTAAAACTAAGGGTAACCTCAGCAATCATAGGTTGAATACCAATTCCCTCAGGGTTGATATCCAAACCTTCAAACTTCAATTGTAAACTATTAGGTATAATCTTGGTGTGATAAAAATCTCCAATTCTTAGAACCAAAACCGGTGGTATTCCAAATGCAGAATTTATTGCATTATTGAAATCCAATTGATAATTACCATTTGGTTGTGGGTTTACGGTTGGGATTGTATCACCAGGTCTCATACATTGTTGGAGGAAAGTAAGTCTCGAGTTCAATCCTTCTGGTGTTGTAGAGTGGAAACTTGGTTGAAAAAACTTGAGTTTTTGTTTCAAGTTATCATAAACCATGGGCGTCTCTTGTTTTATCGTTTCGAAATAATCACACTCCGATATCAAGTTTCTTACAATTCTTTTAGTCACCCAATCTGATTTTACAAATTTAGGTTCCACGTCTGTTCTTGGAATTGGTCTCTCTTGATTTGTTGAGGGTAAACCTGAACCTGTAGGGATGTTAGGTTGAGCGGTCGGTTGTACGGGTTGTGGACTACTTACTTGTATTTTGGAGATACTGACCCTTCTACAAGCCATTGCAGTCTGATTTGTTATATTAGGATTACTATCATTAAGATTTGAAGAATTACTCACTATCTCAGAACATCTTTGTGTCTTGACGTTCGGAACATATGTCGTCCCATTGTATTGTCTTACTTCACCATTTTCACCTTGAGCATTTACAGGAGGAAAAACAATTCTTCTATTAGAAACATAGTTTTTCAATTTACTATTCTCTGAAAAAAACTTGATAACACTTTCACCTCTCCTTTGAGATAGTTTCAAGTTATAATCATTTGTACCAGGAGCAGATGCTGAAGCCTCCAAGAAGATAGTGACCACAGAATTTGTATTTTCTTTCAAATATTGTGCCAATTGGTCCACAAATTTATTTTGAATTTCGTCATAATTCTTTGCAATTACGTCATCAAAAAAAGTTACTGAAGAACCCTCATATGTCCCGTTCATTTGAGCATTGTAAATGCTGTAATAATCTGTATAGTTAGAAACTGATGAACCTTCAACGGGTTGGGCATTTGGAAAGAATAATGCGAAGTTTTCAAATTGTTGAAAGTTCTGTGAAGGTGTTTGTTGATTTGGTTGAGTTGAAATTTGACTTTGGTTTCCTGTGTCCAGACCACCCGAAGCTTGGTTGTCTCTGATTGTACCAACAACCTCTCTACTTGCATCTTTGGAAGAAATTATTTGTTGTAGGACTGATAGTTCGTTTGGTGAAATGGTATAATATTTTTTTGCCAACTCATACAAGTCATATTTTTTACAACCCGCAAAAAATGAATCGAGAAGTCCATTAATTCTTTCGGAACTTGAATTATTTGCAAGTACTTTATTTACAATCACATTCAACACAGAAGGGTGGTCTACAACAATTTTCCAAGTAATTGTACCATCTCTTTCTGAGTTTGTATATGTGTAAACTTTTTCCGGTCTACCCAAAAAGTCTTGGGGTTTCCATGAAGCCCTTGAACTCTCACTGAAGGTTAATCCGTAAGGTGGGAACCACATTACTCTTCCTCCATTAGGTCCTCTTTCACAGATAGGTAAATCATTCACATTCACTCCTGGTGTATGTGAGGTTCTCCATGCTAAATTTTCAATGGAGAACATATACTTTTTTGCATAAGCTTGGTCACCCGTTCCTATAAGGTTTGACGAATCTTGTCCACCTTCTTGTTTGTTTGGTGCGATATTCAGATTGTAAGTTTTGTCAAAAACAGAATAAGAAAATCTCCTACCCTCATTAACAACCCCATCTTTCTTTTGTAGGTCTGAATATTCTGCATAAGGTAAATCTTTAGCAAAAACTCGACAATACTCCGAACCCACCTCTTGACCCAAAGAACCGACGTACGTAAGTACCCTTGAGCCTTTTGTCATTTCTTTATACCCATCATGGAATACTTTACTTACTTGGTCAATTGCGTTTCCAACGTGTTGTAATCTTCTACCACCATTAGGTTGACTATCAATCAATCTTTGGGTGTCGTCCATTATGGACCCGTTCCTGAATGCGATATTTGTGGACTCAGTAGTAACATATGAGGATGGTCTGAAATTTTCATCAGGGTTTGTTACTTCACCACCTATACCAACTTTTTTACCAGCATTACCTTTATATTTTGGAGAAACCCAAGTCAACCCCCCTTCTAAACCTCCACCATCTGCATAAGCCGGTGCATTCGCACCCAATCTGATTTCTCTATTCGGTCCCTCATATAGTTGAGCTAGTTCACTCGGACCATAAACAGGGGCTTGTACCTCAGCACCGAACTCACTAACAGGTAAATCTCCTGCTGGTGAAAATATTTGTGATGGTTCTGAAGTGACAGAACCAATATAAAAATTAGAGTTGTTTTCTCTTGCCCCAACAAGAACTCCTCCCAATCTATCGAAAATGTTTCTATCGTAACCTGGTTTAAATCTGTTGAATTTTAAATTACCAAACAATCTAGATTTTTGCCCACCACCAGTATTATTTAAGAAAATTTGAGACCCTGTCCTGTCTGCTCCAAGAAGTCTATTGAAAAACTTTCCTATACCACTATTTGATTGTCTGAAAGCATTACGAATCTGTTGAATTGTTGTTGGTTGACCTAATACTATACTTGTGTCAAAATAAGAGCCAGGTATAGGTGAAACAGGGATTATACTTCCCGCTAATCTCAAAGCAAAATCTGATGCTGCAAGTATTGGATTTTCGGGGACTGTAATCACCCAATTCGGCTCTATCAAAGGAACTCTGGTGGTAACCAAATTGAGAATATCCGTACCACTATTCACATTAAATAGGTTTGCTCTTCCTACTGTATTTTGATATATGTTTGTTGCAATTCTCTCTTGAAATTCTTTTTTAAGTGTTTTGGAACCCAATTGAGCCAAAAAAGAGTCTTGACTCATCAGACCGTTACTACCAACTGGGTCTGGTGAAAGAAGAATTGATACTGGTGCGTATGCTGAGGGTACAAATGTCGTTGGATATGGTTGGTTATTATATAGATTTGGTGTACCGCTTCTTATCCAATCAGGCTCAGTAATATACTCACCACTATCTAAAACTTCTTGAGTACCATTGGAATACGCATTTTTGGGTTTCCAATTGTATTGTTCAATTGAGGCTTGGTCTAATATGTGAGCATCTTGTTGACCTGGTCCGTATTCGCCCTCGTTTGATTTGGTGTTGAGAAGTGCACCAGGGTCAGGTACTTGTTGAAATCCTCCTTCTGCCCCCCATTGATTTAGAGGGTATAATTGGTTAGCAAATGAAGGTTCATCAATTAGTTGGTCAGGACTATCTTGTACAGAGCTATCTGTTTGTATATATGGAAGATTGGTGGGTAATGAAGGTCTGTTAGGAGCCTTAGCATAAGGTGTTAGGTTCCTTGTGATTAACTTTTTTCTGAAAGCATCTGAGTTTACTAAATCTAATGGGCTACCTGCCATTCCAACTTATTTATAAATAAATAGAGAAAAAACGTTTTTTTCAGTCATCAAGCCGTTACGGATTTTATCTCCCCTTTATTGATTGCAACTTTTCTTACAGCATTATAAAGTTCTTGTTGTAATGGAACTTGTGCATCTTTGATTATCTGTGTAAGAGCGGTAGAATCCACACCAGCTGGTGTTGAAACATTTACATTAACAGTCAAAGTAGGGTTTAAGAATTCTACCTCCAAAGGACCAGGTTTGGCTAATCCAAGAGCGGTTGCAGCTGCGGTGCTCGCAGCAACAGGGTTCGCATAACTTGTTGACAGAAGTCCGTATTGTGTTGGTGTGGCATATTGACTACTTCCTGGTTTGGGTCTTTTATCTTCGCTTTTGAAAAGAATATTAAAATATTTGTCGACACTATCTGTGAACGCTTTTACTTGTTCGTTTGATTCTTCTTTGATTGTAGAAATAGCAACACCTGCTCCTCTCAAAATTTCAGGGGCTTGTTTTTTAATTGCTTCGGTAGCTTCTGTGAATAATTTGTTGAGAGCTTCTTTTTCCTTTTCTGGACTTAATCCCTGTTGTCGAATAGCTGTTTCCTCTTTCCTAATATTACTCAATCTTTCTCTGAATCCTGATGTTTCCATGACTTTTTGAAACGCTCCCATGGACTCTCTTGTAAGTTTGGTTGTACTTTCAATCGAACTTTGAACATTGGGTAGATTGAAGAACGCGGTTGACATAGTCTCTCTCAATCCTTTAATTTCACCCAACATCAACTCAGCCGTATTCAATTGTGATTGTTGGATTTCTTCAATTGTTTTGGGTGCTTTTGATTGTTGTTCTATAAGTCTTTTGAATTCTGTTTCAGTCAATTCAGTTAATTTCTGTTGATATTCGTTTCCTCTATCATCTTTAATACTCACCTCATATTCTCCCCCTTCTCCCATCCTTGCAACGTTGGCAATCAACATTTTGTTTTCATCACTGACGTCAAAATTCAATCCCGTTGTATTAATTTTTGCTAGCTTAGCGTCCATCTCTGCCGCGGCTAGTGCGGTTTTTCTCAACTCAGCAGCACTTATCCCTGTGGCGTTCGCCAGCTCTCTCATAGTTAAAATTCCTTGAGGATTAATCTTAAAACTTCTTGTTTGTTCGTCAAAATATGTGAACTGTTTGGTCATGTTTATCAGAGAATTCTGTAAACCTGACGGGTCTGTTAGGGATTGATTAACAAGAGAAAGAGGGTCGGTCAAATTGCCTACAGATACTCCAAGTCTTTGGAAGGCTGATGACATTTCAATTGCGGCTTCAGGGTCCAACATTTTTTCAGCAAAATCAAATGTTTTTCCCATATCAAACCTCATCATCGAAGCTTGTGCTGCCATTTTTGTTAAACCTTGAACTCCGTTTGCAAAATTAAATCTTGAAAGTTGTTCTGTGTTTGCAACAACGGATTGCATAACGACTTTCGCATTTTGTCCTATTCCTTGAACGTAACTAATAGAATCAGCTAAGTTCTCTGCAATGTTGTCGTAACTTATACCTACTTTATCAAAAGCGTCTACTATTTTCAGTACCGATGTTCCTATGATTTCTCCCGCAGCAAATAACTCTCTTACATCTTTTGTTGATGCAACAATTTGAGTTCTTGTACCAGCAGCAATTTCGCTGATAGTCTTACTAACATCTTCATATGTTCCGCCTAAACGTACTACATCAGGAGCTGCGTCGTTTATAGCTTTTTGCATCTCCTGTATTCTCAATCTACCACCAACAAAGGTCTTATTCAATTCCTCAGATTGAATAATTAAATCTTGGAACATACTGAAAACTGCTGACGCCCCTTCTTTCAAGTCCGTCATTCTTTTCAACGTCTTATCTAACTCTGTTGAAAGTGCACTAAAATCCGTGGCTTTAACCGCCTGTTTTGCAGCTTCATTCTGTTCGTCTGTTGACTGAAAAAACATCTGTGTATTTTTCTATAAATAGAGTTTTTTTATTTTTCTGTTGAATTAATCTCTATCCACTTGTCCAAAAGATATTTCCGTACAAATATGGGCATTATGAGGAAGTCTGAATAACTTACCTTCAGAAGTGTACTTAAATAATAAAACTCGTCTAATTGGTTCTTTCTATAATCAGAAGAAAGGGCGAAAAAATTCAACCCCAAAACTAACGTTCACAGTTAGTTTTTCTCCTGATGGGGCAATTACAACTCTTCTTAAATCTAATCTTGGTTCATTATCGAACAAGAAATTTCTTATGTATTTGGAATCTGAGATAGGGAGTTGTTCAACAAATTTTGCAATTTCTCCCTTGTCCGAGTTACCGTCTATTTCCAATATTTGTCTTTGTAATAAAAGTGTTACCTTAGGGGGTACTCTACCCTGTGGATATGAGTCCAAAATTTTTTGAAGTTCAGTTTGTTCTCCGTAGGTTAGAATTTTTAATTTGACATTAACTCCCGACTTTGGTAGTGTGGTGTTATATGTTCCGTCTTCGTTAGGGTCTTGTTTCGGTTGTTTTATATCTAATTCATCCAATCTAACATTTGTCTCGAAACTCTTTTTAGTTTGAGGGTCAATCAAAGTTAGTTGCATTTCGGGACCAAATGATGTGTTTCTCAAGAAAATCAAAATTGCCTCAACGTCTCCCTCGAGTAAATCATCAATTCTCATATCAGGTTCATAGATTTTGTTTCTTAATAAAGAACCTGTGATATCATCTGTACCACCCAATAATATATTCTCATCTGCGGCTGTCAAATATCCAACCTTGAGGGATTTCTTTTTGTTTTTATAAAATCTTCCGCCTGAAGGAAGGGGGACTACGTCGTGGGGTAAACTTAAAAATTGTTGACCGAATTCTCTTGATTTATCTTCCATATAAAAAAAATAACCGTAAAGTTTATGTCTTTACGGTTAAATATAAATGCTATTGATTTTTTATAAAGAGTATTAGTAAACTAACACACATCTGTCCATTCTAAGTTCCGCTTGAATATCAGCTAAGTTGTCGGTGTTGTATGCCAATGAACCAAAATTTACAGAGGTTAAAAACGTTCCGTATAAAATCCATTTTTCTACAACAACTCCTGTTGGGTCCAACATCTCGAGGTCGATGTCTTTTTTGTAACCCGCAGCATATCCCATACGACCTGTCACGGACTCGGCGTGTAAACGTACCCACTCCATAAGTGCTTGTGCAGCTGAAGGACCAATTGGGTCTCTGAACTTAACAGAAATTGGGTCCCAATTAAATCTTCCCGCAACGAAAGTAGACGTATTCAAAAATTCAATTTCTTTAGATGCGATTTTAATAGATGGTCTTGCTGCAGATTCAACAAACCACTCATTTATACCCAATGAAGAAGGAAATCTAAGAATGAATCGATTCTGTCGTTTCGGTTCATAAGGTATTGGCATTTTCATCAGTAAATCAGCCATGTTATTATAATTTTGTTTCTATTGTTTATATCCTATAAATATAGGGTGTTAGAAAATATTTCTATTTACTTTTTTCACGAAATGATAAATATTATTTTACTTCTTTCTTCTTTCCTCCAGCAGTAGAATAAGTTTTTATCTCTGGTTTATTTTTAAAAGCTTTTTTCATTACTTCTACGTTTCTTAAATCATCATCAGAAAATCCAATAATTGGTTTAGAAGGAATGAATTTATTTCCTATATCTTTTTTAAGAAAAGCCTTTTTGTTAAGAACTGCAGCCATACCTTTAATGTAATCAACAAAATCTTGCATCGCCATCACTTTAGCCTCCTCAGGATTAATCGCATTTTTTTCGTCCCCAAAAGTTACAGGAAAATATTTGTTCATCGCTAAGTATGTCTTAATTAACTCATCATCATCCATCTCTTCTTCACCAACAAAAGAACGGTACTTCCGTAAATTTTTCAAAAGTTCATCTTTATTTATACCTCCGAAACCAGTTAAAATGTAGTTGTAGACCGATTCTTTAATTGCGTTTGGGTTGTGTCCTCTGGCTGTGATGATAGAGAAAATGGACCCATTGTTAATAGCTTCTCTGAAGTCTTTAAAAGCGGGTCCTAATTTTGCTTTGAGGGAATCTGTTATAAACTTCTTGTCTCCCTCAGTTCTAAAATTTCTGAAAGCGTTTTCCGCAAAACCAGTAATTTTTTTTCCTTTATAATTAATATCTTTTTTTCCTATGTCCGTCCTGTACTTCGCAAAATCTTCTGTACTCATACCTACCTCATTACCATCTTCATCTAATAAGATAATTTCGGTCGGCATATGGACAATATTATCATCCCAATCAAAAGCATAATACTTGAGTTCGGGGGTTGTTTCATCTATAAAAGCTTCTTTAATAATAGGTTCCATAAAAGGCTAAAAAAAGGGGGGAGCTAAGCCCCCCTTCCTTATTAGATATTTTCGAACGAAGCTCCTGTTGGTGTGATAAAGAATTCAATATCAATGAACTCAAGAGCTTTCGTTGGTTTAAGGTAAATTTTACCTGTTAATGTGTTTCTGTCCAAATCTTCAGGAGAAGAAGAAACTGTTACACGGAAATCGTAAAGACCTCTATCTCTTCTAATTCCATCGAGGATTGGGTTCACACTATCCAAGAACTGTTGTCTCACGATTTGGTCGTTCTGTTCGAACAACAATCTAACCGCTACCGCTGAAATTAATTTACGAGCTTGTAACAACAATCTTCTTACGTTTAATCTGTTAAGTGCGGTATCTGCAACTTGTAGTGTTTTATTACCCCAAATTACGGTTCCTACATCAGCAAATGTTGCGATAGGATTAATTCTACCTTGATAAAGAGTATCTCTATCTTCTTGTGTCAACTTAACTCTCGCTTTGATGGAATTTACCAAACCTCTTGTGTAACCCGCTGTTGCGAACCAAGGGAAGGAAATGTTGTCAGTCAAAGCTAAGTTTCTACAAACCTCACCAGTTGCTGGTAGATAGATTTGTGTGTTGTTAACAGTATCCCTTGTTAAAATCCAAGGATAGTAAGTTGAAGTATAGTTAGAGTCAATTCCTGTGTTATCCAAATTATCTACAGCCTCCTGAGGGTAAATAATTTGTAGTGCGTCACTTCCATCAGGACTATACATATCGTAGTCAGGTGTAGTAACAATATAAACAGAGTCAGCTCTTTGGAACTGTATCATGTCGATTGCTTCTTCACACAAGTTAGAGTTATTTACGTAGTCGATACTTGCAGTTGCGAAAACGTTAATGTTAGTTGATTCAGGGTTACGGTATGTCAAAATACCCAACAAATAAGCGTAGTAGTCAGTGTTAGCGAAGTCTTGAGTATTGTTTTCTACAACAATTCTCTTGAACAATCCTTGACCTGTTGCATTTGGATATCTTACAGAAGGTGCCGCCCCAGCTAAGTAACCTGACGCTCCGAGTTGGAACCTGTCTTCATTTGTTCTATGTTCACTATAAATGTCCCATCCATCAAATCCACCAGCAAAACATACTGTGAATTTTCTTGAATAGATGAAGTAGTAAGGGTTTTCTTGAGTTTCAGGGTCAGCTGTAAAATTAGCAACACCACACTCATATGCCGGTTGACCGCTAGTTGTGTAGATATTTCCAATTGAAATTACAGTAGCACCTGAGTCCATATGGAAACCTTTTGTAAGTCCGTTCCAAGGAATAGATTCAGTTGTATCAGCCCAATCAATTTGAGGATTTTGTTGTCCCAAATATTGTAGGAAAGAATCATCAATACCATAGTAAGATGAAAAACCTAAATATGTTCTTCTTATAACATCACCAGGTGCTAAAGTAGTATTAGGTCCACCTGATGTATTTCCAAATGGAGGATTCCATATTGTTTCTTGAGGATAAAAATATCTTGTTTTGTAAACAATGTTTGGTCCTTGATTTGTAGTACTTTCATAAATTCTTTGAGTGTAACCATTAAATCCACAAGGTAATGCGTCGATTGGAGCGTTTTCAGCCATTTCAACCATCACATATCTTGAGATTAATGCAAACTCACCATCCGAAGAACCAATTTTCTTAGCAACGAAGTTGTTAGAACCTGGGTCCATTGTACAATTGGTGAACTTTTCAATTACGACAGGATTAGCATCTGTGTCAAAGAAATTTCTAATCAAAATATCGAAAGTCATATTATTATATGACATATTAGCAATAGAAACTTTTACCTCCGAGTTTGCAGCATCTCCATCAGATATAGATATAAATCTAAACAAATCATACACCTTATTACCTCTTAATTCAGAAACAATGAAAGGTGTTTTTGGAGATTGATATTTTTGAAGTTTCCAAGCAATAGAAGAACTTGAAGGAGTTCCTGTTTCAGGTCTAGCACCTGGTAACGCAATCAAATTACAATTTAATCCTCTAATATAACTCAGATTATAACCATATGTTAAAGAACCTGAATAAATTTCTTCAACAAATAGAGGAACCTCGTTTCTTGGTTTACCAAAGTTGTCAACACCTAATACTTTCGTAATGAATTCAGAAGATGTTGATTGTAATGAAGTTTCAAATTGGAAAGTATCACCGTCTTTAGTAACACCTGAGATTCCAAAAAGAGAAAAAGGATTTTGTGTAACCCCTGTGTATTGACCGTTACAAACTAAATCAACATCAGTCAATCCAGTCACCTCATAAATTGGTCCGTGGTTTTGACTTGTTGAACTGTTTGTAAATAAAGAGATACCTCTTGAACGAAGTGTTGCAACAACCATGTTATTCCACTCACTATATGCACTTCCCGAATATGTAAAAATTGTTCCTGATACAGTTCCTGAGAAAATTCCAGCACTTGGATTAATCATTTGATTGATTGCCCAATAAAATGAGTATCCACCATAATCATTACCTGTTTGTAAATCAAAGTTAGCGTAGTACCATGCATCATTGTCTCCCGCAGACAAATCATTATTGTCTAAGTTTACATTATCAACACTGAACTCGTTTGTGAAACCAGTATATCCTGCACCTAATACGTTGAAGTAAGTTGAACTTGGAATTGCTCCCCAAGCAAATGCTGTGTTACCTGATAAACTGTTATTAGAGAATACAGATAATAATGCATCTGTAAAATCGTTATTGAAGGTAGAAGTACTACCATCATTCAAAGTATAAAGACTGTTGAAGTTTGTTGCAATTACCGCTGGTAAACTTGAGAAATTTACTGTTCCTCCAGTGTTTCCTGAGAACGCACTTGTAAAATTGATTGCAGCAACTCCTGTGTCAATATCAATTGTTGTTGGGTCAGGATTTGCCACCAAGGAAATGCTCCAAGACGGACCCGCGTCGTAACCAGACAATCCCAACACTCTCGTTACAAAAAGTTGGTTTGATTGTTGTAAGTAAGATTTTGCAATATATGCAGCCTCGTACTTTGGAATTTGTGTATTTACAAACTTCACTGGTTCAGTTCCTCCAAAGAAGGCTTGAAACTCATCATAGTTTGTTATGAAAACGGGTTCGAAAGCAGGACCTTTTATAGTCTCTCCTACCAAACCTAATGTTGTTACACCAACGCTTTGAGCCACAAATGATAAGTCGGTCTCAGAAGTATAGACGCCAGGTGAAACATAAACTTTTTGGTTTACAGTTGTTGTTGCCATTATTAAAAATTATTCTGTCAGATTTATTTTATTGATAAATATTCTAATACGAATGAAAAAACTTTACTTTTAACTATCTATTTATAAACGGTGAGAATAAATTCTGCCTTTTTTCTACCATGAGGACAAAGAAAGAAATCAAAAACATAAAAATTGACCCTGCAGTACACGAAATCCTAAAAAAGTATTGTGATAAGAGGGGAATTAAAATTTATAAATTTTTGGAAAATCTGATACTCGAAAAGTGTCAAGAGAAAAAAGATATATACGGGGAAGATTAAACTAATTTGTTGTCAAAGTTTATAATCGCTTCTTTGGTGTTGTCAATTTTTTCTACTTGTACGTTGAGTACATCGTTGTATGTTATTTGAATAAATGGTACGTCAGTCCCGTAAAAGTTACCATTAATGTATACATCGTAAGATGAGATGTTGTCGGTAGATAAAATTGACATGTTTGCAGTGAAATCTATTTTTTCACTGAGAGAAGTTACTCCCGATAAAAATAAAAATTGAGTTGGGAACTGACTTGGGTTCTCGGGCCAAATTTTTCTTTTCTTTTTAAGTACGGAAGTATCAACTTCAACTAATTGAGTAACTCTTTGGATTGCCGGTTTTACTTCGAATTCTTCTTCATCAATCAAATAACCTAGCATTGTGAAATCATAAGATTGAACATAATATTTTCTTGCGTCCATATTCATTTGAGACTCGTCACCAACATTGTTCAAAATAATCGGAACGTATTGCCCCTTAATAAAAGTATATGCTTGTCTTGATGCAAAAGTCTGCATTACATTTTTATTGAGTTGGTTGAGCTCCCTCATCCTGTTACAAATTATTTTCAAACTATAATTGATATCCACAGGTACAGGTTGAGGTATTGTATATATGTCCATTCCTTGCATGTTTCCATCCCAAGTTGGTACCGAAGCATAATAAAACTGTTTCCTATTTGGTATGTTATATTTTGTTGCGGGGTTCGAACCATACTTAACCTCAGGGCTTCTGACTAAAGTTATAAAGGGAGGACTAGGGTTGTAATCCAAATCAACAAATTTCCATGTTTCCAAATATTGTGACCAATTCTGAGTTGTAATGATTATATCAAGGAAAGGGACAATTTTACCAGCGGTTACTACTTTCAACTCATTTTTTGAAAACTCCAACATACCCTTATCCAAATCGGCATGAAGAACAGACTTCGGAAGATAAGTACCATCTTTTTTTATGTACTCCAAAAGTTGCTCCCTTCTTGCACTCAAAGTTTTCTTTGGGACTAACGGTAATGTTGGTTTGACTTGTTTAGGTAAAGGCATCTTTAATCTTCAATTATATATATTTTATTTTTGAGATTGACCATTTCAACCTCACTAGCGTTATAGACCGGTTTCCCTGTTTTTTTAATCACGAAACTATCATACTTGTAAGGGTCATATGTTACTACCACACCATCCTCAGGCTCGGCCAAATCTTCACAAGGGAACTCACAATAATCAATCAAATTACCAATGACAAAGGCATGAACATTTTTTCTTTTTTCATCTCTAACTTTAGATTTACCAGCCTCTCTCACTCTGAATTCAACGTCATCAAGTTTTACATAATCAGCATGAATGATGACCTTTCCTGAGTATGTTACCGAAAAAGTATGTTTGTGTAAGTTGTAATATACCATTACTCTTGCACCCAAAAACAAATTGTCGAACTGAGACTCTTTTATTAATATTTTCATTATATACCCCTGAATTCATTTTCACTCACATAAGTAGCAACAACCGTTCTGTAGAACGGTTTGTATCCACCATAAGTGTGTTTATTGTCCGACTTAACATACCCGTCATCCGAGACAACATAATATCTGACCCTGTCCTCACTCTCATAATAACCCAAATAGTCTCCCATGAAAATTTCAACTTGTAAATCATCTAATGTTTTTTGATATACACTGAACCTCATATTACCGGGCTCTTGTTGTTCCACTCTTGAATTTCCAAGGAATTTGTTTGTTGGAGCTAAAACTTGAACATAACCTTTCAACTCAACAGGTGCCAAGAATTGAATTCCGTCTTCTAACACCTCACCGTAGACATCATCTGTTTTGGTTTTATATCTGTCAATTCTGTACAAAACAACAGTGAAGTTCATATCACCGATTAACCATTCCTGACCCATATCAATATCAAGAGTATAATCTTCGCCACCAAAGAATTTACCAAGTCTAGTTATAGGAACTAAGTTTTCTGCCATATTGATAAATATATTTCTGTTTGTTATATTTCAATCAAAAGCTATGCGTTTATATCCGTCAACGAAAATATACTTGGACAATAGTTCCATTCATGGTAAAGGGGTTTTCGCTTCTCAGAAAATTCTTAAAGACGAAATTTTCGAGGTAACCCCTTATTTGGATTTAGAAATCCCCAAAAAAACCACTAGTGCAATTTTAATGAATTACCGTTTCAATTGGCCTCAAGGAACATCCGATTGGGATAAACAAGTTGTTGGTTGTGGACTTTCAAGTTTTTATAACCATAGTAATACCCCCAATGCAAATTGGAGGTCCAATCTCGAAAATGACACCTTTGAGTTTTTTGCCTTGAGAGATATAGAACAAGATGAAGAAATTTTTGTTTATTATGGTGGCGAAGAATATTGGAACGACGGAAGAACAAACGTTGAAGTTAAGTAAATGAGTCCTGAAGTCAGTTTAGAATCCAAAGCACTAACTATACTTGAAACCTATGAAGGTGCAAACAACTATATCTTAGAGTTGAAAAGGAAATCTATTGTCAATAAGAAATTCTACCCAACAAGAAGTCAATCAGAGTATATTATTAATAACCATGAAAACCAACCTAAAGTTGCAAGAAAATGGGTAATACTTGACGCATATTTTGCACAAAAACTAGCCGACGACAAACTTTACACTGAAATACCAACTAAAGTTTGGGTGGAAAAATTACTCGCCGAAAAAGAAAAAGCATTCCATATTTGGGGAAAAGTTTTTGATAGTGAAGAATTACACGATTTTTGGTTACCAAAGGCTGCTGTTATAAAAGACAACACAGTCAAAGATGTTGTTATAGATTTTTCAAAATATTCTGTACGTCCTCCACTTAATCATCAAAAAGAAGCAATTCAAAAGTTGGTTGAAAATAAAAAGTTTATTTTGGCTGACGATATGGGATTAGGTAAAACCACCTCAACAATCATTGCAGCTCTCGAAACAAAAGCAAAAAAAATATTAATAATTTGTCCTGCAACTTTGAAAATAAATTGGAAAAGGGAAATAGAAAATTATTCAGACAGGTCTGTATATATTGCCGAGGGTAAAAACTTCGACCCAAATCACGACTTTGTTATTATAAACTACGATATTATAAAAAATTTCCATGACACTAAGAAAAAAGCTGAATCGCAAATTCTTGGAGCCAATTTTGATTTGGTGGTTATTGACGAAGCACACTATATCAAAAATGCTCAAGCACAAAGAACAAAACTAATCAATGACCTTGTAAAAAAAGTTGACAGACTTTGGTTATTGACTGGTACTCCAATGACTTCCCGACCTATCGATTATTATAACTTATTAAGTTTGGTAGATTCTCCTGTAGCAAAAAACTGGATGGCTTATGTAATAAGGTATTGTTCAGGATATCAATTCAGAGTAGGACCGAGAAAAGTATGGAACGTAATGGGGTCTTCAAATCTAGAAGAACTTAGAGACAGAACATCAAATACAATACTGCGAAGACTCAAAGAAGATGTATTAGATTTACCTGATAAAATAATAACACCCGTTTATCTTAGATTAAAATCAAAAGAGTACGAGGAGGTAATGGGTGAGTATTATAATTGGTATGAAAAAAATCCTGAAGAATCTAAATCTTTAACAGTACAATTTACTAAACTGACAAAAGTCAGACAAATTGTTGCAAATGAAAAAATTACTCAAACAATAGAACTTGCTGAGAACATTTTGGAGCAAGGAAAAAAAGTAATCATCTTTTGTAACTTCACCGACTCACTCAATAAAATTACCGAACACTTCGGAAAATCCGCAGTTAAACTTGACGGTTCGATGTCAAAAGCAGAAAGACAATTTGCGGTAGACCAATTTCAAGAAAACGAAAAAATAACAGTTTTCGTTGGAAATATAAAAGCCGCTGGTGTGGGTATAACCTTGACTTCCGCTGAAGCGGTTATAATGAACGACCTTTCATTTCTACCTTCAGACCACTCTCAAGCTGAAGATAGAGCATATAGATATGGTCAGAAAAATAATGTATTGGTATACTATCCAATATTTGAAAACACAATTGAAGGAATAATTTATGACATTCTAAATCAAAAGAAAAATGTCATTGCAACTGTCATGGGAGACGTACAAAACTCCGCAGATTTTGTTGAGGAAATAATGAATAGAATCAACGAAATGAGATAATAACAGAAAGCGTGTTATTTATATAACAAACGCCTTTCATTAGATATGAAGAAGATAGAACAACAAATTCAAAATCTAGAGTATCAGATTTTGGAGAACAAAGTGAACGAAGAAAAAAATTTACTTCTCACTGAAATGAAAAAAATCGGAATAGAAAAATTACCTTATTCTTATTCAGCCCTAAAAACGTTCATTGACCCTGAAACCATGGAGTTTCATTATAACAAACATTATAAGGGTTATGTAGATAAATTGAACGACGCATTAGCAAAGAAAAATTATGGTGATTTGGAACTTGAAAAAATTATCAAAAACATTTCAAGATACGATAAAACAATCAGAAACAACGCAGGTGGAGCATTCAACCACGCACTTTTTTGGAACATGCTCACTCCCAAACCAAAAAAACTAACAGGAGACCTTTATAAAAAAATTACAAAGGAATACGGGACTTTCACAAATTTCAAAAAGAAGTTTGAGACAATTGCCAAAGATAGATTTGGTTCAGGTTGGGTTTGGTTGATTATAACTAAAAATGGTAGTCTTAAAATTATGTCTACCCCAAATCAAGACAATCCACTAATGAATGTAGTTGAAGGCGGAGGGTTTCCTCTTTTGGGGTTAGATTTATGGGAACACGCTTACTATCTCAAATACAGAAACAAAAGAGATGAATATATCACAAACTTTTGGAAAGTAGTCAATTGGGATTTCGTATCAAAACTTTTTGATATGAAAACCAAAACAAAACTAATTGAATCTAAATTAAATCAGGAATTATTGATTGAAGATACTGACTCATCATACATTCAAGCGTGTACTTTAGAGGATGATAAATTTTTCCAACAACTTTTAAAAACTGACGAAATAAGTAAAATTTATGGTGGGGGGATTTATACCGCACTAAAAAAAGTACCTTGGTTAGAATACAGACCCAAAGACCTTGAAATCAACAGAATGCAGGGGTTTTACAAAGACGGTCAAAGACACGATATAAGTTATTTAGCAGGTAATCATAGAGCCTTTTGTATGATTACAAAAAGTGTAAACGCAATATTAAAAAAAGTCGGAAGACCAAAAATTATATTGAAGGGAAAAACATTACCTGAACAAATTGTTGGTGTAAGAAAATTAGTAAATATATTGATTGGAGCAGCAGAAAAAATATTCAACGAAGAATCTCCATTTTACAAAGCAATCATGTCAAACTTAGGTGAAAGTAGAATTAAAGGGGAGAAAGTAGAAACTTGGTCTAGTAAAAGACTGAAAAAAGAATTTGGATTAGAAAACGTAAACATTAAAAGTGAATTCGGTGCACAATCAGATTCAGAAGGACTTGATGGTGAAATTACAATCGATGGTAATGTGATGACCGCACAAATAAAACCATTCTCAACTTATTTTACCGAAGAGGGAAAGGTTGTGGTTCTTACTCCTAGCAGTGTAAAAAAATACAATGTTGACTTTATGATTTTCAGTAATTCTTTCGAAACCATTGTTTTCAAAAATCAAAATGTTGAATTGGGAATCAATGCGTACAAGTTCCCCCCTGATGATTTGATTTATACACTAAGATGATATTTATATGTAAATCATTCTAATGGCAGTTATTCCAGAACCAGAAAGAAGTAGAATTTATAATCGACTAAGAAATCAATTGGGTGCACCCTTAAGAAGTGTAGAACTAACAGATGAGATGTTAGACTCATTGATGGAATTGTCTATTGGAGACTATGAGGAATACGTCTTACAATGGCTCATTGATTCTCAATGGGTGAACTTAGTAAACTTGAATATGAATGAAAAATCTGTTGCTAGAGCTCTTGTTACTAGAACAATGGATTTCGAACAACAATTTTCTTACGCATATTCCAAAATTGTCGGTCTACAAACAGTAGGTCCTTGGGTTCTAAAGAAAGATTATTTTATCTTGAGTGCAAACACTCAAAACTACGAAATTCCCGCGGGAAGAGAGGTTAACGAACTATTATGGTTCTCCAACCAACCATGGACTGCGTTTGGATTGGGTGGCGTCGGTGGATTTGGGTTTGGTGGTATTGGTTTAGGTGCAAACGAAGCCGGTTACGCTCAGATGGGGTATCAGGGTTCATACTTTATGATGTCAGGTTTTGACTATCTAATTAGAATGCAAGAAGCCAATATCTTGAATAGAATCTTAGGTGGTTCATTAACTTATAGAATAACAGGTTTACCCGATGGAAAGAAAAATGTATTCCTTTATAACACTCCAGGTGGAAGATTCAATTGGAGTAATTATAGCCTGTATGTTGGAAAGGCTGTTTGGTATTGGTATTATGATGTAGGACCTGATGACAGAAATGACTGTTTGAAAGCTAATCCAGATATTATCAAACTTCCAACTGACGTGCCAATCGAATCTCTTTCTTGGGAGGACTTGAACGTTCCTGGTCAACAATGGGTAAGAAGATGGTTTACCGCCTATGCCAAAGAAACCTTATCAAGGGTAAGAGGTAAGTTTTCAGGAAATCTAAAAACACCTGATTCAGAGATAACGATGGACTACCAAAGTTTAGCAACAGAGTCCAAAGACGAAAAATCCAAATTACTTGAAGAATTAATCGGAGCTGAAGGTTGGTTGACAAGATTGAGACCCGAAAAGGTTATGGAAAGAGAAGCCCTTATTGCTGAAAATCTGAATAAACAAATGAAATTTAGAGCTTTTCCGAGACAAATTTACGTAATCTAATGGCCATTGTTAAATCCATACCGTCGACAAGAATTATTAACGGTCTCAGAATTGAAACCTCTGATGTTGCTTTGGTGTCAGAGCCAAGTTACAGAATTCAAGGTGAGGCATGTGTTGTTGTAAGAGGTGTTCCAAATTCAATCTTAACATTAGATTCCCAAAAAAGTGACCACGTAGTCGTAAAATCTATGACAAAACTTTTAGTGGTCCCTGATTTAGGTTTAATTGATGAAGAATATGATGAAGTTGAGTTGGACAAACTCGCATGTGTTGAATTCAGATTTGTAAGGAATAATTGGTATATATTATCTTCAGACGGATTGAAACAATCCTAATTTTGTTTCCCAACCCTCCTCAGCAAGTTCATACATATAGTTTGGTTCCAAACCTCTTTTTCTCCAATATTCCAATTCTTGTTCTGTAATATCCAAAACATCTTCCTTCAACTTGTCTTGGTCACCTTCTTCGAAAGGCATTCCATTTATAAGTTCACACTGAGAGGTTGTAAATATTCCTCTTTCTGCTGGGTCAGTCACGAGTAAACCATCTCTCACTTCCTGTTGGAACACTACCAACAACGGTTCAATTCTTTTGTTAAATGTTACAATTGCTCTTGGTACATTGTACTCTCCTGTAGTATCAGGATTATTTTCTAAAATATTAGCATCCAACATGTAACAGTTAACAATTACACCTTCCGAAATTTCTACCGCTTTTGGATTTTCCAACTTATTTGTTGCATTCAAATCCTTGATTTGTTTTGCGGTCATTTTCTGCACGTCACCTTGAGAAGCCTTTTTACCATTGTTTACATACATTATAACATCACCCAAATTAACATTCAAATTCTGTTGAATTGCAAGTTCCATATGGGCCATTCTTGACATGGAATTTCCCGCCTTAGTCTTTTGTGTTAATCTTTTCTTATAGTCATCCAATGTGAGTTTTACTTTAGCTCTTTGTGCAATCTTCGATAATGCAATTCTTTGGTCAAAAATCTTTTGTAGGTATTCATAATAATATTCAATGAATTCTTTACCCTTACCTTCCAAAAGATATTTTATCCCTTTGTCGAGAAACTCTTCGATATATAATGGAAGTTTTTTTGATTTGATAGAATTGCCAGTCAACTTTATCTTTCCCTTTGCATCCATAACCGCGTAATTTTTTCTGGCAAGATTTATACATGAAGGCCAAACACCATCGGTATCCAAGGCCATCTCACCTCTCATGAAAATGTCATTATACTCTGCAACGTCAGCTTCAGGACCTGTATACTCTTTACCGACTTTTACTTTCCAATTCAGACCTCTACCGATATATCTGTGAGTGTCTACATCTTCGGGACTTGAAAAGTTTACACCATCCGTGTCCATAACCAGTGGGATATATCCTTTACTCATAAAGAATTTAATCATCTGACGAAGATATTGTCGACCTGTACAAGTGATTTGCTCCCCCATGTACATGTCACCCCACGCAAACACCTGAGGGGCAGAAAGAGCCCCGAACATAGAGTTAATGAATATCTTAATAGGTAATTGTTTGTTAGAGTAGGACGCGGATTTCTGTGGGTCAGTTTTTTCAAACTCTTCAGCGAGTTGTTTATATCTGATACGTGTATCACGGAAGTATTTTAACATACCTTTCATTGCACCTGTAACATCACACTCGGGAAATACATCGTGTACGAGCTGAATAGAAGGGTATAGAGACGAGAAGTCTAACTTGAGTACATTCTTACTATACCCAACCTTAAGTAGTCGGGAAAGACCTCCTACGAAGTCTGTTTTACTTTGTTTCTGTGGTATTGCAAGTCCGTGCTTGTAAGACCATGCAAGCATCAACATTTTCCATAGAGTTGCGGTACCCATTGTTGAAACTCTCTCGTAAGTTGTTGGAATCATTGATGCAAGTAAGAATGATGCTTGATTGAATTCTTTATCTACAGCGAGAGTTTCTTCCAAGTCATCATCCAAATATCTTTCTACAAGATTGTCACCCGTAGTTTTGATGTATATATCTTCCCTTCTTCTGCAAACATTATCGATTTCAGGGTCAACCCCTACTTTTTTATATTTACCATTTTGTGTGTTCAACCAAAATTCTTCTTTCTCAGCATAAAACTTTCCGATGTCTGTGTGTTCTATATAAACACGGTCAGGAGCTTCTTTGTTAATGAATTTGGTGATGTATTTAAGACCAGCGGCTTTGATGTTCGAATTGATAGCCTGTGCTCTTCTTACCGCATGAATAATGTCAATTACGTTATAACCCCAAATTGAAGTCTGTAAATAATCTTCAACCTCGTTCGCGAGTTTAAGAATTGATTCTTTTCTTGTATAAGAATGTTGGGGGTGTAACGATTTGATTGATTTTCTCATGTCAATCCCTAAACGTTGACCTCTTTCGAATATCCAGTGCCAGTCGAAGTTTGCTGAATTATAACCACCAATGATAGAAGGTTTGATTTGGTCAATGATATTGAAGAATTCAATAATTGCACCCTTTTCTTGAGATTCATCGAGACACTCAATTACTTTATGGTAACCCTTATTTGTTTTTATCCCAATCATGAAAATACGACCGTCTTTGGGGTCAAGGGCGTTAGTCTCCAAGTCAAATACTAATCGAGTGACTTGGTCGTAGTCATCAAACCCTTTGAACAATCTTTTTTCTTTGGCTATTAGATATTGTTCTACGGGAGGGAGAATCATTATTTTGTCTTTTGCCTTATCACCCCAAGGGTCCAAATTTCCATCACGAAAAAATTGAATTAATTCTCTATATCCTTTAAGAGACTTCACCATAAATGTAAGACCTTTTTCAAGTCTTTCATCTCCTTTGGTTTCAAGTTTGTCAATTACTATTCCATACTTTGTCATGGCTTCTTTTTGTGCCATTTTGGAATCGTTGTAGAAACCAAGACCTCTTAGGTCACCAACCCACGCGAATGGAATAAATTGGTCTTTTCTGATGTCTTTACCTTTACCTGGTATTTCTTTGACTTTGTAAATTGAGTTTGAAACGTAATCAAACTCTATTGCAACTATAAATTCTTCAGGGTCGTTCCCTTGAAGAAACTCTTCAATTTCTTTATTCGAAATCATAAAATTTACGAGTGGTTTATTGGCTTTCACACTATCGTGAAGTTTACCTTACTCATTACCCATAAATATAAAAAAAAATTATCTTATATCAAATTAACAACAAGGAGACTCAGCAATAAAACTGTCTTCAATATTAATGAAAAGTTGTTCTCTGAGAGGTAAAATAAGATTACCTTCTTCATTTTTAATCAAAAATTGACCTTGATACCTACCCGGTGTGTCTGTATCCATTGAAGTAAATTGGAAATAAATATAGTACTCTACACCCGCACCTGGTTCAGGTAATATCAATGAAGTAATATAACAGGGTGCAGATACGATTTTTGGAACACCCGTATAATAATCTATCATTGTAAAATAGATGGTGGAAAATGGAAGAGATTCCATAAACTCCAAATAACTTGACCTACCATCTTGAACAACTTGCATTTTCAACAAAGGAAGGGTGGCATTCTTTGCAATATAAAATTCCATAACAATAAATATATTGTTATGACTCTTTACGAAGTTCTCTATTATAATGTTCGAACCTGTTATGTTCCGTGGGTGTCATCAACAAAATACCGGGTTTCAATTGACCCTTTTTGGTGAGTTGATACATATGACTCATCCATGTCTGTTCGAAAGGATGCGCCCAAGTTGTTTCCAAAAACATTTTTTGATTTCCTGTTTTTGAAACAATTTGAGGCCAATTACAGTAGTAAATCTCACCTGTCGCATAAGGAATCCCTTTGTGTGATAAAATTGAATTGAATTCAAGTTTTGGTGCATTTGGGTCCAATCCCATTTGTGGAAGTCTTGGTTTACCAGGCCAAAACTCTTCTCTAACATTTTGGGGTACATTGTACCATGACCACTGCACACTATTGTCACCGAAGAACTCAGTATAATTTAGCTTTAAGAAATCAAAATTTTCTTTTTTAGCAATCTCCAAAGATTTTGTGTATAAGTTGTCTACTTTTCTATTGAAACCATTTCTACAAACTTCTCCGTCTTTACAATAAAAAAACATGTCATCTTCAAAAAACAAATAATAATCTAAATCAGTTTTGTCGAAGTGTTCTGCAATGAACTGTCTTCCACCACAAATTCCTAAATTACCCTCATCAGGTATAATGTGTTCGAAGTCATACTTTTCACATAGATATTTGTAAGCCTCGAAGGTTGAATCATCTGTTGAGTTATTCAGAAGAAACTTCTTTGTTTTATTGAGGTAGTCTTTATCATACTCCAAAAAGGAATTTATCAAAGTTTCAAATTGTTTTGGACTATTGAATGTGATTACATACAATCCAACTTTGTTGATATCAAGATTATTCTTTGATACAACACTTGTTTCATTTTTGGCCTCCAACACATCGTTTTTCAAGTCTTCAAAAAACTTACCAATAAGTCCGTTATATTCAATTTTGAAATAATTTATCAAATCAGAGTGTTTGTAACACATGATACTGAAAATTGATTCTTCAGTTCCCATGTAACCTTCTTCAAGAGTAGATTTTAACAATCCATAATAGATAGAGTTTATTGAAGGTATTGTTGATTTTGGTCCACCAAAGAACCCTCCTCTTGCCACTTTATTTACTTTGGCACCAGCCAGCTCGTTCAATTTATTATATTCAAATCCATGAATTTCCCTTTCTGCATCATAAGGGAAACAAATGAATGAAAACTTGGAAATGTATTTGGTTAGTTTATCCAATACTTTGTCATGAGTAAAATAACCGGGATGAACTGTGTTTGTTAATCCTCCATCAATCCAAAACATATATTCAGAGTCAAACCTGTCCATAATTTTCGCATCGTGTAAAAGAAAAACCTTGGACATAACAAGTGGATTATAATTTTCCAATCTTGCTTGTGTTGAATCTTTTAACCAACCCGACAAGTTTTTCCAATCTTCCCTATTTCTAATTTGTTGAATTAAGGGATAAAACTCATTGTTAATGAACCAAGAAAGAGGTCGTTCTATAAATTGTGTGTTTTTTTCACTCCGTCTTTGGAAAACAAAGTCCCTCAACGAGGCTTCGCCAAACACAATAAGGTTTTCCTCTACTTTCAATAAGGATTCAAATTTATCCAAATAATGTTGAAAGGGTCTTGCCCAACCCTCAGAGAGAGATGACCTTCCAATATCCCATATTCCTGTTACAAGAGTTATATTATTCATAAATTCTATTAAATTCTTCTAATATTCTGAAAAAGCTTTTATTCAATGTAAAGAAAGTTTCATCTACTCCACTTGGTGCATTGTCCCTACACCACCAAATATCGAAATGTTTTCTATAAAACAAATCTTGATGATTGAAAAACATGAGACTCATGATGTTTTCTTCGTGGGGCAATTGTTTGATATCTTCAATAACATTTTTTGCATAACTTTCGAATAAGTTTACAACTTCATCCCACTTGCTTCTGTGTCCTCCAAAAAGCCCACCAATGATGTGAATACTTCTATCATAGTTTTTATACCATTTGGGGTCCAATGTTCCTGACCAATAGTTTCTCTCATTCTCTTTACCAATGAGTAAAAACTTATCACCCGTATCTTCAATCATATTTTTCAAAAAATCATTATTAAAGAGATTGGATTCATAATACCTTCTTTCAAGTTGGTTATTGGTCAAATATTTTAAAGGGATTAAACCACAATGAGAAAGACCTGCGTCAATCCAATAGTAGTAATCATAACTTTTATCTTCATTCCACCACCAATGAAATTTTGAATATTGAATTTCAATACATCTGTCACCTGCTTTTATTGCACCAACATCCTTATAGGATAAAATCAAATCTTTGAATTTTGTTTGAGTTAAATCAAAAACTTTAAATTCCAATTTACTTGGATTGATTTGGTGTGTTTCATAAAAAAAGGTTTTTAGATTTTCCAATTCTCTGTCTGATGTGTAACACAAAAAATCGGCTTCAGTCATTTTAAGTAGAGATAATAAACTGTATCTATAATGACTTACTCTTTGAGGTCTTCCTCCAAACTCTGTACCATTCAAATCACTGTAGATACAAGTAATAAATTTAACTGACATAATAAAAATCTTTGTGAATATTATTTTCTTTAAGTTCTTTAAGGTTGACACCATTCAAAAACTCAGTAGGAATTTTAAAGGGACTGTATAAATTCCAGTTGTAAGTTTGAGTGTAAAAGTTATTATATTGTCCTTGAGAAACATCAGACCAACTACTAATTTGCGGTGCTAATGGTAGGATTGGAGAATAACTCTGTTTTCTTGGGTAGACAAATTGATAAATAAAATCATCAATCGCATAGTAACCCAAATTTTCAGGTTTTGCTATTTCCATAACTCCATCATAAATAGAATTATGGTATAACATAAAATTTGTTGCAAATATTCCCCTTTCATGTTCTTTTTTTGGAGGAAGGGTTGTTATATCCAAGAACAAAGGTTGATTTGAACTTTGTAATACTGGTCTATTCAAAGTGGGGGCAAAATTTATCACACCGAATTCAAAATCATCAGTCTCATTTTCAATCTTATTTATTAAACTTTTTGAATAAGGTAAAAATGTACAATCATCTTCTATGACCATTACAGACTCGTAATTTCTTTCTTTCGCCAATTTCAAAATCTCGAAATGAGATAAACTACAACCTCCGTGATTGTTCAAATCAATTGCTTTGAATAATTCAAAGTCCCAACCGATGTACTCCATTTCTTTTTTGATATGTTCCAACCGGTCAGGTCTTCGTTCCAAATTAACAACAAATTTGGGTATATTGGATAGATTCATTAACTTACGTGATTGTGGTTTAGTTGTCCCGTTAATCTATCACACCAACCTTTTGATTCAGAGTGAGGCCATACAACCCAATATTTCGGAAGAACGTCTGTTTGAAATTCTCTCCAAATTTTACAATATTTGTCTGGGTCATTCATCATTCTGGCAATCTCGTTTTTATCCGCATCTTTTCTAAACAATGTTTCATCGTTCGGTCCGTGGAAAGCAACTACCCAAAAATCATAATCCTTTTCAGGAACACTTGAATATCCAACGTCAATACAATGTTTATAAACTGAAGCAAAATCTTTTTTCCAAGATTCTTCATTTTCGTAATTATAAGGATTTGGAGGGTAATTTTTGTCTAATGTATATCTTTGTACCGCTCTTTTTTCAAACAACAAACCCGAATATTTTTCGTAATCTCTTAAGGTTCTTACCGTTCCGAATCCGTACGGACCATCATGACCTTCTTGTTTCTCACCATCCATACCAAATAATTTTCTATTTGTCAGATGTGAATGTTTGTTTTTATCCCCCCATGTTTTATCGTCATCCCACTGCTTTGTTCTTCCTTTACGAGTATACTCATGGTATACAACAGGAATGTGTGGATGAAATAAGTCGTATCCCCACGTGTAAGCTCTCGCCGCTATTGAAATCTCTTCGCCATGAAAATAATATTCAGGATTGTGTTGAACTTCTTTAGAGAACTCACCCAAAGTGAAACAAAAATGTGCTGAATAAAATCTTGCAGTTACAGGTTTTGTCATTTCTCTCCAACCTGGTATTGTTTCGGGTAAAAAGAAAACAGCCCCTTCAGGGATAAATCTATCGAATACCATTCTCCAAGCATCTTTTGCTCTCCCTGCGGGGTCGTTGTCAGGGTCAAAGGAAGGTACGTAACCCGTAAGTAGAGGTTTTTTGTACCCGTCCTTTTGTAGACCCTTAATCATTTTTATTAAAGAATCATCCCAATCCTTTTCAAATCTCATATGAGAATCTATTTGCATTGTATACTTTTCATTTTTATAAAGTTGTTGAACTAAGTGTCTTGCCCAACAAACACCCTTTGCTTCTTGGTATGGGATATTCAAAATTCTGAATCTTTTATCATCTTTCCATTCATCCAAGTTATCAAAACCATCAGTTTCAGAATATTGTCTTGCAATACCTATGACAAGGTTTTCAGGTTTTTTGGCATTTGCCAACATATCTTTAATTGTTGGAACAAGCTGTGGGTCTCTGTAAGATGCGATTTGAATAAAAATTTTGTTCATGAAATATATTTTTTATAAAAATAAAAAACCCTCCACGAAAGTAGAGGGTTTAATTTTATAAAAGTTTTTTTATTAACAACCGTTAGGGTCAGAGCTTGTAATCAATCCTGAACCACCACTCACCAAATACCAAGCGGTTCCATTTGAATAGTATCCATCAGCAACTGGGTCAGCAGGTGGATTGCCGGCTGTTTGGTAAAGTGTCTCACCTACGTTAGGACCTATTCCACCAGCAACTGAACCATATACTGTGTTAGGTGATGAGGTATAACCTGAACAAGCGTCAACCGATGTTGCACCTGAACCTAAAGTATATTCATAATACCCACGAGTTGCCGTCGGTGTTGTTGTAGGAGTAGGTGTTGGTGTTTCTGTAGTTGTTGGTGTCATCGTAGGTGTTTGTGTTGGTAAAGCCGAACAAAGTTCAAATGTGCCAGGGTTTCCTGAACTATCAATTTCTACACCTAATCCAGAATTACTATAGAAACCTGCCTCCATAACCGCTGGACCGAAACTATCCGGATAGAACTGAGTTGATTGGTCGAAGACCGGGTCATTACCCCATATAGTACCAACAACACCTGATGCACAAGCGTCATTGATTGTAGCACCTGAACCTACTGAGAATGAAAATCTAACAGGGGTAGGGGTTGGGGTAGAAGTACTTGTTTGAGTTGGTGTGTTAGGTGGTGTTGATGTTGGAGTTTGTGTGGGGGATGGAGTAATAGTTGCCGTAGGAGTTGGACAGATTGAAGTTGTTAAAACTGTTGAACCAGAAGTACATCCTGTTACTCCATCACAATAGCTTAACTGATAAATTGTTCCATCAACATTATAAAATCCTACAGCATTACCTGTATTTCCAACGGAACTAGACCAGAATAAAGTTGAAGCACTGAATTCTGGATTATTACCAAAAAGAGTCGATGTACTAATACACTCACAAGCATCAGTTGGGTCTGATTCACTATGACAAACACCACCAAAAGCATATCTTACAACGTTAGTTGGTGTAGGCGTTTGAGTGTTAGTCGGGGTTGGTGTAGGTGTTTTTGTATTTGTAGGAGTAGGTGTTACTGCGGGAGTTGTACTTGGAGTTGGAGTTACAGTAAGTGATGGAAATTCACCCTCATTTACAACTACAATTCTCGGAAATGCCGATGAATAAGTATTGTTTAACAACCAAATGTTTTTCACTTCATTTGGTAATAATTCCACTTGATATTGCCACAGTGCATCATCACATCTTTGATAATTGAATGTGACGATTGTGGTTCCTGTATTCGTTAGATTATATTTACTGCACGCCATTTTAAATCTTTTTTATATAAATACTTGTCCCCGAAGAAAAATTTTTCTTTTTTCAATTAACTTATGGACAAATTCCAATGTTCACAACTAAACCTGTCAGTAGGTCGATTTGTATCCATGTATTACCATCGGTAATTGTCATTTGAGCTCCGATTGGAGGTATTGTACATAAAGGATTTCCATAAACATAATCACCAGCAACCAATTCAGGGAATGGAATAAATGAGTAAATTGTAACATTTGAAGGTCCGTAACCGGCTTCATCACAAGCATTATTCCAAACAGAATCTGTCCAAAGATTGTCCATATAAACGAGAGCGGGTGTTGGTGTGGGTGTTGGGTGAGGTGTTGGAGTAATTGGAGGTGTGACTGTTGGTGTGGGCGTTGGTCCTGGTATTACAACTGTATAGGTGTATTTGCAACTTGGTAGATAACAATAAAATGTTCCGTAAACATAATCGGATTCATACGTAAATGGAAAAACTTTTTCACCAAGAGTAATTGTTCCACCTGAGTCAGGCATGAAAACTACATTAGTGAGTTGTCCACTAAAATTGATACTTGATATAGTTACACCACAATCTGACATAAATCAATAAATTTTATTCAAGACGAAAATATCACTGTAAACTAAATTACCGGCATTCGCACTTCCCCACTGTAATGTTACATCCAATGTATTGCTTACGGTCGTATCAAATGTTGTATTATTCACGGTATTGAATGAAAATCCCTCAATAGTTCCATTTACAGTTTTTGTATAATTGAATGTTCCCAAAGTCACTATTGATGCAACACCTGTAGTACCAGTTGCTCTTATTGTGAAGTTTATTGAAAGAGACCAAACGTTATTTGTGATATTTGTAATAGGTTGGGCTAAACTATCCGCTAAAACGACCGAACCCGTTTTTACTCTCAAATCAATGGTTTGATTATTTGCTGCCGTTATTATGCCCCCGAAATCTGCTCTGAAACTATCACCAACAGAAAATCCATTTGCAGGAACACTTAAAGTACCCACACCACCATTAATAAGTGAAGTCTCAACTGTAGTCGCACTTATGGTAGTACTATCTGCGGTTTGTGCAAATAAACCGTAAACAAGTGCAAAAGGTGGTGTTGGTGCTGAAGTACCACTTGTTCCTGATGAACCAGATGTTCCTGAAGTTCCGTCTATTCCACTTGTTCCTGATGAACCAGATGTTCCTGAAGTTCCGTCTATTCCACTTGTTCCAGATGTACCATCTATTCCGCTCGTACCAGATGTTCCGTCTATTCCACTTGTTCCAGATGTACCTGATGAACCAGATGTTCCTGAAGTACCGTCTACTCCGCTTGTTCCAGATGTTCCTGATGTACCATCTATTCCGCTCGTACCAGATGTTCCGTCTATTCCACTTGTTCCTGATGAACCAGATGTTCCTGAAGTTCCGTCTATTCCACTTGTTCCAGATGAACCGGATGTTCCAGATGTACCATCTATTCCGCTCGTACCAGATGTTCCGTCTATTCCACTTGTTCCTGAAGTACCTGACGTTCCCGTTGAACCTGAAAATTGTTCTGTTAATGATGAAAAATATATTTTATTTGTAATCCCTGATGGGTCAACATCGTAGTTTACAATCGCCATCCAAGATTCAGGTTGTCCTGAAACTGCTAATGGTAATTGGGATATAGGTAAATTAGGCATTTTGTTTTTATTTTATAAATATGTTTTTATAGTCCGTATTTTGATTTTAACTTATTTTGATATATCCGTAATATATTATTTGAGATGTTCCACTGTTATTGGTTATACCAAATGTAAAGGTGTTTGAATTTGAAGCTGGTGGTGATGTGGTAATAATGGCTCCCGCAGTTCCAACTATCTGACTTGGTATTGATGTTAACACCAAAGCATTTCCCGCAAGATAATACCAACCATACTGAACACCTATTGCAGGAACGTTTGTGTTTGATAGTGTTACTGTTGCATTCCAATTAATAATACCGTTTGGAATATTTCCATTCACCCACATAACATATGATTCACCTGCAGTAACTGTAAAACTAACAGTATTTGTTCCTGCAGATAAAGTCCAACTTCCTGAGACGGGTGACACAACATTTGTTGTATATCCACTAAATAGTGTTTCTTTAGCCACCTTAAATGATTCCGTATTACCACTATTGTTCATAACAATAAACGACCCATTAGTATTTCCCGTAAATGTTGGTAACGCGCTTATTTTTGTATTTGCCATTTTAATCTATTTTTTTATATTATATCTATTTCAATATTATCGTTATTTTCTGCCGTAGCAATTGAACTATCTTCAAATAATAGGAAGAATGGTTCAGTAGGTGTTACTGTTGGTGTAGATGTTTGAGTAGGTGTTGAAGTTGGCGTCGGAGTGATGCTTGTTGTGTTTGTCGGAGTACTTGTTGAAGTTTCAGTTGGAGTATTAGTTGGTGTTTCTGTAACTGTAGGAGTTGGGGTAGGTGTCGGGAATTGAATATAAATTCCAAATCCATCCTCTTGTAAAATCATAAAGTAGTCTTCCTGTAACAAGAAATTATCGTCAGGTAAGGTTGGTGTTGGTGTAGGTGTTTCTGAAGTTGTTGGTGTATTCGTAGGAGTTTCTGTATTAGTTGGAGTTTGAGTCGGAGTTTCTGTCTGAGTTGGCGTTTCTGTATTTGTCGGAGTAGAAGTTTCTGTTTGAGAAGGAGTTTGAGTAGGAGTTTCGGTCGGTGTAGATGTAACAGATGAGGTAGGTGTTTCAGTTTGTGTTGGCGTTTCTGTAGGGGTTGCTGTCAATGTCTCGGTAGTAGTCGTGGTTGGTGTTTCAGTCTGAGTAGGTGTCTCGGTTTGTGTTGGTGTTTGAGTAGATGTTTCTGTTGGAGTTTGCGTTGTTGTATTTGTTGGTGTTTCGGTTGGTGTTTCGGTAGGTGTTGGAGTACTTGTTTCAGTTGGAGTTGAAGTGGAACCAATTGTAGCTGTAGTTGACGGAGTTGCGGTTTGAGTTGGTGTTTCGGTTGGAGTTTGTGTAGAGGTCTCAGTCTGAGTAGGGGTTTCTGTTTGTGTTGGTGTTTCAGTCTGAGTAGGAGTTTCTGTTTGTGTTGGTGTTTCAGTCTGAGTAGGAGTTTCTGTTTGAGTTGGAGTTTCAGTTGGAGTTGAAGTCTGAGTTTGTGTTGGGGTTTCTGTAGGGGTTGGTGTTTCAGTCTGAGTAGGTGTCTCGGTTTGTGTTGGTGTTTCTGTCTGAGTAGGAGTTTCAGTAGGAGTCTGTGTTGGCGTTTCTGTCTGAGTAGGAGTTTCAGTAGGAGTCTGTGTTGGCGTTTCGGAATTTGTTGGAGTAACAGTATTTGTTGGAGTTTGTGTCGGACACAATGAGAATGCACCAATTGTGAATCCATCAGAATCCAATTCAATAACAACATCGTTATATGAATAATAACCAGTTAAATCCACAGTGTTGGGACCTGATATTGAATTAAAGAATTGAATATTTTCATCAAAAATTGGTTCATCACCCCAAATTGTACCCGTATCAAGACACAAACATGCATCACTTAGTGTAGTTCCTGAACAGACATTAAATTGGAACCTTGAATTGGTTGGAGTAGGTGTTGAGGTGGTAGTATTTGTTGGTGTATTAGTTGGAGTTTCGGTATTAGTTTGAGTTTGTGTAGGTGTTGATGTTTGTGTTGGTGTTGAAGTTTGTGTGAAAGAAGGTGTTGGTGTTTGAGTAGTACATAATGAATACGGACTTATAGTTATACCACTTGAGTTAAGTTCCACAACCACATTACCATACGCAAAATAACCTGTCAAGTCTGTAGTGTTAGGTCCGAACACGGAATCATAAAATTCTATATTGTCATCAAAATTTGGTTTATCACCCCATATTGTACCTGTGTCAGTACAATTGCAGGCATCGTAAGATGTGACCCCTGAACAAACAATGAATTGTGTTCTTAGATTTGTTGGTGTGGGTGTTATTGTGTTAGTTGGTGTTACGGTTTGTGTTGGCGTGTTTGATGGTGTATTTGTTGGAGTTGATGTTTGTGTTGGTGTTGGGCATGGGTAGAAAGAATATATTAAATCGTTTGGAGGACAATCAATTACACAAACAACACAATTAGGGTCTAATAGTTGGTATCTTTGTTTTAACAATCTAAAATTGTGGGCAACCTCAGAGGCATCCAATGGCTCAGTATACATTCTAAAGGCACTTATATCACCAATAAAACTTCCCCCGAAAATTTCTTCCAATTTTATTTCTGTTGTTAAACCTGAATAAATTGTATGTGTTAAGTCTTCAGTGGTGAGACACTCAGGGTCTTGTTGGTAGGTCATTCCTGTAAGAGAAGGTGGACATCCTCCAGATAAAGTAAGGTTGTCATGAAGACCTTGAGTACCTCCTCCGAGAGAAATATTATATCCTACACCAATTTGTTTTTCTCTTGGTGTATTAAGAAGTCTTGGAATTATTTCCTCAAAATCAGGAATAATCATAAATGGTCTTCCGTTCACATAAATTATAAAATCACCTAATCTATATCTTTTTTCTTCGAACCAAGAGTCTTTAAAATGTACAACTTCAGTTGTGGCGGGTTCGACATTGTCATGGGTTATAGGAGGTTCGATTAAACTTAACGTATTGTTAGCCGTAGTGGCCGTATATTCTTTGGAAACAATCAATCCTAAACCACCCAAATCTCTCAAATCACATAATTCAAACCATTCTCTTCTTCTGAACACAGCATCTATTTGAACCCAATGTTCTGTTTCTGAGTAAGTGGTTCCGGTACAAAAATCAAATATACCCCTTGTTGAGCACCATTCAGTTACGGACGTTCCTGTATGATATGTTAGTCCTGTCGTACAAGTTCCAGTGGTTTCACAACCTCCTGTAATAGTATAAACTTTAACACAAACTCTTGGGTTTCCTGTGTCCCCTGAAAGTCTTATAGACATGGCATTTGAAACACCATCATAAAGTGGGTCTAATTCAGGTATTGAAGCATAAGTTCCACAAGAACAAGGACATCCACAATTACAATTTGTCGAGGTTACTCCTGAGGGTTGATAAACAGGTATACAACTATGAGAGTTTGAAATTCCTGATAGACCGCACTCACAAGTATTCATGCAAGTTAGACCCGATGTAACCCTTGTGTATCCTGTATCTTGTTTCGGACTGCCATCAGCGTAGTGATAGAATTTGTTTTCGGCTCTTGCCCCCATGAAAAAGAAAGTACCTTTGTTATCGGGATAGCGGTTATTGAGACCAATATTAGTAGTACCTGTCCATCTATACCTCAACATGAACTCAGCACTCCAACCGAGATTTGGTCTTTCGGGAAAAATTTGATATTCGTATCCAGCTAATTTGTAGAATCCTTGGAAAAATCCCCCTTGTAATCTTGCGAAATAACCTACTTCATCTCCATAGGTGGTGTAATCTAAATTATAGGTGTATGAGTTGTCGTTCCAAAGTCTGTTATTTGTTGTTGTAAAACCAGTGATAGGGTGCATTTTGAAACGTCTGTCATATTTGTAACGACTAAACTTGTCGTTAATGTTTGTATAAAGTCCGGTTGTAATATCTATTGTCTCACCTGATATTTGTTTTACAAGTCCGTTGTCTATACCGGTCAAACCGACATTACACAATGTCGATGCTGTTGGACAAATATTTGGGTCAATATCATCAGGGTTCCAATAGTTTTCTGATACTATTGTGTCGGAGTCAAAAGAACAAGTTGTTCTCTGACAAAGTGTTGTGGCTGAAGAATCAAAATCAAACCTGAAAGGCATTACGTTTCCATCAGTTTGTCCAATGAGAAGCGGAGAAAAAACAACCTCTTGGTTGAATTCTCTTTCGTCAGTTGCCAGACATATATCTGAGATTTCTCTGACAGGAACTAAACCATATTTTCTGTAATTGTACTGTAGAATATTCTGATAAGCCATAAACTTATGATAAATACTTTGTGAGATAGTATTTATGTATAAAGAATTTGTATGATTGAGATAGACAAAGAATTTTATTCCAGTCCTTATTATTTTTTGATAAGAGAAAAAGCTAAAGAATTCCATCTTTATTTCTCATCAGAGAACACTCTGACGGAAGCCAGAAAAAAAGATGTGATGGTTAAAGTCCCTGCAGACAAAGTTGAGGATGTAAAAAAATATATTAACTCTTTGGTTAAGAAAAAAAAGAAAAAGACTACGAAGGAAGTAGGTGGAGAAATTGAAGAACTTGTAAACTCAGATGGTTCAATGTCTAATTCAAAAATACCAATTCTTGACCCAAGACTTCATCCTGAAAAAACAATGGACCAAACTGTAGCTGCGGCTAGAATTACTAATGACCCAATTGCTCGTGGTTATAGAACTTATTATGGTGAGTCGGTTGAAGAAGTTAAAGAAGAAGATATGTCAGGTGCGTTTGGATATGAAGAAACAAAAGAACTTGATGGTAAAGAAACATTCAAATATTTCAAAGATGAGTTAGGTATGGATGAAATGGATGCTTGGGAAAGAACTGAAGAACAAGGTAAAGACCCTTCGGGAAAAAAAGATGCCAAGTCTCCATACAAAAAAGATAAAAATTTTGTAACAAGAGCAACTTTATCTGAAATTCAAAGACAAAAGGCGATTAAAATGTTGGAAGATATTTTGATGAAACAAAAAAATTCTAATAAGTCTGATGTTCTCGAAAAAGAAAAAGAAGAAGAAAAAGAAGTTCCAAATATCATAAAAAAGAATTTGTTGACATTATTGAAACAAATGGAAAAACAAGGAATGTCAAAAAAAGATTTAATCAAAATTATTAACCGTGAATAAATCACTTTACGATAAGTTTGTTGAATTCCCAAAGGATAAACAGGAACATATGAAAAAATCATCTGCAATGGTGAAGAATGCGGATGAAAATTCAGAAGGTTTCAAAAGGAACAAAGAATTACAAAGTAAAAATTACATTACATACAAACAACTAAAAAGAATTAAAAACTTTTTTGACAACTTCAAAGGAAATCATAAGGAGCCGGCCTTTATTTTGAACGGTGGAGTAATGATGAAAAATTGGGTAAATGACCAACTAAGAAAAATGAGAGAAGGTTTGAATATGACCAAAACAAATAAAATGAACACGGGTATGCAAAACCAATTCATCAAACCTCACGAGAAGAAAGATTTCACAAATGTAAGACCTTCACAAAAACACAAATCCACTGTCGAAAAATATGACACGGCTGTAACAGAGAGCCTTAAAAGAATAAACGAAATAATATCTAAACTTTAATTCTATGTCAGAACAAATCACACTCGATTTGAGTCAAACAGAAAAAAACACACTGACAGCAGTTGCAGATGCTGAGAGAGCTAAATTAATTCCAAAGAATGACTACAATGGTGTTGGAAACCAATACTCATCTGTAAACCGTGATGCAGTCGCTGATGGAGATTCTATGGGAAGAGGTACTGGTTCTTATCTCGATGTCTATAACGTTAATGCAGGAACAATTACCGACGTTGTAGAAAGAAAAAATGAAATAAAAATCAACAAATACAACTCGTCTAATCCATATCCTAACTTCACAACATGAGACTAAACAAGATACTAAAAACTTTAATTACGGAGATAGCTTCAATACAAAGTATTGGAGATGCTATTGACCGAAAAAAAGTTGTTTCTATCTATTATGATGGGGATGAACCTGGTGGTAGAGGGCTCAGAACTATCGAACCGGTGTGCTTGTTTGTAGATAAAAGAAGTCAAAATACAAATTTGTGTGCTTGGGATAGAGAAGGTGCTTCACATAAGGTGGCTGTCGGAGATGGTGTTCTTCCAGGTTGGAGATTGTTCAGATTAGATAAAATCTTATCTTTCAACCCAACAGGAGAAAATTTTACTCAGATGAGGCCAGGTTTCAATCCACAAGGAGATAAAAGAGCTTCACGTATAATTTATATAGCAAAATTTTAATTTATGGACCAGTTGATGCAAAAATTGATGATTTCGAAACAAATAATGGATAAACACAATGAGATGGGTAGAGGTAATGCAAAACCTTCCATGAATGAATCAACTCCTTTGGAGTCATTTAATGTACCTCAAGCAAAATATAATATTCCCTCTGAGTTCATGCAACAACCTACTCAAAATGTTCCTGTTTCGAGACAAGCACCATCAGGTCCACCAACTATCGACGCAATCAAAAATTCTAGACTGCCTGATGAAATCAAAAAATTGATGATTGAACATCCGATTGAAAAGCCTCAACAACAATCTGTAGGACTGTCAGATGAGCTAATTGAAAAGGCATCTCGATTAATGAAAGAGCAATCCAACAATTATACTCCCGATAGTGCTAAACCTAAAACAGTTCAGGCACCAAAGGTTTCTAACGAACCATCAGATTTGAAAAAAATGATTAAAGAAGCCGTAAGAGAAACATTGAAAGAGCAGGGTTTGATTTCAGAGTCAACAGAAAAGACAAACGAGATTTTTTCATTCAAAGTTGGAAAACACATTTTCGAAGGTAAAATAACGAAGGTCAAAAAGATTTCTTAACATCTTTCTTTATTCAGTGAAAATTGTTATATTTTCAGGACATAATAAAAAATCATGTCCAAAATTAACGTATTAGTAATTCCATCCGACAGAACGGGAGTAGGTAAGTTCAGGTCAGTAGACCCACACATTTTTTTACAAAATTTGTATCCTGAAGATTTTCACGTAGATATTTCCTTTGAGGTTCCACTCAATAATTTAGATTTTTTCAAAAAATACCAAATAGTCGCACTTCACAGAAGTATAGGTCCTGATTTTGACAAAGCGGCGGAAGTAATACAAGAACTAAATAAAATGGGTATTGCTACCGTCTGTGACATTGACGATTATTGGATGCCAGGAAAAGAACATCCTATTCATGATGTAATCAAATTCAATAAGATAAATGAAAAGATTGTTGCTAATTTGAGGGTTGCCAAATATGTCAGTACTACAACTACAATCTTTGCTGACGAAATTAAAAAATTAAACCCTAACGTCGTAATTTTTCCAAATGCAATCAATCCGAACGAAACACAATTCAAAGAACCTACTTTACCCTCAGACCGTTTGAGAATTGGGTGGCTCGGTGGTTCATCACATCTTCATGACATACAACTTTTAGACCAATCATTCAGTAAACTTGAAAGGTATAAAGATGAATTACAATTTGTTTTGTGTGGATTTGATACTAGAGGTAGTGTTACTGAAATAAATTCAGCAAATGGAGAACACAAAAAAAGAGACATTTTACCTCACGAAACCGTATGGGCCAGATACGAAGAAATTTTCACACAAAAATATTCTACCGTGTCCGAGGAATACAAAAAACATTTACTACAATATGGTAAAGAAGATTACTTTAATGCAATGAATGAAGCATATCTCAGAGTTTGGACTAAACCCGTAACATCGTATGCAAAGAACTACTCTAAATTTGATGTTTCTTTAGCACCGATTAAAAACACAATGTTCAATAGAGTAAAATCTCAACTTAAAGTAATTGAAGCTGGTTTCTATAAAAAAGCACTAATTGCTTCAAATATCGGTCCTTACACAATTGATTTGAAACATTCACTACAAAACGGTAACTTTGTTGATGGAAACGCTCTTCTTGTTGATGAGAATAGAAATCACTCCGATTGGGCCAAATACATTGAAAAATTATTGAAAAACCCAAACATGGTTAAAGACATGGGTGAAAGATTGTATGAGACTGTAAAAGACAAATATGATTTATCTATTGTAACCAAATCAAGAGCTGAGTTCTACAAATCAATTGTATGATAAACATACCTTTCAATAAACTTTTATTCTTAGATATTGAAACTGTCGGAATTGAGCCGACGTGGGATGACTTGGTAAAAAACAGACCTGCGCTCTCATTTCAGTTTCAAAATTATTTAGATTGGTTTCAAAAAAGATTTCCTGAAGATGCAGACAAACCAATCTCAGAAATGTTTGTTAATAGGTCGGCTTTAGTTCCTGAATTTAATAGAGTTGTCTGTGTAAGTGTTGCATTTGTAACAGATTCAAATATCACTAAAGTTCAGTCATTCAACGATGTTGAAGAAAAAAAACTTCTATTTGATGTTCAAAAACTTTTGGAAAAAGTTGGTGAATTAGGTTTTTTCTTATGTGGACATAACGTAAAAGGATTTGATATACCCGTTCTTGCAAAAAGAATGATAATGAATGGTTTAAAACCACCAAAGATTCTACCAGGTCATGATACAAAACCTTGGGAAATCAAAGCATTTGATACCAAGGAATTTTGGCAATTCAATAACTATACATCAATAGCTTCATTAGAACTTATGAGTGTTTGTCTTAATGTACCATCTCCAAAAACAATGGAAGTCACAGGGAACAAGGTTCACGACGCATTTTGGAATAAAAAAGATTACAAAGGAATTTCTGATTATTGTGAAGCGGATGTACGTTGTCTAATAGATGTTGTAAAAAAAATCACAAATTTAAAATAATATGGAAACAAATTACGATGATGAATTAAAAGGCCTCTTTGAAAAATTACAAGAGGAAATCAAAAAAACAGACACAGGTGATGACGATGAACTTTCTAACCTTATCAACATCTCTTTTGAAGATTTGGAACAAGAATTTATGAGAGAACAAAATACAAAAGTCATCAAATTCAAGAGACTGTCAGAAGATACTAAATCACCTTCTTACGTTTATGAATTAGACTCTGGTTTTGATTTATATTCTACAGAAAAAATTGTTTTAGGTCCATTTGGTAGAGCTTTAGTACCGACAGGATTGTCATTTGATATTCCTGAAGGTTATGAAATACAGGTAAGACCTAAGAGCGGTCTTGCAATCAACATGGGTTTGACTGTTTTGAATACCCCTGGTACAGTTGACCGAGGTTATTTGGGAGAAATCAAAGTTCCCGTGTTCAACACAAATAATAGTTCTATAACAATCGAAAAAGGAATGAAAGTTGCTCAAGCTGTGTTGTGTCCCGTTGTTTGTGGTAAATTTGTGAAATTTGATGAGGTAGATAGTTTAGGTGATTCAGATAGGGGTGATAAAGGTTTCGGTAGTACAGGTATTTAATTTTTAAACCTAACACGATGGGAAAATATTATGAAAATCTTGACACCTTAATAGACCTTATTAAGAAATTAGAAAAGAAAAATCAATTAGCCGAGTTTATGTTGGACTGTATTTCTCGAGCAAGAAAGGAACCCGAAAAAACAGCCCACGAAATTATCAAAGAATCCAAAAATAAAATTTTGAAATGATTACAATAGGTTATTCAACAAAATCAACCAAACCAGAGTTCACCGAATATTTGATTAAAAGTTCGGGATTTAAAAAGGTAAAAGTTATTGAAAAAATCAACAATGGTGAAAAGTCATTGGCTCAGGTTTACAACGAAATCTTGGATGAATCTGAAACTGATATTGTAGTGCTTTGTCACGATGACTTATACTTTGATTCTTCGGCATGGTTCCCCAAAATCACCAAACACTTCGAAAAAAGTGATTACGGAATTTTAGGTGTTGCTGGTACAACTTACATGCCAAAATCAGGTATGTGGTGGGAAGATAGAAAAAAAATGATTGGAATTGTAAACCATGAAAGTGGAGGTAAAAAATGGGAATCAAAATATTCCGAAGCTTTCGGTAATGGAATTGAACCCTCTATCGTTGTTGACGGACTTTTTATTGCAATTCATAAGAAAAGAATTAAGAAAAAATTTAATGAAGAATTTGAGGGATTTCATTTTTATGACATTCCATTTTCCTTTGAAAACTTTATCGAAGGTGTAAAAGTTGGTGTTATTTCAAATATTAGAATAACTCACAAATCTATCGGACAAACCAATGAACAGTGGGAACAAAATAGACAAAAGTTCGAAAAAATGTTTTCAGAAAATCTGCCTGTCAAACTTCCAATAGATAAAAATAAGAAATTAAAAGTTTTGATTTCTTGTCTCATGTTCAAAACATTCACAGGGTCAGAATTGTATGTATACGAATTAGCCAAAAGTCTTACACAATTAAATTGTAACGTAACTATTCTTTCTCAAATTGGTGGACCTCTCACTGATATGGCGAGAAAATTAGGGATTAGAGTTCTACCATTTGAACAAGCACCAGGTTTTAAGTTAGGGGATGGTAAATGGGGAATTCAAACTGAAAAGGGTTTTGAACCCTCTAAAGAAAATGTAATGTACAGAGTTTCAGAGGTTGATTTTGACATTATACATATTCAACATAAACCAGTCGCTGAAAGGATTTGTAGTTTCTATCCTGAGATACCTAAGATTTATTCTATTCACTCCGAAGTAATAAGTTTGGAAGAACCTCATCTTGATGACACAATCAAAAAATTCATAGCAATCAGACCGGAAATCAAAACCTTTTTAATTGAAAACTTCGAAGTTAAGGAAGAGAACATTGAAATCATATACAACCCTATCGACAACGAGAAATTTAATTCAAATGGAAACAAAGAAGGAAACTACGTTCTGTTCGTAGGCACAATCGACTATTTGAGAAAAGACACACTGATGGAACTTTCAGAATATTGTGATAACAACGGTTTAGAACTTTGGATAGTGGGTGAAGATAAGTCAAATTATTTACCATTACTCTTGAACGAAAAACACGTAAAACACTTTCCAGCGACTTGGAACGTTGAAAAGTATATCAAGAATTGTAAGGAGACCGCAGGTATACAGTTAGGAAGAAGTACAATTGAAGGATGGTTGTGTGGAAAATCAGGTTGGATTTTCAAGGTTAACTCTAATGGTTTCATTCTTGATAAAGAAAAATTTGACCCACCTCAAGATTTAGAAAAATATCATTCTTCAAAAGTAGCTGAAAAAATCAAAGAGGAATATTTCAAAATTATTTCATGACTATTTTAACGACTACATACAACTGCGAGAAATTTATTGAAAGATGTATTTTTTCAATTATGTCTCAGAGTTTCAAGGACTTCAAATGTTATATAACAGATGATATGTCTACTGATAAAACAGTTGAAAAAATTAAATTTGCAATTAAAGATGACAATAGATTTATTCTAATAGAAAATCATTGCAAGTTTTATCAACCAGGAAACTATGACCAAGTAATACGGTTTAGAGCTCTTGATGGTGAAGAAATCTGTGTTGAAATTGATGGGGATGACTGGCTCCCAAACCCGAAAGTTTTAGAAAAAATTTCCGAGGTTTACAAAGACCCAAACGTTTGGATGACCAGTGGCTCTTTCAAGTATCACGACGGAAGACCTGGTTTTGCAAACCCTCCGACACGATATACGAATGTGAGACGGGAAGTTTTCACTCTTTCTCATTTACGAACATGGAAATCTTGGCTTTGGAAAAAAATTGAATTAGAAGATTTGAAAGACGAGAAAGGAAATTATTGGAATGTGGCAGGAGACTTAGCATTCATGTTTCCAATGTTAGAAATGTCGGGAGAGGAACATTATAGATTTTTACCTGACATTTTATACATTTATAACGAATCAAACCCTCTTAATGACCATAAGGTGAACATGGCAAATGTTACACAAACGGTGAATAAAATCAGGGCCAAAAAACCATATTCTAAATTATAAAATGAAAGTCTCGATTTGTATACCTACGTGGGAGCAGTTTGGAAGAGGGATAGAATTTTTGAAAAACAATTTAGATAAAATCTCAAAACAAACTTATAAAAATTTTGAAGTTGTAGTTTCAGACCACAGTAAAAATTCAGAAATAGAAATTTTATGTTCGGAATATAAAAATTATTTCGAAATAAACTATTTTAAAAATCAAGATAAACTTGGAAACGGTCCCGCGAACACAAATAATGCAATTAAAAATTCGAAAGGAGACATAGTCAAAATAATTTTTCAAGATGATTTTTTTTACGACGAAACCGCTTTGGAAAAAATCATAAAAGAATTCGAAAACGGAGCTAAGTGGGTTGTAAATGGTTGTAATCACACTCATGATGATGGAAAAACGTTTTCAAATTTTATGGTTCCTTATTGGAACTCAAATATTGCCACGGGAACTAACACAATAAGTTCCCCTTCAGTTTTGTCTTTTATCAATAACGACCCTTGTTTATTTGATGAAGACCTTGTAATGTTAATGGACTGCGAAATGTACTATCAACTTTACAGAAGATATGGACTTCCAATAATTGTACCTAATATTTTAATAACTAATAGAATGCATCCTCACCAAATTTCGAGTATGTATAATAAAAACATGTGGGACGAAATTAACCACGTAAAAACTAAACATAAATTAATATAAAATGGACCAAATTGAATTAATGTACGAAAGGAAGAAAATGACTCCAAGTGATATCAACGAACATCTTCCAACTCTTAAAAAATATGCCGAAGAATGTGAAACTATTGTGGAAATGGGAGTAAGAACTATTGTCTCTACTTGGGCATTTTTGTCAGGTAACCCAAAAAAATTAATCTCAGTAGATTATAAAAATCCTTCAGAATATAATTCGACAGATTTACCACTTGTTGAAACCTCATCAAAAGAAAGAGGAATTGACTTCTCATTTATTTTATCAGATAGTAGGACTGTCGACATTCCTGAATGTGATTTGTTATTCATCGATACTTTACACACATATCCCCAAATAAAAGTTGAATTAGAAGTTCACTCGAAAAAAGTAAAAAAATACATCGTTTTTCATGATACAGAAACTTTCAGAACTGTGGGTGAAATTAACAGTGAAGTTGGTATATGGCCTGCTATTGAAGAGTTCTTGGAAAAAAATCCTGAGTGGACCATACACGAGATTTTCAAAAACAATAATGGATTAACTATAATTAAAAGAAATTAATATGGAAAATATAAGATTAAAACTTTTGTTCATTCAGAGAGTACTAATTGATTCGGTAGGAAGTGACTCGATAAAAAATTCTTTTTTTAGTAATGGGGTCTATCCTTCAGACGAAATTATGGAATCAATTGTTTCTCAGCCAGTTCAAGGAGAAAGACTTACTGGAAGAGATTGGCCTCAATTTGCCCACACCATGATTGGTCTGAAAAGAATGGAAAATCTTCACGAGTCTTTAGACTATGTAAGAGAAAATAATATTGAAGGAGACTTCATAGAAACTGGTGTATGGAGAGGTGGTGCTTCGATTTTTGCTAGGAAATATTTCGAACTCTACGGCATGAACAAAAAGGTTTTTGTTGCAGATTCATTCAGAGGTTTACCACCTCCAAAAGTAAAAGAAGATGAAGGTGACCCTCATCACACTATAGACTTCTTAAGAGTATCACTAGCTCAAGTAAAAAATAATTTTGAGATGTATGGTGCGTTGGATGAGAGTGTTATTTTCTTAGAAGGTTGGTTTGAAGACACCTTACCAAACAATCCTCAAATTGAAAAATTGAGTATTTTGAGAATGGATGGTGATATGTTCAAATCCACTATGGATGTTTTTGACTCCTGTTATCATAAAGTAGTTTCAGGAGGTCGTGTAATAATCGATGATTATTGTATTCCAAATTGCAAAAACGCGGTTGAAAAATTCAGAAAGGACAATTCTTTTGATGAACCTATGACTGTGGTTGACCAATGTGGAATATTTTGGACAAAAAAATAATAATATGCACAATTTATCAATTATTGCAAACTTCGGTTTGGATATCCATTTTCAAACCCATGTTCCTTGTGAACTTTATGTTGACATAATTCCAAGCACTCCGAAGAATGCAATTAGAGTTTTATGGACTATTGAACCAAATGAAGTTTCTGGTTTCAGACAAGCTGCAATTAATAATTGTGACAAATTCGATTTGATTCTTACTTGGGATGAAAATATTTTAAAATCATGCCCAAATGCAAAACTTTTTCCATATGGAACAACTTGGATTAAAGATTTTGATTTCGCAGAAAAAGAGTTTTGTATTACAACTTTGATTGGTGGAAAAACTCAGTGTGCTGGACACGTATTACGTCATTCCATTCCACAAGCATTGACTGCAATTGATAACATACCCTATCATATCTATAACAGTATTAATTCATCATTCTCTCATGGAACAAACTTTAGAACCATGAAAAGTAATGTTTGGAAGAACGAACTTTTTTATTCTCAATTCCATATTGTTGTAGAAAATGTTTTTTCAAATAACTGGTTTACAGAAAAATTAATTGATTGTTTTCAAACTAAGACTATTCCCATTTATATAGGTTGTGAAAATATTGGAGACTTCTTTGATAAAAGAGGTTTTTTCCACGTCAAAAATTTGGATGAACTAGTCGACGTGTGTAAGGGTCTTAATCCAACCACCTATAATAGTATGTTAGAGCACGTTGAACACAATTACCTTGAGTCTATGAAATACAATGACCATAGAGCGAGAATAGAAAACACAATCAAAGACTTTGTTTCAAAGACAATATAATGGAAATAGTATCTACAAAATTGATGGGGGGTCTCGGGAACGTTTTATTTCAAATAGCCACCGCTTACGCAGTTTCATTAAGAGATGGTAAAAAATTTATTTGTGACACAAGAGAAATGGTAATTCCACACAAACCATTCAGCGCTTATGTAAACAATATTTTGAGAAAAATTGAATTTTCAGACAAACTCCCACAAATGCAACATCACGGTGAAAGAGGATTTGAATTTTATCCAATTCCGAAGATAGGGGGTAATGTGAAATTGATTGGACACTTTCAAAGTGAAAAATATTTTTCTGACTATAGAAATGAAATCTTAGAACTATTTGAAATAGATGAACATACATCAAATAGACTATTAAAAAAATACGGTGAAATTCTTAATCAAGATACTTGTTCAATTCACGTAAGACGTGGTGATTACGTCGGATTACCAAATCATCATCCAACACAACCAATTGAATATTATATCGAAGCTGTAGAAAAAATCGGAAAAGAAAAACATTTTCTAATTTTTTCAGATGATTTAAATTGGTGTAAACAAAATTTTGATTTCATAGAAAATAAAACTTTGGTTTCAAACAACTCAGACTACGAAGATTTATATCTCATGTCTATGTGTAAAAATAACATAATTGCAAATTCTACATTCAGTTGGTGGGCAGCTTGGTTGAACAAAAACGAAAACACAACAGTTATCATTCCAAAAAAATGGTTTGGACCAGCATACGCCAGCTTCAGAACTGAAGATTTGTATTGTAAAAATTGGATTAAATTATGAAAGTTTTAGTAACAGGTTCAAATGGATTATTAGGAAATGCACTCAAAGAAATCTTAGGTGATGGACATGTTTACCACACAAGAAAAGACGCAGACCTCAAAAATGAAGAGAACACTCTTAATTACATAACTAAAAATGTAAAAAATAATGGAGTTGACACCATAATTCACTGTGCAGCCAAAGTCGGGGGTGTCCAAGCAAATTCAAATAACAACGAATTATTTTTCGAAGAAAATTATAAAATTAATCACAACGTGATTACTGCGGCTTTTGCCTCAGGAGTGGAAAACTTCGTAAACTTATCATCTACATGTATATTTCCAGATTCCAATATCACCTACCCTCTTACCGCAGACCAAATTGACATTGCACCACCACATCCATCAAATCACGGATATTCGTATGCGAAAAGACTTTCAGGTTATCAAACAAAAATCATAAGAAATCTCACAGGTAGAAATTGGATTAACGTGGTTCCAACGAACGTTTATGGTCCACATGATAACTTTCATCCTGACCACAGCCACATGATTCCTGGCATTATTTACCGAGCATATCACTGCAAAGAAAAAAATGAGGACTTTGTAGTTTGGGGAGATGGAACACCATTGAGACAATTTATTCATTCGAGAGACCTTGCGAGAATTATTCTTTGGGCTATCGAAAATTGGAAATCAGAGGTTCCATTTATGGCAGTAAATGCTCAAGAACATTCTGTGATGGACATTGTAAAGATGGTCGTGAAAAAATTCGAAATCAGCGAAGATAAATTGTTTTTCGATGCATCCAAACCAAGAGGTCAGTTTAGAAAACCTGCTATTTCTGACATACCGATGGACTTTTCACTCACAGATATTAATGTTGGTATTAATGAAACTATTGATTGGTTTATAAAAAATTATAATACATTAAGAAAATGAAACGTATTGATTTAATTCAAGATACTATTGATAACAAAGACATTGATTCTCTAATAGAATGGTTAAAAACTTATCCAAGATTAACAAAAGGCTCAAAGACCTTAGAGTTTGAATCCAAATGGTCAAATTGGTTAGGAACCAAATATTCTGTTTTTGTAAACTCTGGTTCCTCTGCAAATCTTTTGATGTTGTACGCATTGAAAGTTTTGAATAAAATGAAAAATAACAAAGTTTGTGTTCCCTCATTATGTTGGGCAACTGACTTAGCACCTGTGTTACAATTCGATATGGAACCTTTATTAGTGGATTGTAATTTGGATAATCTCTCAGTTGATTTGGAACACTTAGAAGAAATTTTTATTAAGGAAAGTCCTTCTGTTCTTATTTTAGTTTCCGTTCTTGGTCTATCCCCAAACATCAAAAAAATCACTGAACTTTGTGAAAAATATGATGTCATTTTATTGGAGGACAATTGTGAGTCACAAGGCACAAAATTCGAAAATGTAAAACTTGGAAACTTTGGTCTTATGACTTCATTCTCAACTTACTTTGGACACACCATGTCGACCATAGAAGGGGGAATGATTTCAACAAATAATAAAGAGGTATATGAAACATTACTTCAATTAAGAAGTCATGGTTGGGACAGAGATTTAACCGAAGATAAACAAAAGGAACTACGTTCAGCTTGGGATGTAACAAATTTTTCAGCTCTTTATACTTTTTATATTCCCGGTTTTAATCTTCGTAGTACGGATTTACAAGCCCAAATAGGACTTCAACAACTTGACAAAGTTGATGGGATGATACAAAACAGATATAATAATTTTCTTTATTATAAATCAAAATTGGACGGTAAAATTTGGTTTCCAAAATCATTCGAAAACGAATTCACATCCAACTTCGCAATTCCTGTGATTACAAAATCTAGCGAAGACAAAGAAAATTTAGTTAAAGATTTACAGGACAACAACATTGCTTGTAGACCATTAATATCTGGTTCCATGGGAACACAACCGTTTTACAAAAAACTTTATGGTGAGAAAAAACTTCCTAATTGTTCAATTATAGATGAGAGAGGAATTTATGTTCCGAACCACGACAAAATGACCAATGAAGATATCGATAGAGTTTGTGAGATATTATTAAAATACCAATAAGGATGTTAAGGTTTTTTAAACCGGCAAGAGGTAAGGACATTCATCAAAGAGGTTATTTTTCTTACATCACGGAGGCCGTTGTACATATTCAAAATTTATACCTGACGTTTCCAAATGAAACTTTCAAAATATATTATGATTTGGAAGACATCTATGGATACGGTAAGGGAAACATCTATGATATATGTTTTCTTCAAGACAAACAAGACTGGCTTGAACACAAAAAAAGTTACGTAGATATTGAGTCACTAAGTCTAAAAACTAGTTTAGACCCTTATAACTCAAAAACATTTTCGAAAGAAAATCTAGAAATGACCGAGGAAATAATCAAAAAACATTTTTTATTTAATGAGAAAATGGAATATTTGTTTTATTCAAGGTTTCCACAAATAAATTTTGAAAATACAATTGGTTTTCACAGACGTGCCACAGACATGGAGACCGTTCATAATTTAACAACAATTCAATTATCACAAATTTTTGATATATTAGATAAAGAAGAATTCGAAAACATATTTTTAATGTCAGACAACATTCAAGATAAAAATCAATTTTCGGAGCGTTACGGGGAAAGGTTGATAACGTTTGATGATTTTTCTTCAAACGATGAAAAACTCCCTTTTTTCAAACAGCACAACAATGAAGATTCAATCAAAAAACATATTCAAGAAATTGTGTTTGGTGCTGTCGGCCTCGGAAAAACAAAAAAACTTTTTTGTACAACATCAAATTTATCTACGTTTTCGATTTTTTCAAATTCAAAATTAAATTACGTTAGACTAAATTAAAATGACAAATAAAATTGCACTTATCACGGGCATTAATGGTCAAGACGGTTCATACTTGGCCGAATTTTTATTGGAAAAAGGTTATGAAGTCCACGGAACCTTGAAAAGAAACTCTGTTTCAGAAAATCAGACAGCCAGATTAGAAAAGATTTTTTCCAAAATTAAACTTCATTATGCCGACCTTACAGATTTATCTTCTCTCATAACAGTTATACAAAAATGTAAACCATCCGAAATTTATAATTTAGCAGCACAATCACATGTTAGAATTTCTTTCGACCAACCTATCTACACCGCAAATGTTACTGGACTTGGTACACTCAATATTTTAGAAGCAGTTAAACTTGTTGATAAGAATATAAAAATATATCAAGCATCATCATCAGAGATGTTTGGTAATTGTATTGACCATGATGGATTTCAGAGGGAAACAACCCCAATGAATCCAGTTTCTCCTTATGGGTGTGCAAAAGTTTTTTCTTATAACATTTGTAGAAACTATAGAAACTCATACGGTATGTTCATCTCGAATGGTATTTTGTTTAATCACGAATCACCAAGAAGAGGAACAAATTTTGTAACAAACAAAGTCTGTAAAGAAGCTGTTAAAATAAAACTTGGATTATCAAACGAATTGAAATTAGGTAATTTGGATGCCACAAGAGATTGGGGACACGCTAAAGACTTTGTTAAAGCCATGTGGTTAATTTTACAACAAGAACAATCAGATGATTTTGTTTGCTCTACAGGAATTTCTCACTCGGTAAAAGAACTTTGTGAATATGTTTTTAGAAAACTTGATTTGGATTACAAAATGTATGTAAAATTGGATGAAAAATTTTTGAGACCAGAAGAACTTAATAATTTGAAAGGGGATTGTTCAAAGTTAAAAAAGGTCACAGGGTGGACGCCCGATTATAACTTTGAAACTATGTTAGACGAAATGATAGAACATTGGATAAACTATTATAAAAATTAATATTATGATTAACGTACCAGTAAGTGTAGGTGAATTGATTGATAAACTTTCAATCCTACAAGTTAAAAAGACAAAAGTTACAAACCCTGAAAAATTAGAATACATCAAGAAGGAGTTTGAACTTTTATACAATTTGTCGGCGGAGTTTTTGAACAATAACTTAATTGAAAATTTATATCACGAGTTAGTTTCAACAAACTCCAATCTTTGGGAAATCGAGGACAGACTTAGAATTTTAGAAAAGGACGGTCGCTTCGAAGGTGAATTTATTGATATGGCAAGAAAAGTTTATTTCACAAATGATAAAAGGTTTGAACTTAAAAATGAAATTAATTCCTTAACTTCATCCGAGATAAGAGAGGTCAAAGAGTATGTAGATTACAAAAAATAAAATTAAAAATTTAAAAATGGGTAAAACTAAAAGATTAATATCGACACCCTTACCAACACCTGATGAAAAACCAAAATCAAAAAAGGAAATTATAAATCAAATAATAAAGAAAAAAACCAAAGAAAAATTTTTAAGTGAAAGTCAAAAAGAATATTACAGATTACTAAAAACAAATCAAATTACTATTTGTTCTGGTCCTGCGGGTGTTGGTAAAAGTTATATTGCCATGAAATGTGCGATTGACCTTTTAGCCGACCCTGAAAACTCATATGAAAAAATAATAATTGTAAGACCAGCTGTTGAAGCTGAAGAAAAATTAGGTAGTTTACCTGGCGGTGTAGAGGAAAAACTTGACCCGTACATTTTTCCGTCTTATTATCTTTTGAACAAAATTATCGGAAAAGAAGCTCGAGAAAAACTCAAAGAGATAGAATCAATCGAAGTTTTTGCTTTAGCATATATGAGAGGTATGAATATTGATAATTCAATTTTGATTTTTGAAGAAGCACAAAACGCAACTCCTAATCAAATGAAGTTACTCCTAACAAGAATTGGATTTAATTCTAAGTTTTTTATCTCAGGTGATTTGGACCAATTTGATAGACACAAAGATAAAACACAAACAGGTCTTTGGGATGCTCTATTAAAATTCAAGGAAATGGAAGACGTTGGAGTTTTTGAATTTAAACCTGTTGATGTTGTAAGAAACCCATTGATAAGTAAAATTTTACAAAGATACGAAGAATGAAAATTGGTATTGAAATAAATGGAGTTTTGAGAGATACCCTGAAAAAAATTCAAGAGGTCTATCAAAAATGGAATATAGAGAACCCTTTTCTCAGTGAAGAAAAAGAATCTTTTGGATATGAAGTTTTATCAGATGTTACCTCATTGAATTTGATGGAGCACCTCAAATTTAAAGATGAAGATGAGGTATATAATTTTCTATATAAAGAATATACTATGGAAATTTTTGGTCATGCTGGTTCCGTTGAGTATAACGGAATGAATGACTTGAATGAATTCTATATTGACCATAGAGACAATCATGATATTTGGATTATTTCAGATGAAATTGGTAAATCCAAACCCGCTTCTTTATTTTTCTTATCAAAGTTTGGATGTTTAGTCGAGAACTATAAATTTTATAGTGAAACAACTATTGATTCGATGTGGTCTACTTTGGATTGTTTGGTAACAGCTAATCCTAAATTATTATTGAATGCTCCTACAGATAAAACTTTAATTAAATTCAAAACTTCTTATAATTCACATATCCATGTAACTCACGAAGTTGATAGTATCAAGGATTTAAAACAAAAAATTTCAGAAATATGTTAAATGTCTTAGGTGAAAGTTATTTTGTTGATTTAGACGAAATAGAAAATTATTTAGATATCAGAGAAATTGAGTCTGATATTACTGGTGGTACTGAAAGTAGAGTTAATATAATAAAATTTGAAATGGTCAAAATGTTGATGGAAGTTCTTCTTACAGAAAATCCTGATATTGATGATAAGCTTGGAATGAAGTCCAAAGAAGTTAGTATACCATTCAAAATAGCATTCAATACACTTTTAAATAAAAAATTGATTAATCATTATTAATATGTCAAACGTAAACAAAGAAAGAGTAGAATTGTCAATAAAAAATCTACGAGAAAAAAAAGCTAAAATTTATCTTTTTGTTCAAGACACAAAAGGTAATGCCAGAGCCTCTGTAAGATACATTTATCAGTTAGCGATGGCTTTGAAAAACGCCGAATTTAATCCAATAATCCTTCACGAAAAAAATGATTATTCTGGAGTTTCCAATTGGTTAGGTAAAGAATACATGGAAAAACTACCTCATCAATCGATTGAAAGTCAAAATTTAGAAATTACTCCTGAGGATTTTTTAGTGGTTCCTGAAATTTTTGGTTATGTAATGGACCAAGTTAAAAAGTTGCCATGTGCAAAAATTGTTTTAGTTCAGTCATACGCATACATTACTGAAACTTTACAACCAGGACAAGGTTGGTCTCAGTTTGGTTTCTACAAATGTCTCACAACGTCAGGTAAACAGAAAGAATACATAGAAAAAGTTATGAGACAAGCAAGTTTTGACATTGTGGAACCTTTCATTACAGAAAATTTCCAAAAAAGAAATTTACCTTCAATGCCGATTATTGCAGTTCATACAAAAGAACAAGAGGACGCAATAAATCTTATCAAAACTTTCTATCTCAAATTCCCACAATTTAGATGGTTTACTTTTAGAGATATGAGAGGTTTAAGTGAAAAAGATTTTGCAAATTCACTCAAGGAGTGTTGTTTGAGTGTGTGGATTGATGATAAATCCGGTTTTGGTACATTTCCACTTGAATCGATGGCTTGTGGTGTACCTTGTTTGGGTAAAATACCTGATTTACAACCAAGTTGGATAAATGAAGACAATGGTATATGGATTACAGATGTCACTTTGATGACTGACTTCATTGCAGATTTTATTCAAAATTGGTTAGAGGATAACATCAAACCAGATTTGTATACCAACATGGAACAAACTGCGGAAAAATTTACCAATAAACAAAAATTCGAAACTGAGGTTGTTGAGCTATTCGACTCTTATCTTACAACCCGAGCAAACTCATTCGAAGAACAAATTTCAAAACTCAACGACTAATATGAAAAAACTTTCACTATCCGTTATTCTACCTTTGAAATCTGCAGTCACAAAAGATTTCGCGGATTATTTTACTAAAGCAATAGACTCAATTAAAAATCAAAAAATTGAAATTGAAGAATTACTTATTGTTGCAACAAAAGAAGAACAGCTCACCAATTTTTTGAACACCTATGACTTTGGAACTCTCACTGTTAATAGAGTGATTTGGAATGAAACTCCGAATTTTGCATCTCAAGTAAATTTTGGTGTAAAAAATGCTAAAGCAGAATGGATTTCTGTTCTTGAGTTTGATGATGAATATTCAAATATTTGGTTTGAAAATATTCAAAAATACTCTCAGGCATATCCTGAAATTCAAATGTTTTTACCTGTCGTTGTAGAAACAGACGAAAAAGGTGGTTTTGCAGGTTTCACAAATGAAGCTACGTTCGCTGCAAATTTTTCACAAGAAATGGGTATTTTAACTAACGACACATTACAAGATTACCAAAATTTCCAAGTTTCTGGTTCTGCAATGAAGAAAACAATATTTGAAGACTTCGGTGGTATCAAACCTAATTTCCAATTAACATTTATTTATGAATTTTTATTGAGATTAACTTACAACTCAGTACAAATCATGACCATACCAAGACTAGGATACAAACACACAAATATGAGAGAAGGTTCCATATTTTGGAATTACAAGTTTGGTGATTCTATCCTATCAGAACCTGAAGTTAGATTTTGGATACAAAGTGCAAAACAAGAATATTTCTTTACTGACGACAGAGTCATAAAATATGAACCATCTACATTATAATTTTGGAAACTCTTTCCGCATCTACAGAAGATGTGAAATCAAAAAAAAGAGGGAGGAAAGCTGTTAAAGAAAACTATTTCGATGTAAGAGAAGAAAACGCAGTCAAAAAATTTTTGGTCGCGGACACGGTAGAAGAAAAAAATAAGATTTACAACGAATTTCTTAGAGCACCCTTGGACAAGATGATTTCATCTATCATTAGGAGGTATAAGCTTTATCGTAAAGATATGGATTTTATAGAAATTCATACCGATACACATTCTTTTTTGATGACCAAAGTGGACAAATTTAAACCATCAAAAAACAAAAAAGCATATTCCTATTTCGGTACAATTTGTAAAAATTACTTAATGGGTCAAATTATTAAGGACCAAAAGGAAACCAACAGAAAAGTTTCTTACGAAGATATATCTTCAAGCTTGGAGGAAAGAGCTGATTTAATTTATAGAATTGATGAGGACGTGATTGATACTAATTACGTTCTATCAAAATATTTAGAGGAACTTAAAAATTTTGTAGACTCCGAAAATTTGAATGAGAATGAAAAAAAGTTAGGTATCGCCCTTATAGACCTTTTCAATAATTACGAAACAATTTTTACTGGAGAAGAAAATAATAAGTTCAATAAAAATATTATACTGCTTTCCTTGAGGGAGATGACAAATCTGAGTACAAAAGAAATTAGAGGTTCTATAAAGAAATTTAAGAAGTTGTACACAGTTACAATGATTAAGTTCAAAAATTTATAAATAACTATTTATAGTTATGCCAAGACCGCAAAAAAAAGAAATAAATTTTACTAAAGATTCAATTTTGTCTTTGATGCAGGAGATTTACAATGAACTTGTAGAACAAAGAAACACTGCTATTAGAATTCAAAATAAAATGTTGTCAATGCTCAAGGACCCAGAAGATATGACAACTATTGGTCCTGTCATCGAAAAACAACAAAAAATTGTAAACGACTGTGTCGAGAAAAAATTGACTTTATCAAAACTTCAATCAACCATTTGGGAGAAAACAAACTCATCTACTGAATCATTCACTTTATCTGATTTGGACGATGACCTACTCCAAAATTTGATTGAAAAGGATGTTTCTTCAGACGAAGAAACATACAAAATAAAGTAAATGCAATCGACGAATTCTTCCATAGATATTACTAGTTCTAGTCAACAGATTAGTGGTAACATTAGTGCTATTAAACGTTACAAGGAAACGTTAGACGCAGAAAGAACTATTAGACGTGAGTTGAAAAATTCTACCGCTAAGTCAGTTGAGCAAACCGCTAATCAACTTAACAAAATTTCACAACAACAAAAGAGGTTTCAAAGAAACGTTCCAACTTCATCGGACCAATTGATTAATTTCATAGGTCTTACAAAAGGTACAGGAAGCACTGAAATGAAAGCTATTAGAAACCTATTGTTACGTGCTGCAAGAAAATCGGAACAAGAAATACAAAATATCTTACAGGAAGAGGTAATAAAGTCTTTAGGGTGTAGTCAGGAACAAACATACAAAGGGGTAAGTACGACCGCCGCAGCCGATATGGATTTATTACCGGTCTCAGAAGCAATATATGTACCTCTACAATCATTAGATTTAATTACTTTGGCTAGCGGTCTATTGAAAGAGGATTTCACCTCAACTGTTGGAAGAATTTTATATGAACCAACTGGTGCCACACAGAACAACATTACTGAATTCCGAAATTATGGTGGAGAGGTTCCATTTCCAATGAATCGTACACTGTATGAATTGACTCAAACTCAAAACGCATTCAATCAAACTTACAATGTTTTTTTTAGCGGTAGGAGTGGACAGAATTTATTCAACATAAAATATACAACAGTCAACGAGTTTGGGATTACGGGTAATTATTACAAAATCGCACTAATTAATCGTGAAGGTAACGAAACAGGTGTTGTCACCGCTTTCACAGAGAACAAAATTGGACAATGGTTAGCCGATTATTATAGTTCCATTAAATTGTTCGATTCCGCGGACTTAGTTGCTCAAATTTTACAATTTTTGTCTCAGTTCATGAACATACAACTACCAGCACCTGCTGGTCCAATTTCCGACCAATCAAAATTTTATAAAATTTTACAAAGAATTTTAGGTTTATGTTTTGACCAAAAAACTGAAATAGATGTGAGTGGAATATCAAAAATAGCAGAGCTGGACGGTATAGACGATTCTTTTTTTGAGTTCACAGAAGTTGATTTGAGAAATATTGACCTCAACGTATCAAACGTTCAAAACGGTGTAATTGAACTTGTGGATTGTGATAATGTAAAAGTTCCTGTGGATGCTCAAAACCTTTCCGACCAATTGATAGAATTCAAAAGTCAATTAGACAACTTGACGGAGGAAGAACAAATTGCTAGAATGGAAACCATAATTGATAGTTTATCACAAAATCCAAATTGGAAGATATACATTCCGGCAGGATTTAACGCTGAGGCAAAATTTAGCGAAAACATCATAAGAGATATTGCATTAGGTGTTGCTAGTGCGGTTCTCAGTCCCAAAGTATTATTACCAATTTTCATAATGTTGAAAGTTGTAGAAAACTCTTATAATCTATCTTACAACCAAACAATTACGACGGCAACCACAATAAATCAATTGAATATTCAAGCATCAAACATTATTACCAACTCTGTTGAATTCATAAAAAAGTTCAAAAAATTCATGGTTCAAGTGGTTAGCAGAATTGGTGCAATTTTCATAGAAGCCTTGTTTGATATATTGAAAAAAGAATTGCTTAATATCATCACAACCTTAGTTTTAGACATATTAAAAGAACAACGTAAAAAGGGTTACAAACAAGCTTTAAGATTGATTGGAATTGCGGCCAATGTTGTGAAAGGCGTCTTTGATTACAGAAAATGTCAATCATTGATGGACGAAATAAAAAATATTCTTAATTTAATTCAAGCACCAGGAGGACCACCTCCACATAAAAGAAAAAAAATAAATTTAGCTTTAGCAATTCTCTCTGATTTTTTACCAGGGGAATCCCCTCAGAGAGCATTTCTGAATACTATCAAATATTTAGAAGAGGCCGGACTTCCCACACAAGTATTACCTAACGGACAACCAAATTTGATGCTCATTTACAACTTAGCAACTCATCGAGGAAGAAGTGATGAACAAGCAGAAAATGGTGTAAACGATTGTTTTGTTCCAGGTGGACCACCTTGTTTCAGTTTACCAAGATAAGAAATGGAAAAAAATGAATACGATATAATCTTTGGGCAATTGTCGAATATAAAAAATATTCCGAACGGCAAACTTGTTGATTGGATGGATAAGTTGTCCACAGATTTTGAAGCCAAAAAGGGACAGATTATAAATTTGACTTTGGAATTAGACAATGTAGAATTGTTGTATAATTCGATACTCAAGGAGTACCAAAATAGAAACAACAAATGACACCAATATTTTACCAATGTACTGTTTTGAATAATCAAGACCCTTTGATGCTCGGAAGAGTGAGAGCAAGAATTAATATTATCAATTACCCCGATGTCTTAAAATCTATAACATCACCAGATTGGAATGAGGAAAAAGATATTTGGACAGAAAGAGACCCTTTAATTTTTTACCCTCTATTACCTTATTTCATCTATCAAGTTCCAAATGTTGGTGAACTTATTCAAGTTATTTTTGTAAATTCTGATTTCAAATACCAAAATCAGTACTACGTACAAAGTAACTTTTTTTCAGTAAACTCAGCATTCAATACTAACAATAGTGGAGGTGCAAAATTTACTGGAACGGGAATGCAGTTCAAAGCGCCGAAAAATATAAAAAACCAAAATGGCACTTGGCCCGCCAAGAGTTTTCTGAAAGGAATTTATCCTGAACCAGGTGACAATGCTTTACTAGGTAGAGGAAGTACAGACGTAATCGTGAAAGAAACTGATGTACTTTTACGTGCAGGAAAATATAGTGCAACACCTCAATCAAATTTAGAAACACCACCAAATGACAATAGGTCTTTCATACAACTCTCTATTTTTGATAAAACAAAAGTTTCAGAAAATTATAAAAAACAAATTGTCTCAAAACCCATAACTTTACCTGTAAGACACCTTATAGAATGGGTCATTCTCAACCCAGAAAACACCGTTGATAGATTTACCGGAGCAGTTTATTTATACTCATTAAAAAGTGCCGTAGAAACAAACACAAACAACATTCAAGTTTCTACTGAAATTCCCGAGGTTAACAAATTTTTGATTTATAAACAAGATTTCCAAGCCCTTCCATTTCAAAGTGCAGTAGATTTGATTAATAACTTTATTAAAACTTGTAATAGTAAAAATGTCACGAGTGACGGGACAAAAATTTTTTCTGACAATCAAAACAAATTTCCAATCTATTTTAGACCTGGTAAGTTTACGTATGATTTACTCACTGACGCAAGTCCCGCAACTCCAATACAACAAATAATGAAAGATAATTTGACTTTGTTCAATAACAGAATCAAATTATTGCCTTCAGATGAAACTGCATCATCTGATAGTCAGTTTGGGTTGATATGGAAAAAAGACACTGTTGGGTTACCAACTCAAACAGAAATTAAATCCATTACCTCGGAGGTTTTTGAACCCAAACCAAAAACATATTCTGTGATGGGGGGACAAGAAATTTATCTTTTAAGTCAAGATTCTTCAATCGAAGGCAAAGGAAAAATAAATTTCGCGAATTCCATTTACGGTCTACCATTGAGTGCATTCACGGGCGAAATAAGAGCTAAAACTTCTTCGTTAGTCAGAGGTGAAGAATTACTTGAACTTTTAAACTTGATTGTGAGATTCCTTCTTACACATACACACGCCTATCCAGGTTTATCTCCTGTTGATGAAACGGAAGATGGTACCAAGTCTAAAGATATTCAAACCCAAATGCGGAATGCTGTGAATAAAATATTAAACAGTAATATTAGACTTAATTGATATTTATTAAAAAAGTCTAATGTCAGTTTTAAGGTCATACGTAGATAAAAATAACACCATAGTTTCGAATTCTTTAGTTAATACAGGTAGAAACCCTGTTATGGAATTAAACTTTGGAGCTTCCTACATTGCTGTACCTAATTTTGGTTTTTCCCGTATATTATTTGACCTTGATTTAGACTTGTTGATTGAAAACATACAAAGTGGAGTTATTTCGACAGGCTGTACATCTGCTATGACGCACACATTGAAAATGACCAACACATCTTCTTTCGACAACGAGTTACTCAACACATTCATGTCTAATGACAGAAGAAGAGCAAGCTCATTTGATTTGATTTTGTTTAGAATTCCAAAAACATCAGGAACTACAGGAAACACTCAAACTTGGGATGAAGGTGTGGGATATGACTACAACGACTTCAATTTAGCGAGAAATTCTGCAGTTGGTGGTTCAAACCCCTTAACTTACGTGGACCCAAGAGCCTATTCATTAAGACCATCCAATTGGTTTCAAACTCAGACTGTATCCAACTGGTCAGAACCTGGTGTATACAATAATAAGAACCAAGGTTTGGTTAATTTCTCAGGGTTGACCATAATAGCCACCCAACATTTTGAGTTCGGTAATGAGGATATAAACATGAATATGAGCAACGAGATAAATTCCATTCTTAACGGAACCCTAACAGGAGTTACAGGATGGGGTATTGCTTATCTTCCTGCTATCGAGAATATATCAGGTCTGACTGATAGTTACAGCGTTGCCTTCTTCTCAAGACATACACAAACTTTTTATCAACCGTTCCTTCTTACAACCTATGACGATTTAATTCAAGATGATAGAAATAGATTTTTGAAAAACCAAGTTAACAAACTTTACCTTTACATATATCAGAACGGAGATGCTGTTAATTTAGATGAATTACCTTTAGTAACAATCCAACAAAGAGATGGAACGGTTTATAATAATTTGTCAGGTTTGACAACTTGTTTAAGAACAAGAGGAGTTTATGAGTGCATTATTCCGAACTCATTTACAGGTTCACCAACACCATGTATGTTCTATGATGTTTGGTCAAATTTGAAAATAAACGGACAATCTTTGGGAAACGTCAAAAATCAATTTGTTCTTCAAGAATACTCAGCGGGAATACAGATTGGTGTTAGTAGTCATGAGCCTGAAAAATTTGGTTTTGATATTTATGGTATTTTACAAAATGAAAATATTATAAATTCAGACATAAGAAAGGTTGGAGTTACAATTAAGAAAGCCTACACAGGACAACAACCTTTAGACGGTGTTACAGCCTTCTACCGAGTTTATGTTAAAGAGGGCACAACTGAAGTTCAAGTACAAGATTGGACACCAATTAATAGAACGCCCAATGAATATTATTTCATGATTGATATGAGAGATAAAATTCCAAATCAATATTATGTAGATATTCAAGTGAATACTTCAGGAGAGAAAGATACTTATAAAAGACAATTAACCTTTAATGTAGTAAATGAAAAAGATAGTTAAATTAACAGAAAGCGATATTTCAAGACTTGTGAATAAAGTTTTAAAAGAGCAGGAATCTCCAAATTACATGTTCTTCAGTAATTTAGAACAATTAATCCGTCAAGCTAATTTACTTTTAGAATTAAATCCTGAAGTAATAGACGACATTCTATTAAATGGTCATGATTGGGCTGCCGACCACATCACTGTGGCAAAAGAAAACTTAGACCAAGTTTTTGATTTCATGATGAATCAAATTAAAGGTAAAGACCATGAAGATGAGGGTGAAATGGTGGACATGACAGAAGGTAGAAAAAAAACAGGAACCAAACTTTGTTCTAGAGGTAAAGCAGCGGCAAAAGCAAAATTCAAAGTTTATCCTTCTGCATATAGTTCGGGTTACGGAGTTCAAGTGTGTAAAGGTCGTATGCCAGGTTTAGATGGAAAAAAACATTGCTCAGGTTCCTATTGTTAATTGATTTTTTTTCATTTATTTTTGTAGAATGGAAAGAAATATCACAGGTTACATCCCTCGTATATTATTCAGGATATACCTCACACTTAAAGAAAAATTCGACCCAAGACCTCCAATCGCAGCAGAGGAACAATTCTCAATTGACATATGTTCCAAATTGATTTCCAAAAAAGACTCAGAACTTCATTACGCTCCGAAATCAAATAAAAGGTTTATTAGGAATGACGAATTTGACATTTTTATTGTTATAACAAGCAGAACTATACAAATTACCAACCATGATTACAGTCATAGTGTATATATCGAAAATAATGACTTGTATGGTGAACTTTTAGAAAATTTTGACTCCGAAATAGAGCAAAGAAAAGAGGAACTTGAAATGGAGATTTCAAATAACATTCAACATTCCCTAAAAAATATTCTTCAAAAGGTCAATCAATAATTTCCTGAAAAATATACATACAATACTTCAGGAATTTTGAAACACGTTCTTTTTTCACCATTGTCGTTTACACAAGGGATTGGTTTCAATTGAGAAACTATTCTTTTTAACTCGACAGGAGCTTTAGATACTGCTGAATAAACCGATTCGACAGGATATAGTTTTTTTGGTTCGTAAATTTCTTTCAAAACTTTTTTTACCAAGGAATTAATAGATTCTTTTCTTGTTTTGTATGAGACCATAGTTGGTTTGTTTCCTGTTCCAATTTTAGGGTTTTTTTTCTCTTCTCTCCTTTTTTGTTGACAAGCGGCTCTTTTTTGAGATTCGGACATTTTAGAGGCGACGTGAACGGCTCTACACTTAGGATATGATTTTGTTTTAGCTTCAGGTCTACCACAAGGTGGATGTTTTCCATTAACTTTACTACAGATGTTCACCCAAGGTCCCTTAGGTTCTTTACTTCCTTTAGGTTTTTTCTTTGTTCCGAACCAAACAGCCAAATCTTCTTCTAATTCCTTTTCCTCTTTGAGGGGTCCCACTGCCTTTTTAATGACATCCTCAGGGTTTTCTATATCCGCAATATTACTTCCACCCTCGTCACTTTGACCTGTATAGAATTGTTTTAAATATTTATCAACTTTTGAAATTTTCTTTGTTCTTCTTTCAATCTTTTCTCTTTCTTCAGGAGACTGTTTGAAATCTCCATCCGATTCTTCATAAGCAAGTTCTGCGTTCGTATAACTATATACAGGTTCAACAAAAGGTCCTAATTCATCTTCAGTCCATGGTTGAGGTGATAAAACAATCGGAACCTTAAACTTACCAACACTTCCTGCACCAGTCGCTTCTTTAATCTTGAATTTTTTCATAAATTATACTATAATAAATATTACAAATGATTAATAATTTCAACCAGGAAACAGAGGGTCAACTATTTGAATCAATAAAATTCCAAAACATTAAGGACGTTAGAAGTTTGATAGATGATTTGAATTTCGAACAGTCTCTTTTTTTTCTGAATAAATGTATCGATTACTCTCATTCCAAAGGAGTTTTTTCGTTAATGGAGAGTGAAATAATTTCCAAATCTTTATCAATAATTAATACTAGGTTCCTCAACAACAACCCTTCACAAGAACAAACAAATAATTGTTAAAAAAAAAGGGTCCCGAAGGACCCTTTTATATTTTGGTTAGACCATATTATCTCAACTCTTTCAAATCGAATGTTCTAACTCCATCAACTGTGATTCTACCATAGAAACGGTTGTTAACCATTTTCTTAGCGTATCTAGTCATGATACCCTTGATA
>Ga0209358_10000053_pt1 | contig 99634 bp, 117 predicted proteins | sample LauGreFa1BDMLBSN_2_FD_187574 | JGI IMG/M metagenome (GOLD analysis project Ga0209358, IMG submission 187574) | Freshwater lake microbial communities from Lake Michigan, USA - Fa13.BD.MLB.SN (SPAdes) (version 2) | ecosystem: Environmental > Aquatic > Freshwater > Lake | place: Lake Michigan... | reverse complement strand
AGGTATACGTTCTTGGATGGCTGCTCAAGATCAGCCACATGAAAACTTTATATTCCCTGAGGAGGTTTTACCACGTGGAAACGCCCTTTAATTCAACTTTAGGTGTTGCAGGTCGCGATATTGAATCGACTGGTTTTGCTTGGTGGTCCGGTAATTCCCGTCTGATCAATGTTTCTGGAAAGCTTTTGGGCGCTCATGTTGCTCATGCTGGCTTAATGGTATTTTGGTGTGGTGCTATGACATTGTTCGAAGTTGCGCATTATATACCAGAAAAACCTCTTTATGAACAAGGTCTAATTTTACTACCACACTTGGCAGTATTAGGATGGGGTGTAGGACCAGGTGGAGAGATTGTTGATATTTATCCATATTTCGTTGTGGGAGTATTACATCTTATTTCTTCAGCTGTGCTAGGTTTTGGCGGAGTATATCATTCTCTTATAGGACCTGATACTTTAGAAGAATCTTTCCCAGCGTTTGGATATGACTGGAGAGATAAAAATAAAATTACAACTATTCTTGGTATTCATTTAATAATATTAGGATTTGGTGCACTTTTATTAGTAGTAAAAGCGATGTACCTAGGTGGAGTTTATGACACGTGGGCACCAGGAGGAGGAGACGTAAGAATTATCGATAACCCTACGCTGAATCCAGTGGTTATCTTTGGTTATGTACTAAAATCTCCATGGGGAGGCGACGGATGGATCGTAAGTGTTAACAACATGGAAGATATCATTGGTGGTCATATCTGGATAGGTTTGACTTGCATAGTTGGAGGCTTCTGGCATATACTGACTAAGCCTTTTGCATGGGCTAGAAGAGCATACGTATGGTCTGGTGAAGCTTATCTTTCTTACAGTTTAGTGGCTGTTTCATTAATGGGCTTCATTGCTAGTCAATATTCCTGGTATAACAACACAGCTTATCCTAGTGAGTTTTATGGTCCTACTGGTCCTGAAGCTTCTCAATCTCAAGCATTTACTTTCTTAGTTAGAGACCAACGTCTAGGAGCAAATGTTGCTTCTGCACAAGGACCTACTGGTTTAGGTAAGTATTTAATGAGATCACCAAGTGGTGAGATTATTCTTGGTGGAGAAACACAAAGATTTTGGGATTTAAGAGCACCTTGGATTGAACCTTTAAGAGGTCCTAACGGATTAGATTTGAATAAAATCAAAAATGATATTCAACCGTGGCAAGAAAGAAGAGCCGCTGAGTATATGACTCATGCTCCTCTAGGTTCATTGAACTCTGTAGGTGGAGTTGCTACAGAAATTAACTCTGTGAACTTTGTATCTCCACGTAGTTGGTTGACTTGTGCACATTTCTTCTTAGGTTTTGCATTCTATATTGGTCATCTTTGGCATGCAGGTCGTGCTAGAGCAGCAGCAGCTGGATTTGAGAAAGGTATTAACCGTGAAAACGAGCCTACTCTTTCTTTAAGACCTTTAGATTAGTTAATACAAAAAAAGCTATGTTCAGTTTGAACATAGCTTTTTTTTTATACTTAAAGAACTCCCAAAAAGTGAATAACTCCTTTACCAGTAAAAGACTCAATTACTAATGTAAACAGGAAGCCTAGCATAGCCATCCTTCCATTCCAATTTTCAGCTGAAGTTGTAAATCCCCACACCCAAGGTAAAAAACTAGTCTCTTTTTCCATAAAGTCATATAAAAGAAATTTTTAGACTTACACAAACGATAATATTAGTAATATTATACCTTTATAATAAATAAACTATATCAATAAACTTTGATGTGTGTATGACTTATGAATATAGATAAACTCTATGACAAATTCTTTAACTTTACTATTTTCCTCATTTTTAGGCTTTTTACAAATATACTTAATCTTATTGTTAATTCGAGTATCACTTACTTGGTTTCCAAATGTTAATTGGTATGGGCAACCTTTCTATTCTTTAAGTAGGTTGACCGATCCTTATTTGAGAATGTTTCGAGGAATTGTTCCTCCCTTAGTAGGAATCGATATTTCACCAATTTTAGGATTTATACTATTACAGTGTATAATGCAAATTGCTAGTAATGTAGGATTAAGTACTACTTAACTTTACTATCTATTAGGGTACTAAAATAATTTTAAAGAGATATTATTAAAATAATCTAAAACGTATACTAAAAAAGTTATTCTAGAACTAAATGAATTAAAATAATAAAACAATGATAAAACTTAGACTAAAAAAATATGGTCGTAAAGGTCAAATAAGCTATAGAATTGTAGCGATGACAAGTTCTACCAAACGAGACGGTAGAGCTATAGAAGAATTAGGATTTTATAATCCTAGAACAAAAGAGGTAAATCTAAATTTATATAGAATTAACATTCGTTTGAATCAGGGGGCACAACCAACCCCTACAGTTGAAAATTTACTAAAAAGAATACAACCTATTGCATAAATAATTATCTAGGAGGATACAATTGCCTAAATTTACATTAAAGGTTTTATGGTTGGAGAATAATTTAGCGTTATCTGTAGATCAAGTAGTGGGTAATAGCACTAGTCCTTTAACATGTTATTTTTTCTGGCCAAGAAATGACGCTTGGGAACAAATCAAACTAGAATTAGAAGCGAAACCTTGGATTTCTGAAAGAGAGAAGGTAGAAATATTAAATAAAGCTACAGAAATCATTAACTATTGGCAGGAACAAGGAAAGAAATCATCTTTCGCAGAAGTACAATCCAAGTTTCCAGATCTTATATTTGCAGGAAATAGCTAATATATATTTAACTGAAAAGATACTTCTCTGTATCTTTTCTCATTTTTTAAATTGTAAGATGAAATGATGGATTCTACCGAAGTATTATTGGAAAGTTTCGTAGAGACTCAATTAAAATTGAAGATTTTGCATTCAAGTAAGAGTATTTATTTGAAAGATATGGAATCTTTAAAAGAAGTAAAGACTAATATCATGAAACTTTTTTTAAAAGTGTTGTATTCAGTCAGTTTAAAAAAGGTACTTTCGTCTAAGAGTACACATCGAATCACATTGAAATTTTTTAAAAAATTTATTTTCGCGTCATCTTCTCATAATCTATCTGACATAAGTCATAATAAAATGACTCTGGATAAATGTTATTTGAATACACTTGCCATTAATAGTTTATATGAATTTTATATTACAAAAGTTGAATGAATACAGTATTGGAGAGGCTTAAGTATCATCATTTTCACCTCTATTTGATAGCATTATATTCTTTTTTTACACACGTAATTTATAAAAAAGATCTGTACGAGGTAAATAACAACGTTGAATCTAAGCATCTATTAATTACCTATTCACTAACAGAGCTTAATTCAAAAGAAACAAAAATTTTCTTAGACTTACAATATAAAAATATGATGCATTCATCATCCCTATCTACTAAGGTATTCTTATGTACTATGGATATGGAAGGTAAAATATTAGGCCATCAATTTTCTCATGATCAAAAGATTGTTTACAGTTTAAATAATACAACGATAACTTTAAATAAAAAATTATTACACAGTACCTTATTTGGAAGCATCAAACTTATACGAATATAAGAAAGATGCTTAAAAGATTACTATTGTTTATCTACAACAATACATTCTGTAGTTAAGATCATACTTGCTATAGAAGATGCATTTTGCAACGCAGACCGAGTAACTTTTGCAGGGTCTATAATACCTTCTTCATACATATCAACAATCATACCTGTAGAAGCATTATACCCGATGTTAAAATCACTATTTTTTATATCTTCAATGATTACAGCTGGATTGACACCAGTATTTTCTATAATTCTTCTAAGAGGGTAACTTAAAGCTTTTTCAACAATCAAAGCACCAATTAATTCCTCGTCTATTAAATTTTCTTTAGACCAGTATCCTAAATCTTTTGAGATGTGAGTTAACGTAGCACCACCTCCAGGAACAATTCCTTCTTCTACAGCTGCTTTAGTTGCGTTAATAGCATCTTCTAATCTCAACTTTCGATCTTTCATCTCAGTTTCTGTAGCTGCACCTACTTTTATAACAGCTACTCCTCCGGCCAGTTTTGCTAATCTTTCTTGCAGTTTTTCTTTTTCATAAGATGAATCACTACTATCAATTTGACGTCTTATCTGTTCGCATCTAGCTTTGACTTCTCTTTCATTTCCCTCTGCGATTACTGTTGTACCTTCCTTTGTTATAGTAATTCTCCTAGCTTGTCCTAGCATATCTATATGTAAAGATTCTAAACTAAACCCTGCATCCTCAGAGATAACTTCTCCACCAGTTAAAATTGCGATGTCATCTAACATAGCTTTTCTTCGATCTCCAAATCCTGGAGCTCTTACGGCAGCTACATTTAAAACACCGCGAATCTTATTAACAACTAATGTAGCCAGCGCTTCTTTTTCAACGTCTTCAGCAATGATTAGAAGTGGTCTACCTGTTTTTGCGACTAACTCTAAGACAGGAACTAGCTCTTGTTGTACTAAAGTAATTTTTTTATCAGTTAGTAGTATATATGGATTTTCTTGTACAATCTCCATTCGATCTGTATCTGTTACCATATAAGGCGATATGTATCCCTTTTCAAAATACATTCCTTCAGTCATTTCAAGTTCAGTAAAAGTTGATTTACCTTCTTCTAAAGAAATAACCCCTTCCCTACCTACTTTGTCGATTGCATTCGCAATCATTTGACCCACTTCATCATCATTACCAGCTGATATAGTAGCTACTTGAGTGATAGATTTAGTATCCTCAACTGGGCGCGAGTATTCAGAAATTTGACTAACTACAAATTGAGTAGCCTTTTCAATTCCTCGTTTTAAAGCTATCGGGTTAGCACCAGCAGCTACATTACGCATACCTTGTTTAACCATAGCGTGAGCTAGGACCGTTGCAGTGGTTGTTCCATCTCCAGCAACATCATTTGTTTTAGATGCTGCTTGTCTTATCAAAGCTACACCTGTATTTTCTATATGATCTTCTAACTCAATTTCTTTGGCTATAGTAACTCCATCATTGACAATTTGAGGGGCACCAAATTTTCTTTCTAAAACCACGTTTCTACCTTTCGGACCAAGCGTAACTGATACAGCTTCAGCTAGTATATCCATACCTCTTTCTAATGCTCTGCGAGCATTCTCTTGATACAAAATAACTTTACTCATAAAATTCTCCAAATCTATTCTAATAGTTACATTTTAAAACAAAAGAATAAAATCTAATAACAGAGATAATTATAAGGTATAAACAATAAAGGAGAGAAAGTTTCGTAAACTCTACAACTACGTTAGGCTTAAATAAATTGAAACTCAGATAACTTGTTGATAAAAACAGATTAAATATGTTATGCTAATTTTAATACTAAAAAGTGCTTGTAGCTCAGTGGACTAGAGCACGTGGCTACGAACCACGGTGTCGGGGGTTCGAATCCCTCCTTGCACGATTAAGTAAGCTACATAGATGTTATGGATAATCTATGGTTTTATTCAGTTAATTATTAACACTGGGGTGTCGCCAAGTGGTAAGGCAGCGGACTTTGACTCCGCCACTCGTAGGTTCGAATCCTCCCACCCCAGATATAATAAATTTTTAAACAGTTATACCCTTAGTGAAAATTTACATAATGCTATAATAATTACTAGTTACTTCTAAATTCAAACGTAAGCACGATTACATTTATGGCAGTGATACAATTTATTCAGGGTGTTAACGAAGATGTGGTTCCTGATGTAAGATTAACTAGATCACGTGACGGAAGCACGGGCACAGCTACTTTTAGATTTTCTAATCCTAGAGTTTTAGAAAATAGTACTTCCCAACAAGGAACAATTACCGGCATGTATTTATTAGATGAAGAAGGCCAGATTGTTACCCGAGATGTAAATGCTAGATTTGTCAATGGGAAACCACAGGGAATAGAAGCTGTTCACATTATGCAGACTAAAGAATCGTGGGATAGGTTTATGAGGTTTATGGAACGTTATTCAGAAGATAATGGATTAACTTTCACAAAATCCAGTACTTTTGATACTTAGTATTTCTAAGAATAATAACGATCTTAGAAAATAAGTCGTGATTCGTTAAATTAAGCTTATTTTCTAAAGTTGTTATCCTATCTTCTATTTACTTTTTTTTTTTTCTACGTTAGAATTATGAGATAAGGCGGATGTAGCCAAGGGGTTAAGGCAATGGGTTGTGGCTCCATTATTCGCGGGTTCGATTCCCGTCATTCGCCCTAGATTTATTTTCTTTTGTGTACCAGTATAAAGATTTCAAATCTTGAATATTACTTGTTTGAGTTTTATCGAGTAATCGGCTTATGTATCTTTCTATGTTACGTTTACTTACATTGAGATTTACAGCTATAGAATTGACTTTACTCCCAAGTAAAATTTGATCTAGTATGTATTGTTCTTGTGAAGTTAGAGAAAACTCCAACTTAGTTTGGATAGATTGAGCATATTTTTTTATAAGGCTCACTTTAATGTCTTTTATAAGTAAATAGCTTTCTAGCATTGATTGCAAACAAATGTCGTTTCTTACTATTATACTTTTTATAATATACTCCAATTCTTCTGGGTCAAATGGTTTAGATATATAAGCACTACAACCTAATTTGTATCCAAGAATTCGATCTTCTGTTAAACCTTTTGCCGTAAGTAAGATAAAAGGTATATGCTGGAAATTTTTATTTTTTTTGAGCTTTTTTATGAAATTATAGCCTTCATTATTTGGCATTACTATATCAATAACCAAACAGTCTGGTAAGTTTTTTTCTATCTCAACCCAAGCCGTATCTGATTTATTCGTTACTAATATACGAATTTTTCTGACAGAAAAATAGTTCTTTATAGCCTCAAGTAATTTTTCTTCATTATCTAACATGACAATTTGTATAATTCTCTCATTCTCATTTTTTACAAACATTTCTGCTGCTCCTAGCTTATCTTTATGTTATAATGTATAGATATAGACTGTAAGAAAATGATTTCTACGCTTTTTAATAGAATTGGCCTAAATACTTTTATTGACTTTTTATGGGTAAAGTTTACGATTGGTTCGAAGAACGTCTTGAGATTCAAGCAATAGCTGATGATATTACAAGTAAATATGTTCCACCTCATGTGAATATTTTTTATTGTATTGGTGGGATCACATTTACGTGTTTTATTATTCAAGTGGCTACAGGCTTTGCTATGACTTTTTACTATAGACCGACTGTAGCTGAGGCGTTTGCGTCTGTTGAATATATTATGACAGAAGTAAATTATGGTTGGTTATTCAGATCTATGCACAGATGGTCTGCAAGTATGATGGTTCTTATGATGATTCTTCACATTTTTAGAGTCTATTTAACAGGTGGTTTTAAAAAACCTAGAGAACTAACTTGGGTAACTGGAGTAACATTAGCTGTAGTTACAGTGTCCTTTGGAGTAACAGGTTACTCTCTACCATGGGATCAAGTGGGTTACTGGGCTTGTAAAATAGTAACTGGTGTTCCAGAGGCAATACCTGTTGTAGGTAGTCTTTTAGTGGAGCTTCTTCGAGGTAGTGTCAGTGTGGGTCAGAATACTTTAACAAGGTTCTATAGCGCACATACATTTGTTTTACCAGTTGCAGCAGCTGTCTTGATGTTGACTCATTTCTTAATGATTAGAAAACAAGGGATTTCAGGCCCTCTATAAACTTAATTTTTAATACAATTTATTTCAGGAGTAAACTATATGTCAGTGTTAAAAAAACCGGATTTAACAGATCCTAAATTACGTGCAAAATTAGCAAAAGGTATGGGTCATAACTATTATGGTGAGCCAGCATGGCCTAATGATTTACTATACATGTTTCCTGTAGTTATTCTAGGAACTTTAGGTTGTATGGTTGGTTTATCAGTACTATCTCCTTCTCCTTTAGGTGAGAAAGCAGATCCATTTGCTACTCCTCTAGAAATTTTACCAGAATGGTATTTCTTCCCAACATTTAACTTATTACGAGTGATACCAAATAAACTTCTAGGAGTTTTATCGATGGCTGCTGTCCCAGTGGGATTAATTACAGTGCCATTTATAGAAAGTATTAACAAATTTCAAAATCCATTCCGTAGACCGTTTGCAATGGCTCTATTTTTATTCAGTATAGTATTTGCTATCTGGTTAGGAATTGGTGCATGTCTACCTATTAATCAAGCGTTAACTTTAGGATTATTTTAGTAACAAGATTCAAATTAAATAAAAAATAGATCCAAAGAGGAAATTTCCTCTTTGGATCTATTTTTTATTTAATTTTTACTTTAGCGCCAGCTTCTTCTAATTGTTTTTTAGCAGCTTCTACATCATCTTTTGATGCGCCTTCTTTGATGTTTTTTGGTGTAGATTCAACTAAATCTTTTGCTTCTTTAAGTCCCAGCCCAGTTAAAGTTCGTACAACTTTAAGTATAGCTATCTTTTTATCTGCAGGAACTTCTTCTAAAATCAAGTCAAATTCTGTTTTCTCTTCAACTTCTTGTGCTGCCCCGGCAGTAGGGGAGGCAATACTAATTGCACCCACGGATGCAGATGCGCTAACATTAAAGGTTGTTTCAATTTGTTTTACTAGATCTGCCGCTTCTAATAGAGTTAATGTTTTTAGTTGTTCAATAATTTCTTCTACTTTTGATGTCATATACGTATATTTTGTTTATTTGCTTCTTAATTGAAAGAGTAAGTTTAGAACTTATGAAAATACTTTATCCCGGAAATTATTTATATCTATCAAAATAGACGGTCCCATTGTGCTACAGATATAAAAACTTTTCCAGTATCTCCCTTTTGCTCCGGAGGGTCTATTTTTATCTATTGATTCTTGTACTACCTCAAGGTTTGTAAGTAAATCTTCAACTGAAAAGTCTGTTTTTCCAAAAGGTAAGTGTACAATCCCGCTCTTATCAGCCCTATATTCTAGTTTACCTTTCTTAAACTCTTCTATCGCCCCCTTTACATCTGATGTAACTGTTCCTGATTTAGGAGAAGGCATTAATCCTCGAGGTCCAAGTATTTTACCTAATTTTGCTATAGCAGGCATCATATCTGGGGTAGCTATTAATCGATCAAAGTTAATTATTCCTTTTAAAATATCTTGAATAAGTTCATCTGATCCTGCTAGATCAGCACCAGCTGATAAAGATTCATTTACTTTTTCTCCTTGGGCTATAACACCAATACGAATTTTTTTACCAGTTCCTTTCGGCAAAATAACCGTAGTTCTCAATTGTTGATCTGCATATTTAGTATCTAATCGTAAGCTTATATGTGCTTCCGCTGTTTCAATAAACTTAGCCGTAGCCGTTTCCTTTAACAAAGCTAATGCTTCAAGCGCTTTATATGGTCTTGATTCGATCTTTTCGTGAATTTTTTTTATTCTTTGTGAAACTTTTGCCATTATTTTGTATAGTTATTCTTTAATTAATATACCCATATTTTTCGCAGTTCCCGAGATAATTCTCATGGCCGATTCTTTACTTTTTGTATTTAAATCAGGTAATTTTGTTTCTGCTATTTCTTCTAGTTGTTTTTTAGTAATGGAACCTACTTTTTTCTTTTGTGGATCTCCTGAACCTTTCACAACCCCAGCTGCTTTAATAAGTAGAACAGATGCTGGAGGAGTTTTCAGAATAAATGTATAACTTCTGTCATCGTATACCGTAATTTCAACAGGAATAATGTATCCAATTTTATCAGCAGTTTTTGCATTATATTCTTTACAGAACATTACAATATTGACACCTCGTTGACCTAACGCTGGACCGACAGGAGGTGCGGGTGTAGCTTTTCCAGCATCTAAAGCAAGTTTTACGATTGCAACAACTTTTTTAGCCATATTTTTTTTATCTTTTTTTACTAATAATAACTTAATCCTTATCTAACACAAGGAGTATAAACAAATTTTATTATAGCTCATAGTTAATTTCCTTGATCATATAAGAATTTTATTATAACACGCCCTGAAGGACTTGAACCCTCGACATCAGGTTTTGGAGACCTGCGTTCTACCAACTGAACTAAGGACGCTATCAAAGAATATTTAGGAGAGAGAGGGATTCGAACCCTCGTTAAAGTCACCTCTAAACAGCATTTCCAGTGCTGCGCCTTAAACCACTCGACCATCTCTCCATAGAAACAATTATAACAAAAAAGATTTATCTAAGATAGAATGATATTAAAGTTTTTTGTTTTGGATAATATTAATTTCTCTCATTAGTTAGAAAATAGGTTTGCTTACAATTAAATAATGTTTACAAATTTTTTCTAGTATCTAGACTAAGATGTAATTTTATTTATAAAATATGCCAGGAACCAGGTTTGAACTGGTGACACGTGGATTTTCAATCCACTGCTCTACCAACTGAGCTATCCCGGCTCTAACTTTTAATACTTATACACCATTTTTGTTTTTTTGACAATCTTTAATTGATTAATTTTTATGCTACCTGAATGTAGTTTATTCAGGTAGCATAAAAATTAATTTTTAGATAACTCTAATTTTTCCCCTAGTAAAACTTGTACTTTACCATCTGTATCTACATCTACAACTGCCGTATCTCCTTCTTTGATTTTTTCGGATAAGAACTCTTCGGACAACGTATCTTCTAACAATCTCATAACAGCTCTTCTAAGAGGTCTTGCACCATAGATTGGGTTATATCCTTCATCTATAAGATGACTTTTGAATCTTGCAGTTACTTCTAACTGAATACCTTTTTCTGATATTCTATTAAAAACTTCTTTTAACATTATTTCTGCTATTTCTCCAACTTCATCTTTGGTTAGTTGTCTGAATACAATAATTTCATCTAATCTATTTAAAAATTCAGGTCTGAAATATTGCTTTAATTCTTCATTTACTAAACTTTTTATTCTATTGTAATGAGTATCACTAGCATTTTCTGAAAGTTCAAAACCAAGACCACCTCCGCCTTTCTCAATTACTTTAGAACCTACGTTAGACGTTAAGATTAATAATGTATTTTTAAAATCGACAGTGCGACCTTTCGAGTCAGTTAGTCTTCCATCTTCTAGTATTTGTAATAACAGGTTGAATACATCTGGATGACCTTTTTCAATTTCGTCAAATAAGACTACAGTGTATGGGCGTCGTCTAACTGCTTCGGTCAATTGACCACCTTCATTGTATCCAACGTAACCAGGAGGAGACCCTATAAGTTTGGATACTGTATGTCTTTCCATGTACTCAGACATATCTAATCTAACCATAGCTTCTTCCGAACCGAAGAAATAAGAAGCTAGTGCCTTAGTCAACTCTGTTTTTCCAACTCCTGTCGGTCCTGAAAATATGAAACTTGCTATTGGTCTGTTTGGATTTTTTAAACCTACTCGAGCTCTTCGAATAGCTCGAGATACAGCTACTACTGCTTCGTCTTGACCTATAATTCTTCCATGTAAAGTTTCTTCCATTTGAAGTAATTTTTCAGATTCACTCCGAGTCATTTTATTAACTGGTATTCCTGTCCATGCAGCTACAATTTGTGCAATATCTTCCTCTGTCACGACAGATACTTCTTTCGAAGGTTCATTTTCTCCTTTTTTACTTTGAGCTATGGCAGCAATTTGAGCTTTTATTTCCATTTCTCGGTCTCTTAACTGTCCTGCAGTTTCAAAATCTTGACCTCGAACAGCTTCATCTTTCTGCTTTAGAATTTCTCTAAGTTCTTTGTCTAATTCTTTAGCAGCAGGTGGTAATTGTGAATGTAGTAATCTAACTCTAGATCCAGCTTCATCGATTAAATCAATGGCCTTATCTGGTAAAAATCTATCGGCAATATATTGGTCTGCAAATTTGGCAGCGGCAGTCAAAGCTTCATCAGATATTACAAGTTTATGATGTTTTTCATACCTATCTCGTAATCCATACAATATTTCGATAGTTTCTTCAACACTCGGTTCTCCTACTATTACAGGTTGAAATCTTCTTTCTAAAGCTGGATCTTTTTCAATATGTTTTCTATATTCTTCTAGTGTAGTTGCACCTATACATTGCATTTCCCCTCTAGCTAAAGCTGGTTTAAGAATATTAGCTGCATCAATAGCTCCCTCTGCTGCACCAGCTCCAATAAGTGTGTGAACTTCGTCTATAACAAGAATGACATTGTTCGCAACTCTGATTTCATCGATTATTTTTTTCAATCGTTCTTCAAATTCACCTCTGTATTTTGTACCAGCAACTAAGAGGCCAATGTCCAAAGTCACAACTCTTTTATCTTCAAGAATATCAGGGACATCTCTGTTAGTAATTCGTTGGGCTAAACCCTCTGCAATTGCAGTTTTACCTACACCAGGTTCACCAATTAAAATTGGATTATTCTTTGTTCTACGGCCTAAAATCTGAATAACTCTTTCGATTTCTTTTTGTCGTCCTATAACAGGATCTAATTTTCCCTCAGCCGCTTTTTGAGTTAAATTACTTCCAAATTCTTCTAAAGTAGGGGTTTTTCCTTTATTTTGAGGATTACCCGTAGTTGCTTCAGCTGTATCTCCTAGTAAACGTATGACTTGAGTACGGATTTTTGTTAAATCTAATGCAAGATTCTCTAATACTCTAGCTGCTACTCCTTCTCCTTCTCGGATTAATCCTAATAACAAATGCTCTGTTCCAATATAGTTATGTCCCAATTGTCTGGCTTCTTCCAGTGATAATTCCAACACTCTTTTTGCTCTAGGAGTAAATGGTATTTCGACTGCAACAAAGCCTGAGCCTCTTCCTATAATTTTTTCAACTTCAACTCTCGCATCTTTTAAATTGACACCCATTGATTTTAAGACTTTTGCAGCAATACCAGTACCTTCTCCAATCAATCCAAGTAAAATTTGTTCTGTACCTACGAAGTTGTGGCCTAGTCTTCTAGCCTCTTCTTGGGCCAACATAATGACTTTTATAGCTTTCTCAGTAAAACGTTCGAACATATTTTTAAAGTTCTACTATATATTTCTTATCATTGATACTTACATATTAATCTCTTGAAGCACACTAGGTTAAGTTTATTAAATTATAGCGTGTAGATATCTAATAAAAACCATTATGGTTTCTCTATACTTTTTTGTTTTCTTTAGTTTACTATTTTTTTAATATAATTTCTTATACAAGGTACTTAAAATAGAATAGATTTATGAAGTTAAAAAATGCGACAAACTATCACTTAGAGCTAGAAAATAAATTTTTGAATCCAAATTTACCAAATATTAGAGTTGGTGACACAGTAAAACTAGGAGTTTCTATTACTGAAGGTAATAAAGAACGAGTTCAGTTCACCGAAGGTGTTATAATCGCTAAAAAAAATTCAGGTTTGAGTGCAACTATCACACTTAGACGTGTGATGCAGGGAGTTGGTGTCGAGAGAGTCTATTTAGTCCATTCCCCAAAATTAAAAAGTATCGAGATTTTAAGAAGTTCAAAAGTCAGAAGATCTAAATTATATTATTTACGTCTGAGATTTGGTAAAGCAACACGATTACAACAAAGGTTTGATTAGGTCTCTTAATGTTATAATAGGGATAGCTCTTAATTAGCTATCCATTTTTTCAGAGTCTTGTATTGTTTTTATTTCTATGATAGATTAATTTTATAAGAATAGATAATTAAAGTTTTATTTTGTGGGTCGGTGCCCGAGGGGTTAAAGGGGGCGGACTGTAAATCCGCTGGCTACGCCTACGTTGGTTCAAATCCAACCCGGCCCATTATAATTATTTCAGGTTTTTAATCAAATTACACTCCAATCATTTGTGCATTGCTCTTACCTGGTGCAACCATTGGGTAGCAGTTTGCATCTGGTATAACTTGAAAATCTACTACGATTGGTCCATCATATTCCATAATCATTTCGATAGAACTTGCTAGTTCAACTCTATTTTTTATTAAAACTCCTTTAATTCCAAAGGCCTCTGCCAACTGAATAAAATTAGGAGCTCCTTTTTCCATATTAGAATGTGAATACCGTTCACCATAAAAAGCTTGTTGCCATTGTCTTACCATTCCTTGCCAACGGTTATTAATAATCATTATTTTTATAGGTAGGCTATATTGTGCTACTGTTCCTAATTCTTGCATATTCATTTGAAAACTAGCGTCACCAGATATGCAAATTACTTGTGAGTCTGGGTGAGCTATTTGAGCTCCAATTGCTGCTGGTAATCCATATCCCATAGTACCTAGACCAGCGCTTGTTATCCAACGCCTTTGACTTGTTCGTACAAACTGTGCTGCCCACATCTGATGTTGACCTACATCTGTAGTCCAGTATGCTTTCGATGCATATTTGCTTACTTCAGAGATAACTTCTTGTGGAGATAAATTTTGTGCATTTTTAGGAACTAACAGAGGATACTCATTACGCCATCGAGCTAGGCGTTTTCTCCAAGGTTGAGTTTGTTCATGATTAGGTTTATCACCTTGTTTAAGATAATTTAAAAGTTCTTGTATTACTTCCTTAACTTCTCCTACAATCCCAACTTGAGGAATTCTATTTTTGCCTACTTCTGCAGGGTCAATATCTACATGTATTACTTGAGCATGGCAAGCAAATTCATCTAGTTTCCCAGTCACTCTATCATCGAATCGTGCTCCTAAAGCAATCAAAAGATCGCATTCACTCACTGCATAATTTGCATATACAGTTCCATGCATTCCTAGCATTCCTAAAGAGAGAGGAGTATTCTCATCTATAATGCCTTTACCCATTAATGTTGTAGCTACTGGTATTTGCAAATATTCCGACAGTTCTGCAATCTCTTTATATGCACCAGAGACAACTGCCCCTCCTCCCACATATAAAAGTGGTTGATTAGATTGCTTTATGAGATTTGCGGCTTGTTCGATTCGTTTATTGTTATTATTCAGAATAGGAGGGCATCCCAGGAGATTTATATTACCTGGTTGGACAGGTAGATAATCGCATTGTTCTAATCCTACGTCTTTTGGTACATCTATTAATACAGGTCCTGGACGTCCATATTTAGCTATAAAAAATGCAGCAGCCACTATTCTAGACATGTCTTTAGTGTCTCGGACAACATAAGAGTGTTTGACAATTGGTAGAGTTATTCCAAATATATCAATTTCTTGAAATGCATCTGTTCCAATAAATGACCTTCCTACTTGCCCAGTAATTATAACCATAGGTATCGAGTCCATATGAGCTGTAGCAATGCCAGTAACAAGATTTGTAGCACCTGGACCTGATGTTGCAAAGCATACACCTACTTTACCTGTAGCTCGAGCATATGCATCACTGGCATGAGCTGCTCCTTGCTCATGTCTAACTAGTATATGTTCTATGAATCCTTCTTTTTCCCAAGCATACAACTCATCGTATATGGGCAAAATAGCCCCTCCAGGATAGCCAAATATATGCTTAACACTATGGCGTACTAAGCTGTCAATTAGTGCAAAAGCACCTGTAGTTTCTCTTTTTGTTAGATTGGATGAAAGCATTTTATTAAAACCTCATTGTTACTTAATACTTTTGTTAATGAAAGAAGTCAGTAATGTAGAATCTATATCTAAATTTAACATTGCTTTTAATGTGAGAAATAAGAAAATAACTATTAATAAGATTATTGATACTAAAATCAATGTTGTTTGTGGACTTCTAAGCAGATTAAAAAATGGCCCTATTATAGTTAATATCAAACCTAAAGTAGAGGAGATAAAAAATCTTGGAAATCGTAAAATATTATCCCAAAAATCAGACATAGGTATAGATTAATTAATTTGTCTCATCTTTTATACTAGTAGTTATACAGCAGATTTTAACCTAATGGTTAGGACATAAGTTGAAATATGACTGAATAATAGTTATTGTAAACAAAAACTTGTAAAAAAAGTATTTATGTAAAAACTTATACAAAAAATTGTAGATCTAAATGTATTCTTTTATAAAAGCATACATAATATTTGAAGTTTGCTTAGTGTGTTTTTTATTTCCTTATATAAAAACAAAATTATAGATTAATCTTTTTGTTTGGACAATTTATTTTTTAAACATGCATTTTTTGTTGATTCAGCTTTATTAAAATGTTATGATTACAACCGTAGGCTTAGTAGCTCAGTGGTTAGAGCAGGGGACTCATAAGCCCAAGGTCGCAGGTTCAAGTCCCGCCTAAGCCACGGAATAAAGCTTTAGGTTTTGAATAAAAAATATTATTTGTATATATGTGGCTGTAGTACAATTAAATTTGTTATAATTGTTTAGTAGGGATTTTAAGGAGAGGTGGCTGAGTGGTCGAAAGCGTCGGATTGCTAATCCGATGTATGATTACATCATACCGAGAGTTCGAATCTCTTCCTCTCCTAAATAACAGTAAGCCCAAAATAGAATTTAATTGTCTAGTTGAATAGTTAATAGAATAGTGATATCATTTAATTTGATGTTATATACATTGGGATTGTAGTTCAATTGGTTAGAGCACCGCCCTGTCACGGCGGAAGTTGCGGGTTCGAGCCCCGTCGATCCCGTTTTAGAATTGTCACATTTGAGATACATAGGTATTCTTTTCAGGAACATCTGTATATTCCTCCACTATCTGCCTAAATTCATCACCACTTATAGTTTCTTTTTCAATAAGTAAGTCTACTAATTTATCTATTACTACTCTATTATCTTTAATAATTTGTAGGGTTTCATTATGACAATGTTGAATAATAGATCTTATTTGCATGTCAATACGCGATGCTATGTCCTCTGAGTATTCTGAACTAGATCCCATAGTTCGGCCTAAAAAAGGATCTGAACTTTGATTCTCTAGTGCTAAGGGTCCTATATTAGACATTCCAAATCTAGTTACCATTTGTCGAGCCATAGACGTAACTTGTTGTAAATCATTGCCGGCACCTGTAGTTACTTCGGGGTATCCAAATACTACTTCTTCAGCAGCTCTACCACCTAACGCTCCCATAATTCTTGCCAGTATTTGTGATCTTGAGATTAAAGATTGATCTTCTGAAGGAGTGAACCAAGTTAATCCTTTAGCTTGTCCACGAGGAATCAATGTCACTTTTTGAACTGGATCATGGTGACTTAATAGTGTACCTACAATGGCATGGCCAACTTCATGGTATGCAATTAGTCTTTTAGTTTTACTATCGACAAGTACAGTACCTTCCATCCCTGCTATCACTCTGTCTATAGCAGCGTCTATTTCTGACATTGTCATTGCTTGTTTTCTTCTCCGAGCCGTTAATATAGCTCCTTCATTAAGTAAGTTTGCTAAATCTGCTCCAGAGAAACCAGGAGTACGTCTAGCTATTACTTCTAGTGAAATTTCTTCTGATAATTTTTTATTTCTTGCATGAACGTTTAAAATTTCGAGTCTCCCTTTAACATCTGGAACATTTACCGTCACTTGTCTATCAAATCTTCCTGGTCTAAGCAGAGCTGCATCTAGTACATCGACTCTATTTGTAGCTGCTATAATAATGATCCCTGTGTTTCCTTCGAAGCCATCCATTTCAGTTAGTAGTTGATTTAAAGTTTGTTCTCTCTCATCATTACCACCACCTATCCCAGTTCCTCTCTGTCTACCCACTGCATCGATTTCATCGATAAATATTATGCATGGTGAATTCTCTTTAGCTTTCTTAAATAAATCTCTTACCCGTGAAGCGCCTACACCAACAAACATTTCCACAAATTCTGAGCCAGAGATGCTAAAAAAAGGTACTCCAGCTTCGCCAGCAATAGCTTTTGCTAGCAGTGTTTTACCAGTTCCTGGGGGACCTACTAGCATAACTCCTTTAGGTATTTTCGCTCCAACTGCTGTGAATCGTTCAGGTCTTTTAAGAAAAGAAACAACCTCTTGAAATTCTTCCTTAGCTTCATCTACTCCTGCAACATCGTCAAAGGTGATACCTGTCTTTGCTTCCATTGAAAACCGAGCCTTTGATTTACCGAAATTCATTGCTTGACCTGGACCACCCTGCATATTATTAGATCGTCTGAAAAGAAATGCTAATCCACCAATTAATAAAAGTGGAAATAATAAATTACCAAGGACACCCCAAGTGGAAGAATTATCACTTATTGGGTGTGCATCGATATCTACATTTGCTTTACGTAACTTTGTAATTAACTCTGGTGCTGTGTTAGGTAATTCAACTCTGATTCGTTGTATTCTATTACCTAATTCAGGTCCAATGGCCTCTACAATGCCCGTGTGTCCATCGTCATATAAGTCAACTCGTTTTATCCATCCCATATCAAGATATTCTAGAAATCTACCATAAGTCATTCTAGAACTTGCTACATTTTTTCCAAAGTCTGCATTATTTGAGTTACTAAAGCCTTGCCATATAAAAAATAAAATAACAAGGGCTGGTAGGGACCAGAGAAATATATTTTTCCAAGATATTTTCATTTCAATTAAATGTATGTATGTATGTGCTTATATATTTTATCTTAACAATTTGATGACAAAAAATGTTTTTACTTACATTGCAATTAGCTGTAAGTCTTATTGATATAAAGTTTTAGTAAGAAAGTAGTAAAATTTTGGTTATAAAACTTAAAGTAAATCTTTTTTACTTCTTTTAATGTAGATTATACTTATAGTGACAAATCAAGGCGAGGTAACTATGGTTAAAAGAGGTTCACAAGTAAGAATTCTAAGAAAAGAATCGTATTGGTATCAAGATATCGGAACAGTGGCAACTATTGATACTAGTGGGATTAGGTATCCTGTTGTAGTTAGATTTGAAAAAGTTAGCTACAGTGGCGTAAATACAAACAACTTTTCTTTAGATGAAGTAGTGGAAGTTGTAAAATCAAAATAGTTCGAGATGGAGGATAATTATTTCTTATAATGTTATCCTTTATCCCGAACTATTTTGATATTATGCGTAATTTTTAGTTTATTTTGGAAGTCTTAATTGCCAAGACTTGCCCAATCAACATCCACGTTCTCAATGATTAAAGAAGAATTATAAATCTGTAGAATAATCAATAAGAACACAAAAAATAACAACATGACGAAACCCATGATTGGAGTGGTGCCCCAACCAGGGGAGACTTTACCGTACTCAGAGTTAAGAGGTCTTAGAAGTTCACCTAATCTTGTTCTTAATGCCATTGTATACTTAGTAGCGAAATTTTTTGTTTTTACAGTACTATACTAATAGTATTATAAAAAATAACTGATTTCAATGTTAGATGTATTATGGAAACTGCAACAGTTCTTATTATTTTTATAGCTAGCTTACTTTTGGGTGTAACTGGATATTCTATGTACACAGCATTTGGTCCAGGATCAAAGGATCTTAGAGACCCATTCGAAGATCATGGTGCGATTCGTTTCCAATTAAATTGGGTTTCCATATAAATTGGGGTGAAAAATAACTTTTCATAACTATAGTTTGATATAGGTGAGACATTAATGTGTCAAGTCCTATTGTTTAAGGGAGAAATTAATGCGGAGGTGCCCACACAGAAGATTTAGTCTTTTGTGAGAGCTGGGTAACACAACCTAATCAGAACGTAACTACGTACACTGGGGTATCGTAAGTTAATAGGTCACATCCGGAAAAAATGTCTAATTCGAATTTATAACATTCATTTTTGTAACATACTTAGTATTTCTTGCATTGCTTTCATGATGGTAAATGCCTCCCTAAGAACTAAGTAGGCATATTGGACAGTGGCTAAGTTAACAAAACAATCGAACTATGGAACGAATAAAAATAGTCTTACACAAATAAGGCTAGGTAGGATGAGGGGTAATTCCCTACAGATTGATACAATACATTTTTCATTTTAGAGTATGGAACAAGACAATCTTAGTATTTCCTGGAAAGATTTACCCTGGCAAAAATTTCAGAAAAAATCTTTTCGCCTACAATGCAAAATTTATAAAGCAAAGCAATGTAACAATCTTAGGCTTGTTAGAAGGTTGCAGAAACTCTTAATTAAAAGTAAGTCGGTGTACTATTTAGCTGTTAAAAACATAACAGAAAGTCTCACCCATAAAGGTTTGTTTTTATCGGAAGACAAAAAATTCTTCTTAGTAGAACAAAGCTACTATAAAATTGGAGGTTTGGTATATACACCTCTGCACTTGTTTTCCAAGCCTAAAAATTATAGAGGATATCTTAGTACGTCTTTGTTAAGAAATAAAGTTTTTGAATATGTATGGAAATTTATAATTGAGCCTACATCTGTGAGTAATTTTATGAATCCACATAAAAAACGGCATATTAATCTAAATAAAAAACTTATCCAAGAATTTATTAGTTTGATACGTTCTAAAGACCAAACTATTTTAAAGTTATCTATTAATCCATGTTGGAATAGCATAGATTATAATCTCTTGATATCACGTTTATGGTTACCGTTAAAATATAAATTAGAGATGTATAGAGTGATAAAAAAATGTGCAGTAGAATTAACTATTGGTCAAAAGAGTTTAATGTCTTTACTTCATAACAATCTGTTAGATGGGTTGGAAGACTTAAATAACAATCACATTAAGAGATCTACATCTGGATACTACTTGCATAAATTTGGTTTCCGACTTGATAATGAAGTATTCTATTTTTTGAGAAAAGATCAGAATGAAATTTATTTATCTAACATGATTAGAGATTTTCTTAAAGCTAGAGGATTAAGTATGAATTCTACTACCATTTCTATAGAAAGATTACAATCTGGATTTACTTTTTCAAGGTGGTATTTAAGGTATAGCATGGATAAAAAGATCTCTATTTCTCCACAGCGTAGTTATTGGAATACCTATAAAAGGTATCTAATTTATACACTTAAAAAAGAGCAGCTTAATGCAGGTTTAAAAATTAAAAACTTAAAGTCCATATTAGTAAATTGGATTCACGCTAATAATTTTTGTTCCACGGGTAAATTAAAATCTAGCCTTTTTCACGTAAAAAAATTATTGGCTAAACATAACTAATATTTTTAAGGTTATCTCAAGAAAAAATTCATTCGTTATTAGGTAATTTTTCTATTATCTAAAAGATGCATTTTTAATATTTATTTTAACTGTTTTGAGCACTTGAAAATCATAACTAAAATAATTGCAGGCTGAATTAATTAAAATTCAATCAATCAAGGAGCCGTATGAGGTGAAAATCTCACGTACGGTTTTGAAAAAGAGATATTTAATCTGTATCGACTTTATCAAGATTAGAAAATAGTTACATACACAGAGATAATTATGTTATCTCTGTGTAATATTAAAGAACATTATTTTTTTGCAATTCTAGGTGGATCTCTAAAGAAAACTGAGAAAAATATTACTCCTAAAGTTCCGGCAAGTAAAAAAACGTAAACTAGTGTTTCCATAAGATGGTATTTATCTTTTTTCGATATTGTTAGTTATTAGACCGGTGAAAGTGATTATACTGCACCTTGTTTTTTCGTACTTCTATCACCAAGTTTTTGGAATGCACCAAATTCAACTTGCTCAGTGATCTCAGCACCAATACCACTAAATACATCTCGGAATAAAGTTCTAGACCCATGCCATAAATGTCCTAAGAAGAACAGTAGTGCAAAGTTTGCATGACCGAAAGTATACCAACCTCGTGGGCTACTTCTGAAAACTCCATCAGATTCTAATGTAGTTCGATCAAATTCTAAAACTTCGCCTAATTGCGCTTTTCTAGCATATTTTTTAACCGTTGGTGCGTCTGTATATACTTGGCCATTTAATTTGCCTCCGTAGAAACTAACAGTAACACCTACTTGTTCTATACTGTATTTAGACTCTGCTCGTCTGAATGGAATATCAGCACGGATTATACCATCTTTATCCACAAGTATTACTGGGAAAGTTTCAAAGAAAGCAGGCATTCTTCTAACAGTTAATTCCCGTCCTTCTTTATCTTGGAATACTGGATGACCTAACCAAGCTTCAGCAATACCATCTCCTTTGTTCATAGGACCAGCACGGAATAGACCACCTTTTGCTGGGTTATTGCCTACGTAATCATAAAAAGCTAATTTATCTGGTATACGAGACCAAGATTCGCTTAGAGATAATCCTTCATTAAGAGAATTTTCTACTCTTCGCTCAATTTCTTGTTGGAAATATCCACTGTCCCATTGATATCTAGTTGGACCAAATAGTTCAATTGGAGTAGTTGCACTTCCGTACCACATAGTACCAGTTACGACGAATGCAGACCAAAAAACCGCTGCAATACTACTAGATAAAACTGTTTCGATGTTACCCATTCTAAGAGCTCTATAAAGTCTTTGCGGTGGTCTAACAGCTATATGGAAAATACCTGCTAAGAAACCAAGAATACCAGCTGCTATGTGATGTGAAGCTACGCCACTTGGATTGAATGGGTTAAATCCTTCAGGTCCCCAAGCTGGAGCAACCGCTTGAACTTTACCAGTAATACCGTATGCGTCAGATACCCAAATACCTGGACCCCATGCACCTGTAACATGAAAAGCGCCAAATCCAAAGCATAATACTCCAGATAGTAATAGATGAATACCAAAAATTTTAGGTAAATCTAAAGCAGGGTTTCCTGTTCTTGGATCTCTAAATAGCTCTAAATCCCAGTATACCCAATGCCATATAGCTGCAAGGAATAGAAGTCCTGATAAGCCTATGTGGGCTAAAGCCACACCTTCAAAACTCCAGAATCCAGGATTAGCTATACTCTCTCCTGTAATACTCCATCCACCCCAAGAGTCAGTAACACCGATACGTGCCATAAAAGGCATAACGAACATCCCTTGTCTCCACATTGGATTAAGTACTGGATCAGATGGATCAAATACTGCTAATTCGTACAAAGCCATTGAACCAGCCCATCCTGCTACAAGAGCTGTGTGCATTAAATGGACAGCAATTAATCTTCCTGGATCATTTAAAACTACCGTATGTACTCGATACCAAGGTAACCCCATTGATTACACTCCTTTATTAAGGTTTATTAGTTAACTTTCTTACTTAACCTGGCAATTTTTATCTTACCTAACTAAAGATTATATAATGAAACTCACTTATTGTTATAATTATTTTTACAATATTGATTTTATTACTATCGTGTAGTATATTAATGCAGATTCTAAATTTTTATATTTAGATGCAATTGGCTGTATCTAAAATACTCTCAAGTAGTAATCTATATAGAAGCATAACCGCACTGGAATTGCGCACATGAGAATTTTAATTAGTATATATTTTAATTTTAATATACGTAATTAATATTACGTTACATTTTTAAGGAGAATTAATAATGGCAAGTTATAAAGTTAAGTTAACAGGGTCTGGAGTAGATACTACAATTAATTGCCCAGATGATCAATATATTCTTGATGCGGCTGAAGAACAAGGAGTAGATTTACCTTATTCTTGTAGAGCAGGTGCGTGTTCAACTTGTGCGGGTAAAGTTGTATCTGGAACTGTAGATCAATCTGACCAATCTTTCTTAGATGACAGTCAGATCGCTGCAGGATTTGTTCTAACTTGTGTAGCTTATCCTACTTCAAATGCTGCAATTTTGACACATCAAGAAGAATCCCTGTACTAAAAAAAATGATATAGAAAAAATTTTCTATATCATTTTTTTTTTATAATTTAACTTCTATGTGTACTCCAGAAGGAAGATCTAACTTCATTAAGGAGTCAATTGTTTTAGATGAAGGTTCGTAAACATCGATGATTCTTTTGTGTGTGCGAGTTTCAAAATGTTCACGAGAGTCTTTATTAACATGAGGTGATCTCAGAACACAATAAATTTTCCTTCTTGTTGGAATGGGTATTGGTCCCATCGTTAATGATTCAGTACGAGATGCGGTATCAATGATTTTCTCACATGAAAGATTAAGTAATGAGGTATCGTAACTTTTTAATCTAATTCGAATCTTTTGTTGTTGTAGCTGTGACATTTTTGTAGACTTAATTTGTTTATTCTAGAATTTTAGAAACTACACCAGCACCTACAGTTCTGCCACCTTCTCTAATAGCAAATCTCATCCCTTTCTCAATTGCTATGGGATGAATAAGTTGTGCAGTCATTTTTATTCTATCCCCAGGCATAACCATTTCAGCTGCAGCTCCATCATCACTTGTAAATTGTGTAATTGTTCCTGTAACATCAGTAGTACGAACGTAGAATTGAGGTCGGTAGCCAGTAAAAAATGGAGTATGACGTCCACCTTCCTCTTTAGTTAATACGTAAACTTCGCCTTCAAATTTTGTATGTGGTGTAATAGAACCAGGTTTTGATAACACCATACCCCTTTCAATATCCACTTTCTGTATACCTCGAAGAAGAATACCTACATTATCACCAGCCAATGCTTCTTCCAAACTTTTTTGGAACATTTCTAAACCTGTAATTGTTGTGTTTCTAGTTTCACGTAGACCTACTATTTCGATAGTGTCTCCTACTTTTACTTGTCCCCGTTCAACTCTTCCAGTTGCAACCGTTCCTCTACCTGTGATGGAAAAAACATCTTCTACTGCCATTAAGAAGCTTTTATCTACCTCTCTTTCAGGGGTAGGTATATAAGAATCAACCTTGTCCATTAAGCTATAAATTGTATCTACCCATTTATCTTGACCACGTGTAATTTTTGGATTACTAGTCAGTGCCTCTAATGCAAGTAAAGCAGAACCGGAAACAAATGGTATTTCGTCCCCAGGGAAATCGTATTTGGATAATAATTCTTGAACCTCTAATTGAACAAGTTCTAATAGTTCAGCATCGTCTACCATATCTGCTTTGTTTAAAAACACAACTATATGAGGTACACCAACTTGTTTAGCAAGAAGAATATGTTCACGAGTTTGCGGCATTGGACCATCAGCTGCGGAGCATACTAAAATTGCTCCATCCATTTGTGCAGCTCCAGTAATCATATTTTTTACATAATCAGCGTGACCTGGGCAGTCCACATGAGCATAATGTCTTTTATCTGTTTCATATTCAATATGAGCTGTGTTGATTGTGATACCACGAGCTCTTTCTTCTGGTGCAGAGTCGATTTCATCAAATTTTTTTGTAATTCCTGTATAACTTGCTAAAGTAGCAGATATAGCAGCTGTTAAAGTTGTTTTGCCGTGATCCACATGACCAATCGTTCCAATATTTACGTGTGGTTTTGATCTCTCAAACTTAGCTCTTGCCATATTATATTTACCTAAAAATGTTTTTATTTATTATACAGTCTCGTTGCTTTTGAATTTTTCAAAGAATTTTAAAATCTATAATGTGCAAATGCTTTATTAGCCTCTGCCATTCTATGAGTTTCTTCTCTTTTTCGTATAGAGTTTCCTGTCTCATTAGCAGAATCCATTAACTCATTAGCTAGTTTCATTGCCATAGTCTTTCCTGATCTTTCTCTTGAAAATTTTGTAATCCATCGTAAAGCTAGATTAGTTCCTCGAAAAGCTCGAACCTCCATTGGTACTTGATAAGTTGATCCTCCAATTCGTTTTGCTTTTACTTCAACGAGTGGTGTCACTTTCCGAATTGCAGTTTCAAGTACATTTAATGGTTCTTCACCAGTTTTTTCTTTTATGATATCCAAAGCTTGATAAATTATTCTTTGGGCTAAATGTTTTTTTCCTTCTTGTAAAATTCTTACAGTTAGCATACTTACAAGTCTACTATTGTAGATTGGGTCTGGAAGAGCTAGTCTTTTTTTTGCAGTTGTACGTCTAGACATAATGAGTGTGTTGTATTTTTATCAAAAGGTTTTTACTATTTTGGTTTTTTTGCCCCATATTTGGAACGACTTTGTTTTCTATCTTTAACCCCTGAAGCATCGAGAGTACCTCTTATGATATGATATCTAACTCCTGGGAGATCTTTTACTCTTCCTCCTCTAATTAAAACAACAGAATGTTCTTGAATATTATGACCAATACCAGGTATATAGGCTGTAACTTCAAATCCAGAAGTTAGTCGAACCCTAGCAACTTTTCTCAAAGCAGAATTAGGTTTTTTCGGTGTTGTTGTATAAACTCTTGTACAAACCCCTCTTCGTTGCGGACAACTTTTTAAAGCTGGGGATTTTGTTTTCTTTTTAATTTGTTCTCTTTCTGATCTAACTAATTGTTGAATTGTTGGCATATATTATTTATGTAAAAACATTATTTATGAATCAGAGTTTGAAGATGAAATTTTATATTTTCTCAAGAAACGTTCAACACGACCTTCGGTGTCTAAAAGTCGTTGGGATCCTGTATAAAAAGGATGGTTACCTGACCAGATATCGACATTTAATTCTGGACGAGTAGAACCAACTGTCATAACAAGCTGACCATCGCAATATACTTTACTATCTTTGTACCATTTAGGATGAATGTCTTTTTTAGGCATATGAGTGTATTTATTAATTTATCGTTTAGAGAATTGAGGAGCTTTTCGAGCTTTTCTAAGACCGTACTTTTTACGTTCTTTACTTCTTGCATCACGTGTTAAATACCCTTCAAATTTCAGGGCAATTCTATTTTCTGGGTTTATTTTGCATAAAGCTCGAGCTAATCCTAGTCTTATGGCTTCAGTTTGACCCGTTAATCCTCCCCCTTCTGCTTTTATATTCAGATCGTATTTACTCTCTAATCCTAAGCTACTTAGTGGAGACTTAGATACTTGAAGATAATTTGGACTAAACTGTAAATATGATTCCCCTTGTATCCCATTTATCAAAATCTTTCCCGAGCCAGGTGTCAATCTTACTCTTGCTATGGAATTTTTTCTGTGGCCTGTACCTATATATATTGCTTGATTCATATTAATAAACCTTTAATGTACTGTTATTTGTGTTGGATTTTGTGCTTTATGAGGGTGCTCTGATCCTTTATATACCTTCAATTTAGTAAAAAGTTCACGACCTAAAGGGCCTTTTGGTAACATCCCTTTTATTGATTTTTCTAAAATCCTAGACGGAATACGTTTTTGCATTTCTTTGAATGTTTCTATAGTTAAACCACCAGGTCTTCCCGAATGTCGATAATAAAACTTATCTGTCTCTTTCTTACCTGTAACCATAATTTTTTCTGCATTAATAACTATAACTCCATGATGTATATTCTGACTTGAGTTATATTGAACATCATTTTTCCCTAGTAAAACTCGACTAATTTGTGTTGATAGTCTACCTAATGTTTTGGATTCTGCATCAAAAAGAAACCATGTATAATTTTTTTCTTTTCTTGTTGAAAATACAGTTTTATTCATACTTGACCTATTGAAAATATATTTTTTACGTTTACTTATTTTTTAAATTTTTTTCTTTTGGAAGATTGATCCCTAATCGTTTTTGTAAAGCATCAATTACTTCTTCTGCAGATTTTTGGCCGAAGTTTTTTATTTCTAATAAATCCTCTTGAGAATAATCTAGTAAGTCAGCTACAGAATGTATTTGCGCTCTTTTTAAGCAGTTGTAAGCTCTAACTGACAACTGTAACTCTTCTATTAATATTTGATTTATACGAGTTCCTTCAGGAAGAAAGTTCTCTTCCTCAGATTTAAAATGTATTGTTTTTAAAGGATTGAAGAGATTAGTTAAAATTGTAGAGCTTTGCCCTATGGCTTCTTGCGGTGATATACTACCATTAGTCCAGATTTCTAAAGTTAATCTATCTTTTAAAGAGCTTTGATCATATCTAATCTCTTCTACAGAGTAATTTACTTTTTTGACTGGCATAAAAATTGCATCTACTTGTAAGAAGTCAACAGATGTATCATCCATGAATTTCTCTACAATCTGGTATCCTTTTCCAGGTTCTATCCGAAACTCCATCTCTAAAATATTATTATTACATATAGTGGCTATGTATTGATCAGTGTCAATAATTTCTATATCTGGAGGTAATTCAAAATTCGATGCTGTTATTATAGATGGTCCTTGGACTCTGAGTCTTCCAATGGACGGTTCTTTACTGTAACTTTTAAGAACGACTTCTTTCAAATTTAAGAGTATTTCCAGTACATCTTCTCGTACACCAGGTATTGTAGAAAATTCATGGTTTATTCCAGCAATTCTTACCGCTACTATAGCGCTACCTTCTAAGTCGGAGAGCAAGACTCTTCTCAACGCATTACCTACAGTTATTCCTTGCCCCTGGTCTAGGGGTTGTAGGACGAATTTTCCATATTGATCACGGGCAGTATCATTTTTTGACTCGACACATTCTATTTCAAACTGAGCCATAATAGTCTTATGAAAATGTGTTTCTTTTTAAATACGTCGTTTCTTAGGAGGTCTACATCCATTATGAGGTACTGGAGTAATATCCCTAATTAAAGTTATCTCTAATCCAGCGGCTTGTAGTGCTCGAATAGCAGTTTCTCTGCCTGCACCAGGACCACATACTAACACTTCTGCTTTTTTAACCCCTTGAACAATAGCTTCTTTACTAGCTTTTTCTGCTGCAATCTGTGCGGCAAATGGAGTACCTTTCTTTGCCCCTTTGAATCCTATAGCACCAGCAGATGCCCAAGAAATAGTTTCTCCGCTAACATTAGTAATAGTTACAATTGTATTATTAAAAGTTGATTGGATGTGAGCTACGCCGTTAGGTGCTGCCTTTTTATTCTTTTTTAGTGTAGATTTTTTTATTTGTATTGCCATTTGTGTTACATACCTAATAGATTAGTATTTTGATCTGATTATTTAGTTATTTTCTTTTTACCTGCTACCGTTTTTTTACTTCCCCTTCTAGTTCTTGCGTTAGTACGGGTTCTTTGTCCTCGTAAAGGTAAGCCAGCTCTATGTCTGCGACCTCTAGTGCAATTGATTTCCATCAATCTTTTTATATTTAAAGATTCAATTCTTCTAGCTGCTCCTTCTACCTGGTATTCTTTATCAATGATCTCTCTAATTATACTAATATCTTGATCCGTTAAATCTTTACACCTAATGTCAGAATTTACTTGAGCTTTTGTTAGAATATTTTGTGAACTAGATAAACCTATACCATAAATATATGTTAATCCAATTTCAATTCGTTTATTCCTAGGAAGATCTACCCCTGCAATACGTGCCACTTTTTTCTCCTATATAGTTAATTTATTAAGGTTAATTATTATTTTCGTTTCATTTTCGCACCACCTTGACGAACTTTTAAACGAGGATCAGTTTTGCTGATGACATATAATCGACCTCGTCTTCTAACAACTTGACAATCCTTACTTCTATTTTTAAGACTACCTATAGAACTTACTACTTTCATTTAAGTTTATTTTAAAGTGTGTTTGAAATTGCATATAATTAAAGTTTTTATGTTTTTTGAATTTTTTGGGGAAAATACAGTCAGTAGATATTTATTTTAGTATATTCTCGTAGTTTTTTGATATTAAATAGGTTTGAACCTGTTTGGAAGTATCGATAGCTACTCCTACTAAAATCAATAAAGAAGTTGCACCTAAGCCTTTAAAAGTGGAAATATTAGTGATACTTTCAATAAGACTTGGAACTAATGCAATGAATGCTAAAAATAAAGCCCCTAAAAATGTTAGTCTATTCAAGGTTTTTTGTAAATAATCCGTTGTAGCTTTACCTGGCCTAATCCCTGGAATACTGGATTCCATTTTTTTCAAATTTTTTGAAACATCTGATGGATTAAGTATCAAAGAGGCGTAAAAATAACTGAAAAATAAGATCAACAAAAAATAAAATAATAAATAAATGCTTTTATTTGTGCTACTTGGAGACAATAAGTTGGATATGCTTAGTATAATAGAATTTGTTGTTATTTGACTAATATAAGCTGGAAGTACAAGAAATGCAGAGGCGAATATTATGGGCATAACTCCTCCTTGATTTAACCGTAGAGGTAAATAACTTGTTTTATTTTGGATTTGTCCTTTTCCCAGCTGCCGGGCAGAAATAATTGGGATTCTCCTAGTTCCTTCTTGAATGAAAATTATCCCTATAATCATAATTAAAAAAATCAATGCTAAGGCAATTAATTCGAATAAATTACCTTTATTTTCAACAGGTCCTGAGCTTTGCTGAATTAATTTTGGTAATCCAGAAATTATATTCACAAATATCAGCATGGAAGCTCCATTTCCTATTCCTTTTTCAGTGATCTGTTCAGAGATCCACATAACTAGCATAGATCCGGTAGTTAAAGCTAATGTCATTTCTATAACAAACTGAATATCCCAATTAAATACATAAGGTCTTACCCAAAAAGAAACTCCAATACTTTGTATAATTGCCCAACCCAGAGCAATGTATCTTGTCACTTGGGAGATTTTTTGCCGACCAGCTTCCCCTTCTTCTTTTTGTAATTTTTCTAAACTAGGAATAGATGTGGTTCCCAGTTGAATTAAAATTGATGCATTTATATAAGGTACTATACCCAGAGCAAATACGCCTATGGAGGCAAAACCACCACCCGAAAAAATATTCAAAAAACTTACAATTGGATTGTTGGAGATGCTTTGATAAAATGCGTCATGATCCACTCCAGGAACGGGAATAAATGTCCCAAATCGGGATAGTATAATTAAAAGAAAAGTCAATATAACTCTAGACTGTATTCCGTATGTATTTTTATTTCGTTTTGTTTTTTGCATTATTCAAGACTTACACAAAGAGTTAAAATTTTCTAAATGATTTTAAACAAACATAGTATAGAGGTTTGTTTAAATTTAGTACTTTTAAGAAGTTATATTTCTGTTTTCAGACACTTGCAGAAAGGTTTTTAATTGTGAAAGAGCATCCGTTGCTGCTCTAGCATTGTTTAATGGATTATTAGAACCTAATTGTTTTGCAAGTATGTTTTTTACACCGACAAGCTCTAGAATTGTCCGAACTGATCCACCTGCAATTACACCTGAACCGGGAGCAGATGGTCTTATAATTACTTTAGCTGCACCAGATCGGCCTGTTATAATGTGCGGAATAGAGTTATCTTTTGTTATAGGAACACTGATAAGGTGTTTTTTTCCATCTGTCACTGCTTTTTTCACAGCTCCGATAACATCACTAGCCTTACCTACCCCTACACCTACTTGTCCTTTTTCGTTTCCTATAATTAAAATTGCACGAAAACTTAACTTCTTCCCACCTTTTACAACTTTTGTAACTCTTCTAACTTGTACTATCCGTTCTTGCCACTCCGTTTCTTTTTCTTTTAGTTTGTTTGTTTTTTTACGACTAGACATAGTTTAGTTTATTAGTTAAAATTTAAGTCCTTCTTCTCTAGCAGCATCTGCAAGTGCCTTAATTCTGCCGTGATAGATTCTGCCACCTCGATCAAATACAACGTTTGTTATATTTGCATCTAAAGATTTTTTTGCTATTAATTGACCGACTAATATTGAAGCCTCACATGTACCCGTAGAATCTGTTTTAGAAGACACAGCTGTCTCTAAAGTAGAACTGGAGAGTAACGTTTTCCCTACGACATCATCGATTAGCTGCGCATAAATGTGATTATTAGAGCGAAAAATTGATAGTCTAGGTTTTTCTGCCGTCCCTTTAACTTTCTGACGAATTCTACGTTTAATTTTATCAATAGATTTTTGTGACATAATTCTATATATGATTATTTTTTACCTGCTTTACCTACTTTTTTACGCACATATTCCCCATTATATCTAATACCCTTCCCTTTGTAAGGTTCTGGAGGACGTACTAGTCTTATATTTGCTGCAATTTGTCCTACTAATTCTTTATCAAGACCTGATACAGTAACATTAGTATTCCCTTCTACCGATAACTTAATTCCTTCAGGAGATACTATTTTAACTTGATGACTATAACCAACGTTTAAAATCAAAGTTTTACCGTCAATTTGAGATCGATAGCCAACTCCTTGAAGTTCTAATTTTCTTTGGAATCCATCTGTTACGCCTATGATCATATTATTGACTAAGCTTCTGTAAGTTCCATACAATTGAAGTGAATTGTTTAATTCTTCATTCGGCAATACATTTATACTTTTGTCATTTTGAATTATCTTAATTGAAGTAGGTAACTGTCTAGACAGCTCACCTTTAGGACCTTTCACTGTAATATTTGTAGAATTAATTGTAACGTTTACTTTATCTGGGACTTTTATTGGAAGTTTACCTATTCGAGACATATTTTACCTAAAATTTTATTTACCATACATAACAAAGTACTTCACCACCCAAACCTTGGTGTCTTGCCTTACTATCTGTCATAACTCCTTGAGAAGTCGACATAACCGCTATTCCTAAACCACCTAAGACTCTTGGGAGTTCTTTTCTATTTGCGTAAACTCTTAAACCTGGTTTGCTAACACGTCGCAAAGCAGTTATAACAGGTTGACGATTTTTCCCCTTGTATTTTAACGATAGTAATAGTTGTGCATTAAAATTTTCTCCGATTTCTTCAAAACTCTGTATGAATCCTTCTTCAAGTAGAATACTTGCTATATTACGCGTCATTTTCGTAGAAGGTACTTCTACTATTTGATGTTTCGCCAGATTAGCATTACGTAAACGTGTAAGCATATCTGATATTGTATCGTTAACCACGAACCCTCCTTAGAATATTATTATTATTATTGTGTTACTTAATTATCATTGAATGGCATTCCTAATGCCTTTAATAATGCAATGCCTTCTTGTTGAGTTTTAGCACTAGTCGTTATAGATATATCCATTCCTCTAATTTGATCCACTTTATCATATTCTATTTCTGGAAATATTAATTGCTCCCTAATGCCTATATTATAATTTCCTCTTCCATCAAAGCCTTTTATACTTATTCCTTTAAAATCTCGAATTCTTGGTAGAGATAAATGAATAAAACGTTCTAAAAATGCATACATAATTTGTTTTCTAAGAGTTACAGCAATACCAACAGGCATCCCATCACGTATTTTAAATCCAGCAATAGATTTTCTGGCTTTAGTAATTATGGGTTGCTGTCCTGTAATAGATGCAAGTTCTTGCACACTTATATCCAAGGCTTTATTATTTTTTGAAGCTTCTCCAAGCCCTCTGTTAACTGTAATTTTAGTGATTTTTGGAACTTCATGAATATTTTTGTATTTAAATTGTTCCAGTAATGAAGGTATAACTTTTTCTTTGTAATAAACTCTTAGGGTTTGGCTCATAGAATTTTAATTGTATTTTATAATAACTTTTTCAAAACTCGTATTTTTGTTCCATTCGCATCAGTTTGAATGCAGATTCGACTGGCAATCTTTTTTTCAACGTTATAAAGCATAACATTAGAAGAGTCTATTGGAGCTTCAAATTGAGAAATTCTTCCCACTTCGCCTTCTTTTTTAGGTTTTATATGCTTTTTTTTAATATTAATATCTTTTATTATAACTTGATGAGAGTTCCGCAAAATTTGAGTAACTTCTCCAATTTTTCCTTTATCTTTTCCTGAGATTACTTTAATCGTATCTCCTTTTTTTATATGAAGAGCAACATTCTTAGTCATTATAAAACCTCCGGAGCTAAGGATACAATTTTGCTAAACTCTTTATCTCGTAACTCTCGAGCAATCGGGCCAAATACTCTAGTACCTCTTGGATTATTTTCTTTATTAATAATCACAACTGCATTATCATCGAATCGGATAGACATTCCATCAGTTCTCCGAATTGTTTTTTTTGTTCTCATTACAACTGCTCGCACAACATCTGATCTTTTTACAGGCATATTAGGGGATGCATCTTTAACGACTCCTATAATCACATCACCAATGCTTGCGTATCTTCTATTACTTCCTAACACTTTAATACACATAATCTTTTTCGCCCCACTATTATCAGCAACATTCAAATATGTTTGAGTTTGTATCATTTTAATTTATTCTCCAATACTAGAAATGTTTATACGTGATGATTTTTGTTTTATAATTTTTAGATTCCAACGCTTTGTTTTACTTAAGGGTCTTGTTTCAATAATAGTAACAAGATCTCCAATTTGGCATTGATTTTCTTCATCATGCACTTTGTATTTTTTTGTTTTAGCAATTACCTTTCCATATTTTTTATGTGTAATTCTATTTTCGATAGAAACAACAATTGTTTTTTCCATTTTATTACTGACAACGATTCCACTTCTTTCTTTGATAGGCATAGGATTAAATTAATTTTATTGTATCTGTTGTTGCTTTTGTGATTCTAAAGTTAATAACTGAGCTACTTTGCGCTTAGAATGCTTGAATAGGTGGGGTTTAAAAGATTGACGTGTTGCTTTTTTTAATCTCAGTTCGAATAGCTGTTTTTTTGTAGCAATGATCTCTTTAGATAAAGCTTCATTGTCAAGGTCTTTTAGTTCGCTTAAAGGTAAAAAAGACATATAAATATTACTCCTTAGATACAAATTTAGTTTTAATTGGAAGCTTGTAGGATGCATTTTTTAACGCTTGATAAGCCAGTGCTTGAGGAACTCCATTCATTTCAAATAAAACATGTCCAGGTTTTATAACGGCTACCCAATAATCTGGTGCTCCTTTCCCAGATCCCATACGAGTTTCAGGTGGTTTAGACGATATAGATTTGTCGGGAAATACTCTGATCCACAACTTCCCTGTTCTTTTAACGTAACGTGTTATAGTTCGTCTAGTGGCCTCAATTTGTCTTGAAGTTAGCCAGACAGGTTCTAAGGCTTGTAGGCCATAATCGCCAAATATAATTGTGTTACCTTTACTTGCCACCCCACCAAGTCTTCCTCTATGAGGTTTACGAAATTTTGTTCTTTTAGGACTAAGCATATTATTTTTTATTACTATATATTTTTATTCAACTAAGGCTCTGAATTTAGGTGTCAATTCACCATGGAATACCCACACCTTTACTCCAAGTACGCCGTATGTAGTTTGTGCTCTTTTAGTAGCGTAGTCAATGTCAGCTCTGAGAGTTTGCAACGGTACTCGACCTTCTCGCACCCACTCACTTCTTGCGATTTCAGCCCCATTTAATCTACCGGATACTTGAACTTTAATCCCCTGAATGTTAACTCTTTGAGCTTTTTGAATGGCTTGTCTAGTAGCTCTCCGAAAAGCTACTCTTTTTTCCAATTGTTGAGCTATAAATTCTGCGATCAAAGATGCATCAGAATCAGCTTTGCTCAACTCACTTACATTAATCCGGATCTGTTTTTTATTATGTAAAAGTTTATTCAAATCATCTCTTAGTTTTTCAATACCAGCTCCAGATCTTCCTACAATACTTCCCGGGCGAGAGGTATGAATTTCTAACTCAATTTGGTCTGATTTTCTATGGATTTCAATTTTAGATATGCCAGCAGCAGATAAGTTTTTTTCAATATGAGTTCTTATTTTATAATCTTCTTCGAGAATAGAAGGATAAAACTCTTTAAGTTCAAACCATGAAGATCTGTGTTTTTGAGTTATCCCAAGTCTAAACCCTAATGGATGCGTCTTTTGTCCCATTGTTATTAATTCCCGTTGTATGTTTATATTTAAAATTTTTAAGACACTTTAGATAGGCTTACGCGGATGTGACAAGTCGGTTTTTGTATTTTATAACCTCTACCTTGAGCCCTAGGTCTAAAACGTTTAAGGATAGGACCTGCGTCTGCACAAGCCTCAGTTATCTGTAATTCTCCCTTATTTAATCCGTTATTATTTTCAGCGTTTGCTCCAGCAGATTGTAATACCTGCAACACAGGTTTACAAGCTGAGTATGGCATAAATTCAAGTATCATTAAAGCTTCTTTATATGATTTTCCTCGAATTTGATTTAACACTCGGCGAACTTTATTTGGGGCCATTCTTATATACTTAGCAATAGCTTTTACCATAACCTTTATACTCCTATGTTATCTTTTTGCTTTCTTATCGCTTTTTACATGCGACCTAAAATTTCGAGTAGGAGAAAACTCACCTAGTTTATGACCTACCATTTGATCATTAATGTAAACAGGTACATGTTGTTTCCCGTTATAAACGGCGATAGTGTGTCCGACCATTGAAGGTAAAATTGTTGATGCTCGGGACCAAGTTTTTATAATATCTTTTTTACCACTTGTATTTAGTAAATCCACTTTTTTTGAAAGATTTGCACTAATAAAAGGACCTTTTGATAATGAACGACTCATGGTGTTATAGGTTTAAAATTGAATAAATTACACTGTAATTTTATAGATGCTACATCTTATCAGGATTATTTTCTTCCTCGAACTATATAAAAATCACTGTACTTTGTTTTTGCTCTAGTCTTTACTCCTAAAGCGGGTTTACCCCAAGGTGTAACGGGTCTTGCTCTACCTATAGGAGACCTTCCCTCGCCCCCTCCATGAGGGTGGTCGCATGGGTTCATAACAACACCCCTAACTGTAGGTCTAATACCCAGCCAGCGACTTCTACCAGCTTTCCCAGATGTAATATTATTGTATTCTATATTTCCAATCTGTCCAATCGTTGCATAGCACTCTTTTCGTATCATACGAACTTCACTCGAAGGAAGTTTCACAGTAACGAAGCTGCCGTCTTTTGCAACAATCTGCGCCGAAGTACCAGCAGATCTAACAATTTGACCTCCTCTACCAGGTATTAATTCTATATTATGAACATCCGTTCCCAATGGAATAGATTTAAGCGGAAGTGAATTACCAATTTCTAAGGGTGCATTCTCACCTGAAGAAATAGTTGACCCAACTTGTAAAGATTTAGGATGCAATATATATCGTTTTTCTCCATCTCTGTAGTGTACTAAAGCAATTCGAGCATTTCGATTTGGATCATATTCAATTGTAGCAATGATAGCTTCAATGTCTTTTTTGTTGCGTTTGAAATCTATGATTCTATATCTTTGTTTGTGGCCACCTCCTTTGTGACGTGTTGTAATAATTCCTCGATTATTTCTACCACCACCAGATATTTTTTTTGCAAGTAAAGTTTTTTCCGGTTTATTAGATGTAATTTCCGAAAAATCAGAGACAGATCTATTACGAGTTCCAGCTGTGTAAGGTCTGTAAAGTCTTATGGCCATAAGTATTTAGAGTATGTAAAAAGAGTTAGTTTTCTGAGAATAAATTTATAGAATTTCCTTGAGCTAAAGTGACAATTGCCTTCTTATAATTAGGTTTATTTCCTATAAACTTACCAATTCTACGCTGTTTTATTGGAGGATTCGATGTATTAATCGAAATCACTTTTACATTGAATAAGTATTCTATAGCACTTTTTAGTTGACTTTTATTTGATTTTGAATCAATTGCAAATGTATATTGATTTAATTCTAGTAACTTAGTCGCTTTATCTGTAATTATGGGATATTTAACCAAATCAATTAACTTTCTCAAGTTCATAGTTTTACTCGCTAAATTGGGTAATGTTTGTTAATGCTTTTTCAGTAATAAGCACGTGTTTCGCTAACAATAAATCTCTAAGATTTACCGTATTCGCGTAAAGCAACTGTACATTTGGAATATTACGCAGGGATAAACTTAAGTTGTTGTTGCTCTCATGAACAATAATTAAAGATTTAGCTCCTTGGTCATTGGGAATAATTTTCCCTAAAATAGTTACAATATCTTTAGTTTTAGAAGTACTTATAGAATTGAATGTATCTTCTACTACTAGTACTTTGTGCATGCTATGATAAAAAGCTGTACTTAGAGCTAGTTGTCTTTCTTTGATATTAATTTTTTTGTTGTATGATCTAGGTTTTGGGCCAAATGTAACTCCTCCTCCATTCCAAAGAGGAGAATTACTAGAACCAGATCTAGCTTGCCCTGTACCTTTTTGTTTCCATGGCTTTCTACCACCTCCCCTAACCTCACTTCTTGTTTTACATGAAGCTGTTCCTTGTCTTCGATTTCGATCTTGAATCACTATAGATTTATGAATTAAATACTTAGGGGCCAAATCATTAACTCGGAAGGAAATGGAGATAGATTTATTTAAACCTACAGTTCCATGAGAATCACGAACTTCATAGCTGAGTTGTTTATTTACTGTCATTGTGTATTTTTAACTAAGTTAATTTTAATTATTTAGTAATCTTTTTTATACTTAGAAGATTGCCTAACTTACCTGGTATTGCACCTTTAACTACTAGTAAATTATTTTCTGGGTTTATTAAAACAATCTGTAAATTTTTTATTGTTGTTTGCTTCCCACCAAGTCGACCTGCCATCTTCTTACCTGGGTAAACTCTTCCTGGAGTTGTTCCCATACCAATAGAACCAGGTTCTCGGTGATTTTTTGAACCATGCGTCATAGGACCTCTCGTAAAGTTATGTCGTTTGACAGTTCCAGCAAATCCTTTACCTATAGTTTTACCAGTAACAGATACTTTATCTCCTAAAGTAAATGAATTTACAGAAATGGTTGCACCCAGGACTTCTCCTGCAGAAGAATGGACCCTGTATTCTTTTAAATATTTCAGCGGTGGGTTCCCCGCTTTTTCTAGATGTCCAAGTCTAGGCTTAGTCAGTAATTTTGATTGTATTTCTGAATATCCCACTTGAATGGCACTATAACCATCTGTCTCTAAGGTTTTTATTTGAGTAATAAGACATGGTCCTGCTTTAATAATCGTAACTGGGATGGCTAAACCAGATTCGTCAAAAATTTGTGTCATTCCTAGTTTTGTGCCTAAAATACCTATGTTCATAAGAGTGTTTAGAGTAAAGAATTTTATACTAATAACAGAGTGACTATTTATATTATTTAAATTATTTTATAGTCACAAAATAAAATACCATACTATTTTTGACTTTGGACTCTTTCACAATAAATTAATTCTTTCATTTAGAAGGTTCGGTAAATACCACTTGTAAACTCTACTCTTAAATGCAATTATAAAGTTATCATTATTCTATAGTTAGAATAACTAGTAAATTTTAACCTTATTTGAAATCTATGGGAAAAGTTGTTGGAATAGATCTTGGGACGACGAATTCTGTTGTAGCAGTTATGGAAGGTGGAAAACCTACTGTTATACCAAATGCAGAAGGATTTAGAACTACACCCTCTGTAATAGCGTATACAAAAAATGGAGACCGTTTAGTAGGTCAGATCGCTAAACGACAAGCTGTGATTAACCCGGATAATACATTCTATTCAGTAAAGCGTTTTATTGGAAGAAAATCAGATGAGGTTTCCGAGGAGCTAAAACAAGTTTCTTACATTGTAAAAACTGACGGCCAAGGAAATATAAAGCTGGAATGCCCAGCTTTAAAAAGAGACTTTGCTGCAGAAGAAATGTCCGCTGAAGTACTACGTAAACTCGTGGATGACGCTAGTAAGTATCTTGGAGAACAAGTAAAACAAGCAGTAATTACAGTCCCAGCATATTTTAACGACTCTCAAAGACAAGCTACAAAAGATTCAGGTAAAATAGCGGGCCTTGAAGTATTACGAATAATAAATGAACCAACTGCAGCATCTCTCGCATACGGGTTAGATAAAAAAAATAATGAAACCATTTTAGTATTTGACTTAGGTGGGGGAACTTTTGATGTCTCGGTGTTAGAGGTTGGAGATGGAGTATTTGAAGTTTTATCAACTGCAGGAGATACTCACTTAGGTGGAGATGACTTCGATGATAAGATTGTTAGATGGCTTCTAAGTGAGTTTAAAAATGAGAGTGGAATTGATTTAAAAACTGATAGACAGGCGTTACAAAGATTAACTGAAGCTTCTGAAAAAGCTAAGGTAGAACTATCTAATTTAACTCAGACAGAAATAAATCTTCCTTTTATCACTGCAACGAACACTGGTCCTAAACATTTAGAGCGTGTACTAACACGTGGTAAATTTGAAGAGTTATGCTCATCTTTAATAGATAGAGCAAGAACTCCTGTCGACAATGCATTAAAAGATGCAAAATTAGATTCAAGTAAAATAGATGAAATTGTTTTAGTTGGAGGATCTACTAGAATTCCAGCCGTAAAAGAATTAGTAAAGAAAATCCTTGGGAAGGATCCTAACCAAACTGTAAACCCAGATGAGGTTGTTGCAATTGGTGCAGCAGTACAGGCAGGTGTGTTAGCTGGAGAAGTTAAAGATATCCTACTTTTGGATGTAACTCCACTGTCTTTGGGTGTAGAAACCTTAGGAGGAATAACAACACGAATAATTGCACGTAATACAACAATCCCTACTAAAAAATCGGAAGTTTTTTCAACAGCAGTAGACAATCAACCAAATGTAGAGATTCATGTTTTACAAGGGGAAAGAGAGTTTGCACGAGATAATAAGAGCTTAGGAACGTTCCGACTAGATGGAATTTTACCTGCTCCTCGAGGAGTTCCTCAAATAGAAGTGACATTTGATATTGACGCTAATGGAATACTATCTGTAACTGCCAAAGATAAAGGCAGTGGAAAAGAGCAATCTATTACCATAACAGGTGCATCGACTTTACCTAATGATGAAGTGGAAAGATTGGTAAAAGAATCAGAACAAAGTGCTTCAGCTGATAAGGAAAAACGTGAAAAAGTTGATTTAAAAAACCAAGCTGATTCGTTATGCTATCAATCTGAAAAACAAGTTGAAGAATTAAAAGAAAAAATTAGTTCACCCGATAAAGAGAACATCGTAGATTTAATTAGTAAACTAAGATCAGCTATCAATACTGAGTCTTATGATCAGATTAAATCCTTAAGCAAAAGTCTACAAGATTCGTTGATGGAAGTTGGGAAAAAAGTCTACAGCACTACACCTAATAGTTCCAATGATTCTAAAGCATCTGCAGACTCTGTAATAGATGCTGATTTTTCAGAAACTAAATAACTTAAAAAGGAATACATAATAAATACATATGTATTCCTTTCTTTTATTGGCTAGGAGTTAGGCTCCTACTGTCTCTTTAGCTTCATACATTGTCTCAAGTTTAATTTCTAAGAGATTTCTTTCCCTTGCAAATTTTTCCGTATTACGTTTAATTTTCCCTCGGACAAAACCTGGTATTTTTCCAAGTTCTTGTAAAGCTTCACTGGACCAACGGAGTTGGTCTTCTGCAGATAGAGTTCCAGTTAATGCATCTGTGGTGTCGTGACCTCCAAAAAGTTCTAACAGGTGATCTTCCATACCTAGCGTAAAAGAATTATATACAAGGTCCGCAATCTGATTTGTACCTTCATATCCCATAAAAGGTTTATAACTTAGTGGGAAGTTTTGAATATGTACTGGTGAAGATATAACTCCACAAGGAATGTTTAATCTTTTTCCAATATGGCGCTCCATTTGCGTACCAAATATAGCAGATGGTTCAGTTTTTGCTATTAAATCAGCGATCAAGCAGTGATCTTCTGTAATCACAACATTATCACATAACCCCTCAACCTGACTTCTAAACCATTGTTCATCATTTTTACAATAAGTACCTGCCCAAGATACATGAATACCCATTTCGCGACATAAAACTTTTGTTATTGCAGCAGCGTGGGTAGAATCTCCAAAAACAACAGCTCTCTTTCCAGTTAAATTTTGACAATCGATGGATCTTGAGAACCAAGCAGATTGAGATATGAATTTTGTTTGTTGATGAATGTAGTCTTCGAAAGAAACTACATACCCTTGTACATTCAGGATACTCTGAATTTCTCTTATAAATGAAGCTGTTTCTATAATACCTATTGGAGAAGTAGACACGTAGGGTATATTAAATTCTTTTTTCAAATACTCAGCTGCCATTAAGCCTGTCTCTCTGTAAGGAACAATATTAAACCATGCTCTGGGTAAGTCCTTTAGATCATTAACAGACGCTCCACCAGGTATAACTAGATTTAAATCAATATTTAGATCCCTAAATATTTTTTTCAATTCTGATATATCATGCTGATTATGAAATCCTAAACAAAATGAGCCTATAATATTAACTGAAGGACGTGTTGTCTTTACAGTATTTATAGTTTTGTACTTAATAGCTTTAGTTAGATAAAAATCTACGATCTGTTCTAGAGTTTTATCAGCAGCTTGCAGTTCATTTACTCGATAGTGATTAACATCTGCCAAAATAACATCAGCTTTTGATTCTAAAGCTGCTCTGTTAACAAAGTTTTGTAAGTCTTCTTGTAGAATACTTGATGTACAAGTAGGAGTTAGAACAATTAAATCAGGTTGTTCTTCATGATCTTTACGTGTAATGTTAGACACAACTTTCTCTTGAGACCCTCTTGCTAGAACATGTCGATCTACAACACTCGCTGTCACAGGGGTAAAATCACGTTCTCTTTCGAGCATAGACTTCATTACATTGAAATAATCATCTCCTAAAGGAGCATGCATAATTGCGTAAACATTTTTAAAAGAACTAGCGACTCTTAATGTTCCAATGTGGGCTGGTCCTGCATACATCCAGTAAGCAAGTTTCATATGCAATTTCTCCTTAAGTTATACGAAAGAATACACTTCAAAGTCAATTAAATTCACTCTAGTTATTCTCTCTAAAAGATTATACAATAATAATTATCTTATTAGTTTTGAACATTAATTCTTTGCTTGAAAAATTTACCTGGTGAAAATTTTGCTGTAAATGTTTCGCATGGATGATTCCCCTGCGTAAATGTTACACTAAGCTTTTTCGTGGATTTATAAAAAGAACCAAATCCAACGAGCCTAACTCTTTCCCCTTCTGAGACTTTATTCACAATAATTTCCAAAATTGAAGTTAATACATTATCAATTTCTTTTTTTGTTAACTCAGTTTTATAAGCAATATCATTTACCAAATCTTTTTTATTCATATTTTAGAAATACTAATTTACTTTTAAGTATACATGTCTTCTATGTAAACAAAATAGGAGCAAAAAATAATTATAAGAGTAGTTGTGTAGAGATATGTCAGATATCCATATCCCTATCCCATTAATATTTAAGCTGCTACTTTTTGACGTATAAAATCTACTGCTTGTTGTAGATTGGAAATTTGTTCAGCCGTTTCATCTGGAATTTCAATATTAAATGCTTCCTCAATCGCCATAACCAATTCTACTGTATCCAAAGAATCGGCACCCAGATCATTAGCAAAGTTCGCGTCCTTTGTCACTTGACTTTTTTCAACTCCAAGTTGTTCAGAAATAATGCTTTGTACTTTATCAAAAATTTCTTGTTCGTTCATATATGTATAAGGATAAGTGTTTCAAATGGCATTCTTAAGTAACCTTAATAGATCTCTGCAGAATATGCAAGTTCTGTAAATACTAGTACAATTAAGAAAATCTCACATTTAGAATTAGTTTTTCATACAGATTTTAATTATTCTTAACAGAATGAAAACAGTGGATTATAAGAGGTATATATAATGCTATACTAACTAATAATGAAAACTTGCTTAACCTAATTGAAAAATCAATCTTTTGTGAAGACATGAATCTTCACAATTCTAGGTAACTATTCCTAAGCGAGCGTTTTTAGTTTCTTGTCTCAGAAGAGGAAACCTCAATGACAATTAGCTCAACAGAGCAAGAGGCAAAAAAAGTTTCAATTACAGTAGATAGAAACCCTGTTAACACGTCATTTGAAAAATGGGCTCAACCAGGTCATTTTTCTCGCACATTAGCTAAGGGACCAAAGACTACTACTTGGATTTGGAATTTACATGCCGATGCACACGATTTTGATAGTCATACTAGTTCATTAGAAGATATATCTCGTAAAATTTTCAGTGCTCATTTTGGACAACTCTCTATCATATTTTTATGGTTGAGTGGAATGTACTTCCATGGAGCTAGATTTTCTAACTATTCTGCGTGGTTAAGTAACCCAACAGCTATTAAGCCTAGTGCCCAGGTTGTTTGGCCAATAGTTGGACAAGAAATTTTAAATGGTGATGTTGGTGGTGGATTCCAAGGGGTACAAGTTACATCCGGCTTCTTCCAAATCTGGAGAGCGTCTGGAATTACAAATGAAGTTGAACTATACTGGTCTGCACTAGCAGGACTTATCATGTCTGGCTTGATGTTATTTGCAGGTTGGTTCCACTATCATAAGGCTGCTCCAAAGTTAGAATGGTTCCAAAATGCAGAATCTATGCTGAACCATCACTTGTCTGGTTTATTAGGACTAGGATGTTTATCTTGGGCAGGACATCAAATTCATGTCTCTTTACCGATTAATAAACTTTTAGATGCAGGTGTAGCGCCTCAAGAAATCCCTTTACCACACGAATTTGTCGTAAATAGAGATCTTATGGCTCAGCTTTATCCTAGTTTTAGTAAAGGTTTGGTTCCATTTTTCACGTTAAATTGGAGTGAATATTCTGATTTCTTAACTTTCAAAGGTGGATTAAATCCTGTTACGGGTGGGTTATGGTTAAGTGATACAGCTCATCATCATCTTGCATTAGCTGTATTATTTATTGTGGCTGGCCACATGTATCGCACAAATTGGGGTATAGGTCATAACATGAAAGAACTTTTGGAAGCTCATAAAGGACCTTTCACAGGTGAAGGACATAAAGGCCTATATGAAATTTTGACTACATCTTGGCATGCACAACTAGCTATAAACCTAGCAATGATGGGATCTCTTAGTATCATAGTTGCTCATCATATGTATGCAATGCCGCCGTACCCTTACATAGCTACAGATTATCCGACTCAACTATCTATATTCACACACCATATGTGGATTGGAGGATTCTGTATATCTGGTGCTGCAGCACATGCTGGTATTTTCATGGTTAGAGACTACAACCCTGCTCAAAACTATAATAATCTATTAGATCGAGTTATCAGACACCGAGATGCTATTATATCTCATTTAAATTGGATATGTATTTTCTTAGGATTCCATAGTTTTGGATTATATATTCATAACGATACTATGAGAGCCCTGGGTCGTACTCAAGATATGTTCTCGGATACAGCTATACAATTAAAACCTGTGTTTGCTCAATGGGTTCAAAACATACATACGCTAGCCCCAGGTAATACAACTCCTAATGCTCTATCTACAGCAAGTTACGCCTTTGGAGGCGATATAATTGCAGTTGGGAATAAGGTGGCTATGATGCCTATAACGCTGGGTACAGCCGATTTTATGGTACATCATATTCATGCATTTACGATTCATGTTACAGTGTTAATTCTTCTTAAAGGAGTATTATTCTCTAGAAATTCGCGCTTAATACCTGATAAAGCAAACTTAGGTTTTAGATTCCCTTGTGATGGTCCTGGTAGAGGAGGCACATGCCAAAGTTCTGCATGGGATTCTGTATTCCTAGGCTTATTCTGGATGTACAATTGTATCTCTGTTGTAATATTCCATTTTAGTTGGAAAATGCAATCTGATGTATGGGGAACTGCTGGTACAGATGGTACTGTTACTCATATTACAGGTGGAAATTTTGCTCAAAGTGCGATCACAATTAATGGATGGCTAAGAGATTTCTTATGGGCTCAAGCTTCCCAAGTTATCCAATCCTATGGTTCCGCATTATCTGCATACGGGTTAATATTTTTAGGAGCCCATTTCATCTGGGCATTTAGTTTAATGTTCTTGTTTAGTGGAAGAGGATATTGGCAAGAGCTTATTGAGTCCGTTGTATGGGCACACAATAAATTACATGTAGCTCCAGCTATTCAACCAAGAGCATTGAGTATTACACAAGGACGTGCTGTAGGTCTTGCACATTACCTTCTAGGAGGTATTGGAACGACTTGGGCATTCTTCTTAGCGCGAATTATTTCAGTAGGATAAGAGTAATTAGTATTTAAGGGAGAATTATGGTAACAAAATTTCCTAAATTTAGTCAGGCCCTTGCCCAAGATCCAGCAACTAGAAGGATTTGGTATGGGTTAGCGACTGCGCACGATTTCGAAAGTCACGATGGAATGACTGAAGAAAATCTTTATCAAAAGATCTTTGCTTCTCATTTTGGTCATTTAGCTATTATATTTTTATGGACGTCTGGTAACCTTTTCCATGTAGCATGGCAAGGTAACTTTGAACAATGGGTTCTAAATCCTTTAAAAGTTAAACCAATCGCTCATGCAATTTGGGATCCACACTTTGGTCAGCCTGCAATTAAAGCGTTTACAAAAGGTGGTGTATCGTACCCAGTTAACATAGCGACATCAGGTGTCTACCATTGGTGGTACACAATAGGTATGAGAAATAATAATGATCTATACGCTGGATCACTATTTTTACTATTCCTAGCAGCTGTTTTACTATTTGCAGGTTGGTTACATCTACAACCAAAATTTAAACCTGGTCTGTCTTGGTTTAAAAATAATGAGTCCCGTTTAAACCATCACCTATCTGGTTTATTTGGTTTCAGCTCTCTTGCATGGTCTGGTCATTTAATACATGTTGCTATCCCAGAAGCAAGAGGTCAACACGTTGGGTGGGATAATTTTACTAAAGTGGCTCCACATCCGGCTGGACTGACTCCATTCTTTACAGGCAATTGGAACTTATATGCAGCCTCTCCAGATACAAATAGCCACATTTTTGGTACAAGTGAAGGATCAGGTACTGCTATATTAACTTTTTTAGGTGGATTCCACCCACAAACTCAAGCTTTATGGCTTTCTGATATAGCACATCATCACTTAGCAATCGGTGTTGTCTTTATATTTGCTGGTCATATGTATCGTACGAATTGGGGAATTGGCCACAGTTTGAAAGAGATCTTAGATGCTCATCGTCCTCCAGGAGGTAGACTTGGTGCTGGTCATAAAGGATTGTTTGAAACAATTAGTAATTCTTTACACTTCCAGTTAGGGTTGGCTTTGGCTTCTCTAGGAGTTATAACATCTTTAGTAGCGCAACATATGTATGCTTTACCATCATATGCTTTTATAGCTAAGGATTATACAACTCAAGCAGCTTTATATACACATCATCAATACATAGCTGGTTTCTTAATGGTTGGTGCATTTGCACACGGTGCAATATTCTTTGTCCGCGACTATGATCCTGAGCAAAACAAAAATAATGTTCTAGCTCGTATCTTAGAACATAAAGAAGCAATAATTTCTCACTTAAGTTGGGTTTCCTTATTCTTAGGTTTCCATACTTTGGGTTTGTATGTTCATAATGACGTTGTTGTAGCTTTTGGACAACCTGAAAAACAAATCTTAGTTGAGCCAGTATTTGCACAATGGATCCAAGCATCTTCTGGAAAAGCATTATATGGATTTGATGTTCTACTATCCTCAACTGGAAGTTTAGCTTCTAATGCAAGTAACAATATTTGGTTACCTGGATGGTTAAGTGCAATTAATGATGGTAAAAATTCTTTATTCCTACCTATAGGACCAGGTGATTTTTTAGTTCATCATGCAATTGCATTAGCTTTACACACAACAACTTTAATTTTGGTTAAAGGAGCGTTGGACGCGAGAGGTTCTAAACTTATGCCTGATAAAAAAGACTTCGGGTATAGTTTCCCTTGTGATGGACCAGGAAGAGGAGGCACTTGTGATATTTCTGCCTGGGATGCTTTTTATCTATCTATGTTCTGGATGTTAAATACAATAGGTTGGGTAACATTCTATTGGCATTGGAAACATGTTACAATTTGGCAAGGAAATCCAGGTCAGTTTAATGAGTCTTCTACATATATCATGGGATGGCTTAGAGACTACTTATGGTTAAATTCTTCTCCTCTTATTAATGGATATAATCCATATGGAATGAATAGTTTATCTGTTTGGTCTTGGATGTTCTTATTTGGTCATTTAATCTGGGCGACTGGATTTATGTTCTTAATTTCTTGGAGAGGATATTGGCAAGAACTTATTGAAACATTAGCATGGGCTCATGAAAGAACTCCTCTAGCTAACCTTGTTCGCTGGAAAGACAAACCAGTAGCATTATCTATCGTTCAAGCTAGACTTGTAGGGTTAATTCATTTTACAGTTGGGTATATATTTACATACGCAGCGTTTGTAATTGCGTCTACAACTGGTAAATTCGGTTAAGTTATTATTAAAGCTATCTTACAGGATAGCTTTAATAATATTTTTATTTAAGTTATAAGACTAAATATTTCAAATTATATCTGGTAGACTATTTAATCATCACTTACACTAATTGGTTAAAATCTATGGCAAAAAAGAATATGATCGAACGTGAAAAAAAACGTCAATCTTTAGTACTTAAATATGGTAAAAAAAGAACAGAAATTAAAGAGTCTATAAAATTATCTACTTCGTTTCAAGAAAAATTGGCATTGTATGGAAAATTTCAATCTCTACCTAGAAATTCATTTCCTTCAAGATTAAGAAATAGATGCTGGATGACTGGACGTAGTAGAGGTTATTATAGAAGTTTTGGGATTTCTAGACACGTTTTAAGAGAGATGGCACACAACTGTTTATTGCCTGGCGTGACAAAATCGAGTTGGTAATTTTTTGGATGAAAATAGTAGTAATCAGTATTGATTACTACTAATTTTTGAAATTTCTTTATAAACCAAATTGATTTCCTCTTCTGTACTGAAGATACGCTGCTACAAACAGTCCTGCTAGTGTTACAGGAATTAACCCAAGAACAATTCCAAATAATAAAGGTTCTATCATTTTATTATTACTAATATAAATTTATATAACTACAAGCACTATAACATCAAAAGCTTCCTGATGATCATTATAGCTTAGGTTTAGATCATGACTGAAAAAGTTGGGATATTTTTGCTTTTAAAAATATCCCAACTTTTTCATTTATCTAAAGCCAACAGCTGCCTGCCACACAAATGCTAGTAGAAGAAAAAATACAGGTATAACCGGAGCTACGTCAATAATTGGTTTGAAGATTGCGTAAGCTTCTGGTAGCTTCGCTAATAATAAAGTTTCTGCCATATCTTAAATAACCTCTTTACTGAAGAAATGTAATTTGTAAAGCTTGAATAAAAAACCAAAAAACTCATTAATTTTCTATTCATCTATTATATACTTTACAATATAGCTTAATTTAAGGCTAATTAACTATTTAGAATAGTTTTTAAAATTTACTTAACACAGAGATCTCAAATCTTTTTTATGTTATTTTTATCCATTGTATTTTATTTATGAAATAATCGTCACAAATACAAGAGGATAGTATAACATGTATTAGAACAATCTTTTTTCTTATGCCTTGTCGTACAATACTAGCTTAGGAAATTAAGATTTCTTTGAAATGTGAATATTATTTCTGAGGAAAAAGAATATGGTAGCTATTTTACAATTACTTGTTAGTATTTTGATACTGTTGTCTTTTGCTCTTGTTGTAGGAGTTCCCGTTATATTAGTTTCTCCAGGAGAATGGGAGAAATCTAAAGGTGTGGTCTATACAGGAGCTGGTTTATGGTTTGGGCTTGTTATAGTAACAGCAGCGTTTAATTCATTTATTATATAGTTATAAAAAAGCCATCAAACCTATTGATGGCTTTTTTTTACATAATACCCATTGACAAATTAGTCTTTTGTGAACTAATATTTAAGTCATTAGGTTATATGCGGGTGTAGCTCAGTGGTAGAGCGCAACCTTGCCAAGGTTGATGTCGCGCGTTCGAATCGCGTCACCCGCTAGTAAAGTGTATTGAAGGTTTAGTTTTAGATTAAAGGAGAGAGTGGGATTCGAACCCACGGAAACCGCAAAGTCTCTTCTGATTTCAAATCAGACGCATTCGACCAACTCTGCCACCTCTCCAAAGGTTGCTAACAGTACATTGATTAGCAACCCGATTGACTAATTGATAGACTTATTTGTAAATTTAACTTGGGCTGGATTAAGGTTTTTCCCAATAGAATGAGAAACGTTTCCTACCCCAATTCTTCCTGCATTAACTTTTTCTGGAAACACTCCATCTTTAGGGTGTAGATATTGTACTTCTCCACTTGGGAAAATTCTATAAATTTTATAGTCTGTGATTTTAAAACTAGTCTTTACTTGAGTTGCTAGAGCTAAGCATTGCTCTTTTCTTGCCAAATATAACAAATTTTCTCCTTTTCTCATTATAGCAGCACCACCCGTAGGCATTTCAAATACTTGTTCTTTGGAACTTGTCCACGTAATAGCATATTTCTCTTCAACCTCTGCAGCTCTTAACCAGCCACCTGTACTACCTTCAAATGTAGGAGACGGTATTTGTAAATTTAATGTTTCGCTCATATTGATATTTATTTAATATAAAATAATTATAGCACCAATCTATCAATTTAAAAGAAAAATTAAAATTTAATAGCGGAGAATGGATTTGAACCATTGACCTTCGGGTTATGAGCCCGACGAGCTACCAGACTGCTCTACCCCGCGTTTACATATAATTATTATATCATGAATTATTTTAATAGATGAAGTTTTTATTTAATGGTCCATATTTATACATGTTAGTATAAAAATAGCTGTAGTGTTTATTAAAATTACTGTGCGCAATCTATACATTATAGGTAAAACTTCATACGTTCCAACTAGTGTATCTTGAAGAAGGATTTCATTTGTTTTAACCCATGTTTGTCCGTCATACCATCCTGATTCCTCGTATGTTATAGTGGAATTCATTAATCTCTCATAGACATATTTCCAAGCAAGATATAATCTTAAGATCCATAAGTTAAAAATTCCTACAGCACTAATAATGATTTGTAGTACAGAAGTTATTTCATTTTTTTCCCAGCCCTGGCTATTTGTTACTACTATCGATGTTAACAACATCAAGGATGTTAAAATTATGAATAAAGTTTTAGCGAATGAAAATGATTCTCCTCTAGTCCAAGAAAAAGTAAACGAATTTTTTAAATCAGTATATTCAGTTAGGGGTCTTTGATACCTAGGTACTGGGCATTGTCGATTCATAGAAAAATTATTACACATTACTTGAAGTAGAAATCACTATTGTCAAAATAAAGAAAATAGCAGTTAAAGTCCAAGTAACTTTAGTTATATTTTCTTCTGAGGTACGGGTACTACCAAATATTTGGTTTTGTCCACCTAAACCTTGTGATTTAGGGTTATGAAGAATAATGAAAAAAATTAAAGCAAGTGAACATAAAGTCCAAATAGTATGTAGCATAGTGTTTTTGAATGTATGTAGAAGGAATTTTTAATAGAAATTCCTCCTTTATTTAGATTGATTTCTATTACAAATTTTACTCTCCTTGCAGTTTTAATAATGCAAAGCCTAAAGCCAACCCTACTAAAGTTATTGCAACACTAATAGAACCTGCTGTAATTATTTCATTTCCCATAGTATACTCCTTTTATATATCAATACTCTCTAATCTAAAAACCGTTTCTACCCCATACTACTAATGCTAATGAAAATGTGAACATTACCATTAGAGAGGACCATCCTAAGCTTATTATATCCATAAATTAAGTTTGTAAAATAGTTGGAGTTTGTAAGGTAACTTTTCTCTGAATATGCTGTATGTTTTCCCATAGAATAACAACATATTTATTCGTGTAGTTAAATTATCATTATACTATATAACTACTTCTCTTTTAGGTTGAGGAGAAGATTTAATAATTTTAAAGATATATATACTAAAATTTATTTTTAAGTTCAGTTTAATATGAAAACAAGAAATTTTAAAAAATAAAGATTCGTAGCTTAATCTAAAGATCTATGACATTTCAACTGTAAAGAAGCTAAAGTTCTGAAAGATTTCTACTCAATATTAATAATATCAATAATCATTGCATTTTGTTATCAAAGTGATTTTAAACGATTATCCTGTAATTGAAGAAGTTACATATAAGATAATCTAGATATTTATTCACATGACAAGTAATTTAGCAACTCAATTACGAGAAGGAACAAGTAAGTCTCATAGCATGGCGGAAAATGTAAGTTTCGTAAAATCATTTTTAGGTGGAGTAATTGATAAAGAGTCTTATCGTAAATTAGTTTCAAATCTATATTTTGTGTATTCTGCAATGGAAGAAGAGATGGAGAAAAATAAAAATAACCCTTTTATCAAACCTATCTATTTTCAGGAGTTAAATCGTCGAAGAAGTTTAGAGATGGATTTAGAATATTACTACGGTTCAAGCTGGAGTTCTTCTATAGTACTCTCAGAAGCAACAAAGGCTTATGTAGAAAGAATACAAACGATTTCTAATGAAAAACCTGAGTTACTTGTAGCGCATGCTTATACAAGGTATTTAGGAGACCTTTCTGGTGGGCAGATACTAAAAAAAATAGCCCAAAGAGCTATGAACCTTTCTGATGGAAGGGGATTAGCTTTCTATGAGTTCAATGAAGTTAAAGATGAGCAAGAATTTAAGCAGAATTATAAAAAAGCTCTTGATTCTTTAGCCTTAGATTCTATTCTAGCAGATCAAATCGTAGCAGAAGCTAATATTTCATTTACCATGAACATGAAGATGTTTCAAGAATTAGAAACTAGCTTTACGAGAATTTTAGTAAAACTAGTGACTAATTGGTTTTCGTCTCTGTTTCAACCAACAACAAGTCTAGGTTAGTCGATCATTTAAAAAAGATGTAAAAAAATCTCTCTGAGCTTCATTTACATCTTTTTCTATTGAGTATAATATAAAGGTTAGAATATAATTCACAGGTATAAACAACATGGGTAAATTAAAAACTCGACATTCGGCTAAAAAAAGATTCCGTAAAACAGTCACTGGGAAATTTATAAGACGCCGAGCTTTCAAAGGTCACTTACTAGAAAAGAAATCTTCTAAACGAAAAAGAGGTTTATCACAACATATGGTAGTTTTTTTTGGAGATTCGATAGCTTTACGTAGTATGCTTCCTTATCTTTAAAATTAATTCTAGTCACAATATAAAATAACAAGTAAGGATAAAATGGTAAGAGTAAAAAGAGGTAATGTAGCTCGAAATAGAAGAAATAAGATCTTAAAAATAGCCAAAGGCTTTAGAGGAACGCATTCCAAACTTTTTAGAATGGCAAATCAACAAGTCATGAAAGCATTAAGATACTCATATGTTGGTAGAAAAAGAAGAAAAAGAGAGTTTCGGAGCTTGTGGATCGTCCGAATCAATGCTTCTGTTCGAGAAGATGGATTAAATTATAGCTCTTTCATGAGTAACTTGAAGCATTCTAACGTCGCTTTAAATAGAAAGATGCTAGCTCAATTAGCAGTTTTAGACGCTCCTTGTTTAAAAAAAGTAGTTAGTTTAGTAACTAGATAACATATAAAAAAAGTATGTGTAAAAATAAATATATTTATTTTTACACATACTTTTTTTTAAAAGTTCATCTCTGCTAATTGTACTTTCTCGAATTGTTTTTTCTTAAGCACTAATAAAATTTGAGCTAATATTATAGTAAAGAAAAATGCAATCATTCCCTTTACTCGAGCTGGACTTTGTAGAACGATTTCAGTTTCAGTTTGTCCAAAACCTCCTACGTTAGGATCTATTGTTAAAGTTTGATCTGCAAGTAGTGTTTGACCTTCTTTAACTAAAAGATCCGGACCTGCAGGTATAGAAACGTTTAAAACGTCTCCTCGTTTAGATTTTACAGATAAATTATAACCACCTGCAGCTAGTTTTTCTACTTTGACTAACTGACCTTCTGCCGGAGATGTATAAACTGTATTGTTAGTCTTAGTGCCAGTAGGGTTCACTTGGCCACGACCACGATTCGCTCCAACATAGATAGGGTACTTAATAAAATGTACATTCTTATTTTCTGCTGGGTTAGGGGCTAAAATAGGGAAAACAATTTTCTGATGCTTATCTCCTGGAATAGGACCTATAACTAGGATATTTGGTTTTGATCCGCTATAAGTAGATATTGTTAACCCTTTAGTTTCTTCTTTCAATTCTTCAGAAAGTCTTTCTTTTGGAGCTAGTGTAAACCCTTCAGGCAGTATTAAAACAGCACCTACATTTAAGGGTCCTCTTGTTCCATCACCTGTCACTTGTTTTACTGTTAAGTCATAGGGTATTTGTACTTCGGCTCCAAAAACTGTATCAGGTAATACACCTTGTGGTACTTCAATTTCTACTGGCTTTTGTGCTAGATGACAATTTGCGCATACAATCCTTCCTGTAGCTTCACGAGGATTTTCATAAGCCTGTTGTGCAAAGATTGGAAAAGCATTCGAAAGATCTGGGTTCAGCACAGTTGTTAATGCAACTATAGCCAAAGCACTTTGTGTTAAACTCTTAGTTAAATTTAATAAGTAATTATATTTCATTAGTCTCCGAACTGTTTCTTAAAATAGATAATTAAACGTCTGAAATAGAGGCAAGGGTGCTTCTTTATTTTATAAGACGGGATTAACTCAGTAAAATAAGCTATTTATAATATGATTTATGATATTAGATTATAACTTACCTTATGGAGATAATTACATTTTATGTTAGCATCAGAACTATGCAAAAGTTCTGTTTATATAGTTGATCTTGAAATCTTAAACAAGAACATTAACTTTATTATTTTAACTTAAAAATTAATGTTGTAATCAACATTTCTTCTACTTTTTTCTACCAATAGAACAATTCCAGCACCTAAAAAATATAAAATAATCACTATTGAAGACATCAAAATTTGAGTTAATGGGTCCACAGACGGTGTTAAGATTGCTCCTACTATAGTAGATCCAAGAATTACATATCTCCATATGGATATCATTGTCTCTCCCGAAACAATACGTAGTAAACCTAACATTATTTGGATAACTGGTAGTTGAAAAGCTAAGCCGGTACTAAACAATAGTATAAGAATAAATTCAAAATATTGCTCAAAAGACCAGAAAGGTTCTACAACTTCAGACCCATAGTTTATAAAGAAGTTTAAAGCTGCAGGAACTAATACAGAATAACCAAACATTAAACCGGATAAAAATAATGTAAGTGCCCCAAAAATTATTGGCAGAATAGTTTTTCGCTCACCCTTTGTCATCCCGGGTAAAACAAACAACATAATTTGGTAAATGAGGAATGGGCTGCTAAGCAATAAACCTGTGTAGGCAGCAACCTTAATTGAAGCAAAAAAGTATTCACCAGGGGCAAATTGTAGAAATTTTATACCTAAAGCAGGTTCCTGTAGGATCTTTACGATATTTTTCACACTAAACACACATAATACTATAGAACTTATTAATACAGCTACGGACCAGAATGCTCTTTGGCGTAACTCCTCTAGATGATCTGAAAGAGACATTTCAGCATCATTCTGCTTAATATTTAAACTATATGGAATTAGTAATTTTTTGTTTTGCTCCATAACCATTGGAAAATTAAAATTATTCAATATATTTGTTTATAACAACACTATTTTTCATAAATAAATACAGGTATATAAAAAACCTTTTATATACCTGTATTTATTTTACATTGTAGAAGCTTGTACACGAGCTCTAGCTTTACGTAGATTTTGCGTTGCTTCAATTTTTTCTTTACTAGTTTCAGCCTCATTAAAACGAGCCGTCATAACTTCTAAATTCTTTTGGGCTTCGTCTTTATCAATCTTTGAACCTTCTTCAGCTCCATTTACTAAAATTGTTAACTCGTCATTTTCAACCTCAGCAAATCCTCCCATTAAAACAACAGGGATCCAATCTTTATCTACTCTGACTCTCATGACACCTATATCTAGAGCAGTTAACAGAGGCGCGTGTCCTTTCAAAATACCTAGCTGCCCAGTACTACTTGGCAATATTACTTCTTCTGCATTTGCATCCCAAACGTTTCTATCTGGAGCTATGATGTTAACATGTAGAGACATTTTTACCTATCCTTTTAAGCTTTTTGCTTTACTAATAGCTTCATCGATATTACCAACAAGATAGAATGCTTGTTCTGGTAGTTCATCTAATTCACCATTTAGAATCATATTAAAACCTTTTATACTATCTGCTAAAGATACGTATTTACCAGGAGAACCTGTGAATACTTCAGCAACAAAGAAAGGTTGAGACAAGAAACGTTCTATTTTTCTAGCTCTTGCTACAGTTTGTCTATCTTCTTCAGATAGTTCATCTAAGCCTAAAATTGCAATAATATCCTGAAGTTCTTTGTATCTTTGTAATGTTTGTTTAACTGCTTGAGCTGTAGAATAGTGAAGTTTGCCCACAATCTCAATTTGTAACATTGTAGAAGTAGAGTCTAGAGGATCTACTGCTGGATAGATTCCTTTAGCAGCAAGGTTTCTAGATAACACAGTAGTTGCATCTAAATGAGAGAACGTAGTCGCTGGTGCAGGATCTGTTAAATCATCTGCAGGAACATATACGGCTTGAATAGATGTGATAGAACCTTCAGTTGTAGAAGTGATTCTTTCTTGTAGAGCTCCCATTTCTGTAGCTAGAGTAGGTTGATAACCTACTGCGGATGGCATACGTCCTAAAAGTGCAGATACTTCAGATCCAGCTTGAACGAATCTAAAGATATTGTCAATAAATAAAAGAACGTCTTGTTTGTTTATATCACGGAAATATTCTGCCATTGTTAAAGCAGTAAGACCTACTCGCATACGAGCTCCTGGTGGCTCGTTCATCTGACCATATACTAATGCTACTTTAGATTCTCCTAAGTTTTCTTCATTAATAACTTTGGATTCTTTCATTTCCATGTAAAGGTCATTACCTTCACGAGTTCTTTCACCTACTCCACCAAATACGGATACACCACCGTGAGCTTTAGCAATGTTATTGATTAACTCCATGATTAGAACTGTTTTACCAACTCCTGCACCACCGAATAGACCAATTTTTCCTCCTCTTCTATAAGGAGCTAGTAGATCTACCACTTTGATTCCAGTTTCAAATATGGATGGTTTCGTTTCTAGTTCGGTAAATGATGGAGATGATCTGTGAATAGGTAATGTTTTCTCAACTTTAAGATCTCCCATATTATCTACGGCTTCGCCTAAAACATTGAAAATTCTACCTAAAGTAACTTTTCCTACAGGAACGCTAATAGCACCTTCTGTATCAACTACTGACATCCCTCTTTTTAAACCATCAGTAGATGTCATAGAGACAGCTCTAACTCGATTGTTACCAAGTAGTTGTTGAACTTCACAAGTTACAGCAGATTCACCTTCTCCTATAATAATCGCATTATAAATTTTCGGTAGTTTTCCATTAGGAAATTCTGCATCTACGACAGGACCAATGATTTGAGTTATAAAACCAGCACTCGTTGCAGTTTTAACCATATTACTTTTAGTTTCCTCAGTAAAAATAAACAATAATTGTTTCGTAATAAATTTGTAATTAATAGATATAATACTTTGTGATTGAAATTAAAATCGTAGGATCTTTGCAAATCTATAAATTTCTTTTAAGAATTTTCACAAACATCTGAAGTATTTAAAGAACCCTTTATATGTTTTTATTTAGAACCCTTTCTGATTTGAATCACTTAAAAACATCACATCCATCAATATAGATTGTCTGAAGATATTCTACCAGTTGTTTTAAGCCAATTTTGAGCTTCAATATAATTATTTGGAGCTAATCGTATTGCTTGTTTCCAATATTCCGCAGCTTTGTCAAACATAGTTCGAGCTGTTTCTAAATCTTTTTTTTCCGAAGCTTTTACACCTTGATAGTGATAAATAACAGCTATGTTATTAATTGCTGGAGGTAATCTAGAATTTAAATCTAGCGCTTGGTGATAGTATTCCAATGCTTTTACATATTCTCCGTTACTAGCATAAATTAATCCAATATTATATAAAATATAACTTCGGTCATATGGGTCTTCTTCTAGTCTTAGAGCTTCATAATAATTCTCTAAAGCTTCAGCATATTCTCCTTCAGATTGAGCTGACATACCGTCTCGGTAATATGAAAACGCTTCTTTCTCTTGTTTACTGGCGGGTAAGACTTTGAGAACAATATCTGCGAGAACGGTAAAAGTTTTATCAATAAAATTGTCATTCTTTTGAAATCTAGGCATTATGATTAATCTTTTATAAATATAGTTCTTATATCTTCATGTTACTTTCTTTTTTGAAAAGATATCTCATTTGTACTAATTTTCTGTACGGTAGATAAATTTCTTTTGTATAATAAGGCAACGTACATGGATTATGAGAGTACTATCACTATATTTTTAAATTATAAATTCAGTCTTATTTATTTAAATTCTAATTAATTAAAAATATTTTCATTTAATTAAAAGCCAATGTGCACATTGTATATTTAGGAGAAAAATTTTGATTAAAACTACTTATCTTAATCTGAGAATACGATCTCAATCTTTATGCCTAGAATCGTTATCTAGTTCTTACAAAATTAAGAAAAGCAATTTCAAAATCTGTATGCATACAGATTTTAAGCTTACATCTGAAGATATTTTTCATTTAGTCTCACCAATGATTGTAGTTAATTTACAGACGAAAAATCAATCTTCTTTATTATCTTCTTTGCAAACTGATGTTCATCAAGGTCTTTTAAGCTTGAATTTAAAGCCTTCGTTAAAAATAGATAAAAAAATTAAGAAAAATGATAAAGACGACGACAGAGAGGTCGACCGAACAAACGCAAAACTTAAATTAAAGAAAAAAACAAGATCAAAAATTAATTTCGAAGAAGATTATGAATCTGTAAACGATTTGTTTGAAAAGACAGATGATAGTGAAGATGTTTCTTTACTACCTATGGCTAGGCCTAGCAAACCTACTGCTGAAATACCATCCGTTTCTTTTGTAGTTAAACAAAAAGGACAAGTAACTACAAATCTTAGAAAAAAGAAATCCAATCCATCTAACCAGAAAAAAGAATTGGAATTGTTACGGTCAGACAAGCCCACTCAAGTTAACTTAAATCAGCCTTTAACAGTCCAAGAGCTGTCAGATTTGTTTTCTATTTCGAAGACTGATATTATCAAATCACTTTTTCTGAAGGGAATTCCTGTTACGGTAAATCAACTTATTGATACTGTAACTGCTCAAAAATTGGGGCAGGAATTTGGAATAGAAGTAGTTTTAAATTCCCAAGAATATTTCAATGAAAAAAGAGCTTTGGATTTAACACAATCATCTATTGAGAGTTTGTCCTCTAGATCTCCTGTTGTAACTATAATGGGTCATGTTGATCATGGTAAAACGACTTTATTGGATAAAATTAGAAAAACTCAGATTGCGCAAAAAGAAGCCGGAGGTATAACTCAAAAAATTGGAGCCTATGAAGTCTCTATTTATCACAAAAATGAAGATAGAAGATTAGTTTTTTTAGATACACCTGGACATGCGGCTTTTTCGGGTATGAGATCACGTGGGGTTTCAATCACCGATATTGCGATATTGGTTGTTGCTGCAGATGATGGAGTAAAACAGCAAACCATAGAAGCTATAAAACAAATTCAAGCTTCCAATGTACCTATTATAGTTGCGATAAATAAGATAGATAAAGAAGATGCCGATGTAGAAAATATAAAAGAGGAACTGGCTAAATACAATTTGATCTCTGAAGATTGGGGTGGAGAGACTGTAATGATTCCAATCAGCGCTATGAAGGGAACAAATATAGATACTCTCTTAGAAATGATTTTACTACTATCAGATATGATGAATTTAAAAGCTGATCCTGATGCACTATCTGAAGGAATGATCATAGAATCCAATTTAGATAGAGCAAAAGGTCCAGTGGCATCTGTTTTAGTACAAAATGGTACATTACGTATTGGGAATATCATACAAGTTGGTGGAAGTATTGCTAAAGTAAGAGGAATGATAAACTCTGTGGGGGATAATATTAAGGAGGCTGGTCCTTCTTCTCCAGTATTAATTTGGGGATTATCTAGAGTCCCAGCAGTAGGTGATACTTTTACGTCTTTTAAAGACGAAAAGGATGCAAAACTATTTATAACTGCTCATTCGAGCCTACAAAAAACGTCTATAAGTTCTATTCCTCAACTATCAGAAAATTATGCTGTTTCCGATTCTGAAAACAAATCTAGGATAAATGTAATTATTAAAACTGATACACAAGGATCTGCTGAAGCTATAGCTACTAGTTTAAACAAAATAAATGATTCAAAAGTTCAAATAAGAATTCTATATTCTTGTGCTGGAGAGATTACGGAGACTGACGTCGAGTTTGCTTCGACAAGTTCTGCTGCATTACTTGCTTTTAATACTACAGCAGCCAGTGGAGCAACAAAATCAGCTAAGACTTTAGGTGTAACTATTAAGGAATTCAATGTTATATATGATTTGTTTGATTTTATCCACTCGCTAATTGATTCTTTAGTTGGACCTCAGTATGAAGAAAGATTTATTGGGATGGCATCAGTTAAAACTGTATTTCCTTTAGCAAAAAGTTTTGTAGCTGGATCTTTTGTGATGGAAGGAAAGATTACGAAATCTTCATTTATTCACGTGGTACGTGACAATGATATTGTATATAAAGGGTCAATTGATTCTTTAAAAAAGATAAAAGAGAATGTTGTAGAAGTTGTAGAGGATTCAGAATGTGGTATATTTGTAGCCGAATTTGATTCTTGGAAACAAGGGGATACAATCAAAGCATTTGAGTTAATCCCAAAGAAAAAAAGTACATTCTAAAATTTCTATGACAATAGAGTTATTTTAGAATGTAAAAAAACTATACGTCTCTACTAACAAAGGGTAAAAGAGCAAGAATTCTTGCTCTTTTTACAGCTTTTGTAAGTCGAGTTTGCTGTTTTGTAGTTAGCCCTGTTACTCTTCGTGGTAAGATTTTTCCTTGTTCAGTTAAAAATTTACTTAATAACTCAACATCTTTATAGTCTAATGTATCAGTTGTTTTTAAGGGAGAAAGTCTTCGTCTATAGATTGCCATATAATTTAAATTTTATTTAATTTCTTTAAAGACTTCGTGTTTTTGTGAAAGAGGACAGTATTTTTTTATCTCCAGTCTATTTGGAGTATTACGTCGATTTTTTGTAGTTGTATATCTGTAAACTCCTGCAGAAGTTTTACACTCTAGGGTTATAACAATCCTAACGCCTTTGCTTTTTGCCATCTTTTTTCCACAGTATATTTTTTTATTTATCCGAATTTAGAGGACGTATTTTATTGTAATGGAATTTTAAGATTAAGCATATGAATTCTCTATATTTTATGTACTTACACATCCGTTGGAGCAAGTTTTTTGAATTTCAAAATGAATACAATCTATCCAATTATAGATTATGTGGACTTTAAGTTCTTTTAATCCCACACAAAATTAAAAAATATATGAAACCTTATCAATATATAGCCTAAAATTAAACATTCATTGGAATAGCACTCTCTACTTGACTAATTTTCTTTTGGATTACTTTTAATGAGAACTGGTTTATAATCTTGTGTTACAAGATTTATATAAGAGATAGTTTTAATGAAAAAATTCAGAAAAGATACTATAAATAAAAGTTTCTAATACGAATATTCTTCTATGCTATAATCCGTATCGAAATCATCACTTTTTAGAGAAAAGAGTTATTAGTTGCAAGACATAAAATTCAGGAGAATACAGTGGCCAATACAAAATCAGCTTATAAAAGAATAGAAATTGGAGAAAGAAATAGATTACGTAACAAAGCTTACAAATCTACTGTAAAAACATTAATAAAAAAGACGCTTATTTCTATTAGCGCATTAGATAAAGATAATCTATCCTCTGTCATAGCTCTAATGTCTTCAAGCTACAGTAAAATCGATAAAGCTGTGCAAAAAGGAGTGTTACATTCTAATAATGGAAACTCAAAAAAATCATCCTTATCTAAAGCGTTTAAAAAATATGAAGCTGCGATCCATAAGTAAATTAATCTCAATTATGTTTTAGATAATATTGTTCTTCGTAAGTCGGTGATTTCAGCACTGACTTTTACAATCTTTGTGATCTAAATCGCAAATTAAAATTTTGATACATTTTTCGAACCCATTTCATAACATTTTACCCTTATTTTTACAGTGTGTATAAGTTAAATTACTCTTTAGAAAAACATATTATTTAGGAGATAAAACTTTTATGGCTAGCACTAAACTTTCTACTTTTATCTTGCCTGATTTAGTAGAAATTCAACGTGCAAGTTTTTGCTGGTTTTTGGAAGAAGGACTTGCTGAAGAAATAAAGAGTTTCTCACCAATTACAGATTATACAGGAAACTTAGAGTTACATTTTTTCGGAGATCAATACAGATTGAAATGTCCTAAGTATAGTGTTACTGAGTCAAAACGACGTGATTCTACTTACTCAGTCCAAGTGTATGTACCCGCTCGACTAATAAATAAAGATACTGGAGTTATCAAAGAACAAGAAGTTTTTGTAGGCGACTTACCTCTGATGACCGATAGGGGAACTTTCATTATTAATGGGGCAGAGAGAGTAATCGTAAATCAAATTGTTAGAAGTCCTGGTATATATTATAAATCTGAAACTGATAAACAGGGAAGAAGAACTTATAGTGGTAGTTTAATATCGAATCGGGGTGCATGGGTTAAGTTTGAAACAGACCGAAATGATCTGGTTTGGGTGAGGGTAGACAAGACAAGAAAAATTCCTGCGCATGTATTTTTGAAGGCCATGGGATTGAGCGATAGTGACATCTATAATGGCTTACGTCATCCTGAGTATCTAAAAAAAACATTTCGAGTTGAGGGAAATTACACAACGGAAGAAGCTTTAATACAAATGTATACAAAACTTAGACCAGGTGAACCTTCTACAGTAAATGGAGGGCAACAGATCTTATACTCCAGATTTTTCGATCCTAAAAGATATGATTTAGGTAAAGTTGGACGGTATAAACTGAATAAAAAATTGAATTTAACAATACCTGAGAATATTAGAGTCTTAACTCCACAAGATACACTTGCAGCAATAGATTACCTAATAAATTTGAAGTTTGATGTCGGTGATATCGATGATATAGATCATTTAGGTAATAGGAGAGTTCGATCTGTTGGAGAGCTTCTACAAAATCAAGTTCGGATTGGTCTAAATAGACTGGAACGAATTATAAGAGAGAGAATGACAATCTGTGACATAAATTCTCTGACACCTAATACTCTTGTAAATCCAAAACCGATCATCGCTTCTATAAGAGAATTTTTTGGATCTAGTCAGCTTTCTCAGTTTATGGACCAAACTAATCCGCTCGCTGAATTGACTCATAAAAGAAGAGTTAGTGCTTTGGGACCAGGAGGTTTAAGTAGGGATAGGGCAGGCTTTGCTGTGAGAGATATTCACCCAAGTCACTATGGAAGAATTTGTCCAATTGAAACCCCTGAGGGTCCAAATGCTGGGTTAATTGGTGTTTTAGCCACACATGCACGTATTAACTCCTACGGTTTTATTGAGACTCCTTTCTATAAAGTTGTTAAAGGAAAAACCATTTTAGACTCTGAACCTAATTATTTGACTGCGGATCAAGAAGATGATTTTCGGATTGCCCCGGGTGATATTGCTTTAGATCAAGAAGGGTATCTTCAAAAGGATATTATACCTGTTCGTTATCGACAAGAATTTACTACAACTTCTACTAGTCAGGTAGACTATAGAGCTGTTTCACCGATTCAGGTGATTTCAATTGCAACTTCTTTAATTCCATTTTTAGAACATGATGATGCTAATAGAGCTTTGATGGGTTCCAATATGCAGAGACAAGCTGTCCCGCTACTGTATCCTGAAAGCCCTCTTATAGGTACAGGATTAGAAGCGCAAGCCGCTAGAGATTCGGGTATGGTAACAGTTAGTGTTTCTAATGGTCGAATAACCTATGTTTCGGCAGATAGAATTTGTGTTACAGATTTAGAAGGTAAAGAAATTTTTTATTATTTACAGAAATATCAACGATCCAACCAGGATACATGTGTGAACCAAAGACCGCTAGTCTGGTTAGGTGAAAGTGTAACTTCTGGACAAGTAATTGCTGATGGAGCTGCAACTGAAGGTGGAGAATTAGCATTAGGGCAAAATATTTTAGTCGCATATCTTCCTTGGGAAGGATACAACTATGAAGATGCATTTTTAATCAGTGAAAGATTAGTTTACAATGATGTGTATACATCAGTTCATATAGAAAAATATGAAATAGAAGCAAGACAGACTAAATTAGGATCTGAAGAGATAACACGAGAAATTCCAAATGTCAGTGATTATTCATTACGAAAACTAGATGATAACGGAATTATTCTTATTGGATCTTGGGTTGAATCAGGTGATATTTTAATTGGAAAAGTCACTCCAAAAGGTGAATCTGATCAACCACCGGAAGGTAAATTGTTACGTGCAATTTTTGGTGAAAAAACTCGAGACGTAAGAGATAGTTCTTTAAGGGTTCCTAATGGTGGTAGAGGAAGAGTTTTAGATGTTCGTATTTTCACAAGAGAAAAGGGCGATGAACTACCTACAGGAGCAAACATAGTTATAAGAGTCTATGTTGCTCAGAGTAGAAAAATCCAAGTGGGTGATAAAATGGCAGGTCGCCATGGAAATAAAGGAATTATATCTAAAATTTTACCTAGGCAGGATATGCCCTATTTACCTGATGGTACACCTGTAGATATTGTTTTAAATCCTTTAGGCGTACCATCTCGAATGAATGTGGGACAAATATTTGAATGTCTATTAGGTTTAGCTGCAGAAAATCTCAACAAACGTTTTAAAATTATACCTTTTGATGAAATGTATGGTGCTGAAGCATCGCGGATCTTAGTTAATGATAAATTAATGAAAGCTAAAGTATCTACTTGCAAAGATTGGTTATTTGATTCGAATCATCCAGGAAAAATGACTATTTTTGATGGTAGAACTGGAGAAAAATTTGATAATCCAGTGACGGTTGGGATCTCTTACATGTTAAAACTAGTCCATTTAGTAGATGATAAAATCCACGCTCGTTCAACAGGACCTTATTCTCTAGTTACTCAACAACCTTTAGGTGGTAAAGCTCAACATGGAGGACAGAGGTTAGGTGAAATGGAAGTTTGGGCTTTAGAAGCTTTTGGAGCCTCTTACACTCTTCAAGAACTCTTAACTGTTAAATCAGATGATATGCAAGGAAGAAATGAAACATTAAATGCAATTGTCAAAGGAAAACCTATTCCTAGGCCTGGAACCCCTGAATCTTTTAAAGTATTGATGCGTGAACTTCAATCTTTAGGACTCGATATAGGAGCTTATAAAATTGAGAACTTACCTGATGGTCAAACTCGTGGAATAGAAGTAGATCTAATGTCGAACTCTACTATAAGACGAGCTAATTCTCGGCCTATCTACGAGTCTATTCTTCGTGAAAATTTAGAAAGTTCATTTTTGTAACTCCTGTTTAAAGCTATTAAAAATCTACAATCACCATGTCGGAGATTCTATATGCCGAAGTTAGAACAATATTTCGATTATGTTAAGATTAATCTTGCTTCTCCAGAACGGATAAAAAAATGGGGTCAACGTACACTACCTAATGGAGAGATTGTAGGAGAGGTTACAAAACCAGAGACTATTAATTATAGAACTTTAAAACCAGAAATGGATGGTTTATTCTGTGAACGAATCTTTGGCCCAGTAAAGGATTGGGAATGTCACTGTGGCAAATATAAGAGAGTTAGATATAAAGGTATCATATGCGAACGATGTGGAGTTGAAGTTGCCGAATCCAAAGTTAGACGACATCGTATGGGCTATGTTGAGCTAGCAGCTCCTGTAACTCATGTGTGGTATTTGAAAGGGTCTCCCAGCTATATTTCATTATTACTAGATATTCCACTTAAGGATGTTGAACAAATAGTCTACTTTAATTCATATGTTGTCACTCGTCCAGGAAATTGTCATTCACTAAATTATAAAAAATTACTTAGTGAAGATGAATGGATTGAAATTGAAGATCAACTGTATCAGGAGGATTCTAATTTATATGGGGTTGAGGTTGGTATAGGTGCTGAAGCTATACAGAAGTTACTTAAAGACATTGATCTAGAAGTCGAAGCGGAAAGTTTACGAGAAGAAGTTTTATCCGCAAAAGGTACAAAAAAAGATAAAGCTATAAAAAGACTGCGCGTACTAGATAACTTTATCGCTACCCGCTCCGACCCTTCTTGGATGGTTTTAACAATACTACCTATAATACCTCCTGACCTAAGGCCAATGGTACAACTGGATGGAGGTCGTTTTGCAACCTCTGATTTAAACGATCTATATAGAAGAGTTATTAATAGAAATAATAGGCTACGTAGACTACAGGAAATTCTAGCTCCAGAGATTATCATTCGCAACGAAAAACGCATGCTACAAGAGTCAGTAGATGCGTTAATTGATAATGGAAGGCGAGGTAGAGTCGTTGTAGGAGCTAATAACAGGCCTTTGAAATCTTTATCCGATATTATTGAAGGGAAACAAGGTAGATTTAGACAAAATTTGCTTGGGAAAAGGGTCGACTATTCAGGTAGATCAGTAATTGTAGTTGGGCCACAGTTACAGTTAAATCAATGTGGGTTACCCAGAGAAATGGCATTAGAGTTATTTCAACCTTTTGTAATACATAGATTGATACAGCAAGGCTTAGTGAATAATATAAAAGCAGCAAAAAAAATGATTCAGAAAAATGATAGCTTAGTCTGGAATGTTTTAGAAGAAGTCATTCAGGGACATCCTGTACTTTTAAATAGAGCACCCACTTTACATAGGCTAGGTATTCAAGCTTTTGAACCACTTTTGGTTGAGGGTAGAGCAATAAAACTACACCCTTTAGTATGCCCTGCTTTTAATGCCGATTTTGACGGGGATCAAATGGCAGTTCACATACCTCTATCACTTGAGGCTCAAGCTGAAGCTAGACTTTTGATGCTTGCCCCATATAATTTTCTATCTCCAGCAACTGGAGAACCAATTATTATGCCAAGTCAAGATATGGTTTTAGGATGCTACTACTTAACTGCTCATAACCCATCTCAACAAACTAAATATCCTCATTACTTTTCCACTTTAGACGATTGTCTGATGGCATATGAACAACATTTAATACCTTTACATGCGTATATATGGGTTCGTTTTAATGATGGAGTGGATGATGATTCGGAGCTTATAAAAGTTGCACATTCAGGCCCAGATTCTAAGATTGAAATTTTTTCAAATAGAATTATTAGAAAAAACATTCATAATGAAACCTTAGTTCAGTACATTTTAACTACACCGGGTAGAATTATTTTAAATAAAATTTTACAGGACTCCTTAACTTTTTCTACTTAAAATTACATCAATTTTTATAGGTAAAAAGATGAAAGAAAAATATTTGTTTCTACCTCCTAAACCAAAATTTACGAATAAGATTATTGATAAAAAAGAGCTAAAAAAGTTAATGGCTTGGGCATTTAGTAATTATGGTACTGGAAGAGCTTCTTACATGGCAGATAGGCTAAAAGAATTGGGTTTTCATTATGCTACAAAAGCTGGTATCTCACTAAGTGTTGAAGACTTAAGGGTACCTCCAACTAAAAGAGAATTATTACATAAAACAAATGAAGAAATTAAATTTACGGAGCAGAGGTATGGGCGGGGCGAAATCACTGCAGTAGAAAGATTTCAAAAAGTAATAGACACGTGGAATAATTCAAGTGAATCATTGAAAGATGAAGTTATTAAATATTTTAAAGAAACGGATCCTCTTAATCCTGTTTATATAATGGCATTCTCTGGTGCTCGAGGAAATATTTCTCAAGTAAAACAGCTTGTAGGTATGCGAGGTCTTATGTCAGATCCTCATGGACAGATTATTGATCTACCTATAAAGAGTAATTTTAGAGAAGGCCTAACTGTTACAGAATATGTAATTTCCTGCTACGGAGCAAGAAAAGGTCTAGTGGATACCGCACTAAGAACCGCTGATTCAGGCTATTTAACTCGTCGTCTAGTCGATGTCGCACAAGATATCATAATACGAGAAGTGGACTGTGGAACTACTAGGGGAATTGTGTTAAAAGATATGATGGATAAAAACAAGGTCCTAATTCCTTTGGAAAGTCGACTTCTTGGACGTGTCTTATTTGAAACATTGTACACTCCAGACAGCTCAGAGATAATAGCTCACATAAATCAGGATTTAGATGCTGTAACATCTAAACAAATTATAGACTCAGGTATTCGATCAGTGTCTGTAAGATCTCCATTAACTTGTGAATCATCTAGATCAGTCTGCCAATTTTGTTATGGGTGGAGCTTAGCCCATGGTTCATTAGTAGACTTAGGAGAAGCAGTTGGGATTATTGCAGCTCAATCTATTGGAGAACCAGGTACTCAATTGACCATGCGTACCTTTCACACCGGAGGTGTCTTTACAGGTGAATTAGCAGAACAGATTAGGGCTCCATTTAATGGAGTGCTAAGATTTCCTCAATCTATTCGAGCAAAATCTACTAGAACAAGACATGGTGAAGAGGCATTAATATTAGAGGAAAGTGTAAAAGTAGACTTGTACAGTTATGATGCTAAAAAATCAAAAATGGAGTTTAAACAAGGAACCATTCTATTCATAAGCGATTCAGAAGAATTTCGAGATAAACAAGTCATTGGAGAAATTAGTGCTCGAGGAAATCTCATAACTGAAAGAGTTACAAAAGACTTACCAAGTACAATCTCTGGAGAAGTTTATTTTTCAGATCTTCTGATAGAAGAAAAAATAGATAGACAAGGGAATATCACTTTAACAACTTCGCAAGGAGGATTGATTTGGATTCTAGCTGGAGACGTTTACAATATTCCAACAAATGCAGAAGTAACAGTACGACCAGACCAACTCGTACAAAAGAATGACATTTTAGCTACAACAGAAATCACTAGTGATTACGGTGGAACTGTACGCTTAATACCAAACGTACAAGATGAAATACAGATTATCACTGCTTCAACCTCCGTCGAAAATTCCTTTATTGGAGTAAATAAAGATACTTCTAGTCCAGAAACACCTTACTTTCTCGAACTCCAAGATGGAAAACGATTTTTAATGCACTGTTCACCAGGTAATAAGATTACTAACTCACAAACCATAGCTGAGTTAATTGATAATTCTTACACAACGTCGACAGGTGGTTTTATTGTCTACTCTAATTCTGATAGCTGTAAAATAACAAAACATAAACGAGGATACGAAGTTGTAGAAGATGTAATTCTTTACTGGGTTCCTGAAGAAACACATGAGATAAATAAAGATATATCACTATTGATGGCCAATCATGGTGAAATGATAAAAAAAAATCATGAATTAATTAAAGACCTTTATAGTCTAAATTCGGGATTTTTATCTATAGTTGAAGAGAATGGGATCGTGAAAGAAATTAGCATAAAACCAGGATATTTATATCCTTTAAAGGACACAACAATCTCTTCCTTTGAACCTCGCATCTATGAGCCAGGTGAAGACGTCAATAAAGATTTTAAAGTTTCATCTACTTCTTTCATCGAAATAGTTGAGAATGAATTAGGAAAATTCTTCTTGGTTCGACCAATTATTGAATATAAAGTTACACAAAGTCATCCATACTTAAATCAAATTTTAACTAACGATACTCACACAGTTCTTCAAATTGATGTGATACAGAGAATTCTTGTCCGAGATGGAGAAAAGGTTAAATCATCTTCGCCAGTCAATCTCTTAAAAACGTACTTAGTTCTAAACATAATTTCAGATTTACCTCATTTGTCAGCAGATGTAGAATTTATACCCCTCGACAGAGAAGATCACTGCCAATTGAAATTAATTGTTTTAGAAAGCTTATCTATTCGAAAAGACACTTTTGGGGAAGTAAATAAAAGCTTCACCGTAAGCCAATTTACCGTTAATAATGGCGATAAGATAACTGCTGGAACCAGAGTCGCTCAAACTAAATTACTTTGTAGATCAAGCGGAGAAGTAAAAAGTATATATGTAAATAATAAATCCACCAGAAATATATTAGTTTGTACCGAAGGCAATAAAAAAATAATACCTATACCAGGCAAAACATCTCAAGTTTCAAAAGGAGACTTAGTTCGCTATGGAGATCAAATTGCTGAAGGGGTAATCGCCTCTGATTCAGGACAAATCATTGAATTAACCAGAGATGAAATTACAATTCGGTCTGGCAGACCATATCTAGTCTCATCCGGAGCAATTCTTCAAGTAAATCACTTGGATTTAATACAAAGAGGAGATGTTTTAGCTATTCTTGTTTTTGAAAGATCAAAAACTGGAGATATCGTACAAGGTCTACCTAGAATTGAAGAAATTTTAGAAGCACGAAAACCAAAAGAGCCTTGTAGACTAGCTCAAAGGCCTGGTCGACTTAAGTTACACTATAACTCTGACGATACTAATATAGTAAAAATTACAGAAACTAATGGTTATATTAGTGAATACACACTTCAATCATCCCAAAAATTTATTGTCTCCAACGGAGACTGCTTAGCATTAGCAGAACCTTTAACGGATGGAGCACCTAATCCTCATGAGATGCTGGGCATATTTTTTAATTTTTATAAAAATATTTTAAGTTTATACGAAGCAGCTAAACTTAGTTTACAAAAAGTTCAAATCTACCTAGTTAATGAAGTTCAAAATGTTTATCAATCTCAAAATGTGGATATATCCGATAAGCATATAGAAGTTATAGTTAGGCAAATGACATCCAAAGTTCGTGTGGAAGATGGTGGTGACACAACTCTTCTACCCGGTGAGCTTGTAGAACTACAGCAAATAGAAAACATAAATGAAGCGATGCTTTTAACAAAAGGACTCCCAGCTACTTACTCCCCAGTTTTATTAGGTATCACTAAATCTTCATTAAATACAGATAGTTTTATTTCAGCTGCAAGTTTTCAGGAAACTACAAGAGTTTTAACCGAGGCAGCTATTGAGGGTAAAGCAGACTGGCTACGGGGTCTAAAAGAAAATGTGATTATAGGCCGCCTTATCCCAGCTGGTACGGGGTTTAATTCTTACACAGAAAATGTAAAAACAAATCATTTTGATAAAACGTCTATTTTAAATACGTACGAATCTTCCTCTCACGAAACTGAAAATAAACTAAATATTCACGCTTTAATACTTGACGATGATGCTGCAAAGAACTATTCTTTCACTGAGAATGAGAATCTTACTATGATTCATGACGATATCTTGAATTGAAAATAGACACTTTAGATTCTAAATACAAATATCATCTATATTTTGTGCAACCTAAAATTTATATACAAGGAGCTTTACAACATGGCGGTTGTTACTTTAGCTGAATTATTAGAAGCAGGTGTTCATTTTGGGCATCAGGCACGACGATGGAATCCTAAGATGTTTCCTTATATATATGCTGAAAGAAATGGGATTCATATTATTGATCTTGTTCAAACTTCCCAACTGTTAACAAATGCATGTGAGTTTGTTCGCAAATCTTCACAAGAAGGTAAGAAATTTCTTTTTGTTGGTACTAAACGTCAAGCTGCGAGTGTTGTTTGTCAAGAAGCCGAACGATGTGGTGCAAATTATGTGAACCAAAGATGGCTAGGAGGTATCTTAACTAATTGGTTCACTATAAAAACCCGGGTGGAAAGATTAAAAGATTTGGAACAAAAAGAAGAAAGTGGGTACTTGGATCAATTACCTAAAAAAGAAGCAGCAGCAATACGAAGAGAACTTGAAAAACTACGTAAAAATTTAAACGGTATAAAAACTATGAAACGTTTACCGGATCTTGTTGTGATAGTTGATCAAAAAAGAGAAAGCACAGCAATACAAGAATGCATTAAATTAAAAATACCTGTTATTTCTATATTAGATACTAACTGTGATCCAGACCTAACAGATATTCCGATTCCAGCAAATGACGATGCTATTCGATCCATAAAATTGATTTTAGGAAAATTAGCAGATTCAATTTATGAAGGAAGTAGTGGTAGTTTTAAAGTAGATGAACTTGAGATTCAAGGAGTGTAAAAGCATTTAATATTTTTTGGGAGAAAAATTATGGGAATTGAAATATCTGCACAGGCCGTAAAAGAACTACGAGAAAAAACTTCAGCTGGAATGATGGACTGTAAAAAAGCTTTACAAGATTCTAACGGAGACATGTCGAAGGCTATGGAAACTTTACGACAAAAAGGGTTGGCTTCTGCTACTAAAAAAACAAGTAGAATTGCAACCGAGGGGGTAATAGAATGCTATATTCATATGGGTGGAAAGTTAGGTGTCATGGTGGAAGTAAACTGTGAAACAGATTTTGTTGCCAGAAGAGCTGAATTTCAAGAACTTGCAAAAAATATAGCTATGCAAATTGCTGCATCACCTCTAGTCGAATATGTTAGTTTACAAAATATACCAACAAATATAGTCGAAAAAGAAAAAGAAATTGAATCTTCTAAAGACGATTTGGCTAAAAAACCATTGGAAATAAAAGAAAAAATTGTCGAAGGTAGAATACAAAAGCGTCTAAAAGAGATAACGTTATTAGACCAAATCTTTATCCGAGATTCATCTATAACTATTGATGAGCTAGTTAAACAAAATATAGCAAAATTAGGTGAGAATATTCAAATACGACGTTTTGAACGTTTCGTGTTAGGTGAAGGACTTCAAAAACGACAAGAAAATTTCAGTGAAGAAGTTGAAAAAATGATAAAAAGATAAAAACCTATTAAGCTATTACTTTTATATTATTAAATTTATCTACACTTCTTTTACTCTAAACTATTGAAAAGGTACTAGGATTCTACTTGCTCTAGTCTGCAAAGAATTTTCAATCCTTTCATAAATCTCTTTTCTTCTCCGACAAGTATGTAAATCTAAGTACTTTTCAACTTACAATAGTCTAAATTTCAAAGGTATAATTTATATGTGTGAAACATTTTCACTATTTATAGTTATATAGACACTTTATAAAAATTCTACCCGATTATGTATCAAGAAAATTTTTATAGTTTTATCAGCTCTTACTTATTGTCAGAAATTGAAGTTGGAACACATTTATATTGGGAAGTATTGGGACTAAAAGTTCATGGACAAACAATCTTAATGTCTTGGTTTGTAATATCAATATTATTGGTATTCGCAGTAGTTGGTACTCGTAATCTTAAACAAGTTCCACAAGGTATTCAAAACTTTATGGAATATGCATACGAATTCCTTCAGGATATAGCTAAAAACCAAATTGGAGAACATAATTATCGACCATGGGTTCCATACGTAAGCACGGTCTTCTTATTCATCTTTGTCTCTAACTGGTCAGGTGCATTAATTCCTCTTAAACTAATTCACTTACCTAGTGGAGAACTTGCTGCACCAACAAACGATATTAATACAACTGTTGCATTGGCACTATTGACATCTTTATCTTATTTTTATGGTGGAATAAGCAAGAAAGGACTAAACTACTTTGGACGTTACGTTCAACCAACACCTATTTTGCTTCCGATTAATGTACTAGAAGATTTTACTAAACCTTTGTCACTAAGTTTCCGTCTTTTTGGTAATATCTTAGCAGACGAACTTGTAGTATCAGTTTTTGCTTTACTTGTACCTATTTTTATCCCATTACCAGTGATGACATTAGGCTTATTTGCTAGTTCCGTACAAGCTCTAATATTCTCCACTTTATCTGCTGCGTATATAGGTGAAGCTGTGGAAGAACATGGACATCACTAAAAAATGGTACCGCAATCATTGATTTTTCAATTATTGTAAAATATTAATTAGTTCAGATTTTAAAAGTCGATTCTAAAACATTTTAATCTTAAAGTTATAAAAATTTTTAAATAATACAATTATGAACCCAATCGTATCTGCTGCTTCTGTAGTTGCTTCTGGTCTTGCTGTAGGTTTAGCTGCAATTGGTCCTGGTATTGGTCAAGGTTCTGCAGCTGCTCAAGCTGTTGAAGGTATTGCTCGTCAACCTGAAGCTGAAGGTAGAATTCGTGGTACACTTCTACTATCTCTAGCTTTCATGGAATCTTTAACTATTTACGGCTTAGTTGTTGCACTAGCATTACTATTCGCTAACCCATTCACTGCTTAAGAATTACAAGTAATATATTTTTCGGTAAACTTAACTACTTTGATGAGTAGTTAAGTACATCCCTAAGATAATTTTTTAAGGGTCTATTAGAAAACACAACAACAATGACAAATTCCTTATTCTCGTTAGCTTTACAATCGGTTAGTACAGAATCAGAAGGTGGCTTGTTTGATTTTAACGCTACGTTGCCTCTAATGGCAATTCAAATACTTCTGTTAATGGTAGCTCTTAACCTACTATTTTATAAACCAATAGGGCAAGTGCTAGATGAACGAGATGAATCTATACGTAAACAGCTAACTGAAGCGTCTGAAATGCTTATGAAAGCTGAAGGTATTACAAAACAATATGAAATAGATTTAGCTCAAGAAAGAAGAGAAGCTCAAACAATTATAACTTCAGCTCAAAAAGGAGCACAAGAGATAGTTGCAATGGAAATTAAACAGGCTCAAAAAGATACTGAGCAATTAGTTACAGAGGCCACAAACCAATTAAACTCCCAAAAAGAAAAAGCACTTAAAGCCTTAGAAGAACAGGTTAATACACTAAGTGAACAGATAAAGAATAAACTTATAAGTAAACAACTGATTTCATAAAAGTTTGTTTATCTACCAAAAATTATTACGTAGTTTAGAATTATGGACATTATTGGGAATTTTCTACTAATCAGCTCTATTGCGGAAGCTGAATTATCATCTGCTTCATCAAAAAGTTTCGGCTTTAATTCCAATTTCTTAGAAGCAAATGTTATAAACATAGTTATTCTAGCATCTGGAGTATTTTATCTAGGTCGTAACTTCTTATCATCTGCTTTAGAACTAAGACAACAAAAGATCACTGAAGCTATTAATGAAGCTGAAGAAAGATTGCAACAGGCTAGCCTTAGACTTGCTGAATCCGAAAAACAAATGGCTCAAGCGAAAATAGTTATTGAACAAATAAAGAAAGAAGCAGAAAATACTGCTAGAAAAGTAAAAGAAACTATTCTGGCTCAAGGAAAACTAGACATTGAAAGGTTAACTAATAGCGGGAAAAGTAGTATTGAAAAAGCAGAAATACAAATAAAAAAACAAATTCAGCAACATATCACTAACCTAGCATTAAAAAGAGTTACATCTCAACTTCAAGATTTTATGACCCCTACTGTTCAATCTAAAGTTATAGATTCAAATATCTCTCAATTAGGAGGTCAGATATGAGCTCTAAAAATGTAAAAATCGCACAGCCATACGCAGAAGCTTTTCTAGAATTATCCAACAGAGGATCCCTAGACACTGTTATAAATGATCTTAATTGTGTGTCTTCCAGCGTTTCTGGATCTGCGGAATTAAAAACATTGTTATCTAATCCTCTGATAAACTCTCTAACAAAGAAAAATGTAATTAAATCCGTGTTTGGTGACAAAATTGATAGCAACACGCTGAAATTTTTGTTAGTTTTATGCGATCGAGGTCGTATCTCTTACCTAGAGTCTATTGTAGATAAGGCATTAGAATTAGCGTATAGAGCTGCTTCTATCGAAACAGTAAAAGTTACGTCCTCTATAGCTTTCACATCTATTCAACAAGAAGCACTGATTTCTAAACTGAAGAAAATGACAGGAGCTGAACAAATTAGATTAGAAATGAGTACTAATTCTAATTTAATAGGAGGTTTTATTGTTCAAGTAGGTTCCAAAATCATTGATACAAGTATTCAAGGACAATTGAAACAACTATCATCCTATTTGGGTTCTTCAGCACTATAGTGCTAAATCTTGTACACTTTTTCTTATAATACGAATTTTATATTAACACTAGTCAAATACTGATATGGTAAACATTAGACCCGATGAAATTAGCAGCATTATACGTCAACAAATTGATAAATATGATCAAGGAGTTCAAGTAGCAAATGTAGGTACAGTTCTACAAATTGGGGATGGTATAGCTCGTGTGTACGGTCTAGACCAAGTAATGGCAGGAGAACTATTAGAGTTTGAGGATAAAACAATTGGTGTTGCATTAAATCTTGAAAGTGATAATGTTGGTGTTGTTATCATGGGAGAAGGTCGAGACATTTTAGAAGGTAGTTCAGTAAAAGCTACAGGTAAAATATCACAAATTCCAGTAGGAAAAGGATATCTTGGAAGAGTTGTGAATGCTCTTGGCCGACCTATCGACGGCAAAGGTGATATCGCAGCTACCGAAACTCGCCTAATTGAATCGGCTGCTCCAGGAATTATTTCTCGTAAATCAGTATGCGAACCTATTCAAACAGGTATTACTGCTATAGATTCTATGATTCCAATTGGTCGTGGACAAAGAGAACTTATTATTGGAGATAGACAGACTGGAAAAACATCCGTAGCTATTGACACAATCATTAATCAAAAATCTGAAAATGTGGTGTGTGTTTATGTTGCTATAGGGCAACGAGCTGCTTCTATTTCTTCAGTAGTAACAGCTCTTGAAGAACGTGGAGCTCTTGACTATACAGTTATTGTTTCTGCTTGCGCAGATGATCCTGCAGCTTTACAATACATAGCACCATATACAGGAGCAGCTATTGCCGAATACTTTATGTACCAAGGACAAGCTACTCTAGTTATTTATGATGACTTATCTAAACAAGCAGCTGCGTACAGACAAATGTCACTTCTACTAAGAAGACCGCCAGGTAGAGAAGCATATCCTGGAGATGTTTTCTACCTTCACTCTCGTTTACTAGAAAGAGCAGCTAAACTTAGTGACAAATTAGGAAGTGGCAGTATGACTGCTTTACCTATTATTGAAACCCAAGCCGGTGATGTGTCTGCCTATATTCCAACTAACGTAATCTCCATTACAGATGGACAGATCTTCTTATCTGGAGATTTATTTAATGCGGGTATTAGACCTGCGATAAATGTTGGTATTTCTGTATCTCGTGTGGGTTCTGCAGCTCAGATTAAAGCCATGAAAAAAGTTGCAGGTAAACTTAAACTTGAGTTAGCTCAATTTGCTGAATTAGAAGCTTTTTCTCAATTTGCTTCTGACCTAGATCAGGCTACAAGAAATCAACTAGCTCGAGGTCAAAGATTACGTGAAATTCTAAAACAAGCACAAAATTCTCCTATTCCTGTAGAAGAGCAAGTAGCAATTATCTATACAGGTATCAATGGTTTTCTTGACGATATTCCAGTAAACCAAGTAAAAGCATTCATTGAGAACTTAAGAACAAACTTAAAAAATTCAAAACCTCAATACGCTCAACTTGTAAAATCTTCTAAAGACTTCAGCAAAGAAGCTGAAGACCTATTGAAAGGTTCTATAGCTGATGTAAAACAAGGTTTTGCTTCTTAGCTTTAAACACTGAAGAAAATTATCGGTTATATTAATCGATATTTTCTTCTTTTATCCAATCGTAACCTTTTTTCTCTAATTCTAAAGCTAATTCTTTTGTTCCAGTTTTCACAATTTGACCATCCTGCATAATGTGAATAAAATCTGGTTTGATATAATCTAGAAGTCTTTGATAGTGAGTTATTAATATGACCGCATTAGACTTATTGACTAAACTGTTGACCCCATTAGCAACGATTCTTAAAGCGTCAATGTCTAATCCTGAATCCGTTTCATCTAAAACAGAAAGTTTGGTATCTAGCAATGCCATTTGTAAAATTTCATTTCTTTTTTTCTCACCACCTGAAAATCCTTCGTTGACATTTCTTGTTAAAAAACTACTATCCATCCCTACAATTCCTAATTTTGAATGAGCGAATTCAAAAAATTCCAAAGGTTCAAGCTCTTCTAAGCCTTTTGCTTTCTGTCTAGCGTTATAAGATAACCGTAAAAAGTCAATATTCGTTACACCAGGAATTTCTATAGGATATTGAAATCCCAGGAAAATTCCTGCCTGCGCACGTTCTTCTGGAGGAATATCTAAAATTGAATTCTTTTCAAATAAAATATCTCCTTTAGTAATAGAATAAGAGGGATGACCAGCAATTACTTTAGCCAGAGTACTTTTACCAGAGCCATTTTTTCCCATAATGGCATGAATTTCACCGAAATTAATAGTCAGATCTATCCCTTTCAAAATAGAAGTATTACCAATGTTTGCATGCAAATTCTTTATTTCTAAAACAACTGATTTTTTGTTATTCATGTAGTTATCCAACGCTCCCCTCTAGTTTAAGACTTAATAATCGATCTGCTTCTAAAGCAAACTCCATAGGTAATTCAGCAAAAACTTCTTTGCAAAAACCACTAATTAAAAGACTAACTGCAGATTCAAGATCAATTCCTCTTTGTAGAAAATAAAACAATTGTTCTTCTTCTATTTTAGAAGTTGAGGCCTCATGCTCTACTTTGCTATTTGAATTGTTAACTTGTATGTAGGGGAATGTATTTGCTTGTGATTTACCTCCAATTAACATAGAATCACACTGAGAATTATTAATACTGCCAGTTGCTTTAGATGTAATTTTTACTTGACCTCGATATGTATTTTTTGAATTTCCAGCAGATATACCTTTCGACACGATTCGACTTTTTGTGAATTTTCCAACGTGAATCATTTTTGTACCTGTGTCTGCTTGTTGATAGTTATTTGTCAATGCAACAGAGTAAAATTCACCAGATGAATAATCTCCTACGAGAACACAACTAGGATACTTCCAAGTAATAGAAGACCCTGTTTCTACCTGAGTCCAAGAAATCCTTGAATTTTCTCCAGCACATAACCCTCGTTTAGTCACAAAGTTATAGATACCTCCTAGTCCACTGGAATCACCAGCGTACCAATTCTGAACTGTAGAGTATCTGATCTCAGCTCTTTCTAAAGCAACTAATTCCACTACAGCCGCGTGAAGCTGATTTTTATCAAATTTAGGGGCTGTACAACCTTCCAAATAATTGACTTTACTACCCTTATCAGCAACTATTAAGGTTCGTTCAAATTGACCAGACTCTTCGTTGTTAATTCTAAAATAAGTGGATAAGTCTAAAGGACAAGTAACTTCAACAGGTATGTAACAGAAAGAACCTTCAGTGAAAACAGCTGAGTTTAATGCAGCAAAATAATTATCCCCAATAGGGACAACACTACCTAAGTATCGTTTTACTAATTCAGGATACTCTCTTAGGGCTTCAGAGATAGGGCAAAAAACAACTCCTACTTTCGATAGCTCTTCTCTAAAAGTCGTTCCTATAGAAACACTATCAAATATAGCATCCACTGCAACATTGGTTAAACGTTTTTGCTCTGTTAAAGGTATTCCTAATTTTTCGAATGTGTTTAAAATTTCTTGGTCAACTTCATTTAAATCAGACAGTTTTTTTTTTAATTTTGGGGCTGAGTAATATACTATATTCTGGTAATCGATATCTGTGTGATTTACACAGGCCCACTCTGGTGAAGACATACTGGTCCAAGCTTTGTAGGCTCTCAATCTGAATTCCAAAAGAAAAGGAGGCTCACTCCTTTTTTGAGAAATTAGAGTCACTATGGTCTCGTCTAATCCTCTTGGAAAGTCTTCAGTTTCTATATCAGTTTTAAAACCATATCGGTAAGGCTGATCTACTAAGTCTTTAAGGGTTGTATCCCCATAATTTTTTGAGGAAGAAATCTGATTTATTTTATTTGACATAAATTATTTATAAATTAATCATATATTTATGATACTACATCATTTCAACTCTATCTTTAGATATAAAAACGTTGTTTATTCCAAGAAAAAGTGTTGATCACTATTTATTTTGATATAATAAGTTTAATGGGCAAATGGCGGAATGGTAGACGCAATACACTCAAAATGTATCGATTTATATCATGAGGGTTCGAGTCCCTCTTTGCCCAATAAACCTCTAACATGAGGAATAGTTTGTTTTATCTGATAAACTTCTTATAAAAAGAAAGGACATAATTAAAATTACATGAGTTTACTTATAATTGGAGCTACGGGTACATTAGGACGCCAAATTGTTAGAAGAGCCATTGACGAAGGATACTCAGTAAAATGTTTCGTCAGAAACTTAAGAAAAGCATATTTTCTAAAAGAGTGGGGAGCAGAATTAATATATGGAGATCTTAGTTTACCTGAAACAATTCCTATGACCTTAAAAGATATAACCGCTATCATTGATGCCTCAACTGCCAGACCATCAGATCCTTATACAGCTGAACAAATTGATCTAGATGGAAAAATAGCTCTCATAGAAGCTGCAAAATTAGTAGGAATAAAAAAGTTTGTCTTTTTCTCAGTTTTAAATAGTAATTACCATTCTAACGTACCATTAGTAAATTTAAAACTTAAACTTGAATCTTATCTCATTGAATCAGGATTAAACTATACAATTTTTTATTTAACTGGTTTTTTCCAAGGTTTAATAAGTCAATATGCGATACCAATTTTAGAGAAACAAGCTATCTGGACTACAAGTGAAACTAGCAATGTTGGTTACATTGATACCCAAGATGTAGCAAAATTTGCTTTACGTAGTTTATCAGTAGACAAGACAAACCAACAAAAATTTCCCTTAGTAGGAATTCGTGGTTGGAGCTCCACGGAAATTATCGAATTGTGCGAAAGACTTTCTGGTCAGTCTGCTTTAGTGAATAAAATACCTTTATCTGTATTACGTTTCTTAAAAAAACTTACCGGATTTTTTGAATGGGGAAAAAATATTTCTGATAGGTTAGCATTTGCTGAAGTCCTTGTAACAGGACCCAACATGACTGCAAATATGAAAGACGTCTACGAAACATTTTCATTTGAGTATTCTGAGGCATCAACCTTAGAACGTTATATGCAAGATTATTTTGGCCGAATTCTAAGAAGGTTAAAAGAATTAAGCGATGAAAAAGAAAAATCATTATAAATTTAAAGAGTCAATTATGTGACATTTTTCTTCCTGAATTAACTTTAATTACAAACTAAGGATATAATTATCTTACATAGCAATATTTATAATAATAGAAATATAATTCTGGGGATAAATTAATGTTCACACTAAAAATTGTTGTATATACTACAGTGACGTTTTTCGTATCTCTTTTCACTTTCGGTTTTTTATCTAATGATGCCTCTAGAAACCCAAGTAGAAAAGATTTAGAATAAAAATTTACTAAATTAATAACTAATGATTAATAGTTATTAATTTAGTAAATTTTTATAGAAAAATAATAAGAATTCTTATAAAAACTGATTCGTAATCATACCCAAACACTATATTTTAAGAATGAAAAACTGGCGTTCAGATAACTTAAACCAATCTGCGTTCGAAAAAACAGGTCCGATCCCGAGATCAATAAGTCGTACATTTGAAAAATTTAAAAAAGAACTAGATCCAAATGCAGAATCAGAAATTATTGAAGAATTTCGAGTATCAAGATACCAAACATCAGCCTCAATAAAATACCTTTTACTTCTGATAGTATCTCCGATTTTAGTAAATCAAATATCAAGAAGCTTTATATTTTCTCCCTTTATAGATTACTTCTGGAATGAAAAAAATAATGAGATATTTTTGAATGTTTCACAAGAAGAACGAGCATTTAGTGAACTTCAAAGATTCGAAGAAAAAATACATTTCGAAATATTAATTGGGCAACTTCCACATCTATCACAGGAGGCCGTGGAGAAAGAAATAAAAAATAAAGCTGTCGAATTAGCTCAATACTATTCCTCTGAAAGTACAGATGCTATAAAAAACTTATTATCTGACGTTGTAAGTTTTTTTACATTTATATATCTTGTCATAACAGGAGAGAGACAAATATCAGTTTTAAAGTCATTTGTCAATGAACTAATTTATGGCTTAAGCGATACAGCCAAAGCTTTCTTAATTATTTTATTTACAGATATTTTTGTAGGTTTTCATTCTACTCATGGTTGGGAAGTAATTCTTGAAAATGGACTCCGTCACTTTGGATTACCAGAAAATAGGGATCTTATATTTCTATTCATAGCAACTTTTCCTGTCTTACTCGATACAGTATTTAAGTATTGGATATTTAGATATCTTAACCAAGTGTCTCCATCAGCTGTAGCTACGTATCATGAAATGAACGAATAGTAAAGAGATAAAATTAAACTTTTATCTCTTTACTGTTCAAAATTATTTAACAAGAGTTAATCCAGAGGTCTGTAGAAAGCTTATATTCGTAATCAAAATATAAGCAAAACTAGAACCCCCAATAGCTCCAACTAACCAGCCGGAAGTAAACTGTCTCCAGCCTTTTGCTGTTTGTAACTGATCACCATTATCAGTTTCTTCAAATGACACAACTCCATAGATTGCTAAACAAGCTGTCATGATAAAGATTAAACCTATAGAAGCAAAAAATCCAGATAGTAGAGCAACTTCAGAATTCCGTAAAGGACCTAATTTGTAAAATGGTCCAACTAAAAAATAACCATGAGTAATACCTATCTCTAATCCTCTTAGTAAAGGAGATAAGCCAACTCGATAAGCTGGTAGGTTGCTTAACAGATTTCGAGTGAAACTAGAAGTACTAATAGGGGTAGCTAAATTACCTACGAAAGGATCATCATTATATGGTTTTATAAAGTCAGACATAGTTTCTAAACTTATAATTAAAGTATGTTTTATATTATTTAATAATTATAATCGAACACCTGGCTTTTTTTACCCTTGTAAGAAAAATTAACTAAGAAATTTTTGACAGAGGCTTAAACTATTAGTCTAATAAGATATACTGTAAAAAATAACTAGAATAAAAATAGAAAATGAGTATATTATTAGGTTACATTATTTTATTGGCATGTGCTTTTGGTTTAGCTGCAGGATTATTTTTAGGGTTATCCTATATAAAATTGATATAAATAGTCTTAAAAATGCTTAATTGATATACAACTTAAGCTTAGTGATATGTATTAATTAAGCATTTTTTAAAGTTAAAGTACATGGCTTTTCAAACTGACAGGTAAAGATGACTACAAAAAATAAACTGATTCGTTACAACTTAATTTTAGGATCCAAAAGACTTAGCAATTACCTTTGGTTGATCATAAGCTTTTTAGGAGGGAGTGGATTTTTTCTTGCTGGATTATCTAGTTATCTTCAAATACAAATACTACCTTTCACTAAAATAGATAGTATCTCTTTCATTCCTCAAGGAATAGTAATGACTTTCTATGGCTCTATAGGAATATTATTAAGCTTATTCTTACTTACAAATTTAATTTTTAATGTGGGTGGAGGATATAATAAGTATGATAAACAGGTAAGCAAAATTGAGATTTTTCGTCTAGGTTTTCCAACTCAAAATCGTGAAATTTATCTGTCGTATGATTTTAAAGACATTCGGTCAGTTAAATTAAGCATACAAGAAGGTTTAAATCCCAAAAGAGAAATTTACTTATGTACTAAAGACCAAAGACAAATACCATTAACCAGAGTAGGAGAACCTTTATTATTATCATCCATTGAAGAAGAAGCAGTGGATCTATCTTTGTTTTTGAACGTCCCTTTAGAAAACTGATAAAAATATTTGAAAATGTAGCATTATTTGTTAAAGAAATGTATTATATCTGTATATTCTATTAATGATACTCCAACATTTAATATAGATCTACAGCGGGCATAGTTTAGTGGTAAAACCTTAGCCTTCCAAGCTAATGATGAGGGTTCGATTCCCTCTGCCCGCTTAAAACATAAAATAGATTACTAAATCTAACAAAGTATTTAAATAAAAATGTTTTTTTGAGGATTTTTTTAGTTACTATAGGTTTAGATAAAAATCTAATAATATACAGAAGGTATGATTATTCTTATGAATATCTTAAGATTTCATAAGCTTTACAAACTGAGATGTACTTATTTGTAATCTTATTACTTAAGAAAAAACACCTTCGGTATAATGTAGATGTCAGATAATTTACCTATACAATTATTTGATTAAAAAGATAAAAAATTGTTACCATATCACTACAAGTATTTTTAGTTTTTAAGTACGTAGGATAATGTTTTATCTTTTTTAGAAAACTATAAATAACTGAACTCTTATACTTTTAACTTTTTCGGAGGTATTTTATATGTCAGGAGGTTCAACAGGGGAACGTCCATTCTCTGATATAATCACTAGTATACGTTATTGGATTATTCACAGTATAACAATTCCTGCTCTTTTCGTGGCTGGCTGGCTTTTTGTTAGTACAGGATTGGCGTATGATATTTTTGGTACGCCTAGACCAAATGAATATTTCACTCAGGAACGTCAACAAGTTCCTTTAGTTAATGACAGATTTAGTGCTAAACAAGAGTTAGAAGATTTAACAAAAGGTTTGTAAAAATAAGTGAGATTTTATCGTGAGCAAAATTAAACAACCAATCGCTTATCCTATTTTTACGTTTAGATGGTTAGCTATTCATGGATTAGCTGTTCCTACTGTATTTTTCCTTGGTGCTATTACCTCTATGCAATTTATTCAACGATAGGAGGATAATATGAGTGGTCCTAATCCTAATAAACAACCCGTTGAGTTAAATCGTACATCTCTATTCTGGGGGTTATTACTAATTTTCGTTTTGGCAGTTTTATTCTCTAGTTACTTCTTTAATTAAGATTAATATTTTAATTGAAAAGTAATTATTATTATTATCCTAAGTTTATTAGAAACTTTCTAAGACTTACTAAGTTGGAGGTAATTGTAGATGGCTAGTACTGGTAGAATTCCTCTGTGGCTAATTGGTACAGTAGGTGGCATAGCAGCTTTGACAGTTGTAGGGTTATTCTTTTATGGTTCCTACTCAGGTGTAGGGTCTTCATTGTAAACGAATAAAATAAAAATAAATAATAACAATGTATAAATTAATTTTATTTGTTATTATTTATTTCACTTTTTACTTAAATAGTTAACCCACTTCGTCCTGCTCAATATAAATAAAAGCAAATGCCATAACTAGACCAGGAAAAACTAATCCGATTAAAGGAACAAGAATAGATGGAAGATAAGCAGCAGTCATACTCTTTTATTTAAAATAGTGTGTTAATTTTATAAACAGTCAGATTTAACAATACGTTAAATTAGGCATTAGAATCTTTACATATTTTAGTACTAAAGTAGAGTAATATGAAATATAGTTCAGAATATGTTTACATTCAGAAAAAATTACTTTAAGAAACAAAGTTGATACGAATAAAAAATTAATATGATAAATAGCAACTCTCCTGATAGTCTACATGCCATGCAAAAGTTTTCTGAAACTTATGCCAAAAGAACTGGCACTTTTTTTTGTTCTGACTTAAGTATAACTGCAGTTGTCATTGAAGGACTAGCAAGACATAAAGATGAATACGGAGCTCCTTTATGCCCTTGTCGTCACTATGATGATAAGATAGCTGAAGTATCCTCTGCCTATTGGAACTGTCCATGCGTACCTATGCGAGAGAGAAAAGAATGCCACTGTATGTTATTTCTGACAAAGGACAATGAATTTTCTAGTGATCATCAGGAAATTAGCGTACAACAAATTCTTTCATTTACAAGTAAACAGTAGATTAAGATTGTTTCAAATTAAGTTATAACGATTATATAAGAATTAAACTATGAATTAAATATCTGTGAATATATAAATCGTTATAACTTAAAGTATTATCTCTTACAGATTACCGCGTCGTAGAGCTATCAATACGATAATAGCTGGACCAGCAGTAATTACAAGAAAAAGGGAAACTAATTGCAGCAAAGTTGTAGGATTAAAAAACATGATAAATTCCCCTGTGATTAAATCAATGTATATTTCTTTAATTATTTTTACATAACTTTGAAATAGTAAATACATATATAGTATATTCTAATACCTTTGTTCTAACATAAATCTTTGTAAAAAATCTTGTAAATAAGTTGCCAACAAAGTGCTATGCTTAGATCGATAATTAAAAAAATAAAACTTCAATAGAAAATGTATCAAAATATAACGAAGAAATAAAGACACGCACTACAATACCATCTGGACGAAGCTTGTGTACATATTCCTCAATGTCAGTAGTTTTTATTTCAATCTGGTTAAATTGAAAAATTAATATAGTCATATACAAATACTTTCGTAGTATAAATTCATAGAGCTTGTATTTATTAATTAATTGTGATATTTATATCATATTACAAGTTTATAGGGCTGCTAACTCAATGGTAGAGTACTCGGCTTTTAATCGATTTGTTCCGGGTTCGATCCCCGGGCAGCCCATATTGAACAAATTATAAAAAAGCATAGAAAAGTATCACATATGACTACAAAATAGATTATATACCCCCAGGGGAATTCGAATCCCCGTTACCTCCGTGAAAGGGAGATGTCCTAGGCCTCTAGACGATGGGGGCTAGCTAGACTTTCTTATACAATATATTAAAGTTATCTAATAATAGAATATATGTCAACTAATTGTAGAAATAAACGTAATTAACAACTATTTTATTAATTGAGACCGTGGGTAAAAAAAAACTTTTCATAAAGTAATACTGACAGATGAATACTTTACTACCAGCAATCTACCTCCTGATCTTGTTTATATCCTTATGCACACTCTTAGTTTTTCTTTTTACACAGATATTAAAAAAGAAGGAAATTGAAACAGAGCTGTTAGAATTACAGAAAAAAATTCGTTCGGGTAATTCAACTCCCTCTGAACAATATTCTTTAGGAGTAATCTACCTTTCCAAAAAATTGTTTGACCAAGCAATTCTACAATTTTCAAGCGCTTTAAAACATTGGGATAAATTAGATAAAGAAGGTCTAGCGAATCTTTATAATACAATTGGATTTACTTACTTTGAAAGTGGACAGTACGATGTTTCAATTTATTATTATAAAGAAGCGATAAATTTGAATTCGAATTATACAATAGCAATGAATAATCTAGCTTACTCGTACGAAAAAAAGAAAATGATGGAAGAGGCTATTGAAACTTACTCAAAAGTTTTAACACTAGATGAAAATAACAAGATTGCTAATGAAAAGTTACTAGTACTGCAAAAAAGATCTAAAATTCGGGATGACAGGATTTGAACCTGCGGCATCCTGCTCCCAAAGCAGGCGCGCTACCAAGCTGCGCTACATCCCGTTTATATATTCCACAATAGTATCACACGATAAAAATGATGTCTATAATATTTCTCTAATTTAAGTCTTAAAATAAAAATTTATCATTTTTAAATGGTATTATAAGAATGTGAATACATAAAGGAGAAAATTCGTGAAAAACTGGATCTCTATTCTATTGATATTGAATTTATTCATTCTTCCTACAACCGCAAAAGCAGACGTAGCAGGTTTAAAACCTTGTAAAGATTCTAAAGAATTTCAGCGTAGACTGGATCAAAGTGTTAAAAAACTTGAATCCAGAGTAAAAAAATACGATGCTGGTAGCCCACCTGCACTTGCATTACAAAAACAAATTGAAAAAACGCAAAGCCGTTTTGACCGATATGGAAAGGCAGGTCTTCTTTGCGGAACAGATGGATTACCTCATCTAATCACAGATGGTCGCTGGAACCATAGTGGTGAATTTGTTATACCTGGGTTATTCTTCTTATACATAGCAGGTTGGATAGGTTGGGTTGGCAGAAGTTATGTTCAATGGGCTCGAACATCCGACAAACCTACTGAAAAAGAGATCATTATAGACGTACCAGTAGCATTAAGTTTTGTAACTACTGGATTTATATGGCCCTTCTCTGCATTTAAAGAATTCACAAGTGGTAATTTAATAGCACCTGCGGAAGAAATTACTATATCACCTAGATAAACTACACATAAAACCAAACACTTATGGACAGCAATTTCTTAAAATATTTGTCTACAGCTCCTGTATTAATAACAGTATGGCTATCCTTTACTGCTGCTTTAGTTATAGAAGGGAATAGATTTTACCCAGACATGTTATATTTTCCACTGTAATACTTAAAAAGTAAAAAGAAATCGCATTGAATAAAAACTCAATTTGAATTATAATTAGTGAAACTTGGATATATTAATTTATAAATTCTTATTTCATGAGGATCGGAAGATAGCAATGAGAAGAATATTATAAAAAGTTATGGTCCAAGTTCTTAAAGATAATCTTGAACATAGATCAAAATCTTCACCAATAACTAGGAACCAAAACTCGATCTTATTGGATAGCTAAGAAAATTTTTTTTAATTTCTTTAAAAATAAGTTGGAATTCAAAATTCATCTTTAAATAAGAGAAAACTTCTTATACAAAGATTTATTTTAAAAACTATTATAATTCTTCATTCTAAAATTAGAATTATGATGTTTAAATGGAAAGGCAGTTCTGTAAAATCCTAACTGTTATGATTTTTCTGTATTAAATCTTGCCAAAACATGCATAACTTTCATTATATTTTCAAAGACAATCAAACATTCTGAATATACAATTTTTAGGAAAAATTTAGTATTTCTAGATAAGATTCAAATGGAAAATTTCGACATATATATCATTAATAAGTTCAAACTAGTTTATACTATATGATAAGAAATTAGTAATACTCACATAAATAAGAGGATTAAAATGACTCCATCTTTATCAGCTTTCGTCAATAGTTTACTTCTGGGCTTATTCGTAGTAATTATTCCAATTGGTTCTGCTCTATTTCTTGTAAGCCAAGCAGACAGATTGACACGTAACTAAGAATTTCTAGAGTTCCTAAGTAGTGTATACTTAGGATCTTTGACGCACTAAAATCGGGGACTTACTGTTAACATTAAGATATTTTTACTAAAATTTCAAATTAAAGATATTATTTTACAATATTGGAATATTAAATTATGTCTTTCACTAGCAGAAGACCATACAACATTAAGTAATTAATTCATGAAAAAACAAATTTCCCCTATTCAGTTATTTTTAGGACTTTGTACAGTTATCTCTTGCTCGCATACAGCCTTAGCAATTGATCTAGACGAAACTACAAGAACTATACCATTAGATTCTTCTGGATCTACAGTAATCCTAACTCCCGAACAAGTAAAAAGAGGAAAAAGATTATTTAATGCTTCTTGTGGTCAATGTCATGTTGGAGGAGTAACTAAAACGAATCCAAACCTTGGACTGGAACCAGATGCGCTAAGTTTAGCAACGCCTCCTCGAGATAATATTAACGCTTTAATTGATTATTTAAAAAATCCTACAAGCTATGATGGATTAGAATCGATAGCTGAATTACATCCGAGTACAAAAAGTGCTGATATATTTCCAAAAATGCGTAGTTTGAGTGATGAAGACTTATTTGCCATAAGTGGACATATCCTTTTGCAACCTAAACTAGGTGGCGAAAAATGGGGTGGAGGAAAAATTTATTACTAGTTTTCGGAAAAATTAAGTCGATGCAATACTAAAATGTATTGCATTGACTTAAACTTTTTTATTTGTATTTCTTATAAAAGTTAAATAGGCTGGATAACTACATATGGTTTATAAACTAATTATTATAGAAAAAAGTCAAATTGCACTACTTTATTTTAAAAACAAGTTAATCAGCTTAATAATGGAGCATACTCTGTACAGAGTCAATGACATTTACTTAGGTAAGATTTCCAGCGTATTATCAAGTTTAGATGCAGCTTTTGTTATCCTTAACCCTGTGTCAAAAAATGGATTTATATCTTTTAATCATTTTAGGGATGGGCTAAATTTTGATTGTCCGACTATGTCAACAAATAAAAATATTTTAGCTCAAATAATCAGAGAACCCACCGGTACTAAAGGTCCTACTTTAAGCTGTGATATAAATTTACTTGGGAAATATATGGTCATATTACCCTTTTCAAAGTCCATACAAACGTCAAAGAAAGTAGAAATTGAAAGTAATAAGGAATATCTTCGAGCCATAGGACACTTACTGATAAATCCTAAAGAAATGGGGATAATAGTAAAACTTAAAACAACAAATGCAAATATAAACTTTCTTATTAGAGAAATTCAAGTATTGAAATCTCGGTGGAGAAAAATAACTAAGAAAGCTTATGAAAAACCTAAACCATCTTTAATCACTAAAAGAAAAGTATTTTTACATAAAATTCTTCAGGACTACGCCAATTTAAATTTCAATTTTATTGTAATAGATTCACACGAAGGAGCTTTACAAGTAAAAAATATCTTAACCAAAATACATGGTTTCAAAAATGGTAGCTCTTTAAAGATTGAATTTCACAGAAATCAATTTTCTTTGATAACATACTATCTAATAGATGTTCTTTTGTTAGAAATTATGAAGCCAAGAGTAAACTTGTGTCGTGGAGGATACATTATTATTGAAAAAACAGAAGCATTGACAACTATAGATGTTAATTCAGGATCATTTACAAATCTCCCAAACTCAAGACAAACGAGTTTATGGGTAAATTATTCTGCGATTCATGAAATCATCAAACAAATACGATTAAGAAACATTGGAGGAATAATAATAATTGATTTTATTGATTCCAGCAACCATCAAGACCAGATGAAATTACTTCGATACATGAGTAGATTAATGCTCAAGGATTACGTACAATGCCGTATTATACAAATGTCAGAATTAGGTCTTGTTGAGCTTACTAGGTCTAGACACGGACAAAGTGTATATGACGCTTTTAGTCGAAAATGTACTATTTGCAGTGGCTTAGGATATTTAACTTTCAATTTAAATACGCGAACAAATATTAACTACGAATTAATTTTAGATCCATTTTTTAATTACCATAAGAGACTATACGATAGAATACGAAATCTATATAATTAAGTTTAATCATAGCGAAATAAGTCCAGAGCGTGTAACTCAGTGGATAGAGTGTCAGATTCCGGTCCTGATGGTCGTGGGTTCGATTCCCGCCATGCTCGGTATAAGCCTTTGGAATTCACTAATAGAAAGACAAAAGTGCAAATTTAACTCATTCGTGTTAGAATATGATTATTATTGGGGCTGTTCTGGTATCGACACTCTTTAGGATATGGCACTATGATACAAGTCAAGCTTGAGTTTTCTTGTAAAACAAAACTCAAATAATAAATGCAAACAATATCCTTTCGTTTGATCGTAAACTTGCTTTAGTATAATTTTAATAAAAAATTAAACTAGAATAATTACACACCTAAAAACTGGAGATTTTTAATTTTCAAAAATCTATACAATTCCAAGTGACTCTTATGAGATTAAAAAATAGTTGCTTTAAATATTGAATAAAGCTAAACTTGTGAATGAATATGCTGTAATTAATTGAGTGGACGTGGGTTCAATTCCCACCAGTTCCATGATTGCCAGTTCAAATGCATCTGTGGCCGAGTGGTCGAAGGCACCGGACTCATAATCCGTTTCTCGCAAGAGACAACGCTGGTTCAAACCCAGCCGGATGCAAGTAAAATCGCTGGTTAAATTAAATTTTTAAAAAAATTTAATTTACACAACTTATTTATCTAGATGCCTTAACTCATAAAATACTAATGTTTAAAAATACCCCATAAAGTCCTATGAAGCATACTTTATCTGTATTAGTAGAAGATGAGTCCGGTGTCTTGACAAGAATTGCAGGTTTATTTGCCCGCCGAGGATTTAATATAGAAAGCCTAGCTGTAGGCCCAGCAGAACAGATAGGTGTATCTAGAATCACAATGGTTGTACCGGCGGAAGATAAAACTATTGAACAATTAACAAAACAGTTATATAAGCTTGTTAATATACTTCGAGTTCAAGATATAAGTGATGTACCATGCGTAGAAAGGGAACTAATGCTTCTAAAAGTTAACACAAATATAAATAAACGATCTGAAATACTTGAGATTGTTCAAATTTTTAGGGCGAGAGTTGTTGATTTAGCTGAAAATTCTTTAATTATTGAGGTAACAGGAGATCCTGGTAAAATGATGGCTATAGAACAAATTCTCAAACCATTTGGGATTTCTGAAATAGCCCGAACTGGAAAAATTTCTTTAATAAGAGAATCTAAAGTCAATACTGAGTTCCTTAGAACATCTATGAAGTAAATCATGGGGGTGGAGGGACTCGAACCCTCACGACCAAACAGTCAACAGATTTTAAGTCTGTTGTGTCTACCATTCCACCACACCCCCAACCCTCAGGCGGCACCCGGATTTGAACCGGGGGTGAAGGATTTGCAATCCCTTGCCTTACCACTTGGCCATGCCGCCTTAAGAATTTCATGTATTAATGATACACTTTTTTTTTTTTTACGTATAGGTAATTATGAATATATTTACGGTCTGAATACTCGGCTTTTTCTTATATCCTCTGCTTGAATAGTTACTAAATCTGCCTTCGTTAAGACACGATCTCCAGCTGCGAACATTCTATTAGCTTGTCTCATACGAGCTCTATCGATAGCATTTCGTACACTTCGAGCATTTGCAAAATGTGGCTGTTGCATTCTTAGTTTAATATATTCTAACAAAGCAATTTCAGATTCTTCTGTTAAAACATACTGTTGATCTTCTAACATCATTTTTCCAATTTTTAGTAGCTCTTCAGGACTATAATCAGGAAAATCTACATGATTTGCAACTCTAGAAGATAGACCAGGATTAGAAGCGTAGAAACTATCCATTCTCTCTTTATAACCAGCAAAGATTATAACCAGGTCGTCTCTCTGATTTTCCATTACCTGAAGTAAAATTTCTATTGCTTCAGCTCCATAATCCCGCTCATTATCTGGTTTATATAAATAATAAGCTTCATCAATAAATAATACTCCACCCATTGCACGTTTTAGAACTTCTTTTGTTTTTGGAGCCGTGTGACCTATATACTGGCCAACTAAATCGTCTCTACTAACTGTTATAAGATGACCTTTTCTCACATATCCAAGCCTAAACAAAATATCTGCCATCTTTAATGCCACAGTGGTCTTTCCAGTTCCTGGACTACCAGTAAATGACATATGTAGCCCTGGATTAGAGGACGTTAAACCCAAAGCTTTACGTAATCTATGAACTAATAATAAAGCCGCAACTTCTTTTATTCTAGTTTTTACTGGCACTAAACCTATCAAATCTGTATCTAATTGATCCAAAACTTCTTGAATCTGACGTTTCTCATATTCTTCTTGAAGATTAACTAAAATCTCGTCTTGGTTCTGTTGTATTGATGCCATATTCAGATGTTAAATGTAAATAAACTTTAAATTGAAAACATAAAAATAGAGAGGCTATTAGTTAGTCTCTCTATTTTTATTTATTAAAACTAATTAATAACGTTCTCCTTCAGGTTTGCTAGTTGCATAACTTTGGATTGTGTAACGAATTAGTCTAGATTTGTCTTCTGTACGAGCTAGTGTAAAACCTGGTTCGTTAGAAGTAGGTCTTTGTACTATGAAAGAAAGACAGCAGCTTTCAACACTTCTAGAGTTGTCGAATGCGTTAACTTTTACATAGCTGTTTGGTTTAGCTTTACGACAAGCATTAACTTCAAACATTACAGCAGCAGCATCTTTGATACCGAAAAGTGGAAGACCCCACATTTCCCAGTAACAGTTACGAGGATGTGGATCATCTGTCCACTCAACGTTAAGAGCCCAACCTCTGCTGATAGCGTATTGAATTTGTTTAACGATTTGTTCGTCAGTTAAGTCTGGAAGGAAAGAAAAAGCACCTTGTGTTAATCTCACGATGAATACTCCTTTGGTTAAATTTTCTAATGAATACTACTTACTATCTGTTAGATGTAGCTGTCTCAATAAAGTCAGCTGTATCTGTGGAAGCATAGTTGAATGTAATATCTTTCCAAAGATCTAAAGCTGTTTGAAGAGGACCACAGCTCTTAGCTGCAGTTTTAAGGATTTGAGGACCTTCAGCTAAGTAATCACGACCTTCGTTACGAGCAACAACCATGCACTCAAGAGCAACACGGTTAGCTGTAGCACCAGCTTGAATACCATCTGGGTGACCAATTGTACCACCACCGAATTGAAGAACACAGTCATCACCTAGGTAATGAATAAGTTGGTGCATTTGACCGCAATGGATACCACCAGAAGCTACTGGTAGACATTTAGCTAATGAACCCCAATCTTGTGCGAAGAATAAACCTTGAGGAAGGTTAACATCTAATTTGTTTTGTAGTAATACATTGTAGAAGCCTTTAACCATTAGAGGGTCGCCTTCAAGTTTACCTACTACTGTACCAGCGTGAATATGGTCAACACCTGCCATACGCATCCATTTACAAATTACACGGAAGTTCATACCGTGAGTTTTTTGACGGGAGTATGTAGAGTTACCAGCACGGTGTAAGTGTAAGATCATGCTATTTTTACGAGCCCAGATACCCATAGATTGAATAGCAGTATAACCAATTACAAGGTCAATCATACAAATAACGGATCCGATTTCTCTACAGAATTCAGCACGTTCGTACATATCTTCCATTGTACCAGCTGTGATGTTAAAGTAGTGACCTTTAACTTCGCCTGCAGCAGCAGCAGCTCGGTTCACACCTTCAATACCGAATAAGAAACGTTCTCTCCATCTCATGAATGGTTGAGAGTTGATGTTCTCATCATCTTTAAGGAAGTCTAGACCACCTTTTAGACCTTCATAAACAACACGACCGTAGTTTTTTCCAGATAAACCTAATTTAGGTTTAACAGTAGCCCCTAAAAGAGGACGACCATATTTGTCAAGTCTTTCACGCTCAACAATTACACCTGTAGCAGGACCTTGGAATGTTTTTAGGTAAGCTACTGGAATACGCATATCTTCTAGACGTAGTGCATTCACAGCTTTGAAACCAAATACGTTACCAATGATAGATGCTGTTAAGTTTGCAAGAGAACCTTCTTCAAATAGATCTAGCTCGTAAGCGATATAAGCGAAGTATTGATCAGCTGCACCAGGAACTGGGTCAACTCTGTATGCTTTAGCTCTGTAAAGATCACATGCTGTTAAAAGGTCAGTCCAAACAACTGTCCAAGTTGCTGTAGAAGATTCACCAGCGATAGCTGCCGCACATTCCACAGGGTCAACACCTTTTTGAGGAGTCATACGGAACATAGCTAAAACATCAGTATCTTTGATGTTATAATCAGCATCCCAGTAACCCATTTTTGCGTAAGGGATAACGCCTGATTCGTAACGTTCGTTTTTAATTCGAGTCCGTGATTCAACGGATTGAGACATACATTCCTCCTGTAAAGGTTATAGTCGATAAAGTTTAGTCTGTAATAATATCAAATAACTTTGATAACCTTACATTCTTATTGTAGTTATCGATTGTAATAAATATCGTAACTGATTAATTTGTACCCTAAATTAATATTAACAAGAAAAGAGAAGTAAAAAGCAAGGCTTTGATTATACAATGCATAAGTGAAGCTTATGCATTACAAAAAAGCGTTTACGCTGTTGTTAGAGAATCTGTTTTATATAAAAATATCACTGCTTAAAGTTATAAATCTTAATCAAGGTAGATAAATGCCGAAAGATATTTCTAAAAAAACGTTTTATACTAGTCAAACTAAAAATTCTTGCTTCCAATATAAAAAATAACAAATAATATTGGGTAATTAATTTTTAAGAAATATAAAATTCATCCAGAGTTAATATGAATACTATGCTAAATTTATTTGCACCTGAGACCATACAAACTACTTTGAAAGGAAATCAAGATCCTGTACCCTCTTTTATCGATAAACTATCCTCCGGAGAAAATTTAAAAATAAAGATTCAAACAACCAGTGATAATATTCTTATTCAAAATAAAAAAAAATTTGACAGCATTACAATTCCATACAATGGAGCCGAAAAAAATTTTCAATTCCCAAAACTTGAAAAATGTTTTTCTATGTTTTCTAATAGACGTTCTCCAGATTTTCCTACAAGAGAACAAAAATCTTTATTGTCTAAACTAAAACAGGTCCCTGTCTACACAGTTGTAAATAAACAAAATGAAATAGTAACTGCGTCTACAAGAGACTATAAGAATTATAATTCTTTGCAATGGGTTCAAAGTAAATACAACGAACTATTCTTCTGGGAACACGATGAAGGTTCTGTATCTATAAACTTATTCTTCATGAATAAAGAAGATGCATCCAGTTATCTTCATGAGATCTGTAAAAAAGAACCTAAAGAAGCAGAAAATCTAGGATTAAAGGTAAAAACTATTGGGTTAGATGTGTTCTATAGACTCAATCGAACTTCAGCACCCAAAATTCAGAGTCGACTAGTTGGTGACTTAGAAGAAATTGGTCTAATAGTTGCAAGATATTCATCCGACTCTACCTGTATTATGCATCCAAAGCAAAAATATTCCAGGGACTGGTTTCAAGGAAACCCAATATATGTATTAAAAGTGCATAAAAATGTAAATGACAAGACACTGGCTCAGTATTCTATTAAAGATTCTTATGAAGAAAAATTAGTTTTTTTTAGTAAAGAAGATGTTATGCGAGCGTGGAAAGTTTTCTTAGCAAAAAAATCAGAGTTATCTTTAAACACGAGGCCCAACATAGAAATCTATAATTTAGAAAATTTTCTTCTAGATATTGAGAATACTCCAGATAGCTCATCAAAATTAACATTTATTCCACCGTATAAATCTTATATAGATCTACGATCTGAAAATAGTCAACAAGTTTCTGTTAAAAAAAATTTAACTGAAGAGTACATATATAAAACGAGATTATACATACAAAATCTACAAAGATTTTATAAAGGAGTTATTTGGTTATTTACATCTGACACGTTACCAAGTGAGGAGAACTCTTGGTAATTTACTGTCATACTTAAAATTTTTGATTTACATATAATAAATAGTTTTAACCTTTGCGAGAATAGTACTCTACAACTAGTAGTTCATTTAATTGAAGAGCCACCCATTCTCTTTCAATTACACCATTTACTTTTCCTGTTAAGGTAGATTTATCAAGCTCTAAATGAGTAGGTATATTAGCTAATCCAGGAAAAGATAAATAACCCTCTACTAATTGTTTCGACTTTGCATTAGCTCTAACTAGAATCCTATCGCCAGTCTGACATTGGTAGCTAGGAATAGAAACTCTTTTATTGTTAACACAAATATGACCATGGTTTACCAATTGACGTGCTGCTGGTATGGTAGGGGACATTCCTAATCTAAAGACAATATTGTCAAGTCTCATTTCTAGCAGTTGCAACAATGCTTCCCCTGTAGAACCTTTGATTCTTCTAGCACTTCTGACATATTTCAATAATTGTCTTTCTGTTAAACCATAATTGAATCGAATTTTTTGCTTTTCCTCTAATCGTATAGAGTACTCAGAAGGTTTTCTATTTTGGTCACCATGTTGACCCGGTCTTGTAGTTCGTTTTGTAGTTTTTCTAGTAAGTCCTGGCAGTTCTCCTAAACGGCGTACAATTCTTAAAACAGCTCCTCTGTATCTAGACATATGAGATTCTTCCTTTTAATATTTTAAATTGATGTAGAGACTCGTGCAAGTTCTCCCTGCGATAAAATAGATGCGTAACGTAAGTTATAAACCTAACTATACTAAATATTTAATGTAACTAAATACTGGCGATATAATAACTCAAGATAATAAACGAAAAAATACTTTACTATGTAAAAGATTTTATTGTATATTTATTAATGTAATGAAAATGCTGGTGTAGCTCAATTGGTAGAGCAACTGATTTGTAATCAGTAGGTTGCGGGTTCAAGTCCCTTCACCAGCTATGTGGTATCATCATCATAGGATTAATAACTTATGTTATGAATAAATTTTTAGATTATAGTTATTTTGTAATATCACTGCCAATATCAATCTAAATATTCTACCAATAGAGATTAAAAATAATGAACAGCTAATTATCTATTAAATAAAATGTAAGTTAAAGAAGTCTTAGTATTTTAAATTCTAACTAAATGCACAAACCAAAAAAAGATTTGTACATTAACTTTTATAGTCTTATTGTTTATTATTATATTTTTAAAGTTTTTAATAATCTTTTTAAGATTCTAAAAAAGAAGTTGCATAAATTAATTCTGAAATGCTAGTATATTTTCATTGAGAGTAAAAGATTAAAAAAGGGCGGTTAGCTCAGCGGTAGAGCGCCTGCCTTACAAGCAGGTGGTCACTGGTTCAAATCCAGTACCGCCCAATGTATATTTCCATTTTCTAAAAAGGGTTCATCGTCTAAGGGATCAGGACAGGGACCTTCTAAGTCTCTAATGTAGGTTCGAATCCTACTGAGCCTATACTAATTTGAAGATTTACAGAATTCCGTAGATTAAAGTAAATCGCTAAAAACTTTTTCAAATGTTTTCTGTACTTTATCACCAGAGTCAATTGTCTCTAAAGGATCTTTACGTAATCTGTGTCGTAAACACATTGTTATAACAGACTTTATGTCTTCAACAGTGACTACATTTCGGCCTTCATAGGCTGCATAAGCCCTAGATGCACGATTTGTAACTATATCACCCCTTAATCCATCTACATCTAACTCACTACATACTTGAGATATTTTCACACGTAGATTATATTCAATTGCTACCTGAGGTAATAATGCTTGCGCTCGCACAATTTTATTTCTAAACTCCTCTTGTTGAGCTTGATACTTAGATAGAGACTCCTGTGGGTTTTTATCAAAATCTGATCTTTGTTCTACAATTTGAACTCGAAGCTCTGGATTTTTCACAGTTCTAATTTCAGAATGCATTCCAAATCTATCCAAAAGCTGAGGTCTCAATTCACCTTCTTCAGGATTTCCTGATCCTACAAGGACAAACCGAGCTGGATGACGGATCGATATACCTTCACGTTCCACAGTATTCCATCCAGAAGCTGCAGAATCCAATAAGATATCCACTAAATGATCGTCCAATAAATTAACTTCATCAACATATAGAATACCTCTATTTGCTTTAGCTAACAATCCAGGTTCGAATGCTTTTACACCTTCTGTTAACGCTTTCTCAATATCAATTGTTCCACAAACTCTATCTTCAGTAGCTCCTAGTGGAAGATCTACCATCATTACTTTTTTCAAAAGGGTAGTTTGCTTGATACCTTGTTCAATTTTGTCACGAATTTCGTCACTCATTAATTCAAAATCATTGGGATGAGAGTTAAACGGATCATCCTTTATAACTTCAATTTCAGGTAGAATATCTGTGATAGCTCTAATTGTTGTGGATTTTCCTGTACCTCGATCCCCCATAATAATAACTCCACCTATTTTGGGATCTATAACATTAAGAGCTAGGGCAAGTTTCATTTCTTCCTGTCCAACTATTGCCGTAAAAGGAAATATTGGTCGAGCAGTGTTTTTTACAGTATTTGCATTCACAATAATTTTTATTCTTTGTTTTATTTTTTATGGTTAAATCTATAAGTGATCTAAATATATTTAAAATATATACTTAGTATTACTTATAGACTTTAAGTTCTTTTAATTTTAGTATACAAATACTAATTATTCAGAATCTTTAGATACAATAATATTATGCGTATTGAACCCAAATAATTATGAATTATTTATTGGTACAAAGATGTACCTAAACGAATCGCTAGAGCTAAAGAGACTAATGCTAATATAAGTGCAACAAATATCTGAGTATCACTAATCATAAATGTATTCTCCTAGGATATGTCTTTATTACTTCTAACACGATAATAAAGCATTGCATCATTTTTTTTACAGTTATTTAAACTGACTTTACAGATCTGAAATAAAACTATCAATACATAAAATTAAATTTTGAAAAATAAAAACTGATTGCTAAGATTTAGAAGGGGTTGACAATCTTGATATCTAAAGACTAATCTGGATTTCAAGATCAAGAGATTGATCCGCAAGATTAAATTTGAAACAAAATTTAGTATAACTTCAACTAATAATGGATACTATGGAGAGTTTGATCCTGGCTCAGGATGAACGCTGGCGGTATGCTTAACACATGCAAGTCGTACG
>Ga0209358_10000052_pt1 | contig 99947 bp, 98 predicted proteins | sample LauGreFa1BDMLBSN_2_FD_187574 | JGI IMG/M metagenome (GOLD analysis project Ga0209358, IMG submission 187574) | Freshwater lake microbial communities from Lake Michigan, USA - Fa13.BD.MLB.SN (SPAdes) (version 2) | ecosystem: Environmental > Aquatic > Freshwater > Lake | place: Lake Michigan, USA... | reverse complement strand
CTTTTTCCAATTCTTTCACTCGTGCCTTTTCAGCTTTTTCCAATTCTTTCACTCGCACTTTTTCAGCCTTTTCCATATCTTTTTCTTCAGTAGAAACTTTAAGAGGCATCTCAATGATTTCTCCATTTGAGTTGAGTCTTTTGAGTGCTTCTTGAGCTGAAAATCCGTACATGGTAGCACACGAATTAACAGTAACTCTAATAAGCTGTCTCATCTCAGTCTCAATATTTTCCTGAGCACACTCTTGCATTTTCATCATTTCTCTCATAAACACTTCAAACTCTCTGTTAATATTATTAATTGCCATTTTATTAATCGCTTTTTTAAGAGTTTTAAAACTTATAGTCGCTTTTTATAATTATTAATTTAAATCATAGAATAAAAAAGTATTTCAATTTTTATTTTACATTATATATTTTCAAATAAAACTTAAAATTTATAAAATTATAAATTTAGTAATTAATAATAAACATATAACTAACTCAAAAATAAAATCATTTATTTTTATTTTATTACCTGTATCTGGAGAAATTAAAACATACATATCTTTATTTGATACATACTCGCTTATATTTTTATTTATTGTTGCTGAAAGCGCAAAATCTCCAGTATCATTTATATATGTGTCTTCAAAACTTTTTTCTTCAAAAATAAAATCTTTACATTTTTTAAACATTTTAGGGCCTCTATAATATATATAACTTTGTTGGGATGGATTACATTTGTATTCAACTATTTTATATCCATATAGTAAAGTTTTATCTCTCCTCGCTCTCTCAAAAAGCTGTTGTTGAGTAATAAGTTCTCCTCCTCCTTCTTCAAGTAAAATTGTATTTAACCTATATGTATAGCTTTCAGATTCTTTTTTAATTGTATTTTCAAATTGAGATATTCTAAGTATAGTCCAAAAATTTTTATCTACAAACGTATTATTTTTATCTGAGCATAAAGGACATGCTGGTTTATTAACAATCATATTATCATCATATACATTTGGCATTTCACGCAACCTATTATACCAACATTTTAAACAATTACTATGATATAAGTGATTTAATTGCGAACAATTTGCAGTATAAGAAGGTTCTAATTCATTAAAAGATTGATAACAAATACCACACGTTATTTCATCATCATTAATTAAATCCATTTTAGTTCATTTATAATTTATCTAATACTTATTTAAAAGTATTTCAATTTTATTTATAAAAAAATATTATAAAATAAATTATGAATAATATTAAATTTATACGTTTACATATTTAAACAAAAATCACTAAATTCCCTTATATTTTGTTTATGTAAAATTGTCTGTGTAATAACAACTACTATATCATTTAGTAGTTCATAGTTTCCTATAAATGAAGAATCCTCTATTTGTTTATTAATTAACGCCTCAAAATCATGAGAGAAATAACTAATAACATGTTCAATGGCATTTTTTAATAATAATAATACATAATTTTCTGTTTTGTTTATAGCATACTTTAATAAAAGAACAAAGTCTCTTGCGACCTTTTTTTCATATTTATTTGTAGACTCTGTAAATGGCAAAACTTTTTTAATGTTATTTTTATATAACTCTATTTTATCATCTGATAAAACAATAGTTGGTTCTATAATAGTAGATTGATTAGACATATTTGATTCCATATTTAAGTTTATGTCTTTCACATTATTTTTAAAAATATTTCAATTTTATATTAAAAATATTATTTAATTATTATTTAAAATTTATTACTTATAATAAATAATGAGTTTTAAAAATAAATATACTTTAAGGCAACGTGTTAATGAAGTAAATAACATTTTATTAAAATATAAAGATAAGATACCTATTATTTGTGAAAAAGATAGTAGAGTACAAGGTTTTGATATTGATAAAAAAAAATATTTAGTTTCCAAAAATATATTATTTGGTCAATTTATTAAAATTATTAGACAAAGATTAAAAATAAATGAATATACATCATTATTTTTAATAGTTAACAATGAATATATACCTTCTAATACTTCTGATATAGGGTTTATATATAATTTGTATAAAGATATGGATGGTTATTTATATATAAAATATTCATTTGAAAATACATTTGGATAATTTATAAAATATAATATTTTTATTTCAAATATTAAATTCAGGTATACTATATTGTTCACAATTTTTCTCATATTTTGCTATAATTTTGGGATTTATTTTGTTAACAATAATATCTTCCGCTTGATATACATTATTTGATTTATCAATATAATAAATAATACCTTGGATATCTTGAGCCCATACCTCTATTTTTTGTGTAGTAATTTTATTTTCATTTTGATTATCTACGATTCCATGAGGTGTACCCTTCATATGTGTTCCGCAATATTCACTACCTTCTTTTTTTCTTCTAGTACATTGTTCACAAGTTGCTCTTTTAGCACAACATCTATCAAAAATGGGAACGAAATTTTTTACGCGTTTTCTTTTTTGAAAATCTTCTTTATTAAATGACAATCTATCATAATCATAAATGTATTGTATTAATTGATTAACACCTTCATTTTTAATTAAATTTAATTGTATTGCTTTCTCTCTTATGTCATCTTTAAATTTACTGGTATATGATTCCGCTTTTTTGTTTAAACGTTTTTCCATTATAGTATATAATATATAATATACTATAATGATATTTCTTTAGTTCAATTTTTTTTATATATAAAAAAACTACTTAAACACTAACAAAACAAACAACTACTATATTTATAACAGAATATATAAAAATTATGCCTAAGTCATTCTGAACTTTTTCCATAAGCTTATTGGTTTCGGTTTGTTGTTCAAAAATTAAATTTAATCTTTTTTCATTATTTTCAAAAAATTTATTACAATTTAATTGTGAAATATTTTTTTCACAATGTTGGTGATTATAACGTCTAATATGAGTTATAATTTGTTTACGAAACATAAATTATTAATATAATAATCTTTAAATTAATTCAATTAAAATATTTAGAAATATTAAATTTTTCATCCATGTTTAAAATATTAACCAAAATATAATAATGTAGGCGTTATTTAAAGAGATTAAAAAATAAAAATGTTTTATAATATATATGTCAGAATACGAGAACAAAAAAAAAAAAGATTTACTATTAGGGTATGATCCAAATATGAATTCAAATATGATATCAGAAGCTCACAAATTTGTCCCCCTACAAGGACCGGGATGGCAATTCCGAGAAGCACAAGAGCGAATCCGAGACTCAAGAGATTATACTCAAGGAAGGAGGCCTTTTGGAGCCAATTTTGTAGTTAATCAACTTCCTGAACATTTGGCTTCACTTAGTAATAGAACGGGTGTGCTGGAGGAAAAATCATCAGGATATAATTATAAACATGAATCTGATGATACCAAATCGTTAAGAGGATTAGCTTCTTTGGCTACAAATCAAGCGTCTGGTATTAATCTCGATGAAAGTTTTAACACCAGCAATGGAACTGCAATACCAAGAGTATTTAGTAAATCTGACATTGCAAATAAAATAAATTCATATCTTAATAAAGGAGGTAATAAAAAATCTAGAAAAGGTAGAAGAACTAGAAAAGCTAGAAAAGCTAGAAAAAGTAGAAGATCTAAAAAAAGTAGAAGATATTAGTCTAAACTTTTGGATAATCATGCGGTAAAATTAATATTGAAATAATAATTAAAATATAAAATAAAACATAAACGCCGTATATATCTTCACTAATCCCATGAAATTTTAGTATTTGTATTAAACTATAAAATATAATAATTGAAACACCTATCAAAGTAATTGAATTCATTTCTATAATATTATTTTAGATTATTTAATAATAAATAACTATAATTGTGTTATTTATTATTTATATATAATGACAAGTTAATGGTACTTGTTGATCATATTTTTTAATAACAATAATTGGTGTATTTTCTAAGTATTCATCGTTATCTAATTTTATTTGTCCCAAATAAACACTATCATAATTTTCAGCCCATTTTCCGTCATAATCTGTTATTCTATTTGTTAATTCTTCTAATGTACTATCTATATTTGGATCTAATAATTTTTCCTTTTTAATATTAGATTTGTCTATTTTATCTGAAAGTAAATTTTCAATTACTTTATTTTTACCTAAAAATAAACCAAACCTTATTATTCCTGTATTACCAATACTATTTTTTTTACATTGTTGTACCGAATTATTATAATCTGTAAAATAATAATATGGACCTAAAATAGCATCATAATTTTGGTTTGAAACTCCAAACACATATGTAAATTTTATTTTATTTTTATCTAATCCAATATATCCAACACATGGTATTTCATAATTAGTACCATTTTTATTTTTTAAAAAACAAAACTCAATATTATTATAAAAAAAATAACAAACACTTGTTTCAATAATAAAATTACAAATATTATTATGATTAATAATTTCATCAATTAAACAAAACCACATTGTATTTTTTATAGATGTGTTATGTATTAATAAATTGTACAATGATAAATCAAAAAATATATGTATTTCTTCATTATGTAAATAAAATCCATTAAACAAAATTTTTTTATCATAATCATCATAATTATTTAATTCTAATAAATTAAAAATTTTTATTTTTGTTAATAATATTATTTTTTCACTATTTATTTTTAAATCATCAATTGCTAATTCAGGAAAAACTAATGTATCTGTTGTTGGCTTTTTAAACAATAAATATTTTATATAGGGATATTTACAAGTATTGTTAATTTCATAAACATTTATTTTTATATTTTTAACAATATATTTATCCAAATAATCATCAATATTGTATATCAATGAATTTATAGCTTTATAATTATAAAAATTAATATTTTCATTTTCTATTTTTTCCATTTATAATTATAATATTACAATTTATTTAATTGATTATTTATCTATCTTTCTTTTAATTGTTTCTTTTATTTGTTCTTCCCGACTATTTAAAACGTGTTTTGTTAAATCTTCTGCTTTTTGAGGTTCATTTTTATAGTAATTTTGTAGAGCAGATAAAAGGGTTTTTCCATTTATTGGTTTTTTAACCTTACTTTTTTTATATACTAGTGCACCTCCATTTATATCAAAGCAATCTATTTCGTTTTTTTTCATTGTTGTTACAAGTCCTTCTGTTAAAGCCTTTTTTTTATTATTTCTTTCTTTAATTTCTGCTTTTAATTCTGTTATTTCTGTATCCATTTTTATCCATTCTTTAATATTATTTACCAATTGTTCCTTAGTTTCCATTAATTACTTATAATATTTTATATTTATATTGTTAAATATTATCTTTATTCTTATTATTTAAATTATAATGTCTTTTACATAAATTATTTTCATATTTTTTTAAACAACATTGTAACCCTTTTTTCGGTCCTGATTTTATAATTTCTATACATAAAACAACTTCTTCATCTGTTACTATATTTGTCATTCCTATAACTACATTATCATTTGGTTCATCATTAGTTATTATATTTTGTGTTTTATTCTTTTTTACTGATTTTATATGTTTTTTCAATTCATCTTTTAACTTTTGTTTTGCCTCTTCTTTTTCTTGTTTTATTTTTTCCTTTTCCTTTATTTTTAAAAGTTTTATTTCTTCTTTAGCTTTGTCAGAAATTTCTTTTTTATATTTTTTTATGACTATTTTTTTATGATTCCAACAATAATATTTTTCATCTCCATAATTTTCAGAAAAATTAGTATATTCATTACTTATTTTTGTACCATAATGATTACATTTTATAAATTTACAATCTTCAACATTTAAATTTGGTTTATAATATTCTATAATATTTTCACTATTAGGATTAAAATAACTATTTGGTATTAAATATTCACACATATTATGTAATTTATTATACAAATTAAAATCATTCACTGGATTATAATTACTATCAATATAATTAACACCTGTTATTTTAGCACATCCTAAATCTTCATAATATGGTAATAATCCTTTACTTTTTTTTCTACAATAAGGACATCTAATTTCATTTAGTTTTAATTGTGTTGTGCTACCTTCCATATTGTTAAATTTTTTTTTATGGTTTACCAAATCATTAAATAATGATATATAATTAAATTTATGTCCACATTCCATTGTTACAAATTTATCTGTTAATGGTTGATTAGAAATTAAACATAATTTATTATCTTCTTCTGTTTTAGAATTATTTTCTTCATTATCCAATGATTTATATAATTCAGCAAAAAAATCAATTCCACCTTCTATGTTGTATTTTTTCATAATATATTATATTTTGTGATATATCTTTATATTTATTATATTTAAATAAATTATATCAATGCCTCCACCAGAAGTCTGGGGTCCACCAATATGGACATTATTTCACGTTTTAGCAGAAAAAATTAATGAAAATGCTTATCATTATTATGTTGGTCAAATATTTAATGTTATTAAAACTATTTGTAGTGCGCTACCTTGTCCTGAATGTACTAATGATGCTACTATTTTTTTAGCAAAAATAAAAGTTCAAGATTTAAAAACTAAGGTTAATTTAAAAAATATGATTTATTTGTTTCACAATTATGTAAATGTCAAAAAAAGAAGACCTTTATATAATTATTCTAATTTAGAAATATATAAAAAATATAATATTATCAATGTTTTTAATAGATTTATATCTGTGTATCATACAAGAGGAAATATGAAACTTTTAGCGGAATCTTTTCAAAGACAAATAATACTTAAAAATGTTAGAGATTGGTTTACTAGAAATATAATGGCTTTTACACCTGTTCAAGAGCCTAGTAATAATATTCAAGTTCAAACAATTAACGAAGAAACGAATAATGTAATGGAAGAATTTATTGTTGTTAATCAATTGGAACCGGAAGTTGTTACTACAATGGAACCAGAAGTTGTTACTACAACGGAACCAGAATTTGTTACTACAATGGAATCAGAACTTGTTACTACAATGGAACCAGAAGTTGTTATACAACCAAAAACAAAAAAAGGGAAAAAGAAAAAAGGTTATTAATGGTATTTTAATTTATATCGCTTAATAATTCACCATTTTTATATAATGAACATTTAAATGTTTGTTCCTTTGGTTGACTACACATTTCTCTAGTACTTGAAACCTCATTAAAAAATAAAAACCTTCCAGAATCTCCAGCAATCAATGCTGATACAAAACCAGCAGATAAACCTATTCCTAGTAATATATTAAAAGCTAAATCTCCTTTATTTATAATACAACCCTTATATATTTTAATTAACATATCTATCAAAAAATAAAATACAAGACCTGAAAATATCCAAAAATTAACATAACCATTAATAAACATTGGTAAAGAAATATACATTATTGTAAAAGCAAAAACAAAAGCACTAAATGAAGGGTTACCATATTTACTATATTGAATACTTGTACAAATTGTACCATTACTAATACTTGGTATAGAACCTGTAAACTTATATAATGCTTCTCTAGCAGCACAACAAGCTAACAAAAATGCTAAATAAATAAACCCTTTAAAGTTTTGAAATATAAATGACATTCCTAGTACACCCATAGTAACTATGATTGGAGAATAAAAACATAAAAAAACTAATATATTAAAGGGTTGAAAAAATAAAAGTGGTGTCTCTTGTATACCACCTATTTTTAAATTTGGATTATTTGGGTTATTCATATATAATAATAATCTATATTATTTTATTATTATATTCATTTTTCTAAAATCAAATCAAAAACCTCATTTATATGACTTACTGAATGAAATTTAATTCCTTTTATAATTTCATTATCTTTATATTTTTCCATAATTTTAATAAAATCTTTTTCATTCTCTTTTGGAAATATGAATTCAGTAATTCCAGATTTAATTGAATGAATTATTTTTTCTTGAAGACCTCCAATTTCAGTAAGATAAAAACCAAAATGTGTCTCTCCTGTTATTCCAAAATAATTTTTAATTTTAATATCATTAAATAAACTATAAATTAATACAGTAAAAGCAGTTGTTGCTGATGGTCCATCTTTTTTTGTACTTATATCTGGACAATGAATATGTATTCCGCAAACATTATTATTTTTTGGGTCATTATATTTTTGTATTAAATATTTTTGTCTCTCTAAACTTGTTAAATTCCAAGCATTTGTTAAGCTTACACTAATTGATTCTTTCATAACATCACCCATTGATCCAGTTAAAACTAAATCTAAAAATTTATTAGATGGTATAAAACTAGATTGCAGAGGTAGAACACCTCCTTGTGATAATTGATTTGCCCATAAAGCATTTATAATACCTATTTTACTTTCCGTATGAATCTTATATATTTTTGTTTCATATTTATCCTTAAAATAATTATTTTTTATATCATCTTTAGTGATTGTAATAGGTAAATTAATATTTGAATTTAAATTTTTTAATATATTTAAATTTATTTCTCCAACTATTTCAAATATTTTTTCTTTTAATTTTCTAACACCTGGTTCAAGAGTATATTCTTCAATTATAAATTTAATAGTTTCATCTGAAAAATGAATTGTATCTTCTAATCCTACCTTTTTATAAATTTCTGGAAGCAAATGATTATTACATATCACTACTTTATCTTCTATTGATAAACTTTCAAATTTAATTCTATGAACTCTGTCAAGTAAAATTCTATCTATTGATCCAACATCATTATATGATAATATAAATAATACTTTTGATAAATCAATATCAATACCAGAAAAATATTTATCTTGAAAACAATCATTTTGTGTTGGATCTAATAAATGTGTTAAAATACCTGTTATTTCTTTACCATGTTCAGTCTTACTTATTTTATCTACTTCATCGAACACAATTATTGGGTTCATACATTTTTTATCCATTAATATTTGAATAATTTGTGACCATGTTGAGCCTACATATGTATACGAATGTCCTATTAATGTAGACGCATTAGAATCACCACCTAAAGCAATTAAAGAAAATGGTCTGCTAACGCCATTTTCATCCTTTAAACAATCCGCAAGTCCTTTTGCTAACGTTGTTTTTCCTATTCCTGGATTTCCTTCAAACCCAAAACACGCCCCTTTTTGTTCACCATTAATCCATTGACCAATTATTCTCTCTATTTGTTTTTTCGCCTTATCATGACCATGAACTGCTTTATTTAATGTTTCTTTTACAGAAGTCATATAGTCTGTTATTTGGTTAATATTTCCACTTATTTTTGTTATATTATTATTGATATCTATTTGATTTAATGTTTGATTTAAACTACAACAAATAATAAACTGAGAAATAGTATTATTTAATAAAATCTCATTTTCAGGTTTTTTACAAAAATCTATAAAATTATTAATTTCTGTTTTGATTTGTTCTTTATTTAAAGTATGATATTTTATATTTTTTTCTTTTAAATTATGACTTTTATATAAATTATTGATTGAAATAATATTATTAGATAATTTCTTTTTATCACCTATCATCAAATATTCTTTTATTTTATTTAATTGTTCATTTTTATTATCTATACTATTTTCTCCTTGTATTTTTTTTATATATTTTATGATTTCTATACTTGTATATTTTTCTTTATTTATAAATTCAGGGAATATTTTGTCAAGATTATTTTTTTTTATTATATCTTTAAATAGTACTCTTGTATCATTCATAATATTTAATATTGGTTCTCTCTTATAAACACCAAAAGGAATTTTTAAAAGACCATCTAAATATTGTCTTGCTTTTGTTCCTGAGTCTTCAGATTTAGCTTTGACTTCTTTTAGTTTCATCATAGCTTTCTCTTTAACATTATCGTTTGCTTTAAGTAAACATATTTGTTGTTCTAATGGAATCTTATTTATATCAAAATTAGACAATTCATTTGTATATTGTATTGTTTTTTTCATTGCTTGTTTAAAACATTGTTTTATTGACCATGGAAAACTATCAAACAATATTATTTGTTCTTGGGTATCTACATTTCCATTTGAATCGTTAGAGAGAAGATCATATAATAAATAAGCCAAGTATTGATTTTCATATTTTTCTGATTTTATTAAAAGGGTTATCAATGTATTTCTTTTATTATACATGTCATCGGTTACAAACTCTTTTACTATTTGTGATATTTGTTTTTGATGTATATTTATATTTTGTGATAATAACCCTGCAAATTTATTATATACATCTGTATGATTATCGAAAATTAAATAATCTTTTAATGATAACGATGATATATATTTATTGAATATATCAGTTTTAAAATCATCTTCATCTGGTATATTCATAATAATATTTTTTTGTTTATTCAAAATATATTTATTATTTAAAAAATCAACAATAACATTATCTACAATTCCATAAATTATCAAGCTTTTCTTTAAAACTATACTATGAACAAATAATTTAATACCATAAACCTTCATATGTAATTGTTTATAGTTTGATATAATATCTTTACAATCCAAATTTTTAAATTTATCTTCATAATCATCATCCTTTTTATTTTTGGTTTTATTGTCATCTTTTTTATTTACTACAACTTTATAACTTGTTGGATGAAAATATTTTTTAAGTAAATCAAATTTTTGTTCTTCGTTTTCATCAATTGTTATTTTGTTATTATTACCAAAACATATTAAAAGTAAATCTTCCAAATTTTCGGTACCATAATTTTTTAATAAACCAGATAATTCATTATTAATAAATTGTAAATTATTTATTAATATATCTTTATTTGTTATGTTTACATTATTAAAATCTTTTATTTTTTTGTTTAATTCATTTAATCTATCCAGGCAATTATTTACATCACTAATTCCTAAAATATCCAACATTTTATTTTTTTGTACATGAATTATTGTTTTTTGAATAATATCTTTAAAAAATTCAATCTTTTTATCAACCAAAATATTAATATCATTATCTATTTTCTTTTCCTTTTTATTTATATTTGTCATTCTATTATATATTATATTATTCTTATATTATTTTAAATTTATTTACGTTTTTATCAATACTCACTCTTTTACAAATTTTAAAATTTAAAATCAAAATCATCTAGGTTTTTAACTTGTTCTTCCATGATACATTTAATATATTTTTTTCTTTCATTTTTATTGTATTGCGCATAAAAATAATCAGGTGAATAACGTGTTTCACCATACCCATCATACCTTATTTGTTTATTATTTGGAGGCACTAATGTATAACTAACAACTTCTTCATCTTCATCTTCATCTTCACTTTTTTTATCATTTTTATCATTTTTATTTGTATTTTTTGAAACATAAACATAAATAATCATGCTTTTTGTTTTAACAAATTTTAATGGTTTAATTCTAATATATCTAGAATAAATATCAACTGGATTTATTTTTGCGGTATATGAATTTATATTGCCTTCAAATTCGTTATAATGGACCCATTTTTGAGTTTGTGAATCTTTATATGCTACTGAATAATTTGTAACATATGAATCATCATTTATAATCTCAACAATATTCACATATGGTTTGTTAGTATCACAATAATAACTATTATAATTGTATTTTCTTCTTGGAAAAGATCTAGTACTTGGATATTTACCAAATGTAAGAATAGATTTGATATTTTTTACATCACCGAGATCTATTTCATAATAACATTCGCTTGTTTGGACCAATCTATTTTTATTCTTTTTTTGATTAAATATTTTTCTTCCTGTTGATTCCATGTTCTCTATTTCTGGTTCTATCCATTTTAATGGACATAATTTTTTTAATACGCCAGATGTATCATCCTCATTGCCAACAAATGTATATAAATAGTTTGGGTCATAATATTGATTATTCCATTTTAACCAAGTCAATTCTTTTTGTAAAGTATTATCTTTAAGAACATAGTTTTCAATCGGAACATTAAAAGTCCAACAAACAACACCATATCTAGGATTCCATTTTTTAATAGTCTTTATAGATAATTCTTCTAATGCATCTTCTACATTTGACCAAAGATAATCTGTATTTAATGGTCTAAACTGATAGTTAGAATATCCATTGGTACAATCAATAAATTTGTTATCAAAATATTCATCTATTATTGTAACTGGTATTTTTTCTTTATTAAGATTTCTATTACATTCTAATATAGGATTTTTACAAGAGTAATAATCAAAATGTTTATATCTTAATGTATTTTTATTTTTATGCCAATCATATTTAAACGGAATAAAATCAATGCCTTCTGACATTATAATAATTTAATATATTAATATACTAAATTATTATGTTAATTAAATTTTTACATATTTAATAATAACATATTTTGTTATTATTTAAAAACATATTAAGGTATAATATAAACAATGGGAATACCATCTTATTTCAGTTTTATCGTTAAAAATCATGCTAATATTATAAAAAAATTAACAAACAATACAATCCCAATAAATAATCTTTATTTAGATTGTAACTCTATCATATATGACGCAGTTCATAATACAGATTTTTCAAAGCTTACTGATTCTGATGTAAATACTATTATTAGATCAGTTTGTAACAAAATTGATGAATATATTTTTCAATTAAAACCAAATAATATTATTTATATTGCGTTCGATGGTGTCGCACCAGTTGCGAAATTAGAACAACAGCGTCAAAGAAGATATAAATCTTTATATCAAAATAATATATCCAAGTCTATATTTAAAGATTCAAAACCAGATCCTTGGAATACCACAGTTATTACACCTGGTACATTATTTATGAACAAATTAAATGAAAAAATTCGAAAGACTTATAATGACACAACAAAATATAATGTTAATTCAATTATTCTTTCTCCAAGTGATAAATATGGAGAAGGAGAACACAAACTATTTGAATTTATTCGACAACAACCAGAGCTTCATAAAGATCAAAATACAATCATTTATGGATTAGATGCTGATCTTATTATGCTTTCCATTAATCATTTACCTATTTCAAAAAATATTTATCTTTTTAGAGAAACGCCACATTTTATTAAATCTATTAATTCTGAGTTAGAACCAGATGCTTCATATATTATTGATATTCCTGAACTAGCTAAAATAATTACATTAGATATGAATAATGGTCAGGAGCTAACGACAGAACAACAAAAAAATAGAATTTATGATTATATATTTTTATGTTTCTTTTTAGGTAACGATTTTATGCCACATTTTCCATCTGTTAATATTAGAACTGGTGGAATTGATAAAATGATAAATGCTTATAAATCTACTATTGGAAGTACAAACGAAAATCTAACAGATGGTAAAAAAATTTATTGGAAAAATGTAAGAAAATTAGTACAAGTTTTAGCAGATTTTGAAGAAGATAATATGAAAATGGAAACAAAAATTAGAGATAGAAAAGAAAAACAACCTATGCCTGATATAACACCTGAAGATAAAATTAAAAAATTTGATTCTATTCCGACTTATGAAAGAGCAATAGAAAAATTTATTAACCCATATAAAACAAATTGGCAATATCGTTATTATAAATCTTTATTTAATATTGAAATAGATGAAACAAGAAAAAAACAAATATGTACTAATTATTTGGAAGGTCTTGAATGGACTATGAAATATTATACAACTGGTTGTGCTGATTGGAGATGGTGTTATAATTATAATTACCCACCTTTGTTTTCTGATTTAATACATTATGTACCATTTTTTGATACAGAATTTATAGAAAATAAGAAGCCTGCTCCTGTTTCGGAACTAGTACAATTATGCTATGTTTTGCCAAAACAAAGTTTACAATTTTTGCCAGAAAAGTTATATGGTAATTTAATGAAAAAACAAAGTGATTGGTATAAATCAGATTGTAAATTTGTATGGTCTTATTGTAGATATTTTTGGGAATGTCATGTTCAGCTTCCAGATATAGATATTGATGAATTAGAGGCTTTTGTAAGAGATAATAAATAATTTTAAATCAAATTACACCGACCGAAAAGAAAAATGAGACAAAAATATAATAATAATCTATGATTTGAATATTATTATATATAAAATTATAAAATTATAAAATCTATAATTTCCACACTTTTGAAGAAAATGTTGCATATTTTTTTCCAAGACTTTTTTCAGAATTTTGATTTTGGACATTTATTTTTGTCCATTTTTGAAAAATGAAAATAAATGTTGGAAAATGAAAAACAATGAGACCATAAAAAAAATTAAGCTCTGGTCATTGAAAACAAAATTTATAATTTGTGACGATAAAATTTTTTTATTGAATATATTTTCAACAAAAAAGAATTTAGGAAATATTTTATATGGATACATTATGGATACATCGAAGAGCAAAAAAGAGGAGGGTAATTTTATATGTGAAAGATGTGATTTTAAATGCTGTAAAAAATATAATTTTGACAGACATTTATTAACCGATAAACATAAACGGATACATTTTGGATACATTTTGGATACAAAAAACGAGCAAAAGGAGCAAAAGGAGGAGAATTATATTTTTATATGCTCTTGTGGTAACAAATATAAATATAGTCAAGGTTTATCTAAACATAAGATTAAATGTAAACTAAATAATGAATTAATAAATTCTGAAAATACTGATAAAAAAGATGAATTAATTAATTATTTGATAAAAGAAAACCAAGAATTTAAAAACTTAATATTAGAAATTGTGAAAAAAGATACAACAACAAACAATATTACAAATACAAATTCCCATAATAAAACATTTAATTTACAATTCTTTTTAAATGAAACATGCAAAGATGCAATGAATATAATGGATTTTGTAGATTCTATTAAATTACAACTTTCAGATTTAGAAAAAGTTGGAAAAATTGGATTTGTAGAAGGTATTTCTAGTATTATTGTTAAAAATTTAAATTCATTAGATGAAACTAAGAGACCAGTTCATTGTACAGATTCAAAGAGAGAAGTAATGTATATAAAAGATGAGGATAAATGGGAAAAGGAAAATGAAGAAAAAAACAAGCTAAGAAAGGCAATTAAAAAAGTTGCATTTAAAAATTCAAAGATGTTGAGTGAATTCAGAATAAAGAATCCAGATTGTTTAAAAAGTTCTTCTAAGGTTTCAGATCAATATAATAAATTAGTATTTGAAGCAATGGGAGGCAAAGGGGATAATGATTTGGAAAAAGAAGATAAAATAATTAAAAATATTGCAAAAGAAGTTATAATCGAAAAATAAGTTCTTTAAGTTACTTTGCGAATTTATTATTTAATTTTATCGAATATTTTTTTCCAAGACTTTTTTCCGATTTTCATTTTTGGACATTTATTTTTGTCCATTTTTGAAAAATAGGAATAATTCTTGAAAAATGAAAAAATGAAAAATATGTGAGACCATAAAAAAAATTAAGCTCTGGTCATTGAAAAAAGTTTTTTAAATTTGTTACGATAATTTTTTTTGTTGAATATATTTTTAACAAAAAAGAATTTAGGTAGAATTTAATATTGAATAAATATATCAATGTTAAGCAATGAAAATCTGCCAAAAATCTGCTTTAAATATTATTGTGATTTTTGTCACTATGGTACGAGTAAAAAAAGTAGTTACACAGACCATTTAAATAGCTTGAAACATGAAAAATCAATAAATAGCAAGCAGAATAGCAATGAAAATCTGCCAAAAATCTGCTCAAAATTTATTTGTCAAAATTGTAATAAAAAATATAAGGATAATTCTGGTTTATGGAGACACAAAAAAAAATGTTGTATCGAAGAATTAAATAATGTAACACCTCAACTAATTATGAGTGTTTTACAACAAAATAAAGAACTACACAATATGTTAATAGAACAAAATAAACAAAATAATGAATTACAAAATAAAGTTTTTGAATTATCCAAAAATAACTCAATAACTAATATAACTAATTCACATACTAATTCTCATAATAAAACGTTTAATTTACAATTTTTTTTAAATGAAACATGTAAAGATGCAATGAATATCATGGATTTTGTAGATTCTATTAAATTACAATTAACTGATTTGGAAAATGTTGGAAAAAATGGGTTTGTGGAAGGTATCTCTAGTATCATCGTTAAAAACTTAAATTCATTAGATGAAACTAAAAGACCAGTTCATTGTACTGATACAAAGAGAGAAATAATGTATGTTAAAGATGAAGATAAATGGGAAAAGGAAAATGAAACTAAAATAAAGATTAGAAAAGCAATTAAACATGTGGCACATAAAAATACAAAAATGTTGAGTGAATTCAGAATAAAGAACCCAGATTGTTTAAAAAGCACTTCTAAAGTTTCAGATAAATACAATAAACTTGTTATTGAAGCAATGGGAGGCAAAGGGGATAATGATTTGGAAAAGGAAGACAAAATCATTAAAAACATCGCAAAAGAAGTTACTATTGACAGCAAAGCATAATAAATAAGTTCTTTAAGTTACTTTGGAAAATTATTATTTAATTTTTCAGAATTTTGATTTGGAAATTTATTCAATAAAAAAATTAGGATGCGGTCATTGAAAAGTTTTTCAAAATTGTCACAATAATTTTTTTATTGAATATATTTCCAAGAAAAAAGAATTAGGTAAAATTTAATTTTCATATTAAGTAATTTTATTTTATATTAATATATTATAATGAACGAACATAATCCAGATTGGTATGCTAATTGGAAATATGAGGATTTTAATAAAAAAATAAAATCTTATGCCGGAAGAGATCCATTTCCAAATTTGCCAGTTGAAGAATATAAAATAAAATGTAGGGATTGGTTAATAGAGTATGAAAATGACCAAGCAATATCTAGATTAAGAAACTCATTAAAAGGAGATATGACTAAAATTCAAGATTTATTTAATAGATATGGAATATCTGCTAATCCAAATAAGTTGAGTCCATATGAATGTTATTCAGCTATAATGTATTATGAGCCTCCTAAATATACAAACCCTAGACCTAGAAATGCTTTTATTGAACCAAATGCTAATATAAATGATTTAACTACAAGTCAATTAAAGAGTTTATGTCAATCGAATAATATAGACACAACTAATTTTTTAGAAAAAAGAGATTTTCTTGAAGCACTTAAAAGCAGAGGTATTGGAAATTATGAGCCTAAAAGAGAAGAGCCTAAAAGAGAAGAGCCTATATGGGAAGAACCTATAAGGGAAAACATAACACCAGAAAAAGTTAAACAACAATCAGTAGAAGAAGAATTTAATCAATGGTATGAAAAATTACCTGCTGAAATTAAAGATAAAGCAAATTCAAAAGAAGAAAAAACTACAGCTTTTTTACATGCAAAAAAAGCACAAATTTCATATTCATACAAAAGAAAAAATGAGCCACAAAATTTTTCAATAAAAAGATTCGTGTTAATATCGAATAGTTTGAAGGGTGCTGCAATAAGTATGATGATGGAATTATCACCGGGAGTAAGAGCAGTTATTGAAAGATTTCTTAGAAGATTATCAGTTCAAGTTTTACAAACTATAAATGAATATTCACAAGAAACAGGAAAACCACGTGACGAAAATGCAATTGCTGCTTGGCAAGAAGACAAATGGAATGAAACAATGGGTGGTAAAAAAAGAAAAAGTAGAAGAAAGAAAAGTAAAAAAAGAAAAAGTAGAAGGAAAAGTAGAAGGTATTAAAATAAATTAATTATATATATATATATAATTATGTACCCAGCAATTGTATGTATAGCAAAAAAAGAACACGATTATATTGAAGAATTTGTTAAATATCATTTAGCACTAGGTTTTAAATACATATATATATATGATAATGAAGATGTACCTACATATGAAAAAATGCTTATTAAATATATAAAAAATATAAGAGTTATTCATTTACCATTTAATAATTACGATATTCCTGTTCAATATGTAGCATTAAATAATTTTGTAGAAAAATATCTGTTTAAAACTAATATAACTCATGTTGCACATATAGATATTGATGAATTTATTGTTTTGAAAAAACATGAAAATATTTGTGATTTTATAAATGAATATATGATTAATGATTGTCAAGGTATAGGTATGAATTGGAGATTTTTTGGCTCATCAGGAAGAGATGAAAAAACTAATGAACCAGTTACAATTCGCTTTACAATGTGTGAGAAAAAAGGAAATCAACATATAAAAACTTTATTTAAAAAGAATAATTTTTTACATTTTGATGGATGTCATGCTGTTAAATTTTCAAGTGGATATACAAAATCTACAAATAATAATATTATAAATGGTTCATTTAATAATAATATTGATTTTGATGTTATTCAATTAAATCATTATAAATGTAAAACATTACCAGAATTTAGATATATCAGAACAAGACAAAGAGCAGATATTAAAGGTGATATTAACGAAAATGTTGATGAATCTTTCAGATATTATAATATTAATGAAATTACCGATTTAACAGCATTTAATTTTTATATAAAAAATTTTGGCGTATAAAATAAAATTAAGAGTAAGTTATTTATAACAATATTAAATATAGAATATTATTATAATGTCAAAACAAATAGTAAGTGAAATTCCTAATAGAGACACTTTTTTTCATTTATTAAAACACAATCCTGGTCTAATAGTATTAAAATTAGGAGCCGAATGGTGCGGACCTTGTAAACAAATCAAACATGTAGTTCATGCTTTTTTTGCTTCATCACCTCCAGAAGTTGTATGCGCAGATATAGATGTAGATCAATCATTTGACTTTTATTCTTTTTTAAAAAGTAAGAAAATGGTAAATGGTATTCCAGTATTATTATGTTATAAAAAAGGAAATACAACATATATTCCAGATGATGCGGTAACAGGTTCAGATGCAGGTGAATTACATAATTTTTTTAGAAGGTGTGGAAATCATTTAGTAACCGCATTAAAAAACAATCCTGTTTAATTTATAAATAATTTATTATAAATTAAATGAATAAGATTTTATATTATATTAAAACCATTTTTTATAATTGTATGTATTTGTGTAAGTTTTATTTTTTTCATTTTTGTTAAAAAAATCAAAGGGGTCATCAAAAGATATTTTTTTGGGTGTTTCTTCCACTTCTTCGATAACATGTTCTTCAACTTTAACATTTAGTAATTCTACTTTTTTGGGAACATCATCGACCTCTTCTTCAGACACATGTTCAACTTCCTCTTCAGACACATGTTCAACTTCCTCTTCAGACACATGTTCAACTTCCTCTTCAGAAGCATGCTCAACTTCTTCTTCGGAAACGTGATGCTCTTCAGAAGCATAGGGTTCCTCCTCTTCAGAAACGTCATGTACTTCCTCAGAAGCATGCTCAGCCGCCTCTTCAGAAACGTGATGCTCTTCCTGTTCAGAAACGTGATGCTCTTCCTCTTCAGAAGCATGGTGTTCCTCCTCTTCAGAAACATGCTCAGCCTCCTCTTCCTCAGAAACGTGATGCTCTTCCTCTTCAGAAACATGTTGAACCTCTTCCTCAGAAACATGCTCAACTTCTTCTTCAGAAACGTGATGCTCTTCCTCTTCAGAAACATGTTGAACCTCTTCCTCAGAAACATGATGCTCTTCCTCTTCAGAAGCATGGTGTTCCTCCTCCTCAGAAACATGCTCAGCCTCCTCCTCTTCAGAAGCATGGTGTTCCTCCTCCTCAGAAACATGCTCAGCCTCCTCCTCTTCAGAAACGTGATGCTCTTCCTCTTCAGAAACATGTTGAACCTCTTCCTCAGAAACATGCTCCACTTCTTCTTCAGAAACGTGGTGAACCTCCTCCTCAGAAACGTGATGCTCTTCCTCTTGAGACAATAATAACAATTGTGATTTAACATCATTTAAATCAAACAACATATCATTAATCTTTTTAAGAATTTTCTCTAAATTCATTTTACTCATTTATAAATTATGCATATAAAATTCTTTAAGTATCCTAAATAAATAAATAAAAATAAATTTTAAAATATTTTCAAAATATAAATTTATCTAAAGTAAAATATAAAATATAATAGTATATTATATGAAATCATTAACAAATTTATTTATACTTTTTTTTATTCTTATTGTTCTAGGGTTTCTATACAGAAGATTTGAAGATAAACGATTGAGAGAAGAAAATAATGAAAATTATGAAGCTATCCAAAAATATTTATTGGATGATGTAACTTTAGCTAAGAGTAAAAAACCTATTTTATGGATTCATGTACCATATGAATATAATTCACGTAATTGGTTAAGTTTTGGCTCACGTAGTTCATTTAATTTAAATCAACCATATTTATATTTATCAGTTAAAAGTATTATTAATCAATGTGATGATTCATTTACTATTTGTATTTTTGATGATAATGCGTTTCAAAGATTAATACCAGGTTGGAATATTAATATGAATAGCATTACAGATCCTATTTTATCTAATATGAGAACAATGGGATTTATGAAATTATTGTATATTTATGGTGGTTTAATATGTCCTATTTCCTTTTTATGTATAAAAGATTTAATTGGTCTTTATCATAAGGGTACTAGAAGTAATAAAATGTTTCTTTGTGAAACAACCAACCGCAATATAACATCATCTAATTTTGATTATTATCCATCTATATCTTTTTGTGGTGCGCCAAAAGAATGTGAAATGGTAAAACTTTTTGGTGATTTTATTCAACGCACAATGTCAACTGATTATACGGCAGAATCAAAATTTTTAGGTAACTTTGATAGATGGTGTGAAAAACGTATTCAAAACCATGAAATTAATTTAATTGACGGCATTGAAATTGGTACAAAAACAATTGATGAAACACCAGTAATACTTGATGATTTAATGTCTAATCAATATTTAAATTTATATAAAGGAACATATGGGATTTTAATACCTGCCGACGAAGTGTTGAAACGCAAAAATTACGAATGGTTTGCTAGATTGTCAGCAAAACAGGTATTAAATTCAAATACTATTATTGGTAATTATATGTTATTAGCAAATGCTCCGGATGCCAAAGGGGGAATATTAGAGCCATATGAGCCAATTGTGAATAAAAAAATTGAAGACAAGTTTGTAGGATTTTGGAAAATTCCTTCCGATGCACCTTTTTATATGTTAAAACCTAATTTTCTTGGAGATAACTTAATTAAGTTACCATATCCTGATCGTTAAATAATTTTTATTTTAAATTTTAACGCCATCTTTTCTAAGACAAAAAATAAATAATATTTAAAACATACTTAAATATTATTGTATATTAATATTATTAAGATGGAAAACGCTGTACCAGATTGTTTAGTATTAAAGATTGAGGAATACGATTATGAGACAAACGAATTAGATTCAACTATTTTTGTATTATATGATAAAAAAGAGCATCATTATGTTATTAGAGGACAGAGAAGAGTAACAGATAGGTATGACTCTTGTGTATATTCATTTATTTGTAATTATTATAGAGATTTAGCATATTTTTTAGGATTTGTTATGTGTAAACAAAATTTATGGACATATGTATTATATAATTATGATAATTTGCCATATGATTCAAATGATATTACATATGATTTTTTAACTGATGTTTCGCCTGTTTATGAATTATCTGGTTATGATAAGCAAATATATAGCAAAAGTCAATTATTAAATAATTTAAGAATGTTGCGAAATGTGTTTAATTATCACAATTAAATTCATATTATTTATGTATAATTATGAATGAAACAATGTCATTAGTTTTAGCAACAGCAATTTTAGCTGTAGGTGGTTTAGGATTATACATGTATAAAACATCAGATGATTTAGAATATGATGATTACAATGAGGATGATAATAGTTTTGATAATAATTATAATAATGATGAAGTTAGCGAAGAAACATATGATGATTTAGATGATGATATATATGAAAAACAAAAGGTAAGATCTCGTAATAAAACAAAAAGAAGCAAAAAAAGTGGAGGTACTAAAAGAAAATATTAATAAAAAAAAAAGTATACAATATCATATTTTGATTTGTCATATTTTATTCTAGATGTATATGTAATTTTATTAAAGTTACATATTTGTCGTAAAATAGTAGTAAAACTATTATATGTTAATTTTCTTTCTAGATATTTTCTTTTTGACAAATGATAATAAGGTTCACATACATTTATAAAATTTTGAATATCATCTTTAAAAATTCCCTTTTTATATGCTTCAATATTAAATATAAAATGTTTTTCCGTTTTTATACAAATAGATTCAAGTAATTTAAACAATATTTCATTAGGTATTTCTTTTTTAAATGTTTGGCTAGACATAACTATACTATAAATATAAAATAATTAAGATAATTAAGATAATATTTTTATTAAATTATTTGAAAAAAGTGCTAATTCAATTTCATCTTCATGAATATTATGAAAAATAGTGATATATTTACAAATATATGGAATAACATTATATTTTTCATTCTCATTCAAAATGGTAGTATTTTTAATATAAAAAAAATAATTATCTAGAATATCCATTACAGAATATCCTTTATCATAAATTTCATAAATAAAAACAATTGCTTCTTTAAGGTTTTTATTTTTTATTAATTTGGTGTATTCTTCAAATGAGAAAAAATTAATATTAGAACACAATTTAATAGCTATATTAAGTGTTATATGTTCATTAAGAAGTTTAAATTTTTCCATATAATTTATTAATATTTTTGCTGTTTTGTTTGAAATATTAATAATAAATTCTTGAGCATCATCATCAATAGTAATATTTTCATTTTTTTTGATTTTATTCATTATTTCTATAAGATTTTCATTTGTTAATGGTTTAATTTTAATAATAGTTAATCTTGATTGTATATTTTCAATAACTTTTTGAATATTACTACATGAAGATATAAAATGAACATTATGACTAAATTTATCAATACAATTACGAAAAACTTGTTGACTTTGTTCATTTATTAAATCGATATCATCTAATATTATAATTTTTTTTTTATATTTAATACTAGAACAGGTTTGACAAAAAGTTTTAACATCTGTTCTATAATAATTAATACCTTGTTCTTTAAGATTATTAATATATAATACATTTTGTTCATAATCTTTTATAGAGTATCCAGTATAATATTCTCTAATTAAAGCATTTAATAATGTTGTTTTTCCAGAAGCAATATCTCCAATCAAAAGAATATTAAGATTTTCCATTAGAATCATTGTCTTTAATAATTCTATTATTTCATTATCAGCGCCAAAATCATTGAAATACAATGGTTGATTTTTATGAATGAATAGTTCATTATTTTCCATAATTATAATACGTAAATAATTATTTAAGTATATCTTTTATAATATTATTAATGGAAAATAATTTTTATAAAATTTTGGGTGTTGATGAAAAAGCTTCAAATAGTGAGATTAAAAAAGCCTATAGAGCTTTACAAATGAAATTTCATCCTGATAAAAATCAAGGCAGTCAAGAAGCAGAAACTATGACAAGAAAATTAAATGAAGCATATGAAACTTTAGGAGATGAACAAAAGAGAGAAGAATATGATATGACTAGAAACAATCCATTTTTAAGACAATCTGGTGGAGGAATGGATATAAATGTGGATGAATTGTTTAGTACACTTTTTGGAATAAATCCTTTTGGGGGAGGAATGGGAGGAATGGGAGGATTTCCTGGAATGCCTCCAGGTTCAAAAGTTCATTTTTTTCAAGGTGGTCCAATGAATTTTCAACAAGCAATGCAAAAACCGACACCAATACTAAAAACTATAAATATAAAAATATCTCAAGTTTTAACAGGTACAACAATTCCTTTGGAAATAGAAAGATGGTTAATGGAAAATGGTATCAAAGTATTTGAAAAAGAAACTATTTATGTAAATGTACCAAAAGGAATAGATGATGGAGAATTAATTATATTAAGAGATAAAGGAAATATACTTAATGAACAATGTAAAGGAGACTTGAAGATTTTTGTAAAAATAGAAAACGATTCCATATTTAACAGAGTAGGATTAGATTTAATTTTAGAAAAAAATATTTCACTTAAAGAAGCATTATGTGGGTTTTCTTTTGAAATAACTTATATAAATGGAAAAAGCTATACATTGAATAATAGTCCAGGAAATATAATTCCACCAGGTTTTCGAAAGGTAATACCTAACTTAGGTTTGGAAAGAGATCAACATAAAGGAAATATGATAATAGTATTTAATGTACAATTTCCAGAAAAATTAAAAGAAGAACAAATGAAAAAAATTAGCGATGCTCTTTAAGTAATTAAATAAATAATATATTTGATAATAAAATAGCTTAAAGATAATTTATATATTTAATATAGGAGTGGAGAATTACAAAGCATGCGTTAAGTTAATCCGGCTTGGATATCAAATTAACTTATTAGGCGTTTCCCGGATGAGTTCTTTTTTCAGGAAGAACAATTTGCTTTTATAAAATTTAAGGGTATTGGTTTATGATATTTGATTTGTTCTTTCGCCTACCATAAGTAGGAGTGAATTTTCTGTCAAATATATTTTGGTGTCTTAGGTTGTCTTATTAGTTTGTTGTGAAGTAGATGTAGTTAATTATAAAAATTTTAAGCAAATTATATTAAGTTGATAATTCCCCTCCTCTTTTTGTGCCTTTTTAGCTCAGATGGTTAGAGCAATCGCTTTGTAAGCGATAGGTCTTGGGTTCGACTCCCAAAGAAGGCTATTTATAAAAATAAATTTATTGTTAAATTTATTTTTAAATACTTAATTATTTTAGGAAATTATTTTTGGCTGTACCTTTTTTTAAAAGGTAGATATATAAATGGCAGGTAGACCAAGAGTAGTTAGATGTAAACAATCTTACATTAATAATATTGATAATCATACTTTTTCAGGACCTATGAAAATGGGAACCGCACCAAGCATTGGGGTTACAAGAAACTATTGGTACAATTATTTAACTCAATGTAATAAAAAACCTGACGCTGTTAAAAAAAGTTATAACAATATGGTTTTCTTAAATATAAACCCAGCACAGACCCCCGTTAGCTCAGGTTTTACACCAACATCAAACTATAATTATTCATATAACGCACCACCTGGTGTACATTTTTATGACGCAAATGTAAAATATGATAATCATTATTACAGACCATATTTGCCGCCGCGCTAAATTATTAGTATTTTATTTTATAATTATTAATAATTTCAATGTATATTAAAATATAAAATTATGTAATCTAAAGATAAAACAGCTGGATTTATTGGATAAGTTCCAGGACTAATATCTTGACTAAAATAAAAAGGGGTTGTTTCTCCTGTTATTAATATTTCGGTATAAAAATTCAAAGGTAAATTATACAATGTGAATGTTCCCCCATTTCCTGTAAATTTCAATATATTATTATATGATGAATTTCTTGAAAGTGTATACTCCCCTGTTGCTGAATAACTAGCTTCTACCGGTGGACAAGGTATAAACCCATCTGGATTATGGGTATATTTGCTATATTGTCCAAGTGTCGTGTAACAAGGGAAGCATTTTTGTTCATTACAAACAGTTGCTAAACGATTTTTAGCACGTCGATTTGCGATACTTGAAGCTCCTACACCTCCTGTACCAGGTTTATATTTATTATACAAATAAGTAGAACTATTACAAGTAATATTACCACCAGCTGCCATTTTAGTGCTGCGTCTTCCACCTACACCAACATTTTTCTTATATAAAAAACCAGGAAATTTTGTACTACTTCCATACCAAAATTGTCCATTTGAAGGTCCTGAACCAAAGGCTGACATTTATATATATCCACTTTAAAAAAGTGGAGCAAAAGTAAATTAATTAACAAATTTAAAAAGTATAGCAAAATAATTACCTTACTTTTTATAATAAAATAAAAATTTGGGTCAACCTTTTCTAAAGGTTGATTAAGAAATTTTTCTAGTAGGGATTTCATTAGAAACAATGTAAATAGAATTTTCGGTGATAACAATATACTCAGTACCACTCTTGTAGAACTTCGCAATTATGCTAGTATACTCTTCTTCACTCTTTACTAATAGTTTCTCTCCGTTATCTCTGGCTCCAATTAAAGCCTTCTTATCAAGCGATGCGGTCCAATAGTCAAGCAAAATAGGTTTATCATCAACAATAGCAAGTTTAGCGGCGTGTTTCATAGTAACATCGGATGGTAATCTGTAATTTAAAGCAGTATCTACCTTTTGTGTAGGTTTTTGTTCTGACATTTTATATAATTTTAGATTATAAGTCTTTAAATACTTATAGATATAAAGTATTTTAATTTAAATATATTAAAATACTTTATAATATAAATAACTATAATGAATACATCTAATTCTAACAAAGATAGTAATTATTTATTACATAATTTGGAAAATTATAAAAAAAATATAGATGAAGAACCAAATGAAATTACAAAAAAATATATTGATTTAATTTTGGAGTATTTTAAATTTATTATAGAAAATATTAAAATTAAAAATATTAATTTGACGAGATTTATAATAATAAGAGGTTTAGATACAATAACAAATGTATTTAATAATATATTATACTATACAAAAAATATAGACATTACTTATTACCATTGTCAAAAATCATTTTATTTTTATGTTGAATTTGTTGGTCAAATATCAGAAGATGAAAAAATGTTTTTGAATTTGACATCACGCGATGCTATGACATATGTATATAAAAAAACAATATTTGAAATAAATAATGAGGGCAAAAAAATAAGTATAACACCAGAAACAAATGATAAAATATTTATTATTAATAATTATATAAATATTTATAAATCATTGTTATATAAAATTATTCATAACGAAAATTTTAATAAAAATCAAAATTATATAAATTTATTTGATAAAATTTGTGAAAAAATAAATAAAACAAATTTTAATAAAGAAAATATTATTATATTAAATAATATAATTGATAAATTATATTTTGTTATCAGTGATATAAATTATTTTTATGAAGTGTTAAACCTATTTTTTAAAAAATATAAAATAAATAATTTAAAAAATTATGAATATAAATTATCTACAAAAGAAATACAAGAAAAAATGATTGAATCTCCTGAAAAATATATTAATTGGTTATTAAGTTAAATTATTCAAATATTTATAGTAATACTTTTTTTACGAATTTTTTTCTTTTTATCTTTTACAACATTATTTTCACTAGATATTACATTTTTTTGACAAATATTTTTATATTCATTTTGTAAAATAACTTTTAAAAACTCATAAATAATCATAAGTATATTTTCATCACATTTACCTACGATCAAAACACTGCCTGTCCTAAAAATCATAAAGGATACTTCTTTAATATCCTTATATAATACTTTATTTTCTTCAGAAATTTGACTACCACTTTGAATACCTATATCAGGGTTATAATAAAATTTACATTGGATTCCTGGATATGAACATGGGTCATATATAGATTGAATATTGTATTTTAACTTTAAAATATCATATAGTTCTTCACGATTAATAAAGAATCCACAATTAAAATTAGAATTTATTAGTACTGTTTCCTCAGAATTTGGTTTATAACATAATTTTTCTTTTACGAAAGGTTGTAATGTTTCAATTATTTGTAATAATAATAATTGAAATATATTTTCATTTTGAACTCCAGGTATTTCAAGTTTGCCTGTATTAAATACTTTAACATGAAATTCTTTAAATATCTCACCTACTTTCATCCTAAGAATAAGAACAAAACAATTATAAAATGCACTCTTCTTTTTACATCGGTAGCTCATAATATCTTTTTTTGATATACCAATACTAATTTTTCTAATATCTTTAAATTTAATACGTCCATTTGGGTTGTTAATATTAGTAATTATGTGTTCTTCAAAATAATTTTCTTGTTTAATTTTATTTTGTATAAAATCTAACTCTTCAATAGTAGAACTATTAAATTTCATTTGTTTTTTAATAACACCATTACATGGTTTCGCATAAGGAATAATAGGTATTTCCCAAAATGTATCTTTAAGTTGAAACGGAATATTAAGATAAGCTATTTTTGTTTTTGTTGATATATAAATACTAGAAGCTTTAGGAGTGACTGAATTAATTTCCATTGAAATATTAGCTGAAACAAATTCTTCGTTATTTTTAATATTAATATCTAAAGGTAACTCATCATCATCAGATATATCATCATTGTAGTCAGATGATATAAAATTATTCCATTCCATATCAATATTTAGGTTCATTGCCATTATATATTTTTATTATTTGTCTTTATATTCTTTATATTAATTTATTTCAATTATTTTTTTTATAATATAATATAAAGAATGTTAAATAAATTACACTACAACAATGAAAAAAGTAAAATTATACCTATTAAAAATATATTAACTACACAAAATAACGAATTAAGTCCAAAAGGAGAATATAGTTTAAAAAAAAATTTTTTTGATCCTTCAAAAAGCTCTCCTCCAAATGAATTTATGATTAAATTACATATGAGGATGTCAAATTATAATTCAAATATTTCTACTAAGGATAATAATCGAGAGAGCGAATAAAAAACATATGTATTATTATTAACATTGTGAGAATGTAATAAATTTTCAACAAAATCTAGAAATTGACCATTAACTATTTTATATTTATTTCGAATAATATAATTTATAAAATCTTTAATTATATTTTTTTTATCTATATTATATTTTATACTTATTGTATGTACATAAGAATATAAATTTTGGATTTTCTCTCTATTTATTAATAAAGTAATAAATTTTTCCCAAACATCTTTATCAATAATACAAAGCATAGTCTCAATATTAGTTTGATTTTTTACTATTTCTTGATTTGATTGTAAAAAATTAACCATACTTCTAATATCTGATTTGTAAAGTAATTGAATATTTGAAAGCATTTTGTATGGAATATTTAAATTTTCTATTTCTGAAATATTTTGTAAAAATTTAATTATATCTTCTTTTGGTAATTGATTAAAATGTAAACGAATAAATTCATTTTGTAAGCCTTCATCTATTTTACTAATATAATTACATATTAAACAAAAACGTACATTATTTGAATAATTTTGTAATAAATATCTTAATGCTTGTTGAGCATTTTTCGTCATATAATCAACTTCATCTAGAATAACAAATTTCATTCCATTATGAAACAATGGTTTTGAATTCACAAAAAAATTTATTTGATTTCTTATAATATCAATTCCTCTCTCATCAGATGCATTTAAATGTATAACCAAATCTTTATTTTTAATATTTAATTTATCCTGATAGGCATTTATTAAATTTATAATTGTTGTCGTTTTTCCTGTACCAGGAGGACCATAAAAAAGCAAATTTGGAAAATATGAGGTCTCAATAATGTTTTTTAAAATTTGTTTGTTTAGTGGGTCTAATACAATGTCTTCAAAATTTTTTGGTCTATAAAGTTCTACGAATGGTATGCCACTACTAGTCATTAAAATATATATCTGATTTCTTTTAATATTTAATATATAATTAATTGTAATTATCAAAATATAAATATTTTATTTCTAATAAATCATTATTTTCTTCATTTTGAATACGTTTAATTTGTTTATCAATTTCTTCTTTTAATGTTAAAAGTCTAGTAGATATTGATGGATTAGATTTTTTCCCATTTTTATCGCTATATGAATCAGGATTAAATCGGATAAAAATATATTTACAAGTAAATGTTGTTAATAAATCATTATATCTATTTTGTTCATCATCTTTACTATATGATTTATGTTGATTTTCATCAGTTTCAATACATAATAAAGTATTGTTAATTAATTTACGATGGTCTATTCTTCTTCTATTTAAACAATTGCAACCACCATATTCAAGAGTTTTATCGTGTTGAAATCCTTCAAAATTTGAATTAATAAAATCACGAACAGCAATCTCTTTTGTTTTACATCTAATTTGAAATGTTAATGGGTCTAATGGAAATAGATTTTGAAAACAATATGTACAATAATTTTTATATTTTTTATTTGCTTCTGTATTACATCCTTCATTTTGACATTTTTTTATAAAAACATTTACCATATCGATATTTTTACATTTAGAACAAAATTTTGCAGGCATGCCACTATAATTATAATAAGGTTTTCCATTACCACAATTACAATTATTATTTCTTACGTATATCATATTATTTTCTTTACATTTTTCACAAAATAGAGGTTGTAATCCTTCATAATTAAATGATGCTATTGTTCCACAACCACATTTTTTTTGTCTAACATTAACCATATCAGGTTCTTTACAACTTGAACAAAAAGCTGGTTTCAATCCATCATAATTATATGTAGGCAATGTTTTTTTACATTTACATTTTGTTTGTACAACATTTATCATATCTATTTTTTTACAATTAACACAAAATTCAGATTTTTTTCCAATATAGTTAAATCTAGCTGTTTTTCCACAATTACATTTTATGACTGCCACACAATTAATCATTTCATCTTTTTTACAATCAAAACAATATATAGGTTTTAACCCTTCAAAATTATAAAGCTTACTGGCTTTTCCACAAAAGCATTTTGAACTAATAACATCAGACCAATTATTTACATTGTGTTCTTTACATACAACATATTTTTTATCTTCACCGAAATACGCTCGTTTTCTACAATTTTCAAAACAACAAAGATTTGGCATTATAATATATAGAAATATTATTTCTAAATAGTTCCGTCCTTAAATTATATTTTTAAGACTATACTTTTAACTAAATAAATAAATTTAAATTAAAATATTAAAGATAATTAATGAACAAATCTATAATGACTACTTCTAGCAATAATACTGGATACCTTGAAATAATATTAGGACCTATGTATGCATCTAAATCAACAAGATTAGTTGATATTTATAAGCAGTGTAAATTTTGTAATATTCCAGTAACAGTAATTAATCATTCTATTGATAATAGGTATGATGAAGAACTATTATCAACTCACGATAAAGTTAAAATACCATGTATTAAAACTGAAAAATTGACTGATGTTTGGGTTTCTAATTTACATTTTAATAATTTTGAAAATATGCCAAGAATAAAAGATAAATTGGAAATAGCGAAAAGCGATGTTATTTTGATTAATGAAGGACAATTTTTTCCAGATTTGTATAATGTAGTTGTTGATATGTTAAAATATAATAAAAAAATTTATGTTTGCGGTCTAGATGGTGATTTTGAGAGAAAAAAATTTGGAGCGATATTAGATTTAATTCCACTCTGCGATAAGGTAACAAAACTATCCTCATTATGTTCTCAATGTAAAGATGGTACACCAGGCATTTTTTCAATGCGCTTAACAAATGAAACAGAACAAACAATTGTAGGTTCAGACAATTATATTCCAGTTTGTCGCAAATGTTACAATTTCTAAGTTTATTATAAGTAATACGTTAATATATATTTTAAAACTATTTAAATTTGTCTCAACTTATTAATTATAGTTTTACAAATGGTAAAAAATGTTGAGTTACAAAATATTATTTCTAATCAAGTTGAAGTTGTTAAACAAAAAAGAGGTAGAAAACCTAAAAAGCCTGTTATTGAAAATGATAATAAAATAGAAAATAATATTGTTTTTTCAATTCAAGAAAGTAATAATGATACAAATGATGTAATTAATATTAATGATACAAATGATGTTATCATAAATAATCAAGAAGAACAAAAAACAGGAGGGAAAAAACGTGGACGTAAACCAAAAGGTGGAAAAATAATACAGAATGTTGTACCTATGAACATTAATAAAGAAAGTAAACCCAATGTAATATTACATCTTAAATGTTTTTTAAAAGATCTTCAAACAAATACATTATTAAATAATATTGAAAGTTTTCAGTTTTCAGGAAAAAATGAAATGAATTATGAAATAATTAGTACAAATAATAATATTATTAAACCTCAAATTTCAAATTTAGATAATATGATTATAAATAATAATGATAATGATTATGAAAATTCTAAAAATAAAGATAATGATATCAGAGAGGTTTGGAAAAAGTTAAAGAATTTAGAGCATAATTTACATATCAATAATACAAGTGATAAAAAATCTGCTTGTTTTTGGTGTACTTATGATTTTGATAATCCTCCTATCTATATACCAAAACATTTTATTAAAGAAACATATCATGTTTATGGTTGTTTTTGTAGTCCAGAATGTGCTACTTCTTATTTAATGGAAGAAAATATTGATAGTTCTTCAAAATTTGAAAGATATTATTTAATTAACCACGTATATTCAAAAATTTATAATTATAACAAGAATATTAAACCAGCACCGAATCCTTTTTATTTATTAGATAAATATTATGGAAATTTAACTATTCAAGAATATAGATCTTTATTGAAAAATGATAAATTATTTTTGGTTGTTGATAAACCATTAACACGTATATTGCCAGAATTACATGAAGATAATGATGATTTCATTATTAACAATAAAATTATACCATCCAATAATGTTTTAATTAAAAATAAATTACAAAAAAAACAAACAAAAAATACAATAATAAATGAAAAATTTGGAATAGCACAATAAATAAAATTTTAGTATTTTATTTTTTATTATAATGAGTATTGATAATACTCATTATATTTTTATACATTTTCCTTTGGTGTAATAGTAGAATTATAATCGTCACTTATATGTGGTGTTATTACAAAGGGAATAATACATACATATGCTAAAATATCTTTATAAATACTATTCATTATGGTATCAATTGTAAAACAATCTATTTTTTGTAAAAAGGGTACATTTAAAATAATTCTGTTATCCATTGGAAAACACAAATCTTTCATTTTTTTTGCGCCATTAGGGCTTATTACATATGCGGATGTTCCAAAACAAAAATTTAATTTTGCTATAGTTGTATGTATTTTTGTATTAACAAAATTTGAAATATCTGTTTTTGTCATTTTAGTTTGATTAAAATAACAATTACAAGTTTCATAATTTGTATTATTATAACTTAATATTGAATCAAAATTATAATTTAATTGTATTATATCCCAGGTTTTAGGAACTAAATTATTTATTAAATTATTCATATGTTTTTTAAAATCACGCGAAACAATTGCATCATCTTCCATTATTATAATTGGTCTATCCAATTCAATACATTTTTCCCATAATTGTAAATGCGATAAAGCACAACCTATTGCACCATTTGAATAATTTATAGAGTTTTTTTTTTAAATAGTAGGTTCTAATGTATCAATATTAATTGTTTGTCCATCAACCGCTTTATGATATGTATAATTTATGTATTTTGAATTATAATTATCAAAAATTATTTTACGTTCTGGTGTTCTCTCCAAACTTATAACAAAAATGTCCATGTAATTAATTTTTATTGTATTATATTTAAATATTAATAATACAATAATATAATATATTATAAATTTTTTGTTTCATTTTTTTCCACTCTTTCTTTATAATCACGCATATTGTTATCTAATTTATGTCTTAATTGTTTATAAATTTCTTGATTCACTGATTTTATAGGTTGTGTTTTTTTTTCTGGTATTCCGAAATAATCTTTTATTACTGCTAAATAGTCATTATTAAATTCTTTTAATTTTTCTTTTGTTTTTTCTTTTGTATAATCTGTTTGTCTCATAATTATGTCTATACTATCATCAAGAAAGGTAATGTTATCTTCCATATATGAATTAGATAAATTATTTTTTAAATCATATTAAACGAATAGTTATATATAATTTATACTATAAAATGTACTCAAAAACTATTGAATTTAATACTGAACCTATTTTAAATGAAATTAATAATGTAATTAAAAATGGATTGTCTAAATTATTAGGTGATCATTTAAATAGATATGAATTATTAGAAAAAACACATTCAGCTATTATGAATTTACCAAGTGTTATGAGTGAATTAAATCAAACTTCTAATATTCATAATTTAAACACACAAGAAATGGAAAAAGGAAAAGAAAAAGAAAAGGATTTTGATGTAAAATCTATAATGTTACTTACTGAAAACTTTGTTAAAGTAGAGGTTAATAAGCAATATGAATCAATTATACCATTATTTGAAAAAATGTTGACTAAAATTGAAAATTTAACAAACGAAGTAAATGAATTAAAAAATAAAGATAAAAATGTTATTGATTTAACTATTAAACAAACACAAATTAAAGTAGAGTCTTTTGAAAATGAAAATATTAAATTAGAAATTGAAGAAAATAGTGAAACAAGTGAAAACGAGGAGGATTCTGAAGATGATGCTGTCGTAGAAGAGAAATCTGAAGATGATGATGTTGTAGAGGAGGAATCTGAAGATGATGATGTTGTAGAGGAGGAATCTGAAGATGATGATGATGTAGAGGAGGAATCTGAAGATGATGTTGTTGTAGAAGAGGAATCTGAAGATGATGTTGTTGTAGAGGAGGAAACTGAAGATGATGCTATTGTAGAAGAGGAATCTGAAGATGATGTTGTTGTAGAGGAGGAAACTGAAGATGATGCTATTGTAGAAGAGGAGACTGAAGATGATGTTGTTGTAGAAGAGGAAACTGAAGATGTAAAAGAAATTGAAACTAATGATGATAATGATGATAATGTTGAAACTGAAAATGATGATGTTGAAAGTGAAAATTCTGAGGAAGAGTATTTTGAAATAGATATAGATGATGTAACATATTGTACTACAAATGAAGAAAATGGATTTATTTATCATTTATCTGAAGATGGTGATATTGGTACAAAAGTAGGGTATTTAAAGGATGGGGAGCCGTTCTTTTATGCCGATGAAAAATAAAATATAATTATATTATAAATAATGTTTAATTTATGTAGTCCAGCAATTATTTATTTATTTTTTTCTATTACTCAAATACTAATAGATATATTTAAGGGACTTTATAATACTGCATTTATGAAATTAATAGTAATGATAATGGTAACATTGTTATTACATATTCTTTGTCAAAAAGGATTAAATGTAGTATCATGGATTATTGTTTTTATTCCTTTTATTATGATGACTGTAATTGTAAGTGTCTTATTATATATTTTTGGTCTAGATGCCTCTACAGGTAAATTAAATTATAATTGTGAAAAATCAAATACTAAATGTGCTAAAAATGTATCTGTAGATAACTTAGGAAATATTATTATTTATGATCCAGAATATAATTCAAAAAAAAATCCAGTATATTATAAATCCCCAAATATTATTGTACCAAATCCAACAAATAATGATGGATCAAAAAATATTAATATTATAACTAATCAACCAACAAGTTGGGTTTCAAGCAGTAATGCTTACCAAAGTTAATTAATAAACAATTTAAAAATAAAATTATTTATTAATTATTAATGTTAGCTTTTGTTTTAACAATTTTAAAAACTACTATTTTTTCTTATTTTTTAAATTATTATTTAAAACGCAACTATCCAGAAAAATATAATGAGTATTTAATCTCATTATCGTATAATGTAATTTATATATCTGGTTTAATACAAATAAAATTTAAAAAATATCGAGAATATATTTATAAAAGTAATCCAAGATTAGCAAATTTTATAAATGAATATAAAAAAACAACTTTTGAAAATATTAAAAATGTAGAGTTTATTTTAAATGGTAAAGTTTTTTACTCAGCAACAAAAGAGGTTATCGAAAATTATATTATAGATATTGAAAAGCCTGACTTTATAATTTACTCTGATTATAATGTTGAGAATGAAAATAATTGTATCAATAAAAAAATAATTAATAATTTGTTAACAGATGATTCATTTATTTGTGAACCATCCAATATTAAATTTATATTATGTGAATTAATTGTTGGTGACAAAAAATATAAAATAGATTATAAAAGTGACAATTATAATTATTATATAGTTGATAATATTATAAATAGAAATTTTGTTATTTATTATTTATTAAACCATTATTCTGAATCTATATTATTGGAAGATATTATCAATGATAATAAGTTAATTTTAAAAATTATAGACCATAATATGGATGATTGTGAAATAGATATCACAGATAATAATTATTTACAAATTAAAAAAGATAATTATATTACAAATTAAAAAAGATATATATTATTAAAACTATTTAAAAAAAAAATGAAATAAATAAGTACAAATGGTAACCCAGCATAATACAATGACAACTGAAACAACTAATATGGAAGAATTTAATAAGTTATCTGACAAATGGACTCTTTGGGCACATTTACCTCATAATACAGACTGGAGTATTAAAAGCTATATACCAATTTCGACATTTTCATCTATTGAAGAAACTATAGGTGTAACAGAAACATTACCTCCAATTTTAGTAGAAAATTGTATGTTATTTCTAATGCGTGAAGGTATAAAACCAATTTGGGAAGATCCAAAAAATCGTAATGGCGGATGTTTCTCATATAAAGTTTCTAATAAAAGTGTTTATAAAGTGTGGAAAGATCTTACATATGTTGTTGTAGGAAATACAATTAGTAAACAAATGTCATATGTAAATTGTGTTACCGGGATTACCATTTCTCCTAAAAAAAATTTCTGTATTATAAAAATTTGGATGTCTGATTGTACAAACCAGAATCCAGCAGTAGTAACATCTGATCTTAAAGGATTATCTCCTCAAGGTTGTTTATTTAAAAAACATACACCTGAATATTAAAAATAAAAATAATATAAATATTATTAACTACTATTTAAAATTTTAATAAATAATAAAATATAATGAAATATCCATACATTATATTTTATAGATTAGAAAAATATTCAAATATTGATAATTTTTTTATTGATAATAATGAAAAACTTAATTGTTCTATATTTTTTACTAGTAATATTAATGATTTAAATAAATTATTTGATTCAAATTATCAAATATTAATTACATATGGTGATAATGAAAATGAATATGTATCAAATGTTATGTCTATAATAACGGATAGAATGCGAAACAGATGGATTCACTTGAAAGAAATATTATCAATTTATGAATTTAATAGAGCTGTTAATTATTGTTTTATTTATAATTGTACATTTCAGAGAGAAAATATTAGACCTATTTTTTCTGTTTTTACATCTACATATAATTCTTATCATAAAATAAAAAGAGCATATAATAGTTTAAAAACTCAGACCTTCAAGGATTGGGAATTTGTAGTTATGGATGATTCGCCAGACGACGACCATTTTAATTTTTTAAGAGAATTAATGATACACGATTCAAGAGTTAGACTTTATAGAAGAAGTAAAAATAGTGGAAACATCGGTAATGTTAAAAACGAAGCTATATCATTATGTAGAGGAAAATATGTACTTGAATTTGATCATGATGACGTAATATTACCATTCGTTTTAGAAGACTCTGCTAATTATTTTGATAAAAATGAAGATGTCGGGTTTATTTATATGGATTGTATTTCATTATATGAAGATGAATCTAATTTTTTTTATGGCGATTTTATTTGTAAAGGATATGGAAGTTATTATTGTCAAAAATATGAAGATAAATGGGTTTATGTTTATAATACACCAAATATAAATAATATCACACTTAGTCATCTTGTTTGTTGTCCAAATCATCCACGCATTTGGAGAAAAACTAAATTAATTGAAGCTGGAAATTATTGTGAATTATTACCTATTTGTGATGATTATGAAATTATACTTAGAACTGCTATAACTACAAAAATAGCAAAAATCCATAAATTTGGATATATTCAATACATGAATAATAATAATAATAATTTTTCTTTAATAAGAAATGGGGAAATAAACAGAATTGGTCCAAATTTTATTAGTCCAATATTTTATGAAAAATTTAAAATTCATGAATATATGAAAAATATGGATGCTTATGAAGATGAGAAATATATTTACGAACATAGTAAAATTTGGAAGAGAGAAAATACATATGAACATAAATATTGTAACGCAATTATAAATGTTGATTATGATAAACAATATTGTATAATAGGATTAGATAGTTTGATATTAAATATGGAAAAAATTAAAAAACTATATGAAAACACCAAATTTGACTTTTTTATAATTGAGAATAAATGTGATATTAATCAATTACAATATATTTTAGATATTTACAATTTTTCTAGGTTCAAATGTTATACATTAATAGATGAAACTCCCGAAACATTAATTAATTTTTTCATGTTACAATACAAATCATGTAGAGATTATGAAATTATTAATAATTATATTTATAGAATGAAATATAATACTGATTTTTCACAAAGACATTTGGTTATTAATAGTATAAGTAATCTAAATGATAATTATTTGGAAATAGGTGTTGAAACTGGATATACATTTAATAATGTACATTTTTTAAATAAAATTGGTGTAGATCCTTTGCCAAAATTTCAATCAGAGGAAATAATTCTAAAAACATCAGATGCTTATTTTGAAAATTTAGATACAAATATAAAATTGGATATTGTATTTATTGATGGACTACACCAGTGTGAACAAGTTATTAAAGATCTAAATAATAGCATTCGGTTTTTAAATAAAAATGGTCAAATATTATTAGATGATATAATACCATTAAATTATGATGAACAACTAAAAATACCAATCAAATATAAATATCATAATGAAATATTACATACATTAATACCTTGGACAGGAGATGTCTGGAAAGTATTATATCATGTATTATTAGTATATTCGCAATATGTTGATTTTAAATATTTTTATCATTCCAATTACAGAGGTATTGCTATTTTACAAATTAAAGAAAAGTTTCAAATTTATGAATCTGAAATAGAAATGATTAATAATTATGATTATATAAATGATTTTAATAAATATATATTTTTAATGGAAAAATTTAATGAAAACTAAAATAAAATTATATAAAATTTAAGTTGTATTCAATTTTATATAGAATCAAAAAAAAATTGAAATGCTTTTTATTTTGTAAAGGAACAGCATTATTTATAAGCAGTCTAAGTTTAAAACTAAAGCATTTCAAAAGCGATATTATTCAAAGCGACAACATTATAACAATGTCATCTTTCAGCAATAACAATAACAATAATAATAATAACTCTATTGTGTATAGGTCCAAATTATTCAGTTCAGCAGAGCAACCAAAGAGCAACATCTCTAATACTAAGCCAGTATACAAGACATTCTGCAAAGTATGTCAAGACGCAGGCAAGTCAGAGAAAGAGTTTACAAACCATAGTGTTCGCGATAAATCCGGCAAAACAATCTGCCCTACATTGCTAGCTCAAGAGTGTCGTCATTGTTACAAAAATGGACATACTGTCAAATATTGCCCTTTACTAAAAGCACGTTCAGAGCCAGTAAAAGCTGAGATTGTGAAACCTAAACAAGTAGCAGCAGCTAAACCAAATAATGTGTTTATGGTGTTAGAAAGCGATAGTGAAGAAGAAGAAGAAAAACAATCTATTCCTATGATAATAGCGCCTTGTTTACCAGATAATGTATTCATTGCGTCTGAATCATTTCCACAGCTTGTCGCAGCTCCAACAAATCAAAGACCTGTTTTCAGCTATGGAAAAATCATACAGAAGGAAAATGATCCTGAGACTTATGCTAAGGCTAAAGAGGAAGAGATGAAGTTAAAGGCTGAAAAATATGCGCAGGAGCGTGAAGCAAAAAGAAAGGCAGAAGTGATAGAATGGGCAAAAGCACAAACTAAGGCGGAAGCAGAACGCGAAGCAAGAGAAGAGCGCATGAAAAAAATAAACGCAACCAAGTGTCGTTGGATAGACGCAGAGTCTTCTGATGAGGAAGATGATGAAGAGGAAGAGGTATACAATCAAAAACAACAAGTAGAAGTAGTAGATAATAGCGCCTGGTAGATATAAAATAGATAGATTAGATAGATTTATTACATTACAAGCTAGATATAGATTAGATAGATTTATTACATTACAAGCTAGATATAGATTAGATAGATTTATAAAAAGGTTGCCATAAGGTATTGTAAAATTCTTTCCTATAAGGGAAAGAGTTATCCTTTTTTTATATTAATGATATTGTATAATATTTTATTTGGCTTTAAAAATAATATTTATAATAAATATGAGTATATTATCATCAATTACAAATGACATATTTATTAGAACACTAACAAATATAACCACCTCACTTATAACTACTCATAGTTTATTCGTATGGTTTGTAGATTATAAAAATAATGATTACAATATTTATAAAAGAGAGATAAAACTAACAGATCTTCATAATAAATTATTAATAGTTTCTGCATTAATCAAAGATATTGTTAAAAAATATTATACAAAAACTTATGAAAATATTGATGTAATGATTCAAAAATTTATAAATGAAACAACAGATAAAATGACAAAAGAAAATTTTATACTAATTGATTATAGTGAAAAAATAGATGTATTTAGTGAAATTCCTGAATGTATTAAGTTAGCTCTGATATCAACATTAGAAATAATAACAATATTAAATAACGAAATTAATAAAATACACAATAAAATTCAATCTCATCATAAAAGATGGATAAGCTATGTTTATAGTATAAAAATTCAACAAGAAATGGATATTATTTTAGAACACAATATTATTTTTGATAAAAGATTAGCTTTATTATTTCAAGTTTTGAATGCTTGTTAGAAATGAAATAAATATTTTATTTTCTACAAGTTTTTGAGTTATATTTTAACTTATAATTTAAAATTATAACTTAAAATTACTAATTAAAGAAAAAATAATATATTTCATATAAATGTTTTTTATAGAAAAAGAATCTCCGTATTTATGTTTAAATATGATTGTAAAAAATGAAGGTCATATTATAAAAGACACATTAACAAAATTATTACATAAAATTCCAATTATAGATTATTGGGTCATTTCAGATACAGGGTCAACAGATGAAACAAAAAATATTATTTATAATTTTTTTAATGAGAGAAATATAAAAGGGGAATTATTTGATGATGAATGGAAGGATTTCGGTCATAATAGAACTAAAGCACTAGAACATGCTTTTGGTAAAAGTAAATACTTGTTAATATTTGATGCGGATGATGAAATTTGTGGCGATTTTGTTTTACCTGATTTAATTTATGATTCATATCATTTTCAATTTGGTGATGTAAATGGTACAAGTTACACTAGAACACAAATTATTAATAATAACAAAAAATGGAAATATGTTGGCGTCTTACACGAAATTATTACTTGTATTGAGCGTACAAATAATATGGCAATTATTACTGGCAATTATTATACTATTTCTGGTAAAACTGGAAATAGAAGTCGTGACGAAAATAAATATCTAAAAGATGCTTTAATACTGGAAAAAGCCTATGAAGAAGCTATTATAAATAATGATGAGCTTTATAATAGATATGGTTTTTATTGTGGTAATAGTTATTATGATTCTGGAAAATGGGAAGAAGCTATAAAATGGTATAAAATTACACTTAATAATAATAATTGGGAACAAGAAAAATATGTATCATGTTTACGATTATATAATTGTTATAATTCTTTAAAACAACAAGAAACTGGAATGTTTTACCTTGTTAAAAGTTTTGCTTACGATAAAGAGAGAGTTGAATGTTTATATGAATTAGTTTCTTATTATTGTTGTAATGATTTAAATGAAGTTGCTTACAATTATTATAATATTGTAAAATCATTTTATAATGAAAGATTTTTAATAGAAGGACTAAATAATAAGTTGTTTTTAGATGTAGGCAAAGCAAATTTGTATTTACCATATTATATGATTATAGTTGCTGACAAGGTAAAAGATTATGATATAGTATTACAAATGTATAAAATAATTTTTACAAAGAAACATATAGAGAGAAGTAAATTTTTTATAGGTAATATGTTGTTTAATTTACAATTTTTTATTGAATATACTATATTTAAAAATGACACAGGATTTTTACAATTATTTAAAGAATATATTAATTTTTTAATTTCTATTAATTACCCAATTTATGATCACGAATTTATGAATATTTATGAAAAATATGGTATTCAATTGCCAAATATTTCAGAACCTAGCTTTTCACAAGATGAATGTCAAAAAAGTAATAAAATATTATTTTATACTGGGTATTCTCCTTTTAAATGGAATTATACATATAGTATTAATAATGCCTTAGGAGGTTCTGAAACGGCTATCACATGTTTAACAAAAGTGTTTCCTAAAAATTATAAAATATACGTAGCTGGAAATATTGAAGAAGAAAAAATGGATAATATTACATATGTAAATAGTAATAATTTAAAAGAGTTAATAAAAAATAATGCGTTTCATACTATAATTGTTTCCAGATATTTAAATTTTTATGAGCTTTATAAAAATTTTTCCGCTTACCAAACATTTATTTGGGGACATGATATAACATTATTTAATTATGGTGCAAATATATCAGTAGAAAATATTTTAACAAAATGGTCATCAAAAATTACTGGTTGTATTTGTCAAACAGAATGGCATAAGCAATTATTTCTCTCTTCATTTCCACAATTAAAAGAAAAAATAAATGTAATTAACAATGGAATTAATGTGGATTTGTTTACCACAAGAGAGAGAAAAATCTCCAATAGATTTGTTTATACATCTTGTAGTGAAAGAGGATTGTCAAAATTAATCCAATTATGGCCTAGTATTTTGGAAAATTTACCAGATGCCGAATTATTTATTTCTTCATACAATAATTTTCCGCAAACGGATGAAGATAATAGAATTTTAGAGTTTATTAAAATGAATTCATCTGTTAAACATGTAGGTAAATTAAATAGAAAAGAACTTTATAAATTAATGTCGTCAGCAGAATATTGGTTATATCCAAGTTATTTCCAAGAAACATCTTGTATTACTTCTCTCGAATTATTGGCATCAGAAGTAATTTGTTTGTACTATCCAGTTGCTGGACTAGTGAATACACTTGGAGATTATGGAATCCAAATTTCAGAAGGAAATGAACTAGATTCTCTATTAAATTTATCTATTAAACAAAAAACAGAATTTAAGAAAAAAGGAAAGGAATATGCGCTATCATGTAGTTGGCAAAATCGTGCTAAAGAATGGTGTGATATATTTTTTGTAAATAAAAATAAAACCTGCAAATGGGTTTTTTATTATCAAAATTTTACTATTGAGACTATATCTCAATTTTTATACAATCAAAAAAATTATAATGATAATGAATATGAAATCATTATTACTAATAATGTAAATGAAATTATTAATTCAAATCCAACCAAATTTACATTTATACATAAAGTAACCAATGAAGCTATTTTACAAAATTTGAATAATAATTGTGAAGTTAGTATATTGCAAACGGAACCATTAAATTTACCTTGGCGTTTAAATAGTATATTAGATATTCACAACAAATATCCGCATTTAAAAATTTATGACTACAGCAAATCAAATATAAAAATATTAAATCAATATAATATTACTAATTGTGAATATTTATCATATAATATTCAATCTATTGAACGTAATAAATTAATAAACTTTATGAATGAAAATAACAATAACCAAATATATGATTTTGGATTTATTTATGATTGGAAAAGTTTGCCAATTGAACAACAAAATATTATTAGCCTACCGCGAAGAAGAAAGATAGTTGATTTTTTAAAAAATAATGGGTTTAAGGTAAATATTATTGCTGGTTATGATGATGATAGAGATATTGAATTATCAAAATGTAAAATTATTTTGAATATACATGGCCAAATTAATACTAATCCTATACCAGGACCAGATGAATGTAGTAATATTTTTGAACATATACGTTGTGATAGATTACTAGAAAGTGGTTATACTATATTATCAGAAACAAGTTATGAATTGGACAATGAATATATTCAAAAATATCCAAACCTTAAAATAATTAATTATGACGATTTTTTTGATATTAATATAATTACTAATATAGTAAAACTTAACAAAAATATTAATACAATATATAATACGAATACAATTGAATGTGAAGATAATATAAATAATTTAATGTTACAATATGGTACATTAAGTAATACTGATAAGGTTACACATCACGAATATCATAAAATTTATGAAACCTTTTTAAAACCATTTTATAATTCAAATGGTAGTATTGTTGAAATAGGAATAGGAAGTGGAGTATCATTACCTATGTGGTTAAATTTATTTAAAAATGCTCATATTTATGGCATAGACATTCAAGAAGAAAAAACAAATAATAATAAATACACAATATTAAAGGCGGATCAAAGTAATATTGATGATTTAAATAATTTAAAATTGTCATTAATAAATAATAATATATTTTTTATAAATGATGATGGATCACATATACCTGAACATCAATTACAAACGTTTAATATATTGTTTCCCATATTAGTAGAAGGAGGAATTTATATAATAGAAGATATTGAAACATCGTACTGGAAAAAAGGAGAGTGTTATAGTTATAAAACAGAATATGGTTATAAACATCCCAAATCAATTATTGAAATATTTAAAGAAAGTATAGATATTATAAATCGAGAATTTATAAGTAATACAAATAAACAACTATTATCTAAAAAAATATTACATTATGAATATATAGAAAGCATAACATTTTCAAGAAATTGTATAATAATAAGAAAAAATTATAATGCTGATAGAGAATATAGATTTAAATATTTTATATAATGTAAAAAGTATTATATTATCTCTCTGTTGAAAAGAAAAAGACTTGAAATAATCTGCCATTTTCCTTTGAGTTCCCAAAATAATCCAACGACATATGATACCTTTTTGAATTAAATAAAATAAGCCGATTAAATACATTTCCTACTCTATCAACTAGCTCCCATTTTGTCATATCCTGAGAAAAATTATCTAAATCCACTTTATTATCCATTATTTGTAAATCTGTCTCACATGTGTTTCCGTCTTTGTATCTATAAAAACCTGTACCGGAACTTACAGGCGGATCTGGTGTCATATATAAAACACCAGCCCAATTATTAAAACCATCTACATGTACCCAGGAGCGGTCTCTACTAGTAGTATATTGAAACGCGCCATTATAAATATTATCCTCTTTATTGGTTTCATCTGGCATTAGAAAATCAATTATTTTTCCGCCAAAAGGCAATATATATTTTTGAATAACGTCTTTTAAATGTTGATTCGCAAAAGAATGAGTTCGTTGACCAGGATAATTACCACGTACTTTAAATTCTTGAGTTAGTATAAAATTTCTTGTTTCCATCGGATTATTATAAAAATTATCAATTATAATTAATCCGCATGATGGAGGTCGTTTACTAATATCTTCAGCCAATAATTCTTCTTTAGGTTTACCTTTATTAGATTCAATAAATTCCATCTATTAATAATAATTTAAATATTTTTACATTTAAATTATTATATATATAAATTTATATTTTTATGATGAGGGAAGAGCGCTTAAGCATAGCTTTATTTCCCCAAGACTAGCAACATTATACTTTACAACCAAAGGCAAATCATTTTCCAAGTAGACTTCAATTTGAGAGCAAAGATTTGTACATTTAATAAAGTAACCAAGGTTCTTTAGAGAGAATTCTCCTTGAATGATTTTAGAAGAATCTGGTTTTAAAGCAAATCCCATACTTCCATCTGATTCAGTACGATGAATTTCAGCAGAAGCAAATTGACCAGAGCATTTAAAAATAAGTTCATTTCCAACGGATTTAATTTCCAATTTATCTGAAATACACGACAAATCACGGATAATTTTTTGAAAATCAGCTGAAGGTAAATTAATAATAGATGAAAATTTTACATCAGGATACTCCAATTCTTCAGGTTCAGGCTCAATAAGTCTAAGTTTTTGAGTCTTACATTGTTTAATTTCACCATTTTCAAATTTTAGAGCCAAATGTGAAACAATGCCATCAAAATAATCCCCATTTTCAATATAAATAGTTAATGTGTCATCATTATCAATAGAATTAATTAGCTTAAACAAATGAAACATATTAACACCAATAATAATTTTCTCTTTTTTACATTCATAATATTCAAAGTTTTGTGCTGCTAAGTAAAGATGAGCCAAAATAGTATGTGATTTATCCATATTAATAATACGAATACCATCTGGTTCAAAAGTAATATTTGTTTCTAATAAAATGTCTTTTAGAGCAGTCATTAAAGTACGAAATGGGGCAATTTGTACAGTTTTAATTGTTAACACATTTCCTTCTGTTGCACAATGCGTTTGATTTTTCGATTTATCAGTAAAAGTAGACATTATACTATTTTTTAAATATAATCTTTAAATACTTATGAATTTAAATATTTTACAATTAAATAATTAAACTATAAATTTTTAACTAAATATTATTTATTATTTCTTGTGTTTCCAAATCAATATTATTCATAATATTTTCAAGTGATTTTACATTATTAGATGCCATTTTGTCATTAATTAAAAAACTAATTAAATCCAAAATTACCTTTATTTTTTCTTGCGTCCATTGAGAATTTAATTTATCAATTATTTCACTAATATATAAACTTGTCATACTATCTTTGCAAAAAATGGTTTCATTATAAATTTGTTCTACATAATTATTGATTATAGTGTTATAATAATTCAAACACAAACAAATCATAGAACAATTTTTATATGTTTCTTTTAGTTTTTCAATACCTGTTTGTGCACATTTAAATAAATTTTGAATTCTTGGAGTCTCTTTAATAAAGGCTTCTGATAAAAAATGTTGGCATGATAATTGTATGGGATTATACATATATTGTAAATCAGTTTTATTTGTATTTAACATATAACGACAAACAGCTTGAAAAAGCCCTGGTTCTTGAAAATATATTATATTATTTTGTATTAATATTTTTGTACCAATTGGTTTATTGCTAATAATAGCTAATTTAATTATAACAGAAAGTGGATCTAAAATAAACAATTTAATATTTATATTATTATTATTTTCAGGTAATATATTCATAAATATAAATAGTAATTTATATTTATATTAATTTCGGATTCATTAAAGTATTTAAGTAATTAATTTTTAAATAAATAAATTATATATACATATATGGATTTTGTAACAATAATTTATAAAGATGAAATAGAACTTGGGTTAATAAAACTACAAGCTATTTCTATGAAATATGTTGATTATGATTTAATAAACAACATATATATAATATACAATGATATAGGAGAATATGATATCAAAGATTTAATAATTTTTTATCCTGAAAATGTAAGAAAAAAAGTTCATTTATTTTATAATAAAGATATTGACAAATCTTTTACTAATGAAGCCCAATCAAATTGGCGTAATCAACAAATATTAAAACTTTTAGTAGCAAATATTGTAGAAACCAAATATTTTTTAATACTGGATGGAAAAAATCATTTTATTAGAAATATTACACATAGTGATTTTTTTGAAAATGATAAACCAATATTGTTTACAAACAAAAGGGATGTTTTGATTGAAACATACTATAATTGTTTAGATTATTATGGTATTAGTTGTCCATTTGACTACATAAATAATCCTCATATTATTACATTAAACTCTATGACGCCATATTTATTGTGTAAGACTGATGTGTTAGAAATGATTACATATATTACTGAAAAAGAAAATGATAGTTTTTATAATTTCTTTATCAAAAGTAAACTATTATATACAGAATTTTATTTATATTCAACTTATTTAATTTTTACAAATAAAATCCAAAATTATTTGTTAAAGGAAATAAATTTTTATACTATTTTTGATTCAAAACCAATAGTAAATAATAATAAAATTAAAAATACTTTAGACTATGTAAAAAACAATAATAATATTAAAATATTTGGATTACACAGAGGTGTAATAAAAAAAATGAATTTTGATTTAAAACAAAAAACATTATTATTTTACAATAATTATTATGACATAAATGAGCGTTATTTAATTAATAAATATATATTGAAATGTATACCTCCAAAGTATATAAAAACATGATTATAAAGTTATTTAAAGATTAATTCTTATATACTTTAAATGTCTGTAAATACAGAAGAATTTAAAACAAAATGTTTTGCAACTATAAATGAATTATTTGAAAAATATCAAGACAATGATTATATGTTAGAACGAATACATAATCATATTGTTAAATATTTATCAACCACATTAACAAATGAGTCTAAAATAAATGAAGAACGTATAATTCGCAATAATTATTTATCAAATGAGCAACAAGTGTTTATTCAAGTTTTCTTGAGCAAGAATCAGTATTTTTATTTATCAAACAATAATTTTTTTTATGAATATAATGGTACAACTTTTTTAATTGTAAAAGAAGATGATATTATTCATAAACTATTATCTAGTATTTCCAAAGATAGAGTACTTTTACAATGGAAACATAAAACCAAATTTAATATTATTAAACAAATTAGAGAACGTTCGTTATTTACTTGTATTCCAGAAACAGATACAATTCAAAATATATTAAATGTTTTATATCCTTCTGTTTTTACAAGCAAAAATAGTGCAAAATATTTTTTAACAATTATTGGAGACAATATATTAAAAAAAAATCAAAATTTGATATTTTTAGTTAACCAACAAATGAAAAAAATATTATCAGAACTTGATAATATTGCGTTTGGGTCTATTGGTGTTAGTAATGCTACCCATAATTTTATGACAAAATATCATGAAAATCATTATTATGAAAATTGTCGTTTAATAAAAATGAATGAGAGTTTTTCAAATAATGTTTGGAGAGAAATTCTAAAAAAAATAGGTTTAGATTTGCTTTGTGTTGCTGTTCATTATTCTAAAAGATACGAAGATTCTGATAAATTTATTGAAAATAAATCAGATGAAGATTTAATTAATTATGTATATTATCTTAAAAATTCAAATCCATCCATAATTGTTACAGAATTTTGTAATAAATATATAATTGACGTTTCAAATGATGTTCAAATTGAATGGAAAAATCTACATTTTCTTTGGAAGCAATTTCTCTCTTCGACTAATTTGCCAAACATTATTTATTCCAATTCATTGAAGAATATACTTAAAGATTTATATAATTATAATGAACAAACAGATTCCTTTATTGGAATAACAAGTAAGTATTTACCTATTCAAAGTGATTTTATTCGTTTTTGGGAAGGAACCATTATAAAATTAGAATCAAATGATATTGGACATGAATTAGAAATAGACGAAATATGTTATCTTTTTAAAGTTTGGTCAAAAACAACTACAAATCCATTATTTAGTAGTGGAAATATTTCAGAAGAAAATGTATTAAAAATTTTGAAACATTTTTTTCCTGATATAGAAATAATAGAGGATAAATATGTACTAAATGTAACTTGTATTTTATGGGATAAAAATAATGAAATAAACAAATCGCTCGATTTTATTAAAACACAAATCAAAAATGATCACACAATGGCTCTCATTTCATTTGATGATGTATATAATTATTATTATAAATATTGTAACATTCATTCACAAAAATCAATTGTAAGCAAACGATATTTTAAAAAATATTTAAATTTTAAATTGTCAAAATTTATTGTTTATGAAAATTTTATTGAAACAACATGGATAGAAAATAATATTTCTTAATTAAAATAAATATATATATTATATAATGGAAAAAATATATTACAAATCAAATTTAGAAGATTTAACTAATCGTCAATTAGATCTTGATTATCAGAATTTATTTATAGAAAATCGTGTAGAAAATTATCCAGAAGAACTTGAAGAACATCATGAAATACTTCATGATGCTGATCCACAAGGCCGTGTTGAACCCGCTGAATCTAGAACTCTTATATTTAATTATATACGAGATTTTTATGAAAATAGACAAGCAAAGGCTAGGAGACGACTTACTGGTGGCAGACAAGGTAAAAAAAGTAAAAGAAGAAACAGCAGACGAGGCATAAAAACTAAAAGAAGCAAAAGAACTAGAAGAAGATAAATTTGCTATACTTTTTTAGACCTTTTCTCATTTCACATTATTTATAATCAATATTATTATAAATAATATAAGTATATACTCAAAATTATTTAACTAGAAGCATTACCAGCGACAAATTGTAGATTCACACCGCTTGTTCCTACACCTTTTCCATCAAAATTTGAAGGGTTCAAAGGCATCATACCTCCTTTCATTTTTACAGGTTCATTTAGATTTTTCATTACATCTAATTTTGCAGGAGTTAAAGGCATCATCATACCACCTCTCATTTTGCGACTACCTTTGCGTCCACGACTTTTTCGCATTGATTTTCCGTTCTTAATAAATCCAAAATGTCCTTTCTTGGTCAAATAACCAGCCTTAACCAATCGTTTTTCTCTTTTGGCACTATTATGTTTGGATTTGGATACAATTCTTCCTGATTTATTTTTCATTATATCATTCTTGGTAAGACCACCTGTTGTCTTATAAGCAGTACCATGCCATACTTGAGCCCGGGTACCAATCAACATTTCATATGTTTTGCCACTTACGGAATATTTTCCAGTTGACGTTCTAGAATATTTTGTCATTATAATTTTAAGAGAGAAAAAAATAATTTCTTAATTATAATTAAAAATGGAAACGCATTAAAATGTGTTTTTTGGAGGCATTCCACTTCCTCCAGGTATACCTTGTGGGTTACCTAGATAATTTAATTGCAATGGTTGTCCTAAATAAAAATTACCATATTGTGTTGAACCTCCTAAACTAGTTTTTACAAGTTGTGACACTCTCATATTATTTGAAATTCTAAATGATGCTGCGTCTGAACCTGGAAATCTTTTATTAATAATTTCAGGTCTACATGTTATATTACAATTAGAATATTCTCCATTAGGATATCTATTATTTAATTGTGCTACATAATGAATCATTTTTAAAGTATTAAAATTTCCACCTGGTCTAAATCTGCTGCTAGATTTTGACATTTATACTATTGTATACTAATATTTTAATATATTTATAAATTTAAATAAAATTGAAATTATTTAAAAGGAATTATGAAATATATAATAATACACAATGAACGCCACTGACGTAAATCTCGCTAATAAATATCAACAAAAGACTGATAAACAACATATTCTGGATAATCCAGATACGTATATTGGGTCTGTTGAAAAAATAGAATCTGTTCAATGGATTTTAAATGAAACAAATGATAAAATTATTGAAAAACATATTGAATTTATTCCTGGATTATTTAAATTATTTGATGAAGGTATTGTTAATTGTCGTGATCATGTTGTGCGTATGCAACAAGCTATTTCTAATGGTCAAGAAAATTGTATTCCTGTTACAAATATTGATATCTCAATTGAAGAAGATGGTACAATTATCATGTTAAATGATGGTAATGGTATTGACGTAGCTGAACATCCAGAGCATAAAATATGGATTCCTGAATTAATATTTGGTCATCTAAGAACATCTACTAATTATGACAAATCAGAAAAAAAAATTGTTGGTGGTAAAAATGGTTTTGGATTTAAACTTGTATTAATATGGTCTACATATGGCTCAATTGAAACCATTGACCATATTCGCGGTCTTAAATATAGTCAAGAATTCAAAAACAATTTAGACGAAATATGTAAGCCATCTATTATTAAATGTAAAAATAAACCCTATACAAAAATTACATTTAAACCAGATTATGCTCGTCTTGGAATTGCTGGTTTAACTCCTGATATAATTGCACTTCTTAGAAAACGTGTTTATGATGTTGCTGCGGTAACAGATAAAAATTTAAAAGTTAGATATAATTCTAATTTAGTTCCTATTAAAAATTTTCAACAATATATTGATTTGTATATTGGTGATAAAAATGTTTCTCCTCGTGTTTATGAAGACTCTGGCCCGGGAGGGAGATGGGAATATGCGGTTGCGTTAACACCAACCAATGAATTTACTCAGGTTTCATTTGTTAATGGAATTCATACCGCAAAAGGAGGCAAACACGTTGAATATATTTTAAATCAAATTACCAGAAAAATTTGCGATTTAATTGAAAAGAAAAAGAAAGTCAGAGTAAACCCAAATAGTATTAAAGAACAACTAATTCTGTTTTTAAGATGTGATGTTGAAAATCCTGCGTTTGATAGTCAAACAAAAGATTATATGAATACACCTTCTTCTAAATTTGGTTCAAAATGTGATGTTACTGATAAATTTATTGAAAAGGTAGCTAAAATGGGTGTAATGGAAGCAGCCATTCAATTAACCGAAGTAAAAGAAAATAAAGCAGCTAAAAAAACGGATGGTATCAAAAGTAAAAGTATTCGAGGTATTCCAAAATTAACAGACGCCAATTGGGCTGGAACTGATAAATCAAAAGATTGTGTTATCATATTTTGCGAAGGTGATTCAGCAAAGTCAGGAATTATTTCTGGGTTGTCTTCTGAAGACCGCAATAGTATAGGTGTATATCCTTTAAAAGGCAAACTGCTTAACGTAAGAGGCGAATCTGTTAAAAAGATTTCAGAAAATAAAGAGATTGCAGAAATCAAGAAAATATTAGGATTGGAAACTGGCAAAAATTATTCGCAAGAAGATATAAATATTTGCTTGAGATATGGTAAGGTGTTGTTTATGGTCGACCAAGATTTGGACGGAAGTCATATTAAAGGATTAGGTATTAATTTATTCCAATCTGAATGGCCAACTCTTGCCGAAATTCCAGGATTTATTGGTTTTATGAATACTCCTATCTTGAAAGCAAAAAAAGGTAATACAGAATTAAACTTTTATAATGATGGAGAATATGAAGAATGGAAAGGAGAAAATGATGTTAAGGGTTGGAAGATAAAATATTATAAAGGTTTAGGTACAAGTACAGGTAAGGAATTTAAGGAATATTTTGAAAATAAAAAAATGATTGGTTTTGAATTTTCAGAAAAAAGCAATGATACAATTGATATGGTATTTAATAAAAAAAGAGCAGATGATCGTAAAGATTGGTTAAAGTGCTATGATAGAGATTCTTATATAGATACTAAAAAAATGAATATTTCATATGAAGATTTTATTAATAAAGAATTAATTCACTTTTCAAAATATGATTGCGATAGAAGTATTCCTAATTTGATGGATGGACTTAAAATATCATTGCGTAAAATATTATTCTCGGCTTTTAAGAAAAATTTAGTAACCGAAATAAAAGTAGCTCAGTTTAGCGGTTATGTTTCAGAACATTCAGGATATCATCATGGTGAAGCTAGTTTAAATGCAGCAATTGTTGGAATGGCGCAAAATTTTGTCGGTTCTAATAATATTAATTTGTTAGAACCACATGGACAATTTGGTTGTTTATCTCCTGATACACCAATATTATTGTGGAATGGGAATATTAAAAATGCTAAAGATATTTTGGTTGGTGATATTTTGGTTGGCGATGATGGAAATAAAAGAATTGTGTTAAAATTAACAAATGGTATAGATGATATGTATAAGATAAATTTAAGTAATGGTAAATCATTTACAGTAAATAGTCAACATATATTAACATTACAATTTGAAAATAATTTAAAAATATTTTGGAAAGAATCAAATCAATCATGGTATATGATTTACTATGATAAAAATGATGAAAAAATAAAAACAATATCAACTTTAACTTTAGATAGTAAAAAATCAAATCATTTTAATAGTTGTAAATTATCAAAAAATGAAGCATATGAAAAAATGGTATTATCTAGAAATAAATTAATTCAACAATTTGGTTCAGAAAAAATTATAGATATTAAATTAATTAATTATCTAAAAATTTCTAAATTTTACAGAAGAGGTTTACATATGATAAATAATTTAAATAACATAAATTGGGAAAAAAAAGATTTACCAATAGACCCATATATATTTGGTGCATGGTTAGGCGATGGCGATCATGGTGGTAACGGATTTACTACAATAGATGATGAAATAGTTAAAGCATTTGCTATTTGGGCTGATACTATTAATGCTGAAATTACACATCAACCAAATAGTGGTCGTGAAGATTGTTATCATTATGGAATTAGAAGAAAAAATAGCGGCATTGTTAGTTCAATTGGAGATATAAATAATACTTCTAATAGTTGTATAGCGTGTTGTCAATCGAGAAGATTACATCCATCTTGCAACTGGGTATTTCAAAAATCACCTGAAAAAATTAATCATAGTAAAACAATTAATGGACAAAATAGAACAGATTTAAACCCATTTAAAGAAATATTAAAAAAAAATAATCTTTATAAAAATAAATTTATTCCATCAGAATATATATATAATGATGAAAATAATAGATTACAATTACTCGCAGGATTTATAGATACTGATGGGTGTTTAAAACAAAATAATACAACTGCGCCATCATTTGAAATAAGTCAGTCTGATAGATTACATGGCGATTTAATAGATAGTTTAAATATTATTTCTCAAAGCTTAGGATTTGCTACTTCAATAAGTTATTGCAGAAGAGATAAATTAACAAAAAAAGGTGAAAATATGACAATGAAATCTCTAAGAATATTTGGAGAAGACTTAGATAGAATACCTACAAGAATACCTAGAAAACAAATTATAAAAACAGGAAAATATACAAAAGCATCTATACATTACTCTTCATTTGAAGTAATTCCTATTGGAAAAGGTGAATTTTATGGGTGGAGTATAGATAATAATGAAAGATTTCTATTAGGCGATTTTACTATAACACATAATAGCCGCCTTAAAGGGGGTGATGATAGTGCTTCTGAAAGATATATATTTACTCAACTTAATAAAATTACTAGAACAATATTCCCGCAACCAGATGATCATATTTTAGAGTATTTGAATGACGATGGACTACTAGTTGAACCAATATTTTATGCGCCTATTATTCCAATGGTTTTAGTAAATGGTTCAAAAGGTATTGGAACTGGTTTCAGCACTGATATTATGTGTTATGATCCTATTAAAATTATTCAATATTTAAAGAATAAATTATCATTTAAAGAAGAAAGTATTGATTTTATTCCATATTATGATGGGTTTAAAGGACAAATAACCAAAATTAGTGATGATAAATTCTTAGTTAGGGGATTATATGAAAAAGTTGGTCCAGATAAAATTAGAGTTACCGAGTTGCCTGTTGGTTATTGGACAGAAGACTTTAAAGAGCTATTAGAAAATTTAATTGACCCTGGACAAGATAAAGAAGGTAAAAAAATTACGCCTATTGTTAAAGATTATGATGATATGAGCAAAGATACTAATGTTGATTTTACAATTACATTTGCAAAAGGCAAATTAGAAGAATTGGAATCTAATAAAGGCGACTATAATTGTAATGGTCTTGAAAAAATATTGAAGTTATATACTACAAATAGCACAACAAATATGCATTTATTCGATGCGGATGACATACTTCAAAAATATGATAAAATATCTGATATTATTGATGCTTATTATATTGTAAGATTACAATTATATCAAACTAGAAAAGATTATATGATAAGAGCGATTGAGAGAGAACTCGTATTATTATCGAATAAGGCAAAATATATTAAAGAAAATTTGGATGGCACTATTGATTTGAGAAAAAAGAAGAAGGAACAAGTGATTGAAATGCTACTATCAAAAGGTTACGATATTATTGATGAGGATAATGAATATAAATATTTAACTAAAATGCCAATGGATTCAGTTACTGAAGAAAATGTTGAAAAATTGCTAAATGATAAAGGTAATAAAGAACACGAATTAGAAACTATTAAAGGCACATCTATAAATCATATGTGGACTTCTGAATTAGATAATTTATTGGAACAATATTTAGAGTATAAAGAGTCAAGACAAAGACTGATGGATGGCGAAGAAGTGAAATCAAATAAAAAGAAGGTTGTCTCTAAAGGTACGCCTATTGTTAAAAAATCTTCTAAGAATAGTCAAAAACATCTAGTTATTGAAGAGTAATATATACTTTTATAAAAAATATAGCAAAACAAATATTTAATTTCATTTTTTTTAAATGAAATTAGAGTAAAGAGAGAAACAAAATAAATCTAATCCGTATATTATATTTTTGTATCATTTTTCTTTTTCCACTCTAAAATATATTTTTATTTAGAACCATGTTTTAAATTCTAATTCTCTATCCGTATTATCAGCCATAACAGGATGAGCAATAGGTACAACTAAAGTACTGGCATCATCAATATATTTCATGTAACCTTGTGCCTCACTATAAACTTGTTGAATACAATAATTCAATACTATTTTGTTTAATTCTGTTACTTGTTGAGTAATATTATTTGGTTGATTCGCAGAATGCTGTAAATATACACTGCGCATAATAATTTTCAATGAATCACAATCTTGTTGACCAATTGTATATTGACCATTTGATTTATGATAAACTCCTGCTCTTATTCCATTTTGTAATATTAAAATATTTTCTTTAGAAAAAAATGCTTGAGATAACTGAGTATCTGTCCATAACCCATCAGTTGGATTCCTAAATGTTACACATTGATTAGCAGGTATTTTATCATATAACTCAAACAAAGATGAAGTATTGGGGCTTTGAATATCTATACGTCCATTATTAACTTTATTCATTTATAATAGACTAATAGAAAAAATTATATATATTTATTTTATATACAAATGGAAGGTTTTCAAAAAACGATTTTATTTTCAGCTGTAATAATTTTAATTCTTGCTTTAGTATTTATTGGTATGACACTTCATTATTCTAAATCTAAAGAAACATGGCCTCCTATTTTACCAAGTTGTCCTGATTATTGGGTAATAGATGGTTCAGGCAATAATAGTACATGTACTAATGTAAAAGATTTAGGAGTTTGTAAACCAAAATCTGGAGAAAAACATCAAGTTATGAATTTCAATGGTTCTGCTTTTACAGGAAATAATGGCAATTGTAACAAATATAATTGGGCTAAAAAATGTAAAATTTCTTGGGATGGAATAACATATGGTGTACAAAATCCTTGTCAAAAATAATACCTATATTTTTATAACTTGGATTAAATAAAAATCAACATAAAAAGATTTTTGTTAAATATATAAAATGGAAGAATTAGATATCAATACAATTTTAAATAGAAATGATAAAGAAAAAATGATTAAAGATATTTTAAAATCATTTGAAGAAAATAAAAATAATTTGTCTTTTAAAAAAGGTATATATGTTTATGGAGAACCTGGAACAGGTAAAACAACGTTTGTTACAAATATTTTAAAGGATATGAATTATGATATTATTAATTATGACGCTGGAGATATTAGAAATACATCAGTTATTGAAGATATTACAAAACATAATATGTCCGATAAAAATATTATGAGTTTATTCAATAAAAAGGTTAAAAAAATTGCTATTATAATGGATGAAATAGATGGTATGAATAATGGAGATAAAGGTGGAATTAATACATTAATTAAACTGATTCGTCCTAAAAAAACAAAAAAACAAAAATTAGAAGAGGTTACTATAAACCCAATTATTTGTATTGGTAATTATCGTGTTGATAAAAAAATAAAAGAACTAATGAAGGTTTGTAATATAGTTGAACTTAAAACACCAACTAATTTACAAATTGATCAAATTATACAACCTATTTTTTGTCATACAGATACAACAATTAAAAACAAAATCAACACTTTTGTTCAAGGAGATTTAAGAAAACTAAATAGTATTTATAATATTTATAAAAATAAACCTGAAATTTTAAACAATACAATTATTGATAATATTTTTCAAATTAAGTCATATAATGATGATACAAAAAAAATAACAACCAAGCTTATTAATAATTGCTATAATATTAATGAACATGTTAATATTATGAATGAAACTGATAGAACTAGTGTAGGATTATTATGGCATGAAAATATTATTGATGTTATTGATAAATATGATAAAAAAAAATCCATACCTTTTTATATTAACCAACTTGACAATATTTGTTTTGCGGATTATATTGATAGAACAACCTTTCAAAAACAAATATGGCAATTTAATGAAATGAGCTCATTAATTAAAACTTTTAAAAATAATAAATTGTATCACGATTATTTTAATAATGAAAAAAAAAATAATCATAACGAAATCAGATTTACAAAAGTATTAACAAAATATTCTACTGAATATAATAATTCCTTATTTATTCAAAAATTTTGTCAAAAACTGAATATGGATAAGAAAGATTTGTTTGGTTATTTTACTGATTTAAAAAATAAATATAATGATAATGAAATTATTACTCTATTTGAAAATTATGAAATAACTAAACTCGATATTAATAGAATTTATAGATATTTAGAAAAATATACAAAAGAAAACGCAATTGGTACTATTGATAAAGAAATTGATATTTGTGATGAATTTGAAGAAGAGGCAGATTATGAATAAGTTTTACAATTTTATTTTTATTAATAATAATAAAAATAAATACACACTCATAAAATAATTATTATATTTAATTAACAACTACATTTTTATTTTTCTTTACATTTTTTTTCATTTCAAGTAATAATTCATTTTTCTTATTTTCCCAACTAATCTTTGTATCATTATCAAGCTCAACAAATAAGTGCCTTTCATAATTCTGTGGTGATAAATAAAATAATGTATTTGATCCATTTAGACTGGTGCATTCTCCTGTTGCGAGTGAAACTTTAAAATATAAATCTTCATGTTTACTTCCAACTATTTCATTATAATATGCTCCTGTTTCAGCATCTCTGATATTTGAACCAGTACCTCCAGTAGTATACAAATCAATTTTCTTTCGAATATTCTTTCCATCACTTTGATATTTTACAGATCTATAAATCCTATTAAAACCACGATCTTGTTTTTTTAAATTTAACATTTCTGTATCATATGAACTATAATAATTTTCTTCTGATTCATTTGGAATTTCGTCGTAACCCATTTTATTAATAATATAATAAATAATATCTTTTTAAGTAAATTTATATATTTAATTATATTTAGAATCTAAATTAGTTATGTGTTATATTCTTTTTAAATTGTATTTGTTCTGTTATTAATTGTCTTAATTTATCTTCCAAATATTTTGTCTTGTTTTTTAATTGGTTATTTTCAGTTGTTAACTCTTGAACCATAAATGTTAATTGGTCTATCTTATTTTGTGCCATTTGTGGATTTGTCAATGTTAAATTATTTATTAAATCTTGATATTCTTGTTGTTGTTTCATCTGTTCTTGAATCATTTTTTCTCTAGTTTCTTGTATTTCTGATATTTGTTTGGTTACATCAGGTTTGTTTTGTGGTAATCCTGGTGTATAATCATCTAATAATTGATCAATATCTTTCATAAAAAACTGATAAACATCTGATTCCTTTACAATATCATTTGGCAATACATTTGTCTCATGAACATATGGATTTGGCAATTGTTTCAATAACTCTTTTTTATCAAATGAATTATGGTTATGCGAAAAAACCAAAATAGTTTTTGTTGGGTCTAGCTGAGCAAATGGAATCTTATAATCTTTTAAAAAAATTCTTTCTTCGGCAACAGTCGCATTTTCATCAAATTTTGTTTCCAGTAATAATTCTTTTCTAAAAGCAAAGGTAGCAGCAGTGGCATGATTGGGACCATAAGGACCAAATTGTAACATTTTATTAATATGTTTATAATACATAAACATAGTACTAGAACCAGCGCATAAGGCTTTTGGATTTGTTCTAAGAATATTTATAGCATGACTAACTCTTTCGGGAGGATAATAATCATCATCATCCATATAAATAATGATATCTCCTGTAGCTTTTTCATTAGTTATATTTCTTTTTTTTCCTAACGTTAACTTTTCTTCATATCTAAAATATTTTACTTGAGGAATATGAGTTACTAAATCTTCAATTTTATCTGTACCATCATCAACAATTATCCATTCCATTTTATCTCGTGGATATGTTTGATTTTCAAAGCATTTAATTATAATTGGAATAAATGGACGTCTATTAAATGTAGGTGTACATATACTAACACGGGGATACTTTGCCATTTTTTCTTTTTTGGTCATTATTTAAATATAATATAAAATATATATTTATATTATTTTATATTATTTATAAGTTATTTTTATTATTTATAAGATAAATTTTTTAATTTTTTAGCAATATTTCCACCATTCTGATTTTTATGAAATAAATTCAATGGATTTAACCAACTCCACCAACTATTACTTTTTTTAATATTTGGAATTGAACAAGTAAAAAATTTTCCAGCTTGATCATCAGATACAAGCGTAGACAAATATTCTGGGTTTGTTGTATCAATATAAGTAGTATATTTAATAAACATTGCTAATATTAAAAGTGCGGTAAAACCTTGATAACGACCTAAATTTACAAATGCGGAAGTAATCACAAAAAAACTAAAAATAGAAACTATTGTCACCTTATAAAAATTTAAAATATCAAAAAATATATTATAAATATATACATATTTTCCATTTAAATTACCTTTATATGATGATATTATATATAACACAAAACAAATACTTATAAAAGAAAAAAATATATAAGATGGTACAATAAATAATAAAATTGTAAATACAATTACTAATCCTATAGACAATAAATAACTAAATGTTTCTTCTGAAAAAGTAACATCTTGCCATACTGGTTTACCATTTGGATCTTCATTTATATTATTCTTAAAAAACCATGACATATTATAAAACCATAAATAGAAGAAAACATATATATAATTAAATAAACTAATAAATGGTATCATAATACCTAAAATTATTGGGCCTAATAAAACTATAATAATTTCTGGCAATTGATTTAATCCATTAAATACATAATTAAAAATAGAAAAATTTGATGAAAATAATGACTCAAAAATAGAAATAAAATAATTGGGTAAAAAATAAGATGCTGGGCTATTTTTATATTCACGAAATGTATTTAAAATAGATATTTTTGTGTTATATTTATCATAAGGAATATTTAATTTCATTGATTGTTGTACATTTTCTGAATATGTTTTAAAAATATTTGTAATTATTGTTTTATTTTTTTCATTATGTGGTTGGTTGTCTTCAGTATAAGGAAAACAATTTATATCTGTTGGTAATATATTGGTTTGTGCTATTTTACAACCATATAAAACAAAACTAGATAACCCAAAATAAAATAAAATAAAAATGATTATTAATAATGTCATAAAAAATTTACCATAACGTGGGTCTTTACTTGAATCGCTACTAGTATTTTCTTGTTTTTTCTCATCAATAATTGGAGTATCACTTGATTCTGTCATTTACTTATATTAAAAAGATATAAAATTTATTTGTATTAATTTTCTAGTAGAAATAATTGTTAAGCATTATATTTTTCTAAATAATTTCAATTTGTTTATTTAGAAAAATATTAGTTAATTATATATGATATTTATAAAAAAGCAATATAAATTATTTTTAATAATTATTAGTTTAATATTATTAGTTTCATTATTTAAATTAATTCATTATCTTTCTATTAATAAATACATAGTAGAATGTTTTGAAAAAATGAATACAACCAAAAATACTGATACATCTAATAAAGATGTTTCTAATAAAAATATTACTGATAATACTAATCATACAGTAAATTTGCCATTAAATACTAGCTATAGTTGTAAAAATTTTTGTGGTCCAACTGCGCGTTGTTCTATTACAGGACAACAATGTTTGGCAGATATTGATTGTCCTGGATGTCAACCATATGTACCTCCAACTAATTCTAAAAAAATAGATAGTGAGAATATTGAAGGTAATGATGATGCAGGAAAATTGACTGTTGGAACTACTCCTACATATTCTGTGTTAACAACAGATATAGGTACAAAAGCAAATTTGTTTCCAGATAAAAAATTCGCAAAGGCACCATCTGCCGATTTTGGTATCAATATTTGGCGTAAAGATTTTAATGAAGATGAAAAAATGTTTGATAAAAGATATAAACCTAAAAATTTAGAATATATGCCTACTTATCCACAAAGATATAGCCTAACTGGTGAATTTATGGAAGAAGGACCATTAGCTTCTAATGCGGTCTTAAATTAACCACTATAGTAATATAAATATATTACACCGACCGGAAAGAAAAATGAGACAAACTCATCCTAAATTTCGGTTGCTGGAAGCATTACCTTCCGTAAAATCAACTGATGGTCTAACTTTTTCCATTTCTTCTTTTTTATTTGAAATGGTGAAAGACGAAATACAAAACTCATTTGGTCTTTGTTGTTTGTATATCCAACATTTTCCCAAATTCATTATATTTATTGAAGAATTTGCATCTCGTGTTCTAAATACGATTTTTTTGTTTTCGCAACTCACGCAGTTAGAACATACTAAAAGACGAAATTCCTCTTTATTTTCTTTGTTTCTGTAATGTTTCAAATCTTGGAAACAATCACAGCATTTCTTACTTGTATTACATTCATTGATAGTAATTGTATCATATCTTTTATGTATCAATTTTCTTAATCCTTTATTCATTGTAGGCATAAAATGTTTCATTTGAGAAGTCCTACTCCAATTTCCATAACAAATTAAAATATTTTCTCCAAATGTTTTTTCTATATTATTCAAAAATGTATCTATGGATTTATTACCATACGAGTATTGCCTAAATTTCATTTTTCTCCATACTTCCTTTTTGTAAAATTCTATTGTTTGTTTATTTAACATATCTTTCTCAACTAAATAAGATTTGAAATTATTGTAATTTACTGATTTGCTATTTTGTAAAGACAATACATTTTCGTACTCATTTATCTTGTTTAGATATTTCTCTCGTTGTAATATTTTTTGATTTCGTTTCACCATACTTTCCTTTTTTCTTTGAGGTGCTGTATATTGTAATTTATTGCCTTCTCCATCCATCATATAAACCAAACTTCTTTTTCCAGGGTCTAAACCAATTATATTTCTTGATTTCAAATTTTCTAATTGTTGATTATCCAATTCTTCAATGCTAATATAATCATAATCTTCGCTATTTATTTGTTTGTTTTTATTTTCTTCTCCTTTACAATCTTTCCTAATAAACAATAAAGAACAACTAATACCATCTGTAGTTATTTCATTATGAAAAGTATAATGTTTATTTTTGAATATTCTATGTTTCATATTCAACAAACTACTCCATAATACATTTTGATAATTCGTAATCTTTTTCAAAACTTCGCCTTTCTTTTCACTTTCAGGACAAAATAATTCAGCAATACAAGAACTATCAAATTTAATATTTTTTGGTATAATATTATTTCGTAATGGTAAAGGTTGAAATAACTTATTTTCTTGTATTTCTAACACAGAATTCATATACAACAATCCTTTCAAATATTCAAATTGCCTTGATTTTACATCATAGTAAATAGATTTTTTAATATTTGTTGGTAAAATATTAGGTAAATGAGTAAGTTTCCATACATTAAATTTTTCATTTGTTTCTTCTAACATAAGCAATTTATGCTTAAATTCAAACAATTCTTTTTTGTCTTCTGTGATTTCATTTGTAGTTTTATTGATAAAACGAAGAAAATGTTGAATAAAATGTTCTTGTATATTTGTAGAAATACAAACTTGAATTTGCTCTGCTATAATATTTATTAAATGTGATTTATTCACTAAATTTATTTTGGTGTGATTTAGTAAAGGTTGGTATTCTTTTGTATAAAATTCTTGTAAAGTATCTAAAAGTTGTGTATCTTTTGATTTTCTTCCACTATTAGATTTCGTTCCTAATGTTTTGATACAATATTTTACAAATGTAAATTTATCATCAAAAACAGGAAATGCTAAATGGTTATGAAAACAATACAAAATATATAACCTAATAAATTGATAAGTATGAATAACCAAGTCATTTATTTCAAATACTAAATTATTTATAAGAGGTTGAACATCATTATAATTAAATAAAACAGTTTTGAGTGTTGTTTTGATAGTTTTGAATTTAGATTTCTCTAAATTTCTAAAAGTTTTGAATGTTTCTTTCTTTTTCTTCTTCGCCATTCTATATATTTACTAAAGATTTTATTTTTAAATAATTTACCGCAATTATTTAATTATTCCTAAATATAACATATTTAATAGTTTTTTTTGGAATATTATTTATTTTTATTGTATAATCATTTCCAATAAAATTGTAATTTTGTTTCCTTAATATACTTCTAATAATATTCAAATAAGGACGCTTACAATCAAAATTTGGTTTAAATGATGATATGGTAGAACAAGCAAAATATTTCTGTATTTCTTCTTTTAATTCAAGTATTTTATTTTGTTTTTCTATATCATCGTCTAATTCGTACAATAAAAAAGTATTATCTTCTTTTAATTCTAATATGGTAATAATTTTATTACATATTTCTTCTCTTTCATTTTGATATTTATCACTTAATTTAATCCTCATTATATTAAATTAAACATATTATCTTTATTATATTTTTGTCTCATTTTTCTTTCCGGTCGGTGTAATTAATCATTTCTCAATAGTAACCTCTTTTGCAATATTTTTAATAATTTTATCTTCTTTTTCCAAATCATTATCCCCTTTGCCTCCCATTGCTTCCATTACTAATTTATTATATTTATCTGACATTTTTGAAGTACTTTTTAAACAATCAGGATTCTTCATTCTAAACTCACTTAACATCTTTGTATTTTTATGTGCGACATGTTTAATTACCCTTCTAATTTTATTTTTCTCTTCATTTTCTTTTTCCCATTTATCCTGATCTTTTACATACATTACTTCTCTTTTTGTGTCTGTACAATGAACAGGTCTTTTTGTTTCATCTAATAAATTTAAATTTTTAACAATGATATTTGAAATACCTTCTACATAACCAATTTTTCCAATATTTTCCAAATCCGAAAGTTGTAATTTTATTGAATCAACAAAATCCATTATATTCATAGCATCTTTACAGGTTTCATTTAAAAAGAAATTTAAATTAAAAGATTTGTTATTTGAATTATTTATTGTATTGTTGTTATTATTATGAGTTCCATTTTTACAAAATTCCAAAACTTTATTTTGTAATTCATTATTTTGTTTATGTTGTTCTATTAACATTTCTTTTAATTCTTTATTTTCTTGTAAAACACTCATAATTAATTGTGGTGTTATTTGTGGTATTTCATAAATTAATTCTTTATTTTCTTTTTTTTGTTGACATTTCTTTTTATGGTTAAATAAACTCTGACGATGTTTATATTCTTTACCACAATTACAACTAAAAATATTTATTAATGCATTTTTGGAACTTTCGGAACCTTCTGCGTCAGTATTTGTCAGTATTTTGTCAGTATTTTGATGTTTAGATGTCAATAAATGTCTATCATATTGACTTTTTCGTGATGTATAATAATGACATATTATACAATGGAAAATTCCTGAACTTTTTTGTTCAAAATTGTCAGTCATTAGTCAGTATAATATACTGCCAGAAAAAGTTCCTAAATATTTTTAAAATTAAAATATATAAAATAAAAAATTTTATCGTAACAATTTTAAAAAACTTTTTTAAGTACCCAGAGCTTAATTTTTTTTATGGTCTCACATATTTTCATTTTTTCATTTTTCAAGAATTATTTCTATTTTTCAAAAATGGACAAAAATAAATGTCCAAAAATGAAAATCGGAAAAAAGTCTTGGAAAAAAATAATCGATAAAATTAAATAATAAATCTTCAAAGTAACTTAAAGAACTTATTTTTCAATAGTAACCTCTTTTGCAATATTTCTAATTATTTTAGCTTCTTTTTCCAAATCATTATCTCCTTTGCCTCCCATGGCTTCCATTACTAATTTATTATATTTATCTGACATTTTTGAAGTACTTTTTAGACAATCTGGGTTCTTCATTCTAAACTCACTTAACATCTTTGAATTTTTATGTGCTACATGTTTAATTACCTTTCTAATTTTATTTTTAGTTTCATTTTCTTTTTCCCATTTATCCTCATCTTTCACATACATTACTTCTCTCTTTGTATCAGTACAATGAACTGGTCTTTTAGTTTCATCAAGTGAATTTAGGTTCTTTACAATGATACTAGAGATACCTTCTACATAACCAATTTTTCCAACATTTTCCAAATCAGAAAGTTGTAATTTAATAGAATCTACAAAATCCATAATGTTCATTGCATCTTTACATGTTTCATTTAAAAAGAAATTTAAATTAAATGATTTGTTATTTGAATTATTTATTGTATTGTTGTTATTATTATGAGTTCCATTTTTTATAACTTCCATCATGATATTTTTTAATTCACCATTTTCTTTGATTAACATCATAATAAGATCTTTGTCTGTCGGTTCAACTGATATATTAGTGTCGCTTTTTTCTTGAGATAAAATAAAATTACATTTTTGTTTATGTTTCCATATGCCACCATGTGTTTTAAATGTTTTTCCACAAACACAATTATAAATTGGGGATTTTGGGACTTCCTTTTCTTCCTGAATACTTCCTATTTCATTTTTTTTATGTTTAGATGTCATTAAATGTTTTTCGTAATCTTTTTTATTGCTAGTGAAATAATAACAATTTACACAGCCAAATTTTTTAGGGATTTTTAAGGGATTTTTTTCTTCCATTACTTCCTAAATTAGGAAGAGAAAAAATCCCTAAGTTATTTTATTTTTAAAATATATATTTCAAAAATAAAATTTATCGTCACAAATTTGAAAAACTTTTTTCAATAACCAGAGCTTAATTTTTTTTATGGTCTCACAGATTTTACATTTTTCATTTTTCAAGAATTATTTCTATTTTTCAAAAATGGACAAAAATAAATGTCCAAAATCAAAATTCTGAAAAAAGTCTTGGAAAAAAAATTACAACATTTTTCACAAATAGAATTTTCTTCCATTATATAGTAAAATCTTTTAAGTTGCATACAAAAGACCAGCATTTCCACCAACAAATATTACCATATTTACTCTCTCTTCCATTACATATAAATCATAATTATATTTATAAATTCGCCATGATGGTTTATTTATACCCACTACTTCGCCTGTATTAGGGTCACAAATAGTTAATACTTGAGCATATGGGTCTACAGGTGGATTTATTGTTGAAAATTCAAATTCTATTGTTGTAAATCTACTCATATTAATAGCTCCTGATGGTTGATAAGTATCTGACGCATTTAAACAAAAATTATAACAATATAATCCTTGGTCAGCAAACCCATTCGTTCTCAAATATTTTTCAACAAAATTATAAACGCCGGATGGTAACATATTTTCTCTATATTGACCATCTATTAATATACCTAATGAAATCAATATTTCCTTTTGGTTTGCTTGATTATAATTCCCTGTAATTTGTAATCCTGATGCACTACCAGTTGGATTTGTACCAGGTCCAATCAATGGTGGTCCAGAAGGATCTGGATTTGGATAATCACCACTAGTTGGCGCCGGTATATTATTAAAAGGCATAACACCATTATATTCCCAATTTGACCAATTTGACCATTCATTCCTTAAATTAACATCACTCCTTTGAAAATAAAACATCCAACTTCTAACCATGCCAAGTGAATCTAATTGTACTTTATTTTGATTTGTAATATTATAATAAGGTTTTTCGTATATTTGTGTAATTAAATATTTTTGTTCATTTTTAGCAAATATTTTTGATTCATCATTAGATAGAAAACAATACATACAATTTAAATTTATATTTGATTTCCACGTTGTTCGTGTATCAATGTATGAAGTAGGACCCAAAGTTTCATCAGGTGGTGTTTGTAAAAATCTATAAAACTGCATGTAATATTGATTGAAATTTGGAGCAACATAGGGATAATTGTTATTGTAATCCATAACGTCACGAATACGAAATAGTTGATTTATAGGTCTAAATGTAACACTTATTTGAAGTTCATTATATTGTAATGCCACTAAAGGAAATGAATTTGACGGGTCTTTGTTTATACCTTGATAATTAAACCACGCACCTAATGGAATCAACAATGTTCTACCATTAATAGAAGGTTGAGCACCCGCAGGGTTTGGAGTATAAAAAGCATTTGGGTATTTATTTGAATGTGAAAAAGCTGGATTTACCATATCTGGAACTTGTCCAGTCATTACATCAAATAATAATCTTTTGGTACCTCCAAAGTCTCTTTGCATTGCTGTTAATATATAACGTCCAGAATATTCTTGTAATTTTTGATTTCCACATGTAATTGTAATACGTTCAATCATTTGTGCTCCTAAATTTTCAATCCATCTGAATTCATAAGGACTCCAATTTGTATATTTAATACTTCCATCTGGTTGTATAATTTCTTGTGGAGGCAATACTGGACTCCAAATAGTAGGCATATCTATAGAAATATAGCAGTCCATAAGCAAATCCGCATATCTTTTCACCTTAAAAACAAAGGTAGACTCATTTGTTAAACTTAACTGAGGTGTACCTTCATAATTCAATGTAAAATTTTGCTTACCAAAATTGGTATACTTTTTAAAAGCTGCCTTCCAAAATGTTTTCTCGGGATTCCCATTTAATATTATATTTTGTTGTCCTGTTGATACAAGATTTAATAATCCACCGGCCATATTATGTATAATATATAAATAATATTTTATTTATATTTTATTTATATGTTATATTATTTTATTTAATTAATAATATTATTTATATTATATTATATTAGATTAATGTCAAGTCCACAACCAACAAATTATTTAAGCAGTTTAAAACAAATGGATGAAAAATTTATATTTTTTTTGATAATATGTATTGTTTTTATTTTATTAATATGTATAATATTATACATTATTTATTTAACAAAGCTAAAAAATTCGGAATGTGACTATATGAATAGTTTATATCCTTCTGTTGACGGAAAAATAAGAGCCATTAATGATAATGACCAAGATTGCTCAGGTAATTTATACGATTACTACATTAAAACCGCTTATAATGCCTGTTCTGGTGGCTCTTATAAGAACGATTTTGTCGATATATGTAATTTAAAAGCAGTTATAAAGCAAGGTGTCCGATGCCTAGACTTTGAAGTGTATTCAGTGGATAATCAACCTGTCGTTGCAACAAGCACACAAGATGATTTTTACGTTAAAGAAACCTTTAATTCAGTTAGTTTTGCTGATGTAATGAAAACAATTGATAGCTATGGATTTGCTGGAGGCACATGTCCAAACCCAACAGACCCAATATTAATACATTTACGTATTAAAAGTAAAAATCAAAAAATATTTTCCAAAATGGCAGAAATTTTTAAATCATATGACAAAATGCTAGGAAAAGAATATAGTTTTGAAAGTAGTGGAATAAATTTAGGCACTACTCCTTTATTAAAATTAAAAAATAAAATAATATTAATCGTAGAGAAAAACATAAAAGAAAGCAATTCTTTTTTAGAAAATACAAATTTTTTAGAATATGTTAATTTAACAAGTAATTCAATGTTTATGAGAGCTTATGAATATTATAATATAAAAAATAACCATGACATTACAGAATTAACAGAATATAATAAAAAAAATATGACAATAGTATTTCCGGATAAAGGAATAAATCCATCAAACCCAAGTGGTACTTTATGTAGAACTTATGGTTGTCAAATGGTTGCTATACGATATCAATATGTAGATGATTTTTTAAAAGAAAATACTTTATTTTTTGATAAAGCTAGTTATGCGTTTGCTTTAAAACCAGCAAATCTAAGATACAAACCTGTTACTATTCCAGACCCAACACCTCAAAATCCAAATTATAGTTACGCTACTCGTGATGTTAGTAGTGATTATTATAACTTTAAAGTTTAAATAATTATAATACAAAATAAATAAAATTTTATAGTATTATAATATTATAATATTATAATATTATAATACTATGGAAGAAATAACAAAGGATGAGTTTATTGAATATATAACATCAAAAAAAACATATTTTATTAATAGACTAGGTGGAAGTGATTATAAGGCATACATACTATATCAAAATGAAAAGGTTGATTTGAATTATCTAATAAAATACTTATCAATTTGGAATGGATATTATGATAATTCACAAGACAAAAACATTCGTTTTAAGAATATTTCTAGATTTTTTGAAGAATTAATTAAAATATATAAAAACAATACATTATCATATAATGCATGTAATTTTATAAAATACAATCCGCAATTTGAAAAAGAAAATAATTTAAAGTTTATTTCATATCATGATATAAATGAAGGACATTATTTTTTCAAAAAAGTATTATTAAAAAAATATTTTAAAAAAATATTGATAATAAGTCCATTTACAAAATTAATTAAAAGCCAAATACCAAAATTAAATAAATTATATAATGAAAACAATATAGAATTAGAATTTATTTTTTTAAATACATATATAACATACTATAATGAGGATAATAATACATATATAGATGCTCCTCATGGAAATTTTTTTGAAACATTGCAAGAATATCAAACTAAAATAAATAATATTGATTTTGATATTGCATTATTAAGTTGCGGAACATATGCGCATTTTATTGGTGAGCATATAAAGTCAATAAATAAAAAGGCATTTTATGTTGGAGGAATATTACCCTTATGGTTTGGTATATATGGGGATGTATATATAAAAAATCCTCATGCAAATTGGTTTAATAATTATAAAAATTGCATATTCAATAAACATACTATTGAACATAGTAAAAAAACATTGGAATCATTAAATAGTTATTTATATAATGAATATAAATACGAAGAAATTATTAAAACGTTTGACTATAAAAATTATGAAGCATTAGATTATTCATATGAAGAGGCATTATTATATCATATTTGCAAAACATTTTTTAAAAAAAATGTTATTTGACGCGGTTTATAACGATTATACACCAGATATATCCAAACCCAATACCTCAAAATCCAAATTATAGTTACGCTACTCGTGATGTTAGCAGTGATTATTATAGCTTTAAACCCTAAGTTAAAACAAACAAATTAATTATAATTTAAAAATAAAATAATTATAATTTAAAAACATAATTATAAATTATTTATATTATGGGTCAGTGTTTGTCTTTATCAATAGAATATGATGGTAATCCAGTTAACGCTAGGTGTCCAGTATGTAAAGAAACTAATAAACTTCCAAATTTAAATGGAAGATTTTTTGTTATTAGTGAAACAGAATGTAAATGTAATGGTTGTAATACTATTTTTCCAAAATCACAATTTTTTAGCTAGTAAAATATATATTATAAAAAATAATACAAAGATATTACTTTGTATTATTGTAAATGAATAATTCAAATATTATAACAAGATTAACAATAAGTGTATGGAGTTTGTTAGGTTTAAAACGTGGTCTAAATTCATACGATTATAATTATTCAAGAAATAGAATATATAGAAATTCATTGATAGGACCTTTTTATATAGATAAAGTGGCTTGGGGTTTTGCTGGTATAATGATTTATTTAAATCCTGCTACATTTTTATTTGTATTATATAAAGAAGTATACAGATTAGAAGTCAATTTAAGAGGACTTGAAGATGAAAAAAAAACTGATCATTATAACCAAGTGCTTTAAAATATTTTTATTTATTATATTTATAAATTATATTTTTAAATTATTAAATCAAATACCTCTCAATATAAGCATATGGAATATTATATTTTTTTTTAATTTTTTCAGCTAACATTACATTTATAATATCTCTCTTAAATTTTAAGGTATCTTTAATTTCATTAATAATATGAAATAATTTTATAGCGGGCGACCAATTTGCATTACAATTCAAAGAATGACAACACAAGCAATCTTGTCCTTTTATTTTTTTCACCATTTCTTTTTCATATTCTCCTCTCATTTGTAAAACATTTGAGTACATAGTATTATTTACATAAATTTCTGGTGGGCGAAATGGATAATGATTTGTAAGTATAAATTTATATACGCGTCTTTTAGTTCTGAGTTCATTATTATGATTTGTAATTATAAATTCCATCGCAGTTATAATTATTTTATCTGATACAACATCTATAAGCACATTATGATAATCTTTATATAATAAATTACACTCATTTTTTACTCTGCTTCTAATTGCTTTTAATTTAATTTTTTCAATCTCATCATTATTTAATTCAATAAAAACGGGAATAGTTGTTAAAGACTCCATTTGTATATAATATTGTGTAATACTTTTAAATGTATTATACTATTTCAATTTTTTATATAATAAAATTTTATTCATTTATTATATGAAGCAAAAAAATATTTGTAAGGGTTTAAAATTTAGTGATTGTGAATTAGCAATTTTACGTATGGCAGTAGATAAAGCAGAAGAAAAAATGGGGAAACGAATTGTAAACTCAGAAGACGTTCAAAAAATAATAGATATTGTAGAGGAATTTTTAAAACTTAAAAATTTAATATGTTATGGTGGAACTGCAATTAATAATATTTTACCAGAAGAAGATCAATTTTACAATAAAGATATAGAAATACCAGACTACGATTTTTTTTCATTTAATGCTTTAGAAGATACCAAACAATTAGCAGATATTTATTACAAAAAAGGGTTTACAGATGTTGAAGCAAAAGCAGGTCAACATCATGGTACATATAAAGTATTTGTTAATTTTATACCTGTTGCGGATATAACACAAATACCAAAAGAAATATTCAACGCTTTAAAAAAAGATTCAATAAGAGTTGCCGGTATTTTATACGCACCTCCAAATTTTTTAAGAATGTCAATGTATTTAGAATTATCGAGACCAGCAGGAGATATAAGTAGATGGGAAAAGGTTTTAAAACGTCTCACACTTCTTAATAATCATTATCCATTAACAACCATAAATTGTGATAATATGGATTTTCAAAGAGAGATGTCTAATAAAGAAAATGAAGACATAATTTATGAAAATGTAAAAAATACATTAATCAATCAAGGTGTTGTATTTTTTGGAGGGTTTGCTATCTCTCTTTACTCGGAATATATGCCATATAAATTGCGAAAACATTTGGAAAAAATAGCAGATTTTGATGTAATATCTCATAATCCAGAAACAACTGCTGAAATAATAAAGGAACGATTAAAAGATGATGGAATACAAAATACAAAGATTATTAAACACGAACCAGTAGGTGAAATAATTCCAGAACATTATGAAATCAAAATAGGGAAAGATACAATTGCTTTTATTTATAAACCTGTTGCTTGTCACAGCTATAATATTATTAATATTCATGGTCAAAGTATTAAAATAGCAACTATTGATACTATGTTAAACTTTTATTTGGCTTTTTTATACGCAGAAAGACCTTATTATAATGAGTTTTCTGAAAGAATATTGTGTATGTCAAAATTTTTATTTGAAGTACAACAAAAAAATAGATTAGAACAAAAAGGATTATTACAACGTTTTAGTATAACGTGTTATGGACACCAAGAATCAGTAGAAGAAATGCGTTCTAATAAAGCAGAAAAATACAAGGAGCTTAAAGAAACAAAAAATAAAAAGGAAATGGATGAGTGGTTTCTAAATTATAAACCAGAACAAAAATTTAATTCTGATTTAAATACAAATCTACATAAAAAGACAACAAAAATAAAATCTAAAAAGACCAAAAGGGCTAAAAAGACTAAAAAAAATAGATATAATAATTTGTTTAATATTTATGGAAAAAATAGTAAAAAAAAATAACAATATTACATTAATTTATTCGTTATTTTCACCATTGTATTGTTCATTGTATTGTTCATTATATTGTTCATTATATTGTTCATTATATTGTTCATTATATTGTTCACCTCCTTGTTCATTATTTTGTTCTACATTATTATCATCGGTACTTTGTAAATAATCAATATTTGTTGAACCAATAGAGTTATTTTTATTAAAATAATATTTATAAGCTAAATAAGAAATACCTACTACTATTAAAGCTATTAAACTATACAATATATAACTATTATCAAATAATCCAGAAGGAATTAAATTACCAAAAGAAGAAGATGAATCATCGAAATTATCCATTTAATTTAATTAAATATTTTAACTAAATTAAATAAACTCATAAACAATATGTTTCTAACATTATTATAAAAATATCTTGTGTTATTTTTGATAATAATTTATATATAATAGTTTGTTCAAACTCTGGAGGGATAACATTTTTAATATATATTACAAAATATATAACGTAAATACAAAATTTTTCAATAACTAATTTTGTATTATTAAATAGTTTGTTATTAATAGACCAATCATTCACATAACTACACATTTGTGTGTTAGATTGTTTAATAAAAAAACTATGAATATCCAGCATTCCAGAGAGAATACGATGATAATTCGTTTTTTCATTTTTAACATTTAATAAATTACCAATTTTATCATAACCATAAAGGTCTAAATATAGAATTTTTTTATCATTTTCTTTAATAAAAATATATGGGTTAATACCATCAATATATTTATTTTCATATAATATTTCTCCATCAATCAAGTAAGGTACAAAACTAGATTTTATAATTGTATTAATTAAATCATCTACGTTTTTATATTCAAATTTTACTTTTTTTTTACATTTTTTGATATTATTATAACATATAAATAGTTTTTTATTCACCTTTTTACAAATATCATCTGGTATCCTTTCAGATAAATATTTTTTTAACTCTTTTATAATTATCAATTTATAGTTTTTTTTAAAATCTTTATTAACAATGTCATATAATTTTGACATCAAATCTAATGAATCAATATAGTAAAGAAAAGCAACAATAGAACCAATACTACACCCAGATATTCTCTCTATTTTAATATAATTACGTTTTTCCATTTCCCTCAAAAAATATAATGCTCCGACTAGATAACTACCATTAAAAATTCCTCCATCTAAAACTAAATCAAGTCTTAAAGGTGTTTTTGCATTTTTAAAATCGTCTGGTAAATTTTCAATTAATTTTATTACATAATTATTAATCATTTGATTATTATGTAATAAAACTATTTTTTTATTATTATAACGTGCGAATTTTATATCTGTCCTTATGAAATAAATTCTACTAAACTATATAAATTATTAATTATTTACAATAATTTATTATTTACAATAATGTATAATTTTTATATATAAAATTGTTTTTACTGATAGTTTCAGTTAAAATACCATTTGCCCATATACTAAAATTTTCATCATCATTTCCATTATTTTCTAGAGTAAAATGGTAATATATATATAAATTATTATTTTCTAACTTAACTAATTGATTTGACACGGAAGATAATAATAAATGTTTAACAACAATTTCTCGTTCAACTAATTCATCTTCAGTTAATTCATCAAGTAAAACAGAATGACAACCAGTGACAAATAAATCTTTTAATAATCCATTTGTTTCATTTTTTTTCATTTTATTATACATACAATTATCAAAATTTTCTGGATTTTTTATTATAGCATTTTTACCGATTAAATCTATTTTTCTGTATCCGTGTTTGAAACTCTTTACTAAATCTCCTTTTTTTAAATTTTCAATAGGAACATATACTTCTTCTAATTTTTTATTTAGACATAGAATTTTGGTTCCTTCATTGAAACATGATGGTTCTCCTTGTATTGGAGAAATTTGTCTAGTATAATTAGTAGATAAATATTTATTATCTCCAACACAATAATATATATAAAACATATTAGAATCACCAAACAACATCCATCCCTTATCTAAATCATATTGTTTACCATCTATTGTGGTGACACCACTATTTATTATAGAGTAATATATGAAATTCATTTTATTCAAATATTTTCCATTATTCCCTTCAATAGGAAACCATAAATATTTAGTATTAATTATATTAATACCTACATTATTAGCATTATAAAAATTTACAATTTGATAATTTTCATTATTTACACTAAAATAACCATTAAAAATTGACGCACCTCCAGATTGAGGTTTAATAGCAATAGAATACCAAGAAATACTCATATTATACATTAACTAAATATTTTATAAAACACAAAAAAAATGATTCTTTCACCTTTATTAAAAGCACTAAAATGGTTTGTAATTTTATTCAATAAATAAAATAATGTAATTGAAAATTAAAAATGTTTATATTATAATTATTATTATTTAAGATTTTATAAAACACAAAATAATTTCCAATTTTTATTAAAACGCACCAAAATGGTTTGTGATTTTATTCAATAAATAAAATAATATTCCAAATAATACGCTAGTGAATAGAAATCCATTTATATTGTAATTACCATCATTTGAAAATAAAACAGGAAAATAATCAAATAAAAATCGTTTGAAAAATGGTAATTGAAATAAAAAATATAAAACAGCCAATAACAATGGCATCTGTATTTCACTATACATATCATCTAATGAATTATTACGATTTACATGTTTATTGTAATCATCAATCATATCATTGGTTTGTTCATAATCTTTAATATAATCCATTTGACTATCTGCTAAAGGTACATAGTTAGGTTGAACTTGTGCATCATTACTATGTCCTGTTGTGTTCATAGGAATATCTCTAGAAGGTAATTGTGTAGCACCAGAAATACTTGCTTGTTGAAGACTATTTACTATTTGGCTAATAGTAGCTTGGTCTAAACTCATGTTTTGATTTTGAGGTTGAGAATGTTGTTGTGATTGTTGCATTTGTTGTTGTGGTTGTTGTAATTGTTTTTGTACTACATTCTCTGACGCATTTAGTGATATATTTCCTCCTCCAACAGGGTCAGTAGGTAAATCCATAATACTTGTAGAATCGCTCATAATTATTATAAAGAATGATTGATTATAATAATTACGCAAATAAATAAATTATAAATTATTCAAAATCAATTATTTTTGAATTTAAAGAACATTTTGTTGGAACAGGAGTATATTTAAAACATTTATCTCCATTTTTGTATATTTTATCTTTAAAATTATCTAAAGGTGGAGCATGAAAAATATGACAATTTTTACCTTTACAAACTGTTCTAAAGAGTGAAGCTAATCCAAAACCTAATAATATAGACATTATTATTTTTCCAGATTCTGTATGAACAAATTTTCCAAGATGAACTCCCATTTATAATAATATGTTAATTTAATAATTGCTAAAATATTTTATTATACAAATTTATGTTTGTATTGGAATAGAAGAAATTTTAGAGACATCGCTAGGACATTTTACTTCTTCTTGATTTAAATAAAAACAATTATCAGCTTTATCTTTGTATAAAATCTTATTAATATTTTCTGGACTTGGATAAACATATATTGTTTTCATTTCAGGACCTAATATGTAAATAAAAAATATACCAATCGCAAAACTAATCAAAAAAACTGGCAATGAAATGTAATTAAATATCATTATATAATAAATAAGGATTATAATTACTAAAAATAATATATCATCATTTGTAATTGCGTTTTTAAAAAATAATAATTATCATCATTATAATTATTATAATGATGATGAATGGGTATAATTTATTAAAAGAGAATAAAAACCTGGTAAATTTTTGTTATGATAAAAATTTTTTTACAGATGAAGAAATTAAAAAAATAAATACCATATATGATAATCAAAAACATATTGATGGAACAATAGGTAATGGCAGAATTGATCATTCTATTAGAAATAGTAAAATTGCCAAAATAGCTTTAAATAATGAAACAAAATTTATTTATGACAAACTAGTTACTTTTATAAAGCATGTAAATAACCAAATATGGAATTTTAATATAACAAATATAATAGATTTAATACAAATAGCAGAATATAATGGTGATTCAAACACTGAAGAACAAGGTCATTATGATTGGCATGTAGATATTGGTACAGATTATAGGAGTGCTAGAAAAATTAGTATTAGTCTTCAATTAAGTGATGAAACTGAGTATGAAGGAGGCGATTTAGAACTAATGTTAGGCAATAAAATAGAAAAAATGACTAGAGAAAAAGGGTCTATTATATGTTTTCCTTCATACATAGTTCATAGAGTAAATAAGGTTACAAAAGGTCAACGAAAATCATTAGTTATTTGGATACATGGTCCACCATTTGTATAATTTATAATTAATTATTAATATATCGTAGTCGAATCATGTAACGCTTTAGCGCACTATTGGTTTGTTAGGTAACATATCTAAATATCCCTTACCAAATTCTAATTCTTTAATTAACATTCTCTGTAATTCATTTTCAAATGGAATATAATTTTTATTCCCATCTTTAGTAATAGATAATTTTAATAATCTATCTTGATAACCTTTATCTAATTTATTAAAAAAATCATTATAAAATGAATTTCCAAAATCATATGTTTCATCATCTAATATTTGTGGTGGAATAATTATATTACTAGGCGTAGTAAAATTACAAGGTTTTTGTTCCAATCTTGCTTTAACACAATTATCCATAAACTCTTGTAACCATTCTTTATCGGATAATAAAGCATTTTTTAATTTGACGTTCATTTTGTTCCACAACATTTGATAATTATTATTTGACCATATGACGCTTTCATCATCATTAAATGTAGGTTGACCAATAATATCCTCTTCATCAGGAGTAGGAGTAGAAGTAGAAGAAGATTTTTTAGGTTCAGAAACAACTCTGGGTCTATTGATAGAACCTGTTCCTTGTAAACTAGTATCAAAAACAATAGTTTCATATTTACCTATATTTACTTCCAAATCTTTCATAGAATATTTATTCTGAATTAGGTTAAATGTATAATTATTTTCATTAAACCATACCATATTTTCCTTATATTTTAATCTTAACAAAATTGATAAACAAGGTTTTAAATTTGTAACATATATATTAACAACATCTTGTACAAATTGAACATCATTTGTAGTATTAAAAGATTCAATAGCTTTTTTAATTTCTTGAATATATAAATATGATTTTGTTAATTCTTCGTCTAATTTTTTTTTATTTTCATCATTATCTGTTATTTTATTATAGTCATCCAAATAAATTTCTAATAAATTTGTAAAATCAGTAATACTTTCTTTATGTATATCAAAATTAATTAATGCTTGTTCACTTGTAATAAGCCCGAATAATAATTTATTTTTATCAATAATTATTTCTTGTTTTGAATCATATATTGCTTCTTCAATTTCTTTTAAAAAAATATTGATATTATCAAAATTTCCAACAGCAATATTTATATTTAAGCCACATGGTTCAACTGCTTTACAAAAAGCACGAAGTTCTCTAAATTGATCGCTAAGATTGTTATTTTTATTAATAACAGAAGCAAAAGTAGTACCTCCCGGTTTACCACAATTCACACATTTTGGTTTTAATTGTTTAAATTCTGATTTTTTTTCTTTTAAACTAAGATTTTTATTATTCAGTATTTTATTTTTATTTTTTTGGTTTTCTTCTTCATATTTACTTTTTAATTTATAATACTCATTAATATTATTTTCAACAGAATCTTCAGACATTATATATAATTATTCTATTATTTATTTGATAAAATATTTCAAAGTTTTTTAAAATTTCAAATATTTAAACTATTTTTCCTTTATGAATAATATCATATTCATTATCCCAATTAGGTAGACCTGTAATTAATTCTTGATGTGCTTTTCTTTTTGCCTCTTGTAAAATTTTAATTTTTGATAAAATATATTGCTGTTTTTCTTTATTTTTCTTTTCTTTTTCAACATCTGTAAGTCTACCTTTATATTTGTATAAAAGGATTAATCCTAAAATTAATAGAAACCCTATAAATAATCCTATATTGAATATTGTATTATAAAAATTATTTTTAATGATATGACATTGCTTAAGTGTTTGACTTAAAAAATATTTTACTCCTGGCTCTGTAAGTACTGGTTTAGAATCCCAACCTCGATTAGTAAAATCATTTAAATCCATAATAAATATAGTTAAAATTATAAATTAATTTATACATAATATTTATATGGTTAACTCTTTTTTAAATATTATTACATTTTTACTAACAACGATATTTTATTATATGGCACTAAAACCAAATTTGACATATAATTTGTTAAACGATGAAAATAAATATAAAGAATATAAAAAAAATAGTCATACATATTTAGCTGTATATTTATTATTAGTCATGATAATACAATTTGTAGTAAATGCGTCTGTAATATCAAACACATGTGGAGGTAATATTAGCGAAAATATTGGAGCTGCTGGAATATTTACATTTATACCATGGAGTTTAATATTCGGTGTTATCATAATTGTTTTGTTAATATATCCTGGTTTTAAAAGTGCCTTCTCAGATGTAATTGGTTATTTTTATGTTTCTAGTTCTGCAAATAAACTTTTAGTAGAGTTGTTAACTAATACTGACGTAGAAAAAAAACTAGGAGATGTTGATGTAAAATCTAGTGCTCCTATACAACAATTGGATGATTTTGTAAAACCGGAACCTCAAGGTAATTCATTAATGGTCGGTGGTTCTAAAACAGAAAAAGAACAAATGCAAGAAGCAGCAGATTTAATCATTAAAATATGTGGAAATACATCTATATTAATTAATCAAATTGTTCCCAGTAATTTTAACAATTATTGGAGTTTATTAACACCTCTAAAGAAAGATAAATATAAGGATGATAACAATCCTGAAACTATAAAATTAAAAGAAGGTTTATTTGATTTAGTTGTTACTCGCGATAATATTGGAGAAGCCTTGTGGTATGTTTATACTGGGTTATTATTAACATCTATAGTACAATTAAAAATAACAACAAGAGGTTGTTCTAGTAATCCAAAAACAATGGAGCAAAATTATCAGAAATTTTTAGATAAAGAAGATGAAGCTATAGCTAAACAAAAACAAGCCACTAGCACTACATATACAATAACAAACTAAATTGATTAAATTATAAATAAATAATTATAATTTAAATAATAACTAAAATAATTTGGGATAAGCAACATAATATAATACAAATAAATAACTTAATATTCCTAAAATTAATGATAATAACCATATTGGTAAAATGGTTTTATTTCTATATCCAACACCAAACTCTCTAATACTTCCGTTTCTATTATATAAAAAAGCTGGTTTCATCATTTGAATCGCACCAAACATAATTAAAAATAAAACAATAGAAAATAATGTAGCATTCTCTCTTATATAATTTCTATTCATATTCTTATATATATCATTTTTTAAAAAAACTAGTACATAATCTAAAATATTTTAATTTTATTATTAATTATTAAAATTAAAAATATAAAGTACATTCCAACCAAATATTTATTACTCATAATCATCATAATTTTCAACTTCATCTCCTTCAAAATTGCCATCATAATAGTCTTCCGTAAATCCACGCATATCATATGCTTCTTTTTCAATATCAGCATCAACATCTCTTTGTTCCAGATAATCTTCTAAATCTCTACCTTTGAGATTTTTTTCTATTTTGTCCATTTCATCTCTAAATTCACGTTCCTCATCATATGTATCTTTTACATATGTAGTAAGACCCTTTTGTAAACCCTTACTCCAAACACCTAGTTTATTAATTTTTAAAATAGTATCCGCATCTCTTTCTTCATCTGTTAGATTTTTAAGTCTATCTGTAACAATATCTTTCTCTCTTTCTTTTAATTTAAAAACTCTATCGAGAACCTCTTCATATGAAATATCAATATCCTCTTTTTGATTATTTAAAATTTCAAAAAATGAAATAATAATTTGAACTATTTTTTGCTTTAATTGTTTTTTATTTCCATTCATTATTAATTTATCTGATTGGCTTCTTGCGGTAATATCAAAATCTACCCTTGTGTCTTTCTCTTCTAAATATTCTAATGTAAATAAATCTTGAACTTCTGTTTTTTTTGAAATTTCAGTAACAATCATTTCATCATCATCTGTTAAATCTATATAGTTAATAATAACCCTTAATAAATAATATTCAAATAAAAATTTACTTGTTCTTTCATCAAAAACTGGTCTTAAGGTTTTCTCTCCATATTTAATTGTTGTAAAACAAGGTGTTACATTTGCTAATCTTAATATATTTTTAGACGAATTTTGTATTTTAGTTAAAACCTTAAAAATAGTTGGTATTCCATAAAAACTTCTTAGATTTTCATAATATTCGTTAATATGTTTTTTTAATTTATATTCATGTTGTGTTGATAGTTGTAAATATTTATGTATATTTATATTTTGATAGTCAACATTATTTAAAATAATATTTGGAAAAATAGTTACAAAATTTGAAATAAATGTTTTGTAAAAATTAATAATATTATATAAACAATCATCCGAAATTTTATTATCTTGATTTCTATTTGATTTTTCACATGACCAATCTGATAAATCTGCAATGTTTTTTTTAAATTTATCAATAGAACGTTTTGTACTTTCACTTCCTTTGTAACTATCGATAAACTCGTTAATATCTCTTTTCATGTCTTCAATATTCCTTATTAAAAAATCATTTAGGTTTTTAATTTCTCTTGTTGTTTCTTTTGTTGCTATATCATAAGTATCAAGTGCTTCAGATATCAATTTTCTCAAAGAACCTTCTACTATTTCATCATTTTCTTCATCAATAGATTCAATAGTACCCAACAATTTTGTTATAGATGATACGTTTGGTTTATCAAAATTAATATGTATAATATTTTTACGTCCAACTAATTGTATTAATCTTAAAAAATTGTCATTATCAAATTTTCTACCACTATCTTTTAAATTTTGGATAATTTGTTCTAAACTAAAATTTCCACTATTTATATCAAAATCTGGTTTATCTGTACATAATGGAATTAAATCTTCGGGGATTGGTATTAAAGATTTGAATTTACAAAAATAAATAAATGCCAAATAAATTGTTTTTTCATTAAAATTATTACTAATAGGAGGATATTTATTTTTTGTATTTACTACACTACAAAACATACCACTTTTAGAATAACTAGTAATATCTTCTATAATATTTGATAATTTTTTTACAATAGTATTAAATTCACTTATACTAGAATCTTGATTAATAAAATAATCAATAGTGCTTTGTCCTTCTTTACTTTCACAACACGAATTTTCAAGATATGGTTCATTGTTTGCATTGCTTAACAATAATTGTTTTTTCTTTACTATTTCTTGTATTTTTTCTTGAATAGCAAGTGAAAATTGGATAATTTTTGAATCTACAACTAATATTTTCTCTCTTTGATTTTGAGAACCAGATTTTAAATCACTCATTAAACTTCGTTTAAAATCATCTGAAATATTAATTAGTTTTTTTATTTTAAATGATATTAATGGCGGTAAAAATTGTGTCCAATTTGTAATATCATGATCTTCTAATATTTCTTTAGAAGGATTAGTTAACAAATAATCTGTTTTTTCTTCAAATTTTCTTATAACATCAGGAATATTTATTAAAACATTATCAATAGAACCTTTAATTTTACTAGTTATAAAATCTATCTTTTTTCCTTTTAAAATATTCCAAGGTTTTCCTGATTCACGAATATCAAAAGCAACACAGGCCAGATATGTTAAACTACTTTGATCTCCTGTTCCTTCAAATGGATATCCATTAAATGACCTAACACAACCTGGGTGAGTTTTCCTTGTTTTAATACTTGGTATTATTGTTTGTACAGCAATTAAAAACATACCAAATGTGTAGTATAAAATAGCTGTATTGTAAAAATCTTCATATGATGATATTTTTTTACCCTTTTCTGCCATTTCTTTAATTTTAATTTTATAGTCTTCTTCACTTTCTAATGTATCCCTAAGTGATGATAAAACACAATTAATAATAAATTCTTTTTGTATTTCAATATTAATACCCATAGCTACTGATAAAGCATTTACTATATTAGAAATTGTTTTACTTTCATATGTATTATATATTATATTTTTTGTTGTGGCTGAAAATACTTTATTTCCAGCATCTTCTTCCATTATTGAACGTGTAGTTACTTTAAAACCTTCTTCATATCCTTCTTCAAAATCAAAATCAATTTTAGTAATACGCCAACCACTATTTTCATCTACCCACCAGTCTCCATCATCACTTAATTTACCAGTTTTACTAATAAGTAAATCGATAAAATCTTTGTACCCATCTAGGTTTGTAATAAAACATGTAGCCATATTAAATCTAAAAACAGGCAATATAGGTACATTTGTCTTGATACAATAAAGCCAATGAATATTTTCAATCTCATTTAATTGTCCATAACTTTCTGTAATAGCTGGTCTAGTATAGGCATTTACAAAACGAACAATATCATATTGTTTTTTAGTAAAATCACTTTGAGACAAAATTAAATTTAATAAATTTAAATATGGCGAGATTGGTTTAATAGATTTTGTATCATCCATATTTTCAGATAATTTATATTTTTGGTTGTTATACTTCAATAAATTATTATTTTCAATATTCATCAAAACACCAATAATAGATTTGAAATAATCAAATTGTTCTCTTATATTTTTTTCGAAATCTTCTTTTGAAACTCTATATTTTTCATCAAACTCATTTAAGATATCTTTTAATAATTTATTTTGAATACCAAGTTCGTCAACTTCTAAACTTACACATTTGTCTTCAACTTCTAATCTTTCACTTTTATCTTTATCTTTATCATTATCATTATCATTAACTTTATTTGTAACATTTATACATTTTTTTTGTAAATCACAAAGAATACTTGAGTCATCTGTATTTAATTCTTTTGTTACACTATTATCTAATACCCATTTATTATTTTTACGTATATAATAATCTGGTACTGCATTATTCTTATGTAAAATAGCATATTGCCCATCTATTACTAATTTATGCCCATCTAATAATGTATTTGATAAATACTCTGCTTCAATTTGTGTTATTTTATATTTTTTTTGTAAATCATTCATAATGTGAATCTTTAAATTTTCAGGAGTCATACTAATTATTTCCTTTTCATAATTATTTATTAAATTATAATTTGTTTTGTCATATTTTTTATCAAAATAAATATTTTTGTCATCATCTTGAGTAAGTTCTTCAATTGAATTATATTTTTTTGAAATAATTATTGGCCCACATTTATCATTTTTTTCAGCCTTATCATATTTTGAATTAATAATTTCTTTTTCCCTTTCAAATAAAGCAGAATATTCACTTGGAAGCATTAATGATACATTTTGTAATGAAATGGCGGATGAATAAAGTTTATTATTATCTGTTAACATTATTTTTCTTAGTATTTCAGAATTCGTATAATCAGAGTATTTAAACTTTAAGTTATTCTCATTAATTGGTATATCGTAATGATTAAAAATTTCTTCTCTAAGACCATCATTAACTACTATTTCTGATAAAATAGGAAAGGCACTATTTATTGTTATTTGTGACTTATTATTTTTTATTAAATTTTGAAATAATCTCAATCTTTCAATATATTTTTTATTAAATTCTGAAATTTTTTCATCAATAAATTTAGTAATTTCTTTATACTGCATATATGTTAAATCATCTGAATAAATTAAAAATGGTTCTAAATAAGATACTACATCAATTATTGATAATTTACCATTTATATATTTTTTCATCAATTCAAAAAGTATTTTGATTTTGGGTACAATTGTATTAATAAATTGAGAATATATTTGTTCATTTGTTAACCCTTTTCTCTCTTCATTTGATATATTTAAAACATAATTTTTAATTGTATTCACAAAATTATTTTCATTAAACTCAATCTCACTATTTAGATTTTCAATAAATACACTATTTACAATTGTTTTCTTTTTCAAAAATTCCCAATAATTTAAAAATACCATATTCAAATTTGCTCTCTCTAATAAGGATGTTCCAGGAAGATTTATTTTTGAAAATCTTATAGTTGGTTCAGGTAAGGTAATAAAAGATTTTATAGACATAGTATCTGGATTTGTCATTTTTACTCTAGTTGTAACCATACGAGAACTGGTATTATCTAGCGTATCTAATTTTGTTAAACCAAGATTATATTTTTGAATAACAAAACGTCTAGACCTAATATTATTTTGCGTGAAAACAGAGGAATACATTTCTTCTAAATTATCAATAATTACATTCAAATCTGTTTCTACATTTTTTTCAATTAATAAATCATTTGCGGATTCTTCATTTATTAAATTAAAAGGGGTAAAATGTGAATTTAATTCATTATATAACAAAGAGTATTTGTTTTGTTCTGATGGTAAATCATTTGATTTATAAGCATCAAGCAGTTGTTCTATATTTGAATTATCTGCTGAATTATTAAGAATAATGGTATCGCTATTTTCTTCGCCTTCTTCTTCGCCTCCTTCTTCAGTATTATATATTTTTTTAATATTCTTTACAACTGGCAAAACCCAATATAAATTTTGTTTAAATTCCTTAAAATACTTATTTAATGGTTTATAGGTAGATTCATTTACTAATGCTGATTCAATAAACCCATATTTATCAAATGTAGAAAATTTCTCTCTTAATTGTTTAAATCTTTCAATCATAATATGAATATTATTAAGCACTTTATTTGTTCTTTGTGAGTTGGGAATAGTAGATAATAATTCATCAAGCAAATCGCTCAATTGTACCTCAATACTATATCTTTGCATTTGTACTGATACATCTACATATTGTACTATTGGTCCTAATTCTTCGTTACCAAATTTAATTTGATCTGCTCTTAAAATAAACTCCCTCAATTGATCTTTTACATCTTTAACAGGAATTTTATATTCTATATTTTCAATTGGTACGCCTTCATAATCTTTTTCTAATTCAGGAATTAGATCAAAGTCTTGATCTTGTTCAAACTCTTGCTCTACATTTTTTTTCGGTTGTTCAGGTTTCTCTCTAATTTCAATATTCTCAATTGGTAAATCTTCAGGAATTCCTTTATAATCAAAATTAATATATAATATATCGTCATCAATTGTTTTAATTTCAATCATATCTTCTTCTAAATTTGTAATTTCACCTGTAATAATAATTGGATATTCTCCACCAAAATAAATGTTTATCCATTTACCTGGTAATAAATCATTTTGTTTGGCATAACTTGGACTATCACTTCTACTCAAAATAGCAATTTGAGTAATTGTACCATCCCCAACAATACCTTCATCCGAAATTTTTAATTTACTTTTTTCAAGAGTATCAACATTTATTAAATACATTTTTGTTTTATCAATATAATCAATAATAAATGTTTGATTATTTAGTTTTTCATTCTTAGGATTGCTAATATTAATAACATCACCTAATTGTAAAATTATAATTTCATCCATATTGTTTCTATATTTATTATAGAAATTTTTATGCTTAAGTAAAAATCAATTTAAAATATAGTTTAAAGATAACTTTATAAATATAGTTAGATATGTCTCCATTTGTAAATAGACCTTTCAATTTATCACAAATTCCAGATTTTAATAATTTGGTAAATGGTGTTATTACTGAAAATAATTTATTAAAACTTTATAATGTCGAGTGTAAAACATCTAATAATCAAAAATACTCGGTAATTCGTTATTTAAAAGAATTTTTATGTGTAGATTATGTCTCTACATATGGATTATGTAGATCTATAGTTTTAAATAGTGCCAATAATGTAGTTAGTTTTGCTCCTCCTAAATCAATTCCTTCTGATATATTTATTCAAAAGTATTCTGAAAAAAATGACAATCTAATTGCTCAAGAATTTATAGAAGGTACAATGATTAATGCTTTTTGGGACCCCACTATTGGATTATCTGGAAGTTGGGAAATCTCTACAAGAAATACACTGGGGGCTACATCTAGTTTTTTCAAGGGAACTAATAAAAAAACATTTAGAGATATGTTCTTAGAAGCAGCAAAGGAAGCCAATTTATCTTTAGAAAATCTTAATAAAGATTTTTGCTATAGTTTTGTTTTACAACATCCTGAAAACAGAATTGTTATACCATTTAATACACCTATTTTATATTTGGTGGCTTTGTACAACATTCAAAATGTAGATGGTAATATTTTAGTTTATTCACATTCAATAGAAGATGTTAAACAATTTAATTGGGGGCCGTCTAATATTAAATTTCCTCAAATTTATCAATGGAATAACTACACAGAATTAGTTGAAAAATATGCATCAATGAACACATCATATGATATTTTAGGATTTGTAGTTTATAATAAAGAAACCGGAGAAAGAATGAAGGTTCGAAATCCTGTTTACGAACAAGTAAGACATTTAAGAGGCAATCAACCAAAGCTACAATATCAATATTTATGTTTAAGAAAAGAAGGACGTGTTGCTGATTTTTTAAAGTATTATCCCGAAAATAAAACAGAGTTCTCTTCATTTAGAGACCAAATTCATCTGTTTACAAATACATTATTAACAAATTATTTATCTTGTTATGTTAAAAAGGAAAGACCATTAATTGAGTTTTCTGAGCAATATCGTACTCATATGTTTAATATTCATAAAATTTATATTGATGAATTAAGAGAGAAAAAGTTATTCATAAATAATACGATTGTAATTAAGTATGTTAATAATCTACACCCCTCACTTCTAATGTATTGTTTGAATTTTCAAATGAGGAAAAGAGTTGTAGACACGATTGTTTCAGATTCAACTATCTAGATATATTATATTTAAATTATCACAAATTTTAATTAAAAATTAAATATTTTTAATTAAAAAAAATATTCATCTAATTCAAATGAATAATATTTTTGATTTTGATGACATAATTTTATTTTTTATTTTTATTTATAATAATAGTAATGATTTATTAAATGAATACGGAGGGTTTTAATTTTTAACTAATTTTAAGAATTCCTTTTTCACTTTTTCAAAAACTTGTACTGATTCAGCAATACATTCTTTTAAATGACCCTTAACCATTGATCTATCAACCGCATCTTTGTAGGCTACTCTTATAATACTATAAGAATCATGAGGATGCATCTTTTTAAAACCACAAAATGTTAGTATTTTTGTTTCATAAAATTTTGTATATAAGAAATATTCAAGTATTTTTCCAATAGTATAATCTTCATTTTCTAAAATAATATCAAATGAATTACTCATAGTATTTTCAGATTTTTCAATTTCTAATTCATCTTTTTCAATTAACATATCTTGATATTGTAATTTATCAATTAATATTTCACATGCTTTATGTATCAGTTCCACATTATCGTAAATACCAATTGAATGAATTATAAATTCAAAACTATCTTTTTTTGTTATACGCATACCATCAAGCAATAACCAGTTCTTTGTTTCAAAAATGATTTCTTCTTTTGTTTTACCCTCATCTTTCCATGTTTGTTTATGTTTTTCCAATATTGCTTCTTGAGAAAGAGAATCTATTGTAAAACCATAAGAACATGTTGAAACCGCATTAAACATACCATCTTCTTTAGCAGTACCAATTGAAAATTCACATGTTAGATGAATTTTTTCACCTGGCAACTCATCTGAAATTTTTGGTCTTAATCTTACAAAATCAATGTAATAGCCTGAATAATCATTCGCAGGAAATATCTCTTTATTTTTTGATTCGCTAATTGGTTTACCTGTAACTAAATCTTTAATTATAAAATGTTCTGTAGTGACATACATAGTAGTATCTGTTATATTTTCAACATTTACTTCCAACTGATAATTTTTTAAAGGAAATTCTTCCACATTTTTTATATGAATCGGAATACAACTTAGTCGTTGTTTTAATATTTCATTATTTAAACGACTAGTATTAGAAATAATATTCGCTTTATTTTGTTCATAAGGTGTAGTTCTAAATACAACTAATGGTATATCAGATAAAATAGTTCTTCTAATAGCATTTGCCAAACTTACATTTACACCACTTAGTGTAAACATTAGTATTTCATCATTATGACTAGAATTTAATTCAACTTGAGGATTCATATTATTAATATTACTTTATATTTAAATTATATAATTTAAATCATTTTTTTTTAAAATGAGTTAAATATTTAATTCAATTAACTAATTATAAATAAATGAGTTTTATTTTATATTATAGCAAATTTTGTGAACATTCTAATAAACTTTTACAAACCTTGTCAAAAAATAATATTCAAAAAGATATACATTTTATATGTATAGATAAAAGAGTTAAGGATAATAATAAAATATTTATAATTTTAGAAAATAATCAAAAAATAATTATGCCTGATAATGTTAATAGAGTACCAGCATTACTTTTATTAAATCAAGGTTATCAAGTACTATATGGTGAATCTATATTGAATCATTTAAAACCTAGGCAAGAAGTTGCAGTAAGAAAGGCTACCCAAAATAATATGGAACCTATGGCATTTTCATTTGGAGGAGGCGGTTTTGGAGATATTGTTTCTGATTCATATAGTTTTTTAGATCAAGGTTCTGAAGAATTGGAAGCAAAAGGCAATGGAGGTATGAGACAAATGCATAATTATGTTGATTTAAATTATTCTGATAATATTACTACACCAACAGACGAACATGATTATAAAGGTTCAAATAAAATATCTGGAGATTTAACAATTGAACAATTACAACAACAGAGAGACTCTGAATTACAAAAAATTACTGGTAATAAACCTCCAATAAAATTTTAGATATTACAATTATACAACAAATATAAAATAAATATAATAAATATTATAAATATAATTATTATATATATTATGAAAATTAGTATTTGTTTAGCTATACGAAATGGTGAAAAATATATGTTATATTTAGATGAATTGTTTAGTAAAATAGAAAATACATACAAGGATTTTATTTTTGAATTTTTTATTTATGAAAATAATTCAACTGACAATACTAAATTTTTAATTGAAAAATTTGCTTTAAATAGAAATTGTAAATATTTATTAGAAGATATAGAAAACAATACTATGAAATCAGAAATAAACTATCAAAGAGGAATTCATATGTCAAATATTCGTAATAAATTAAAAGATTTTCATGGAATACTAGATAGTGACTATGTATTATTATTTGATTGCGATGTTGTATTTTTACCTAATACATTAGAACAACTTCTTAACACAATAAATAATACACCAGATAATATACCAAATAACAAAATAGTTATGGTATCTCCATTTTGTATATGTTATCACTATTACATTAAAAATAATAAGTCTATTCATTATTATGATACTTTGGCTGTAATATCTAATGTTAATATTGCTTTTAATCATACATTTAACACATGTTTGTTTAAAAAATGTATTAAATGTATGAATATCAGAAAAAAAATAAATAGAGTAATTAACCCAAAATATTTATTTGATGATGATAAATTAATAAGTGTCAAATCATGTTTTGGTTCATTATCATTAATTAAAACAGATGTATATAATAAAGTGAAATGGGGCAATTCTATATGTGAACACCATTCTTTTTGTAAACAGGTAAATGAATATGGAGATATTGTAATTAATCCAAACATTAAAACATTTACAACAATACCAACAATTAATGATTATAATAATATAGAAAAAGAACTCGAAAATATATATATATATTAAATAAATGTATTTAAAAATATAATATAAAAATATTTAAATGACTACTAATATTCTTACAGCCTTTAATGACCATTTTATCGATTTTGTAAGTGACGTACAAAATGTTTTTCCTGATGACCCTGATATCTTAGCTACCAAAAATGCTCTAATTGCAATTAGAAAAGCAAACCCAAAAATGATTGTCAAAATTTGGAATAAATTCATTGTCGGTAAATATAAACCTGAAATTGAAGCTGGTAATATTGATTTTTTTATTAGTAAAGATTATTCACAAGATGTATCTGCGGCCTCTAATTCGGATAAGATTATGGAAACAATTAATAGATTGCGTGAACCTATAAGACAAATGACCCCTCAAAGTCAAGCAAAAACGATGAAATATATTCAAAATTTGACTAAATTGGCTGCTATGTGTGAATAAATAATAACTAATAATATTTACCCCTTTTTATCTTAATAAAATAATATAAATATATAATAATATTCATATTATTAATGAGTTTAAGATTATTTTCATCGTTTATAATAAAAACAAAAAATCCTTGTATAAATTGCATTAATTATATAAAATATAAATATAGAAATCCTTATGATGAAATTTATGATACTAATCCTATATTAGGAAATTGCCGTTTATTTGGAAAAGAAAATTTGGTTACAGGACAAATTGAATATGATAAAGCGTTATTATGTAGATTAGATGAAACCCAATGTGGAAAAAAAGGCAAATATTTTAATACACTAATATTGTAATACAATAATATATTTTAGACTATTTACTATGATTTGCTCTCAATAGTAACTTCTTTTGCAATATTTTTAATGATTTTGTCTTCTTTTTCCAAATCATTATCTCCTTTTCCTCCAAAAGCTTCAAATACTAATTTATTATATTGGTCTGAAACTTTTGAAGTACTTTTTAAAAAATCAGGATTGTTGATTCTAAACTCACTTATCCAAAATACTTTTGGGAAATAAAATTCAATAAAACCAAAAAATAATATATATTTAAAAAAGATTAATTTAAATATAATCATTTTATATCAATATATGACAACAGAAATAGTAGTTCCTGATGAATTTACAAAAGTAATTAAAGATTTCGTGGGTGATTTAAAAATAACATTCCCAGAATATGATTCTTTAATAAATAAATGGTGGAAAAATAAATCCACATTTGATTATATAGAAAATGAAGAAGAGAGAAACAAAGCAATCGAAGAATCCGAAGCAACTAGTACCAAAATGATTTTTTCTTTTTGTCAAAAAAAAATACCACCTAGATTTTTTGATATTTTATATAAAAACGAAGATATATTTCAAGCAGATTATGAAGGAGACACCGAATTTTTACCTCACATACATTTTAAAAGTTTATGGCAATTTGACATCTCACAATCCACAAAAGAGACCATCTGGAAATATCTTCAGTTAATTATGTTTTCTATTGTGGGTTCTTTAAATAATTCAGAAGCATTTGGTGATTCCGCAAAACTTTTTGAAGCTATAAACCAAGATGAATTCAAAAACAAATTAGAGGAAACATTGGAACAAATGCAAGGTATTTTTGATATGAGTGGCAACTTTGCAGAAAATATGGAAGGTACAGAAAATAATACTTCTTTTAACATGGAAGATATGCCAAATGCCAATGATATTCATGATCACATTACTGGAATGTTAGACGGAAAATTAGGCAAATTGGCAAAAGAAATCGCCGAAGAAACCGCAGATAATTTAAATATGGATATGGAAAATGCAACTGATATGAAAGATGTTTTTCAAAAATTGCTTAAAAATCCTACCAAATTAATGAGTTTAGTTAAAACAGTTGGAGATAAATTAGATACCAGAATTAAATCTGGCGAATTTAAAGAAAGTGAATTAATTGCAGAAGCATCAGAAATGATGAACAAAATGAAAAATATGCCTGGAATGGGAAATATTCAATCCATGTTAAATAAAATGGGAATGGGAAATTTAGCTGGTCTTGGCGGAAAAGTAAATACATCTGCTATGGAATCTGAATTAAATAAGAAAATGAAAACTGCTCAAATGAAAGAAAGAATGAAAGCAAAAGCAGAGGCAAATTTAAAATCTAAAATGGAAGCAGAATTTTTAAAGACTGCTACTACAAATCAACAAGCAATTTCCGAAGAAGAAATATTGAAAATATTTAGTACTGGAGAGAAAGTAGAGAGAACACCAAGAGGAACAAAACCAAAACAACCAGAAGGACAAACTCAAGTAGCGAGTAATTCAGAAGGAAAAAAGAAAAAGAAGAACAAGAAATAGAATACATTTTTTAAAATTAATTAATAGTTTTTGATAAACTTTTTAAAAGATTTATATATATATAATGACAATTCAATTTTGGACAAATGAACCCACTACACTATTTAATAAAGATTATATTTTTGAATTATGGCCTACAACAGAAATGTGTTACGAACAAAAATTAAATGCTATTACAAGATTAATTATATTAATTACAATTTTAGGATATATTTCAACTATGTCCATAAGAATTTTGGTAATTGGAATAATAACCCTAGCTGTTATTTTTGTTTTATTTAAAATGAGAAAACAAAAACTTACAAAAAATATGATGAGGGAAGGGTTTCTTGTGGAAGAAAATAATTTACCAAATGTATTAAGCAAAAAAGCTAAAATGATTACAAATCCAGTAACTTTAGATACATTATTGAATGATGAATTTAAGGAAGGGAACAAAAAAAATCCTTTTAGCAATGTTTTGTTAACACAAATTAATGATGAACCTGAAAGAAAATCAGCTCCTCCCGCATTTAATGTTGACGTTGATGAAGATATTACAAAAAATGTTAAACGTGCTGTCCAAATGATGAATCCTGGTATAAAAAATACAAATAAACAACTTTATGGAGATTTATGGCAACAATTTGAATTAGATCAATCAAATCGTGTGTTTTATAGTACACCCAATTCAAGGGTAGAAAATGATCAAAGTGCTTTTGCACAATATTTATATAATGACTTGAAATATTCTGGTAAAGAATCTACTCCAGAAGGCGCCATAGCAAGAGTTCAAGATAATTATAGATATACTCTTTATTAATTATAAGATAAAATAAATGATTTATTTTATATTTTTATTATATAATGTCAGAAACTACTTTTGACACCACAAATACTATAAATAGTTTTGTTAAATTAATAAATGATTTTAAGAAAAGTGTATATAATGTTAATTATGTTAATAAATTGATTGATCAACATAAAGACGAAATTATAGCTGCTCAACAAAAATATATAAATGATTCTAGTATTGTAGGGAATGGTTATTCTGATATAATTAGACCATATATGGATAAAAAATACATAAATTTTACAAATAATACTAATGATAATAATAATAGAGTTAATATATTTATATCAAAAACAGTTTTAAATGATTGGGAAAGTGGGTTTCAATATTATTCTTCTAAATTACCATGGCAAGAAAATAAATTGTTTAGTGATGACTACTGGAAAACTTATATACCAACTAGTACTGATTTTTATCTTGTTGATGGAGCGGAACAAAATTTGTATAATATAGTAAAATATACCAATATAAGTAAAATTAATTATTTAAATTCAATGTTAAAAATAAATCCAAATTTAACGTCTGTGTATCAATTTGATTTTAGAAATGCTCCAGATGGTTTAGTATTTGTTATTAGATTATTAAGAAAAGATATTTTATCTAATGATTGGTTAACTATTGGTGATTCAACAAAAATATTTCCTTATTTTAATAATGCCAACAATATAAATAATAGTAACGTAATAGTTCAAATTGTAAATTTAATTAGTAATTTATTATTTGAATTGGAGTCTACCCAATGGAATAATACTGACTTAGTTAAACAAATTTGGGATTATAATAATAAAAATCCAAAAACATATGATTTTTTTACAGATTTATATTTATATTATCCTTCATTAAGTGAAGGTGATTTAGCATTTTCTTCGTATGACATAAATAATACTACTATTATATCATTATGTAAAGTTGATAATTATAAATGTAAAAAGTGTATTAAAGAAGCAAAATTAGATTTAAACCATTTTTTATAAAAATATTTTATTTTATATTTTTATATAATATAATGTCAGAAACTAGTTTTAATTCCGAATATACTATTAATAGTTTTGTTAAATTAATAAATGATTTTAAGAAAAGTTTATATAATGTTAATTATGTAAATAAATTGATTGATCAACATAAAGACGAAATTATAGCTGCTCAACAAAAATATATAAATGACCCTACTTTTGTAGGAAATGGTTATTCTGATATAATTAGACCATATATGGATAAAAAATACATAAATTTTACAAATAATACTAATGATAACAATGGTAGAGTAAATTTATTTATAGAAAAAATAGTTTTAAATGATTGGGAAAGTGGTTTTCAATATTATTCTTCTTCAATACCAATGCAAGAAAATAAATTGTTTAGTGATGACTACTGGAAAACTTATATACCAACTAGTACTGATTTTTATCTTGTTGATGGAGCGGAACAAAATTTGTATAATATAATTAAATCTACAGGTATAAGTAAAAATAATTATTTAAATTCAATGTTAAAAATAAATCCAAATTTAACGTCTGTCTATCAATTTGATGTTAGAGAAACCCCATCAGGTTTAGTAATTGTTATTAGATTATTAAGAAAAGATATTTTATCTAATGATTGGTTAAATATTTGCGATTCAGTCAAAATATTTCCTTATTTTAATAATGCCAATACTATAAAAAATATTTCTTTTATTAATGAAATTGTAAAATTAATTAGTAATTTATTATTTCAATTAGAGTCTACCCAATGGAATAATACTGATTTAGTTAAAGAAATTTGGGAATTTAATAATACATCTTTTGTTAATGGTTTAACATGCTTAAAATCATATGAATATCCAAACTGGACTGGAAAAAATATAACAGATTGTTATATTCCAAATTCTAATATATATTTATCAGAAAGTTTGAATCAACTATTTACCGATTTATATTTATATTATCCCTCCTTATCGGAAGGCGAATTAGCATTTTCAACGTATAATATTAATGGTAATAATGTTATATCCATTTGTAAAGTCGATACTTTTCAAGGAAAAACATGTGTTAAAGAAGTTAAACTTGATTTAAATAGTTATGTAACAAAAAATAACATATTGGGCGATACAATAATTACTGGGAATATAAAAATAATTGATACTAATCCTGATAATAATAATATAAAAATTTTAGAAACAGATAATCAAAAACAAGTGACATCTATATATACAAAAGTAGGAATAAATCAACAACTACATGAAGTAGAAGGATTTTTAGATATTGATAATTTATCAAAATCAAAAATTTTAGATGTTGTTGATAATATAGCCGTTTTAAATAATACTACATATAATGTGGTAGAAGAAATTCAAACGGATATATCCAATAATGTACCATTTACTATTTCACCAGATTATGTAAATGACGTGGTCGTTTTTAAAGTTCCTATTTTAAACAAAATAAGCGAAACAGACATTCAATTTTTATACAAGCCATCAAATATTTTAAAAACTAAATTTGCTAAGGATTCCTTTTTAAAAATTCAATTAATTGTTAATGAAATTAATAGAATGGAAACAGAAATTAATAATTATCAAACTCAAGAGGGTAAAAAATTAGTCATGTCTTTTGTAGAATTATTAAATGATAGAGAATATTATTATGTATGCTCATTGAAAGCCATGTTTCAAAATAATGAGATATATTTTGTGATGAGCTATTTATTAGTCCAAGATATAATGTTAGATAAAAGTTATACCCAACTATTCACAAAATTAATTAATGGATTTAGCAGTTCAAATAGATTATTAAATTATAGTATTTTAGTTGTAGAATTACCAGAAATATACGCTGCGTTACAAAAAGGAGATAGTGTGAATAGTTTTACAAATTATATTCAAAATAGTGAATTTAGCAATAGATTTGGAATGTTATCAGACCCATATGTATTTTGTATCCAGTATTTTGCAGGAAATAAATTAGATGGCAGTGAAGATAAATATTTATTTGCAGAAAATTATCCACAATGGAATGGACAATTTTTAAAAAATGTATTCTTACCTGGTACTGATATTTTACTAACTAATGTATCAATAAAATCATTAACATATTATCAAAATAAATATGGTTTATATAAAAACTCACAAAATTTTATTACCCATTATTTATTTGAAGAAGGAGAAAAAGTATCATTTTATAATAAAATAATGATTAAAGGAAAAGAATATGTTATTGGCACTGGTATTCATCTAAGTAATTATATTGACCTAAGTATTTTATCATCTGGTGATAATCAATTGTCCGGTAATTTATATCTAAAAGATATTGACAATAAAAATGTTTTTGGTGTGGATACTCAATATAAAAAAATAGTGAATATGTATTCTACTGGTATTGGAACAGAATACCCAAACACTATTTTAGATGTAAAAGATTCAGGGTTAACCGAAATACTTAATATTATTAGAGATTTAGCTTATAAATCACATGGGTTGAATTTGAATACTTATTTAATTAAAAATTTGCCTGTTTTTGATGCCAGTAATGTGGATTATACTATTAATAAATATTTTATCGATCCATATGGAGAAGTTGGTAAAGGATATAGTCAAAATAAAGATAATTATTATGCGTTAGGTCTTGCCCCAATGAATGACAATCCAAATAATTTTATGAATATTTATACATGGTTATATAGAAACTGGGATAATACTAAATATGCTAATATTAATGATAAAAATAATAAAAATATTATAAACCATGTTATAGATGCTCAATTGAACTCATATAAAACACAATATATGATTGAAAATTTTCAAATTATTAATACTATCGATTGGACATATGGAAAAAAAATTGTTCAATCCAGAGTTATAAAAAATAATAGTAATGTTGAACTTTATACACTTAGAAATGGTACTAATATTGGCAGTTATGACCTAAAATACAACAATAATAGCAATACCTCCTTGTTTTTTGACTACATTAAATACATGAATTTATATTTACAAGATTTTCTTATTCGTTACAAAAATATTAATACTACAACTATTTCAAACTATAAATCAGTTAGTGATACATATAAAATTATTAGTGAAACAATACCAGTATCCCAATTTGGGTTAAAAAAAATAGTCGTTGATTTCCAAAATTTTACAAGTAATATAAAGATTTATGATATAGATTTCAATACGCAAGTTGTTAGTGGAAATGATTCAAATCAAACTATTTATGAATTACTAGATACAAATGTTCGCAGCAAATATTTAATAATGATAACCAATATTATTCAAATTTATGCCAAAAATAATCCAAATAAACAAATATTTAACAAAGATGATTATGGAATTATTAATTTAGAGGACAATTATGTAGATTTTATGAGTTTATTTTATTGTTCTGATGTTACATTTGATTTGTCAAATAATCCTATTTCAGTTAGTCTTATTTCTTTAGAATTACAATTGAATTCCGTTATCCAACCTTCCGTAGATATTAAAGGAGATGTACGAATTAGTGGAGATACCTATTTTTATAATAGCAATACAGGTACAGATTTTGTATCTATTGATACAGACCAATCATTTTTTGGAATTGGAACAAATCAACGTTATGCTAATTATAATCTTAAAATGACAACATTTACGAATTATAGATTATCCCAACAACATTTTATTGTTAGCGGTAATAGTGCTCCTGTAAGTGTTGTAGAAAGATTCTCTGAAATAAAACCAATAAGAGATCCGAGTAGTAACCAAATAATAATAGTTCCAGGCAGTCCTTATGCTAATAATAAAAATAATCAGTTTACATCAAAAGTTGGACAAGTAAACAGAAGAAGTAGTAATTATTTTACTATAAAAGAATTGTATGATAATAACACATGGGGATCAGAAATTATTAATGGTCCATATGCTACTCCAGAAGGTATATACAAACAAACATTTAAATATGGTATTGCTAGTAGTTTTGAAATTCAAGATTCTACAAATATTATATTTCAATTAGGTAATATAGGTATGGGACTTGATAATATAGATAAAAATGGTTTACCTGAGGCTGGGTTTTACATAGCATTTAATGATTTTACACCTGATGGTATCGGTGGCACAAGAGTACCATTATATCTAAATAATGATGGTGTTCTTAATGTAGACCAAATTAAA